>Ga0075425_100002078_pt1 | contig 19847 bp, 20 predicted proteins | sample SoiMethybrSBSTD4_FD_75300 | JGI IMG/M metagenome (GOLD analysis project Ga0075425, IMG submission 75300) | Bulk soil microbial communities from a Populus tree surrounding site in Tennessee, USA - Soil MetaG P. TD hybrid SBSTD4 | ecosystem: Environmental > Terrestrial > Soil > Tree plantation... | reverse complement strand
AGCCAGACCACGAACCAGATCCAGTTCAGCGGGATGCCGACCGATTGCGCCGCGGCGTGATCGTCGGCCACCGCGCGTAGCGCGCGGCCCGTCTTGGTGTTCTGAAAGAAGATCGCAAGGCCCGCAACCAGGACGCCGGCGATGAGACCGCCCCAGACATCGAGCTTGTTGATCAGGATCCCGCCGGGGAACATGCTCTCGCCGATGATCCAGGCGTCGGTGGGAAAAAGTCGCAAGGGATAGACGTCGGAGCCGAAGATCATCTGCGAGGCGCCCTCCAGCACGAAGGTGGCCCCGATCGTGGCCATAAAGAGCGTGAGGCCGTCCTGGTTGACGAGCGGCCCCAGCACGAAGCGTTCGATCAGCCAAGCCGTCAGCGCCATGATGCCGGCGGCGAAGGCCAGCGCCAACAGCACCGCCGCCCAGAGCGGAAACTCATGGTGGCTGAGGTAGTCGAGGCAGCGCACCATGGCCAGCCCCGCCAACAGCACCATGGCGCCCTGGGCGAAGTTGAACACGCCCGAGGCCTTGAAGATCAGGACGAAACCCAGCGCCACCAGGGAATAAAGCACGCCGGACAACAGGCCGCCGAGCAGCACTTCCAAAACTTGCCCCGCCAGTAGCACGCCACCCAACTCCCTAGTGCGCCACGCCGAGATAGGCGTCGATCACGGCCTGGTCGTTCTGCACGGCCGCCGGCGAGCCGTCCGCGATCTTGCGGCCATAGTCCAGCACCACCACGCGGTCGGACAGGTCCATCACCACTCCCATGTCGTGCTCGATCAGGGCGATGGTGGTGTCGAAGCTGTCTTTGACGGTCAGGATGAAGCGGCTCATGTCCTGCTTCTCTTCCAGGTTCATGCCCGCCATCGGCTCGTCCAGCAACAGCAGTTCCGGCTCCATGGCGAGCGCACGCCCGAGCTCCACGCGCTTTTGCAGGCCGTAGGGAAGCTTACCGACGGGGACCTTGCGGATGTGCGCGATCTCCAGGAAGTCGATGATGTGCTCGACCGCCTCGCGATGGCGGATCTCCTCGCGCTGGGCCGGTCCCCAGTGCAGCACGTGAGCGAGAATGCCGCGGCGCATTTTCAGCGTACGCCCAGTCATGATGTTGTCGAGCGTCGACATACCCTTGAACAAGGCGACGTTTTGGAAGGTGCGGGCGATGCCCTGGCTGGCGGCCAGATGCGGGCGCATGTTGTGGCGGCGCCTACCCTTGAAAGTGATCACGCCCTCCTGCGGATGGTAAAACCCGTTGATGACGTTGAGCATCGAGGTCTTGCCGGCGCCGTTGGGACCGATGATGGCGCGAATTTCGCCCTTGCGGATGTCGAAAGAGACATCGCGCAGCGCCTTGACCCCGCCAAAGGAGAGCGAAACGTGCTCGAGTGAAAGCAGAACCTCGCCGGCCGCCACGCTGGTCTCTTTCGCCAGCACGGGGCGAGGTTGTACGTCGGCTTTCATTCCGCAGCCTCCCGCACCGGCTGCGGTGGGCGCGCCGCATGCACAGCCATGTCGACGATCTTCACTTCGCCTTCGACCACGCCCTTGCGTCCATCCTCGAAGGTCATTTCGGTGGCGACGTGACAGGAGGACGAGCCGTCGTAGAGGGCCTTGATCAGGGGGGCGTAGCGTTCCGCGATAAATGAGCGGCGCACCTTTAGCGTGCGGGTGAGCTCGCCGTCGTCAGCGTCCAGCTCCTTATGGAGGATCAAAAAGCGGCGGATCTGGGAGGCGGCCATTTGCGGCTCCTCCGCTAGCGCCCGGTTCAACTCATCGACGCGCGCCTTCACGATGGCATAAACGTCGGGGCGGGCGGCCAGCTCCTGGTAGCTGGCATAGGCAACGCCATTACGCTCGGCCCAGTTGCCAACCGAGATTTGATCGATATTGACCAGCATCGTGGCATAGGCTTCGCCCTGGCCGAAGGCGACCGCTTCCCGGATCTCGGGGTAAAATTTGAGGCGGTTCTCCAGATACTTTGGCGCGAACAGTGCCCCGCCGCTGAGTCGGCCGACGTCCTTGGCCCGATCGATAATCTTCAAGTGCCCGCGCTGGTCGAAGAAGCCAGCGTCGCCGGTGTGCACCCAGCCCTCCGGAGTTTTGGTCGCGCGCGTGGCCTCCTCGTTCTTATGGTACTTGAGGAACACACCCGGGCTCCGGAACAGGACCTCGCCGTTCTCGGCGATCTTGATTTCCACGTCGGGCCCGGGCTTGCCGACGCTGTCGGGATAGACCTCACCGTCGGGCTGCAGGGTGATGTAAACGCTGGCCTCGGTCTGACCGTAGAGCTGCTTGAGATTGATGCCGAGCGAGCGATAAAAACGAAACAGCTCCGGGCCGATGGCCTCGCCGGCCGTGTAGGCGACGCGCGTGCGCGAGAAACCCATGCGGTTCCTGAGCGGCGCGAAAAAGAGCAGATCGCCGAGGCGATAGAGGAGGCGGTCGGCGGGGCCAACCTTTTTGCCGTTCAAGATGTCCTCACCGCAGCGCCGGGCAACACCAAGGAAATAGTGGAACAGGCGGCGCTTGATGGCGCCGGCGTCCTCCATGCGCACCATGATTTGCGTAAGCAGGTTTTCGAACACGCGCGGCGGGGCAAAGAAATAGGTGGGGCCGATTTCGCGCCGATCCTCTAGCGCCGTTTCCGGACTTTCCGGGCAGCACACGCACATGGCCCCGACGTAGGCCTGCCCGTAGGAGAATAGATGATCGCCAACCCAAGCCATCGGCAGATAGGCGAGCAGGGTGTCGTCGGGACCGAAGTTATCGAAGATGTTGCCGTTGCGGGCCGAGATGACGATGTTGGCGTTCGTCAGCATCACGCCCTTGGGTCTGCCAGTGGTGCCGGAGGTATAGAGCACGACACTGATGTCGCTGCCTTGGCCCTTGCCGATCTCGTCGCGCCACCAGGCCTCCGCGCCGGGGTTGGCGCGCATCTCCTCTTCGCCCAGCGCCTGCACGTCGCTGAAGGCATGCAGATTGCCCGCGTCGTAGTCCTTGAGACCGCGCGGGTCGTCGTAGATGATCTTCTTGAGATGCGGCAAGCGATTCGCCACCGAGATGATCTTGTCGACCTGCTCCTGATCTTCCACGACGGCGATCTTCACCTCGGCGTGCTCGAGCACGTAGGCCATCTCCTCGGCCACCGAGTCCTGGTAGACGGGCACCGGGATTGCGCCGAGGCTTTGCACGGCGGCGAAGGTGGCATAGAGGCGTGGGCGATTGTCGCCGATGATGGCGACCATGTCGCCGCGCTTAAGATCGAGTTTGCGCAGGCCGATCGAGAGCGCACGCACCTGCGCCAGCAAACGCGCCCAACTCCAGGTTTGCCAGATGCCGAAGTCCTTGTGGCGAATGGCGGGCCGCTGCCCGTGCACGCGGGCGTTGAAGAGAAGGAGCTTGGGCGGCGTATCGAGGGCGTCGTCGTGGGCAGCGGCCACGCTTTGAGAGGCACCGGTCCCAGTCACGCTTCATCACCCTCCCTGAACGGGCCGCACCGCGCCATCCTGAGTGGGCGCTTTTTTGTTTGGTCTTTTATCGTCGGGACCCGCCCGGTGCAATTGGGCGGCAGGGCTGGCACGGCGCCCGAAGCTTGAACTTTAGTCCGAGAGCCCGGCTTTGCGGCCCCGCAATGCCCGCCCCGCCGCTTCGCTGGGCCGCGGCGCCCCTTGCCGCCGAGCACGCCGTTGGGCGGCCCCGGGCCGACCTTGCGAGCTGCGGCGGGCCCATGTTAGCGCATGGGTCAATGGCGGCGTGAACCGGGAGTGTGACCCATGATCGATTACGGGCATTTCATCGGCGGCAAGCCGGTGAAAGGTACGAGCGGCCGCAGCGGCGAGGTGTTCCAGCCGATGACGGGGGAGATCAGGGCCAAGGTCGCCTTGGCGGCCGAGGCCGAGGTGGCGCTTGCCGTCGAACACGCCAAGGCCGCCCAACCGGGGTGGGCCGCCACCAATCCGCAGCGCCGCGCCCGCGTGCTGATGCGCTTTTTGGAGCTGGCGCAGCGCGACTACGACAGGCTCGCCGATTGCCTCGCCCGCGAGCACGGCAAGACCGTCGCCGATGCCAAGGGCGACCTACAACGCGGCCTCGAGGTCGTGGAGTTTTCCCTAGGGGTGCCGCACCTGATGAAGGGCGAGTATACGGAAGGTGCGGGGCCGGGCATCGACCTTTATTCCATGCGGCAGCCGCTCGGCGTCTTGGCCGGCATCACACCGTTCAACTTCCCGGCCATGATCCCGCTCTGGCAGTGCGCCCCGGCGATTGCCTGCGGCAATGCCTTCATCCTCAAGCCCTCGGAGCGTGACCCCGGGGTGCCCTTGGCGCTAGCCGAGTTGCTGCTGGAGGCGGGACTGCCGCCGGGGATCTTCAACGTCATCAACGGCGACAAGGTGGCGGTCGATGCCATTCTCGACCATGCCGACATTGCCGGCGTCGGCTTCGTCGGCTCGACGCAGGTCGCCCAATACATCTATGCGCGTGGCTCGGCGCAGGGAAAGCGCATGCAGTGTTTCGGCGGCGCCAAGAACCACATGATCGTCATGCCCGATGCCGACATGGATCAAGCCGTCGATGCCCTGATCGGCGCGGGCTACGGCTCCGCCGGCGAACGCTGCATGGCGGTGTCCGTGGCGGTGCCGGTCGGCAAGGCCACTGCCGAGACGCTCGTCGAAAAACTCATTCCGCGCGTGGAGTCGCTGAAGATCGGGCCTTCGACGTCGACCGATGCGGAGATGGGGCCGCTGGTAACCGCCGCGCATCTCAAGAAGGTCAAGGACTATGTCGCCCTCGGCCTCGAGGAAGGCGCTCACCTGAAGGTCGATGGTCGCGACTTTCGCATGCAAGGCTACGAGAACGGCTTCTATATGGGCGGCTGCCTGTTCGATGCTGTTGAGCCCAGCATGCGCATCTACAAGGAAGAGATTTTCGGGCCTGTCCTGTCCGTCGTGCGGGCTGCGACCTACGAGGAGAGCCTCAAGCTCGCCAACGACCACGAGTATGGCAACGGCGTGGCGATCTTTACGCGCGATGGCGATGCCGCGCGCGACTTCGCCGCCAAGGTCAACGTGGGCATGGTCGGCGTCAACGTGCCGATCCCGGTGCCGCTGGCCTATTACACCTTCGGCGGCTGGAAGCGCTCCGCCTTCGGCGATTTGAACCAGCATGGGCCGGATGCCATTCGCTTCTGCACCAAGCTCAAGACGGTAACGTCCCGCTGGCCAGCAGGACGCAAGGAGGGTGCCGAATTCGTGATCCCAACCATGAAGTAGGCCAGCGGCCCGGCAAAGCCCGCGCACTTTCTGCTCGCAAGCGGCCATGAACTACCGCCACGCCTATCATGCGGGAAACTTCGCCGATGTGGTGAAGCATTGGGTGCTGGCGCTTGCGCTTGCGCATTTGAAGCGCAAGGATGCCCCGTTCCGCGTGATCGATACGCATGCCGGGCGTGGACGCTACGCACTCAGCTCCGCCGAGGCGAGCAAGACAGGAGAGTGGCGCAGCGGCATTGGCCGCCTCATCGGTCCCGAGGCGGACGCGCTGACGCCCGAGCTGGCAAAGAGCCTCCAGGTCTACCTCGAGGTGGTGCGGGCCCATAATGCTCCGGGTGTTCTTAGCTGCTATCCCGGCAGCTCGGCGATCGCAGCGGCGCTCATGCGCGCGCAGGACACGCTGATGGCCAACGAAGCGCAGCCGGACGTGTTGCAGCAGCTCGCGGCCGACCTTGGTCGCGCGCGGCCAAGCATCAAACTGTTAGGGCTCGACGGCTGGGTAGCGCTGCGGGCGCTGCTGCCGCCGCCGGAGCGTCGCGGTTTGATCCTGATCGATCCCCCGTTCGAGGAGGAGGGCGAGCTCCAACGCTTGACCGCGGGCCTGGGCGAGGGCCTTCGGCGTTTCGCCACGGGCGTCTTTATCGCCTGGTATCCCATCAAAGATGCCAAGACGACGCGCCGTCTCTTGACGCGGCTGGCGGAGATCGCGCCGCCGAAGCTCCTGTCGTTGGAGGTGTTGATACGGCAACCGCGCAACCCAGAGGTGCTTAACGGCTGCGGGCTGCTAATTGCTAACCCGCCCTTTACGCTGGAAACGGTGCTCAAAGGCGCCGCACCGGCCTTGACACGGCGACTGGCCGCGGGCCCTGGCGCGACCTGTTCCCTGCGTTGGGTCAAGGCGTTGCGCCAGGATTGAGACGGCACGACTCAAAGTGCGTGGTCGGCGCCGTTAAATCGTGAAATTCATACGCTAATTTGCCTTGCGCAGGCTGTGGCAATCACCGATACTTCGCCGCAGTTCGGGCGGCCTATCGGACCCGGCGGAGACTGCTGAGACTGTTCTGAGATGATTTGCGCAGACGCGTTATTCCTATCTCGCGCACCTCACGTTCCCCGACATCGGACGAGACTGCCTAACCTTCACCCGCGCCGGCTCGCCAGCAGCTGACGCATATTTTGCTTTCTACCGGGGACATGGAGACCTCGCATGCGGCAGAATGGAACTGTCAAGTTCTTCAACCAGTCGAAAGGGTTCGGTTTTATTACGCCGGATCAGGGCGGCAAGGATGTGTTCGTGCACATCACCGCCGTGGAACGGTCGGGGATTGGACCTCTGGATGAGGGCATGCGCGTGTCGTTCGAAACCGAACCCGACAAGCGCGGCAAGGGGCCAAAGGCGGTCAATCTGCAAGCCGCAACGTGAGGAGCTGAGGGCCGTCACCCCGCGGCAACGTGTGACGGAAAATCTGTGGGTGGTAGCCCCTTAGACGGCCGCCGCCAGTGTGCAAGCTAGGCGATCTCGGGCAGTCTGCCCGGGATCGCTTTCTTTTGGGGGACGCCATGACACCGTTCAAGCCGAGGCTCACGGGCGCCGTATGCGTCGCCCTTGGCCTCGCCGCGGCGAGCCCAGCGGCGGCGCAGTGCACCACCATCGGTGGCAAAGGCGCGGGCGGCTCCCTCGATAGCGCCCGCTTCCAGGCCTATGAGGCGATGCTGCAGGGCACCGACCTTGGCATGTGGGCGAACTGGATGGTCACCGGCGCCAAGGTCGGCGTGGCGCCCGGCTATCGGGTCGACGGGCTCAGGTTCAAGTGTGGCCCCGGCGGCATGGGCCAGGAGTGCCGCGCCAGAGCCACGTTCTGCAAAACGGCCTGAGCCAGAACCACCACCAATTCCTTTGAGAGTGAAGGAGAACGACGATGAAGCGCGCAGAAAAGCTGATGCAACTGAGCCTTGGCCTGGCCGCGGCGGCCGCCCTTGCGTTGGCCGCCGGTGGCGCCGAGGCGCAGTGCGTGAACAAGGCAGGGCAGGGCACCAACACCACCGAAGAGGGCGCCAAGAGCCAGGCCTATGAGGCGGTGCTGCAGGCGACCGACTGGGGCATGTGGTCGGTGTGGATGGGCCAGGGCATGAAATACGGCTCCGCGCCTGGTTACAAGGTCAGCAACGTCAAGGCGCGCTGCAAAAAAGGCGGACTTGGCACTGAGTGCGTGGTGCAGGCGAAGCTCTGCAAGTAGGGCCCGAGCGTAACCGTGACTGATCGGCCACGGACCATGCAAAAGCGCCGCGTGCAACTGCCTGTTGCTCGGAAATGCGGATCGCTCGGGCCATAATGCGGCGTCCATACTTGCTGGAGGTGAGGCTATGAAGACGTTGTTCGGGATTGCGCTCGGCGGATGTGCGCTGGCGGCCCTGGTGTTCGCGAGCGGTGGTCCGGCTGAGGCGAAGTGCGGCAAGGCGAGCGCCTCGGGCGTCGGCCTGGGACCGGAAATGGCAAAGGAAATGGCCAAAATGAATTTGGCCGCCGGCCTGGACGAAAAGAAGATGAAGGCCAAAGGCAAGGTCAGCTACAAGTGCTCGGGCCCCTTTATGTCGGAGTGCAAGGCCAGCCAACGCGCCTGCTAGCTGAACGTTTTCAAGGGTTTGCGGGGCCGACCGGCATGCCGGACGGTCCCTTTTTAGCCTCGGCGGTCAGCACCGGCGCCCCTGGCACACAATTTACCTGTTGGTTGCCTTCCTACACTAGACTGACGCGTAGGCTCTACGGCATCCTCCTCTAGCACAACACGAAAGACCACCATGACGCTCAAGTCGCTCCTGATCTTGCTGGGTTGTCTTGGCTTTGCGGCGAGCACCGGGCCGGTCGCCGCGGAGGAGGGGCGCAGCGGACGCATGGTGACGACGGCGGATGCCGCAAAAGTGCGCGCCTACCGCAAGAAGCGCCCACCGCTCGAGATCGACATTTACGCCCAGCGCCGGCGCGGCGGCTATTCCTATAGCGTGCCCGACATCACCTCGACCTACAACACGCGCAACCCGCCCCCCTACATGCACGTGCGCCAAACCCCGAGCGGCCCCTTCGATAGCGGCTTCTGGTTCGATTCCGGTTGTTGTGGGCGCAACGCCGGGGATGCGCCCTACCCGCACTGAAGACGAGCGCGGGCTGGCAACGCTTTTGCCGCCTCCCCGACGCGTGCCCGGGCTGCAACCCGGCGCGCTTGCGCGTGCCCGCGCGCATTTTTCGGTAGAAAAGGCGACCGAGCGCGGCGCGCCTGCTCTAGGCAGCCTGTGCGCCGGGGCTATAGTAGGCACCGACCCGCAGGAAAAATTGGAGCGTCTTCAATGCGCTGCCCCACGCTGTTTGCCACGCTTGCCGCGGCCGCCCTCAGCCTGCCTGCCTTGGGTATGACCCCAGCGCTGGCGCGCTGCACGACGCTCGCCTTCTCGGTCAACGACTACGGCAAGGACGGGCCGACCAAGGACGCCAAGGACCTGCTCGACAAGTACATTGCCAAGTGGACCAAGGACAACAACGTCACCAATTACACGGTGGGCAAGAAGGACGTCAGCTGCGAGCTGTTCCTCAACTTTATCGTCTTCGACGAGCACACCTGCAAGGCGAGTGCGCAGGTGTGCTGGCCGGGCGAGGGTGGACCCGCGCCAGCGGCTTCCCCCGCCCCGCCGCCGAAAGCGGCGACCAAGAAGGCTGCCGGCTAACGATTTTTTACGTTGAGTACTGCGCGAATTGCAGCGTGCCGGCGCGGGCGCGATAATCGGTGCGCACGTTGAGGACCGCCACTTTGCCCTTGTCCACTTCGCGCTGGGCCCGCTCAAGGGCTGGGCGGATGTCCTCGGCCTTGTCGACGTAGTCGCCATAGCAGCCGAGCGCCTCGGCCATCTTGTCGTAGCGCGTGTAGCCGAGCTCCCGGCCGGGTTTTTCGCGCTGGGGATCGGCGGTCCAGCCGCCGTTGAGGCTGATGACGACGAGCACGGGCAACTTGTGGCGCACGGCCGTATCGAGCTCCATGGCGTTGAGCCCGAACGAGCCATCCCCGTGCAGACAGACGACCTGTTTGTCGGGCTTGGCCAGCTTGGCGCCGAGCGCGAAGGGCAGGCCGACGCCCATGGTGCCGAAGGGCCCCGAGTTCAGGCGATGGCCGGGAGCATGCGTCTGCATGGACTGGCGGCCAAAGTTTAAGACCTCCTGTCCGTCGACGACGAGGATGGCGTCGCGATCGATGAAGGCATTGATCTCCTCGCACAGCCGCAAGGGATGAATGTCGCCGTCCTCGACGGGCTTGTTGGCCCCCGGCGAGGCCAGCTTTTCGGCCACGCCCGCGGCGAGCCGCTGGCGCCAATCCTTGAAGCGGTCGGGGTCGACCTTGCCCTTCATGCCGCTCAGGATTTGATTGAGCACCATCTTGCAGTCGCCGACGATACCGATGTCGACCTTGCGCGGTGCGGTGGCGACCTCGTTGGCGTCGATATCGATGCGGGCGATCTTGGCGTCGGCGTTGAACCGCGGCGGTGCGGCGTGGCTGATGATGTAGTTCATGCGCGTGCCGAGCACGATGATGAGATCGGCATCCTTGAAGGCGGTGGAGCGCATGGACAGGTAGGAGAGGGGATGATCGTCGGGCACCACGCCGCGGCCTTGTGGCGTCGTGTAGAAGGGGATCCCCGCGCGTTCGACGAGCTCCTGCATTTCGTTCCAGGCGCGTGACCAGATCACGCCGCTGCCGGAGACGATCACCGGCTTTTTGGCTTTTGCCAAAGCGAGGATCAGGGCGTCGACCCGCTCGGGATCACCCAGCGGCCGCGCATTGAGGAGCGGGCGGCCGCTCATCGACCAGTCCACCTGTTCTTCCGGGATTTTGGCGTAGAGCACGTCGCCTGGGAAATCGAGGTAGGTCGGGCCGGGCTTGCCACTCATGGCGTGCTGGAAGGCGTTGTTCACCTGTTCTGGAATGCGCTTGAGATTGTGCACGCGATCGGCAAACTTGACGCAGCCGCGCATGATGCCGACTTGATCGATCTCCTGGAACACCTGGCGGCCGAACTGCAGGATCGGACTGGAGCCGCCGATGGCCACCACCGGACAGCAGTCGATTAAGGCGTTGGCGATGCCGGTGGTGAGATTGATCACGCCCGGACCACTCGCGGCCATGCACACGCTGGGCCGCTGCAGCAAGCGACTGTAGGCTTGTCCCATCAGAGCGGCGGCCTGTTCGTGGCGCACGTCGATGGGGCGGATGCCCTCCTTGATGCAGGAGGCCTCCGCCAGAAGCATCGGACCACCCATCAGGAAGAAGAGATTGTCGGTGCCTTCTTTTTTCAGAGCCTTTGCCAGAATTTCCGAGCCCGTCAGCTCCGCCATCCACGCCTCCTGTTTACGCCTGCGTTCCGGTTTCCGAGGCTGTTCACCGGTCGAGCGACCACGCATGGCTGCGCAAGGCACGCGCGTCCAGGGTACTCCTGTCAGCGCGCGTTGATCACGCGCTCGGCAATAAGACCATCGACCTCCGCGTCGCTGAGCTCGAGCCAGGTCTTGAGGACCTCTTGGGAGTGCTGGCCCAACAGGGGTGAGGCCGCGAGCGCCGGCGGCGTGCCGTCGTGGCGCACCGGCCAGGCCGGCATGTGGTAGCCTTTGACCACCGGGTGATCCATGACCTGCAGAATGCCGCGCTCGTGCAGACTTGGATCCTCGATGAGCTCCTTGGTATCGAGCACGGCACCGGCAGGAATGCCCGCCCCGCCCAATAGCCGCATGGCCTCGTGCTTGTCGTGCTGTTTGGTCCATTCGGACACCAGCGCGTGGATCTGGGCCTCGTGCTCCAGGCGCGCGGCAGGGCTCTCATAGCGCGGATCGCCGATCAGATCGGGGCGCCCGATCACCTGCAACAAGCGCTTCCAATGCTCGGGATTGGCGCGGCTGGTGTAGACGTAGATGTAGTCGTTGGGGCCACCACCCTTGCAGGGAAAAATGCCCTGCGGGGGATTGCCGCCGGAGACCGACTGATCGCCGACCCGCGGCACGGGTCCGCCCTTGCGCGCCTGGGTGGCGAAGGCGAGGCGAATGTAGTGCAGCATCGCGTCCTGCATCGCAACCTGCAGGCGCTGGCCCTTGCCGGTGCTCTTCTTTTCGTAGAGCGCCCCGAGAACGCTGATGGCGAGAAGCATGCCGGTGCCCGTGTCGCCCAAGGTCGGACCGGGCTTCACCGGCGGCCCGCCCGGCGAGCCGCTGATGCTCATGACGCCGCCGACGGCCTGGGCAATCATGTCGAAGGCGAGATTGCTCTCGAACGGGCTGCCCTCGCCGAAGCCTTTGACTTGGGCATAGATCAGGCCTGGATTGATATCCGCCAGCACGGAATAGCCGAGACCCAAACGTTCGATGGCACCGGGGGCGAAATTCTCCACAAACACGTCGGCCTTGCGCGCAAGCCTCAGAACGAGCTTTTTGCCGACGGCCGACTTCAAGTCGATCGCCAGCGACTTTTTGTTGGCGTTGAAGCTCAGAAAGTAAAACGAGTCCCGATCCGGTTCGGACAAGATCACGCGCCCGGGATCGCCGGTCTTGGGGTGTTCAACCTTCACCACCTCCGCCCCGAGCCAGGCGAGCGCCTCGGTGCAAGAGGGGCCCGCCTCGAACTGAGAGAGGTCCAGTACGCGCACGCCCTTGAGGCATTGGAGCGCCTTGCCGTTGGCTTGCATTGCGTTTTAGCTCCTGTCTTCTAAGGAATTTTTGCGCAGTTTAAGCGCCTCGGCAGACCCTCGCGCAATGGATCGTTTCGCACCCCAGCCGTCAAACCGTTGCGACGGGGGTGGCGGGCGATCCCACCGCTCCGGGCAGCCGCAAGGGTGGCCCGGTAAACAGGAAGCGACTGCGGTTGTTGGCGCGAAGCCAGTCGGCGAGTTCGGAAAGGCGGAACAATTCGCCGAGATTGACGCCGGTCTTGAAGAGGCAATGCTGGTGCAGGGGCAGCATGGCGCACTCGCCCGGTGCAAACGACTGCGGCAGCAGCTCGACGGCATAATTGTCGGCAATTAGAGCAACGAGCTTGGTCTCCGTCACCCATTGTTGCAGGCGTTTATCGCTGCCATCGAGACCCGTGCAGCTCGTTTCCAGCCGTTCCTTGTCTGGTTGCTTTTTCCCCTCCAGAACGATCTCATCGAAGCCCGTGCGCAGCAGCACGAAATCGCCGGCTTCCACGCTGACGCCGTCGGCCGCCATCACCCGCATCAGGTCCGCATAACCAACGGGGTGGCGCTTGTGGCCAAAGTGGGCATAGAGGTCGATCAGGACCCCACGGCCCTGCAGGCATGTGAGCGCCATGTGCTCCACGCCGAGCGCCTGGGCGTAGGAGGTGCCTTTGGCTTCGACCATGGTGCCTGGCACGGCGCCGGAATCTTTGGCCTCGGTGGGACCCAGCAAATCGATGCCGCCGCGGTAGCCATTGTAGAAGGTGGGCTCGGGCGTGCCTGTCTCGTTGGCATCGAATAGGGCGCCCACGTGCGCCAGGGTGTCCCACTGCGTGGAGTACTGCAGGTGCAGCAGCACGGCATCGTCATTGACCACGTCCGTCATGCCCGGCTTGTCCCATTCGGTGCGGTAGAGCCAGTTCGGCTTGTCGCCGCGCCGCGTCGGGCGCAGTTGCGGAGGATGCCGGCGCGGGTTCAACAGGTTGCCGCCGGGATAGTCGAGCGGGAGCGAGAGGCAGAAGGTCTTGCCCTCCTTCACTTCCGCGATGCCTTGCTTGACCTTGGTGGGGGTGAGCTCGTTTAGGCGGCCGAGCTGATCGTCGGGACCATAGTCGCCCCAGGTGGAATTCTCCGGACGCTTCTTCCACCGTTTGTTCTCGAGCATGGTCGTCTTCCCTTGGGTTAGGCGTGTGTGCGCGTGAAAGGCGCGGACCCACAGGCCGGCAACTCTAGCATCCAGCCGAGGCAGGCGTCTGCCGCTCGTGTCGGCTGCGGGCGCGGCATTGTGAGGGCGAGCCAAACCGCGCTAGGTTCGGGCACTGCCAGCATGTCGGGAGGCGGAGCATGGGCAAAAAGATCGTAATTGTTGGCGCAGGTGCAGTTGGCGGTTATGCCGGCGCGCATATGGTGCAGGCGGGCGAAGATGTGACCTTCATCGACGGTTGGCCCGCGCACGTCGAGCACATGCGCCAGCACGGCTTGCGCGTGACCCACGCCAAGGATGTGCCGGAATTCAGCGTGCCCGTGCGCGCCCTGCATCTCACGGATGTGCAGCAGCTGAGCAAGGAAAAGCCGGTCGACATCGCCTTCGTTTGCACCAAGTCCTACGACACGGCCTGGGCGTGCATGCTGATCAGTCAATACCTGGCGGCCGACGGCTACGTGGTCTCGCTGCAGAACTGCATGAATGAGGAAACGATCGCCGGTGTGGTGGGCTGGGGCAAGACGCTCGGGTGCATCGCCAGCTCGATCACCGTCAATCTGCCAGCCCCCGGCCATATCCATCGCGGCGCGGGCAAGCGCGGCGCTGCCCATATCGTGTTTCGGGCGGGCGAAGTGCACGGGCGCATCACGCAGCGCGCCGAGCACATCAGTCGGCTCGTCGGCTATGCCGATAGCGCCAAGGCCACCGAAAATTTGTGGGGTGAGCGCTGGTCGAAGCTGGTGGCCAACGTCATGGGCAATGGCCTATCGGCGTCGACGGGCCTGACGGGCAGTCAAATGCTGGGCAATGAGGCGATCCGCCATTTCTCGACTCGGCTCGGCAGCGAGGCCATCCGCGTCGGACAGTCGCTCGGCTATCAGCTGGAGGAGATCCTGCATCTGCCGCCCGAGACCCTCGCCCGTGCCGGCGAGGGCGACGAGGCCGCCATGCGCACCTGCGACGAGCAGCGTCTCAAGGACGCCAAAGCGACCTCTTCCGAGCAACGTCCCTCGATGGGTCAGGACATGCTGAAGGGGAGGCGAACCGAAATCGAGTTTCTCAACGGCTATGTGGTGCGCGAGGCGACGCGGCTCGGCCTCAACTGTCGCGCCAACGCGGCCCTGACCGAGATCGTCAAGCGCGTGGAGCGCGGCGAGTTGGTGGCCGACCCGCGCCATATCACGGACTTGCGCTTGAACTGATCGGGATCGGCAGACTTGCTGCGACGCCGGCCCGCGTCCGCCGACGTCGCTTCTCTCAAGACGGGCCTGCTGCGCTCAATGCAGCCGGGCGCCGCGGTTCTGGTCGATTTGCCGGCGCAGCCAGCGCACCGCCGATTCCGCTGTGTCGAACAGCATGCGGTGCTGCATGACATGGTCCAAATAAACGAGCCAGCTGCCGCCGCGGTTGAGAATGGCGATATTCCGTCCGCGGTAGGTATCCGACCAAAAATCCTCTGTCTGTTCGAATGCCTGCATGGTGTTTGCCTCATGATCATGGCTTCCGGCCCGGTTTTGCGTGGGGCCATTTGCCCGCTTAACCCCGCAAACGGCGTGACGTTCCCGCTCCGTCGGCCACGTATCCTCCTCCTTTTACCTGGCGCCTCAGCGCTCGCCAGAACCCTTGGCCCCAAGACCTTGGCCCATCCCCTGACCCAGACCCTCCCGGCCACCAGGCCCCTAAGTGCCCTGACCAAAGAGCCCTGGCGCTAGGGCCTGGTGCCAGGAGAACCCCGGCCCCGCGCCACGCTACCTAGGCATCGACCAAGCAATGTGCGTGCAAATCGCCTGGGGTGCGGCGTCGTGTCCTGCCCGCCCCCCCGCGAACCTCCGGCAACGGCAGGGGCGTGCCAGAAAAAACCAGCGCGCCGCGGCCGCCGGCGCTGCCGATCAGATCTGACCTGCTGAAGTCGTGGGCAGCGGGGCCTCGCTCTGCCGGGTTTAGCGGCAACCGTCGGTGGGCGGACACGACGCCATCCGATCAGGCGTGCTGGTAGAACGCCCTAGGACGGAGCAACACGCGGGTGCCGCCGGTGCGGGCAGCAGGGACCCGTGCGTCCCGCATCCAGCCTCTCAGACCGTGGTCGGATCCAGGCCGCCCATACGGCAGACTTCGACCCATTCCGCGGGCGTCACCGGCTGCACCGAGAGCCGGGCTGAGCGGACGAGCGCCATCTGGGCCAGCTTGCGGTTGGCCTTGACCGCGGCCAGCGTCACGGGCTTGGGCATGTCGGCGATGGCGCGCACGTCCACGCACTTCCACACACCCGTCGGGTCGCTCGCATCCTGGTGGGCGAGCGCGCAAACCTCGACGATACCCACAATCTCTTTGCCGACGTTGGAATGGTAAAAAAAGCCGCGATCGCCGAGCTGCATCGCCTTCATGTTGCCGCGCGCCAGGAAGTTGCGCACGCCTTCCCAAGGCTCGCCCTTTTTTCCTTTGGCCTTTTGGTGCTCCCACGAAAAGCTGTCGGGCTCGGACTTGAAGAGCCAAAAGCCAGGTCCGGATGCCGGCCGCGCCGGTTTGTCGTTGCGCGTTGCTGCCGTCTTGGTCTTGCGGGGCATTGACAGCACTCCCAAACTGCTACGGACATCCTGCTTGGCGGCGCCCACTTGGCAGCCGGGTAAATCGGCAGCGCACCGATGCAAAGGGGCACCCGGGAAATATGCCACCCCGGCAACCGGCCCGCGCGCTCGGCTTGAGCCGCAAGCAAGTGACAGGCGAGGCTTGCATCGCCCGCGCGCGAGCCCCAAGCTTTGGCTCGCCGCCCCGCCGCCAGTTGGCTTCGAGGCGCATCTATCCTAGCTGGAGTTGGCGAGTGTGGGCGAGCGAGAAAAGACGCGGCTGGTGCGTGTGTCGCGCGGCAAAGCGCAAGGAGATGTCGGAACGGTCAACCCGCCCGTGGTGCGCTGCTCGACGGTGCTTTACCGCGACATCGCCTCGCGCAGAGAGGTCAGGGCACGGCGCGAACAGGGCGAACGCCTCTTTATGTACGGGGCCAGCGGCACGCCCACCGCGTTCGCACTCGAGGATGCCATAAGCGAGATCGAAGGTGGCGTACGCAGCGTGCTGTTGCCAACCGGCCTCGCCGCCATCGCCCACGTGTTCTTGTCGCTCCTGCGACCCGGCGATCATGTGCTGTTAGCCGAGACGGTGTACGGGCCAGCGCGGGCCATTGCCGTCAATTTTCTCGCCAAGCGGGGTATTGCTTGCGAATTTTATGCCGGGGACCACCGCGAGGTGGAAAAACGCCTCAAACCCGAAACCCGGCTCGTCTACTTGGATAATCCGGGATCGATCGTTTACGACATCCAGGACGTGCCCGCGCTGGCGCGGCTGCTCGCCGGGCGCCCCACCTTGCTCGCCGTGGACAACACCTGGGGCTGCCCGGGCCTTTATCGGCCGCTCAGCCTCGGCGCCGATGTGTCGGTGGTCGCGGTCACGAAGTATCTGGCTGGGCATTCCGATCTCGTCATGGGGGCGGTGGCGGCGGGCCCGCGCTGCGCCGAACAGCTCTGGCGCGATGCCACTTTGCTGGGACAGACGGTGAGCCCGGACGAGGCCTACGCGGCCTTGCGCGGGCTCAGGACCGCGGCGGCGCGCCTTGCCTTGCATCAGGCGCATGCCGCCGAGGTCATCACCTGGCTCAAGGCACAACCCGAGGTCAAGCGCGTGCTTTACCCGGGCCTGCCAGAAGATCCGGGGCACGCCTTGTGGCGGCGCGACTTCAATGGCGCCAACGGCCTCTTGTCGGTCGAATTTGTTGCCCCGATCACGTCCGCGGCCGCCGACCGCCTGATCGACAGCCTCAGCCTGTTCGGGATCGGTGCCTCCTGGGGCGGCTTTGAAAGCTTGGCCCTGACCTACCCTTCCATCCCCGGCTGGCACGGCGGCGCGCTGGTGCGCTTGCACATCGGGCTGGAAGATCCCGCCGACCTCATCGCCGATTTAGCGCAGGGCTTTCGCGTCGCCTTCGGCTAGCGCGCGCCCCCCGCGCGCTCTCCGAGCAGGTGTTGGCACGCGCGGGCGGCTCGGTGCGGCTCAGTGTGTGTGCCCGCCCGAGGTCGCCCCGATCGGGGCGACGATGTATTCGATTTCGACCGATCCTGCTTTCTCGAAGGTGAGGCTGCCTTTGAGCATTTGCCCCTGCTTTAGCGCCTCGCTCAGCCCCGTCAGCATGAGATGGTAGCCGCCGGGTTTCAGCTCGACCGTCTGGCCAGGTTTGATCTCGAGGCCATCCTTGAGGTGGCGCATCTTCATGACGTTGTTGCTCATGGACATTTCATGCACCTCCACCTCGCGCGCGCCGGCCAGCGAGCCGCCCACGAGCCGATCCGCCTGCGCCCCGGCGTTGGTAATCTTGAGGTAGGCGCCGCCGACCTTGGCGCCGGCCGGCGTGGCGCGTGCCCAGGGCGCTTGAATGGTCAAGTCGCCCACCTTGTAGCTGGCGCCTTGCGCGCCGGCGTCGGTATAGGGGATGCCACAGGCCAAGGCGGCAAGCAGCCAACGGGCGGCGCGGCGGCTCAGTGCGGGACGCAATTGGGGTCGAACGCGGAAAAACTTAAGCATGCTCAAAATCCTTCCACTGCGATCAGGCGGTGAGATCGGCGGGCGGTGCCGCCGGGGTTGAAAATCAGGCGCTGCGGAGCGGGGGTGCTCGCACGGGTGGGCGCAGAAGAAGACCGAGGCCTGGCGCAGCCGCGGCCGCCTTGAGCCCCGGCACGGCCAACGCGCCGGCGCGCGCGCACACGTCTTGCGGTGAGGCCAGCGCCAGCAAGGCCGGACCCAAACTCGAGCAGATCGGGCAGGCGCGGTCGACGTTTTCAGGCGGGCGCAGCGGCCCCTTTTCAGTGCCGCCGTGGCAGGTCCGGGCCAGATCGGCGCTGAGCTCGGCCAGCAGCGTCACGCCCAGCATGGCGCGGTTGTGGCGCTCAAGCGCTGCCGCCTGGGCCAGCAGACCCAGCGCCGCTAGCAAACTGACCGTTCGGCGCGGGTGCAACGATCACTCCTCGTGCCGGCATTAGGTCACAAGCGTTCAGCACCGGCAACGCGGGCCCTTGTCGCGCAGCGCGGCGCTGTCGCCGCGTTTCGCGCCGCGCCCGACAAGTTTTCCGTTCCGCCGCCGGGGCCTCTGCCATATCGTTGCGCGGGCCAGGATCGCCGGAGGCATGGAGCGCCCGGATGCAAACCCCGCTGCCTGCGTATGAGATCTACGCCATTCGCTATGCCACGCGCGAGGGCTCACGCCGTGACAATTTCATCGGCGGGGACCCGCACGACGGCAAAATGCCGATGGACTACTACGTTTGGCTCGTGCTCGGTCACGGCGGCGCCTACGTGATCGACACCGGCTTTACCGCCGAAATGGCGCGCGCGCGCAAGCGCTCGTTCCTGCGCTGCCCCATCGACAGCCTGGCGCTGTTGGGAGTGGAAGCCGGTGCCGTTCGCGACGTGGTGCTCACCCACATGCACTACGATCACGTCGGCAACTTTCACAAATTTGCCAATGCCCGCTTCCATCTGCAGGAACGCGAGATGGCTTACGCTACGGGCAAATACATGCGCTACGCCCGCATTGGTCATAGCTACCACGTCGAGGACGTGGTCGGCATGGTACGGCTCAATTTCAAGGGTCGGGTTGAGATGCACAACGGCGAGGTGGAGCTGGCGGCCGGGCTGACGCTGCATCCCACGTATGGGCATTCGGACGGGCTCCAGTCCGTGCGCGTCCATACCAAGCGCGGTTGGGTGGTGCTTGCCTCGGATGCCACCCATTACTATGAAAATCTCGCGACGAACCGCCCCTTCAGCACGGCCTTTCACGTCGGGCAAATGCTCGATGCTTACCGCACCTTGGAGCGACTAGCGCCGACGCCGCGACACATCGTGCCGGGTCACGATCCCTATGTCATGCGCGAATACCCGGCCGCGACGCCCACGCTCGAAGGCATCGTGGTGCGTCTCGATGCCGAGCCGATTGCACCCGCGCTCGGCTTTGCGCCCTCGTGAGCCTCGGGCCCTCTAAACGCCGGCCACGGCGCCGTCGGTCAATCGTGGAGCACAACATGCAAATTGGATTCATCGGCCTCGGTCTTATGGGTGCCAGTATGGCGGCAAACCTGCAGAAAGCGGGCTATCGCCTGATCGTCAACGATGTGCGGCGCACGGCGGCCGAACCACATTTGGGGCGCGGGGCGAGCTGGGGTGAGACCCCGCGCGCCGTCGCCGCGGTGAGTGACGTGGTCTTTACCTCACTGCCCGGTCCCCCGGAGGTCGAGGCGGTCGCCATTGGCGAGAATGGCCTCATTGCCGGCCTGAGGAAGGAGACGGCCTACTTCGATCTTTCGACCAACGCCCCGAGTTTAGTGCGCAAGCTCCATGCCCGCTTCGCCATTGACGGCGTACATATGCTCGATGCCCCGGTCAGCGGTGGGCCCGCCGGCGCCCGCTCCGGCCGTCTTGCCCTGTGGGTCGGCGGCGAGGAGGCGGTTTTCCAACGCCACAGGGCCCTGCTCGATGCCATGGGCGATCAGGCGCGCTACGTCGGACCGATCGGTGCGGGTTCGGTGGCCAAGCTCGTACACAACTGCGCCGGGTACGCCATCAACGCGGCCCTGGCGGAGGTGTTTGCGCTGGGCGTCAAGGGCGGCGTCGAGCCATTGGCCCTG
>Ga0075425_100002077_pt1 | contig 19852 bp, 20 predicted proteins | sample SoiMethybrSBSTD4_FD_75300 | JGI IMG/M metagenome (GOLD analysis project Ga0075425, IMG submission 75300) | Bulk soil microbial communities from a Populus tree surrounding site in Tennessee, USA - Soil MetaG P. TD hybrid SBSTD4 | ecosystem: Environmental > Terrestrial > Soil > Tree plantation... | reverse complement strand
TGGGCGCTTGAGGAAGTGGGCCAACCCTACGAGGTTCGCCTTGTTTCGTTTCCTGCGCTTGGGGCACCCGCGCATCTGGCACTTCATCCTTTCGGCCAGATTCCGACTTACGAGGAAGGCGATCTCGCCCTGTTCGAGACAGGGGCGATCGTCTTGCATATCGCCCAGCGCCATGCGGGCCTTCTGCCGGATGACGCCAATGCCCGGGCGCGCGCGATCACTTGGATGTTTGCCGCGGTCAACACGGTCGAGCCGCCGATCCTTGAACTTGGAAACGCCAGGCTCCTGGAAAGTGGCAAGCCCTGGCATGAGGAGCGTTTGCCTCTGGTCAAGGACCGGGTTCGCAACCGGCTCAACCAACTTTCCGCCCGCCTCGGCGATGCCGACTGCCTCGATGGTGCCTTCAGTGCGGGCGATCTGATGATGGTGTCAGTGCTGCTCAGGCTGAAGCCATCGGGCATTCTGCACGAATACCCGAATCTGGCAGCCTATCTCACCCGTGGTGAAACGCGGCCTGCCTACAAGCGGGCATTCGCCGCACAATTGGCGGTTAACACCGGCAGGCCGCCGACCGGCTGATGCGGCCCGTCCCGGGCTCGAAGTCGTCTTTTCTGATTTTTCGCTCAGTTCATCGGCCCGACCCGCTAGCGATCGGTAAGGGGCTCCCTCCGCCGCGATATCGTCGTCGCCGCCCTCTCAGCGCAGCCAAGGCACAGACGAACCCGATCCGGAATGGCAGCTTGGGCGAGTTATAGCAACGCGCCACGCTCGTTCAGGCTTGGCGTCGCCCTTCTTTTCGTTCTTCCGTTGCGGGAAAAATACAACGCGGACGGCCAAAGCGACCCCGAGCAGCACGTGTGATCCAAATACCCTCAACCTCACGAGCCCGCCTTTGCGTTTTGCTGGGGTAACTCAGGAGCAAGTGACCTCTAGAACCTGCGGGAGCGCGGAGCACAACGGCTAGCTCCCGAGCGGAACGACCACGGCGCACCGGCCGTGCATCGGTCTCCTTCTTGCTGGTGCGACCGGCATTTCGTTCCGGACACTCCTCCTGGTTGGATCTACCTATTGCGCGGTTCGCATCTGGCGACGCAGGAGCTAGTGGGGACTTGATGCGGCGAGCTCAACAGGGAATAGTGGGGCCGGTGTGACAGATCAGCTATCGTTTACGCTGGGGATGCCAATGCGCCGAGCGGCTCTTGCGCTGTATGCAGCTTGCCTTTTCTTTGCGCTCCCGGTGAACGCCCAGGAGAAGCAACCACTCCTTCCTGACCGTCCTCCTTATAGACCGTCAGACAAGCAGAATACCCCGACGGTTACTGAGGCCCTGAAAAGTCTCAGAGCTATCACGGTCGGCGACATACGCAACATGTCGGACGGCGATCTGCGCCAACTCACCGACCTTCTCAAGCAGTGGATCGACATCGCCGCAATCGAAGAGAAGCGTCGCGAGGACAGACAAGACCGCAAAGGCAAGGGTGGCAAATTGTAAGGGTGATCCCGAGGATCGTACGCGCCTGCGGTTCGCCCGGATCCACGAAGGCGTTATGACGAGGGCGCAGTCGGCACAGGCGTTCTCAACGATCCGGTGCTAGACCCCGTTGCCGTGCGGGGGTCAGCCACGCATCTTGTCGCGTCCGCCTTGCGACAAGACCGGCAGGCCTCGTCGACAGGCCGACACCCTCCCGGGCCGCTCCGGCATGGTGGCTCCCTTGATGCCCGCCAGGGATGTTGCGACCGGGTTTCTTCCGAAAGTCTTGCGGCCACCTTGGCCTCGATTATGGCAAGGATGCCGCGACAAGGCGCTTTGAAGCGAGCGCCTGGATCCGGTCGTGGCTGGCCGCGAAATGGCACCGAGACGCCCTTGCCAGCTTCGGCGCGCAGGGTACGTTGGCTTTGACCAAGACCGGATTGCCGAACAGGCTCGCCACGGCTTGTGCGCTGGTTGCTGCGGCCTGGGCCGCCCTGGTTTCGTTCCCGCCACGCCGCCGCGGTCGTGCCGCGGGCCTATGCAGCGGCCTTGTTGAATAGGGTTGCTCAACACGGGTATCAGTGCGCAAATCAATCGCACGACGTCCGTCTACGCCTGGTGAGCTCGATCGACTCCCAATTGATGAACCTCTGAACATTGTCGGCGATCGTGTTGTCCAGGATCAAGCGATCGGTAAACGCCAGCTACCAGATCGGAGTCGACGGCGACAGCACGGCCTGGGACGGCAAGGTCGGCCTCAGAGTGAACTGGTGAAAGCTTGGCCTCGGCTCGAGTGATTTCGGGATTCTGTGAACAAAAAAGCGCCTGGGCCAGATGCCCTGCGCCGATTGTCAGCGGCTAACTAACCCTGAACTCACCCAGCACGGAGAAATCGGAACGCAAGCGGCGTTCGCGCACGGCTGCGAAAATACTCCAGCTGCGGCATTGCCCCTGCGAATTAGCTCCTTGACCTCCGCGCTCGACTGGCGCTGTCTCTCTCGCACTCCGCAAGGCATAGAGTGCCCGGCGAAATGGCTTCATGGGTCTGCCCTGGCGATGGCTCTGCCCTGGCGCCCTCATCTTTGCCCCTTCACCATGCCCCGGCGGATGACGGGCGTGTAGCGATCGCCATCGCCGCGGGCCACTGCGTCCTCGAACACCTGGTGCATTAGCTCGGCACAGCGCGCATCAATGCCGTTCTCCTTGGCAAGCTGGCGCGCATAGGAGAGATCCTTGATGGCATAGCGGACGGAGAATGCCTGCTCCGGGTAGTCGTGGCTCACCATGTGCTTCAACCCATGGTTCCTCAGCACAAAACTGTCTGCCGAACCCTTCGACATGGTCTCGAACAGCAACCTGCCATCGACACCCGCCGCCTCGGCGATTGAGATTGCTTCGGCGATGGCCATGGTGGTCTCGAACACGACCATGTTGTTCATGAGCTTGACGACTTGACCCGCTCCGATCCCACCGCACAGGGTAATTTCCGTACCCATGGTTGCCAGGATCGGCTTTAGCCGGACAAAGACGGCCTCGCTCGCGCCGACCATGACCGAGAGGGTGCCATCAACCGCTGCACGCCGCGTGCGAGCGACCGGTGCATCGGCAAAGTCGACGCCCTGCGCTTGAAACATGGTCGCCAGCCGTCGCATCAGCCGCGGCGGCGCCGTCGACATGTCGACCACCGTCTGCCCCTTGCGGACGACCCCCTCGAGGCCACCGGGCCCGCACGCCACAGCCTCGACCTCCTTGCCTCCCGGCAAGCACATGAGTACCACCTCCGCGTCGGCGACGGCATCTGCGAGGGAGGTAGCTATTGCGACGCCGTCGGCCTGCAGCCGTTGCAACGGCTCCGGCCGCGTGTCGTAACCTTTTACCTTCCAGCAGCCCTTGCGGGCCAGGTTCCGGCACATGGCCTCGCCCATCACACCAAGTCCAATGAAAGCAACTGTCTTGATGTCCATGGAGTGCTCCTGCATTTCGCAAGCCGACGACGAACTTAAGGTCAAACAGCATCTCAGTGGAAGCTCCCATTCTCTAAATTCTGGGACGAACCGCGCTCGCATTGCACTGCTTTCGCCAAGTTGCCCACGCTGACGATTGGGTCTGCCTCGCGAACTCACGACGCTGGCGTGCGGTCAACTTTTTGGAGCGCACTTCGGCTGGGCGTAGAACGGCCGAAGCGCCAAAAGCTGCGTCCATCGCCAGCCCGCACTTTTTTCGCCGCGGAACCGCGAGCGCCCATAGCGCGCGTTCACGTCCGCCGGAGGCAAAGCTCTCCCCTTGCCGGCTGCCAGTCATGGTCGAGCTTCCGAATGATCATCTGCTGGCGAGGCAGGCGGAACCTCCATTGGTCGACATCGTTCGACCTTTTGCATTGAGAGTGAGGGCTTACCCCATGCGCAAGCGCAAGAACAGAAACGAGTCCACCCCTGCGCGCCAACCCAGATACGAAGGGCGTAACAACGCTAAACGAAAGCCGCCGAAAAAGAAGTGATCCTTTCCGCCGCTGCATCTGGAGTGGCCGGCGCTCCAGCGCCTTGGCAGAATCTCGAACGGTGGCGACCAAGATCTGGCGCCCAACCAGGGACGTCGCAGTGGGGCGCAGGTTTTCTGATTTCAACCATCCCATAGCCTCGCCGGGCTCGAGGGGCGGCCCCTGCAGCATTGCCCCCCGCTGCTTCGCGGCGTAGACAACTCGATCACTGATCACGTTACGGTACCGCTGGCCCCAGTGCACGCGCTTCGCTCTGGGTGAAAGTAACTCCGACGTGCGGGGCGTGTTTTGCTACTGGCATTGGGCTCGCGCGCGGTATTGACAGCCGGTGCCGCTGCGCGGGGGAACCGACATCGCTAGACGTTCCCGTCGCGACCCGCCATCTACGTGTCTCCTCGCCAAAGGATCATCAATGGCCGACCACCCTTCCGAAAGTGTGATCGACCTCTACCGACGACACGCCGTGCAGTGGGACGCAGCCCGGCGGAGTCGCGGCTGGAACGATCGGATTTGGATCGACGCGTTCGCCAAGAGGTTGACCCGCGGCAGCCGGGTGCTCGACCTCGGCTGCGCGGGAGGCGAGCCGGTCGCTCGCTTCCTCGTCGAGCAGGGAATGCAGGTGACAGGCGTAGACCCTTCACCCGTAATGATCGCGCTGGCGCGTGATCGCATGCCGGAGCAGGACTGGATCGTCGCCGACATGCGTTGTCTGGCACTCGGCCGGAGCTTCGAGGGTATTCTCGCCTGGGACAGCTTCTTTCACCTTAAGCACGAGGCACAGCGCGCGATGTTCCCAGTCTTTGATGCCCATGCGGCAGAGGCTGCCGTGCTCATGTTCAATACCGGCCCAGACCATGGCGAGGGCACCAGCACGTTCACCTTCAAGGACGAGCCGCTCTATCATGCGAGCCTTGCACCAGCCGAGTACCAAGTTCTGCTTGACGATAGCGGCTTCGAGGTCGTGTGCCATGCCGCAAACGACGCCCGGAGCGGCGGCAGAACGGCCTGGTTGTGCCGGCGCAAGCCGTCGCGTTGACCGGGTCTTTGCTCGTGGACTTTTCTGACGACGGGACGGGCCGAAGTCTTTGGCCTTGCGCCAAAGCCCTCCGTCATTGCAGCGCAGCAATCTTCCCTTTCCGCCGACTATGCGATGATCTTGTTGGCAAGCATTCGCCCGTGTAGTGGCGACCAAGGGTCTTGACGTGTGACGATGACCGTGGCTCCGCTTCGCGAAGTGCGATTTGCGCGAGCGATGTTCGAAACTTCGCGAGGATGTCGCCAGTGGGATGGGAGGCACTCCGGCAGTGGGGCGATGACGTAGCACGCATCGAACCACTCGCTGGCGGAGTCGCCAATGACGTGTGGAGCGTGCGCGTCCACATGCACCTTGCGGTCGGTCGTCTCGGTTCCAGGAGCGACGCTGATCTCGCGTGGGAGACCAAGCTCCTCCAACACCTCGACCGTGAAGGTCTGACCGTGCCGGTGCCAATCCCGACGAGGGACGGCCGGCTGTTCGCAGACGGTCTGGTGGTGATGACATACGTGGAGGGCGGACCGCCGGAGACCGAGGCCGACTGGCGTCGCGTGGCCGACACGCTCCGCCGGCTGCATCGGTTGACACAGGGCTGGCCGCAGCGCCCAGGTTGGCGATCATCGACCGACCTCCTGCACGCCGAGACCGGGACGAAGGTCGACCTCGGCGCGATGCCGCCTGAGGGCGTTGCTCGATGCCGAGCCGCGTGGGCGCGGCTCGTCGGACGTCAGACCTGCGTCGTCCACGGCGACCCCAACAACACTGGTAACGTCCGCATGACGGCGAATCGGGTCGCGCTGATCGACTGGGACGAGTCGCACGTCGACGTCCCCGACCTCGATCTGGTGCTGCCCCACAACGCCGCTGGTCTCGACGACGGCGCGCATGATATCGCCGCGCAAGCGTCAGCCGCTTGGGAAGCCGCCGTTTGCTGGGACGACGAGTACGCAATCAAGCGGCTTGCCGAAGTTCGAGCGGTCTGAGCAGCGGCAGCGAATTCCGGACAGAGTCGCGGCAGCGCGAACTGGCGCTCCGGGCCCATAGCGCCGGCGTAAGACGATCTCGCCCCGCTCGGTGAGCCCTTGAGCGATCCAACCATTTTGTAAATGGAAGCGCTCCGCACGAGTTCCAGCGGCGGTGCTCGGCTTCGCCCTCCTATGACCGGCGTCGGCGATTGACCGGCAGGCTGCGGCTAACAAGGCTTGACCGAGCCCGCGGCCTTCGTAGGCCGATCGACAAACAATCCCCAGATAGTGCCGCGCGGATCGCTGGCAGGCAATCCTGCGAGGACGCCGTTTTCTTCCCAAATGTGGATCGGCCCACAAGCAATCTGCCATTCGTAATCAGCAATGGTGAGCCTGTTCGGATCGGACAGGCGGTTGGGTCTCACCGACCCGCGAATTTCAATCAACTTTGGGGGATATGAGACGTGGCGGAAAGGACCATTTAGTATTGGGCGTCCAAGCGAGGGTTCAGTCAACGCCGCAGCATCCAGAGCTTGCCAGTCCGATAGCCTCTCTGGTGCAAGAGAGCGATTTTGGATGGCCAGCCCGCAGGACAGACGACAACGGCGCTATCGATGGCGCGTCGCGTGAACGCGCCTTCAGCTGCTGCCAATAGGTTCACGCCGCTCGACGCATTTGTTGACATGGCCGAAATATCCGCAAAGTCCTCATCGTAGAAGTCGTCAATCACGCCGACGGGCGCAAGATCATGCGCGGCCGGAACGAGCAGAGGCGCCATTGGCTGGGCGATAACGTAGCCGCGCACCTCACCTGCCGCGGTGGCGACGAGCATGTCGCGGTCCTTGAATGTCAAGCTGCGCCGCATCCACGCCTCGAAGCGACTGTCGGCCTCGGAATGAATATGCCAGAAGCGTGAGTCGATCCTGGCCAGTGTGCGTCGATGTTCCACGCTGCGCTTCACGATACCGGCCACGTCCTCGGCGCTGGCCGGTCGGACTTCGGGCGGAAGCGCGTCAGAGCTAAATCGATGTTTCGCCATGTAGAGAGTAACCGGTTCATAGCCATGGCGCTCGTAGAGCGGGCGCAAAGGCCCCGTTACCGGACACGATGCAATCAGACGCGGCGCCCCTGCCGATACCAGACCAGCCTCAGTGGCGGTTAGCAACGCCTCGGCCGTCCCTGATGGCGCATCGGCAGATATGAAGCAGTCATCGAGGAGAAGCCCGGGAGGACCAGCCGAGCCATCGTAAATCGGTGGAACCGGCACAAGCACCGCATGTGTTACCCCAACAATTTGGGCGGCCTGCTCTGCGACAAACCACAGCTCCCCCGTCGAGGTCTGTGACGCGGTGAGCGCCGCACCCGCCGCTTTTTCGATCCGGGTGGAAGCATCTCTCGCGATGCGCCAAAGCATAGGATCCAATGCCCGCCGTGCCTCGGCGTCCAGGAGCAACAGTGCGACGATCGCGGGAAGGTCGCGCAATGTTGCCAGTCGGATCGAAGGAGGCATGGCGGGCCTTCTTGGCAGAGGAGTGGATTGGGCAATTACTTGGAGGGGGTACCACCATAGCGCGGCCGCGGCGAGCGCATGCCGCCATTCATCCTAGCCTTTCATGGATATCACAAATATCCGTGTTAGGTCAGGAGCGGTCACTGCACACGGCTTCGGCGCTCGCTCGCGTCTGTCCGTTATTCCACCAACTCGGGCACGAGGTCGAGCGAAGCGGCGCATGTACGCGAGGTGCCGGATCCAGACTCATGCAGCGCAGCAAATTTCGCTTGGAGGCGAACAGTCAGTTCGAGCGGCGCCCACACTTTTGCTACGAACTGCCCCTTGGGCGCGCAAGAGCTCAACGAACGCATTCCGAAGCCAACGGATCTGGGCGTCATGTTGATACCGCTCGTGCCAATAGATCCGCAGATCGACGGGAGGAATTGGTACTGGCATTGCGAATACCTTTTGCCGATTTGTACGGCGAGTGTTTTCGCTTGGACACGATGCCTCGAGCCCGCGCTGGCGGCATTCAGCGAGGAGCTGCTCGCCGTTCTTGAACGGCTCGGAGTGGCGCACCTAAGGGTGGTCATGCTAACGGCAAGATCACCTGGAGCTTTCGTTTCTGGCGACGAGCGGAAGTGGCCGTAGATCCTCGCCATTGAGCTGCATGAGGTCGAAGCCCCAGACGCAGAGGATCTCCTCAGTATAATTGCCGGAGTACAGCGCACGGAAATCGGGCGTGCCGCCCCCCTTGCAGGCCACCACTTCGCCATCGATGACAGCGCGCTTGCAGGGCAGAGTGAGTTCTGCGTCGCGGATTCCTGGAAGCGGCGGTTCGTGAACTCGCGGCCGTTCTTCGAGAAAATGATAACGTAGTCACGAGCCTTATGGAGCTGGCAGCGGTACCGGTCGAATTTCACTTCGGGAAGCCACGCGTCGCTAGCGGGTGGTCCCACACGCAGCGCAGGTTGAGCGGGGGTCATGAAAGGAGAGGAACGCGGCACGGGCTTGGGTGTACAACTGTCAGGCTCTGGAGAGAAGAGCACGCCGCAGCCTTACCGCCGTGCTGGCCTACTTTTGTTTAGCCTCCCACAGCGGCGATAACGGAGAGAAGCGATGTCGAAATGGGGACGGCTGCTGCAAAATGTGAACGATCAGCCGCTAATCGCTGGACTGGTCGTGCGCACAAGCTGGATCGAACGGAGAACTCTGTCCGCGATAATCCTCGCGGCCAGTCTCCTGTTCGCATTCTTCACGCTTGCCAACGCCGTGACCCAGGGCAGCACGCATACCTTTGACGAGTGGCTCATCATCGCTCTGCGCAGGCCAGGCGACCTTGCCGATCCCATCGGCCCGAAGTGGCTCGAGGAAATGATGCGCGACTTCACCGCTTTGGGCAGCACAGGTGTTCTGACGCTGATGGCGCTCGTTATCACGGGGTTCCTAGCCATGACCCGCAAGGGGTACGCCGCCCTGTTCGTGCTCGGCTCGGTTGCCGGCGGCGTCCTCATCAGCCAGGCCACGAAATGGGCGTACGCACGGCCTAGGCCCGACTTGGTGCCGCACGGGACGGAAGTCTTCACCGCGAGCTTTCCCTCCGGCCACTCGATGATGGCGGCCGTAGTCTACCTGACCCTCGGTGCGCTCCTGGCGCGCACCCAGAGTGGGGGAAGGGTGAAGACCTATGTCCTCGCCGTCGCTGTGCTGCTGACCGTGCTAGTCGGGGCGAGCCGGGTGTACCTCGGCGTGCACTGGCCCACCGATGTTCTCGCCGGATGGGCACTCGGCGGTATGTGGGCGTTGATTTGCCTCCTTGTCATGGGCTGGTTGCAGGCGCGCGGGAAAGTTGAGGATGCTTCGGCCGGCGACGTGACCTGAGGCCAGCCACAACGGGAGACTGTGAACATAGTGCGACCGATTTGAGCTTGGAGACGACCCGCTCAGGCCGAAACACGTATGCCGGCTCGATCCTCACTAAAAGCGCCACGCCCAAAGGGCATGCCTAAGTACCCCAGGGCGTGGCTTAGCGCGGCGGCAGGACGACGAAGGAAGGCCAGGCGCCGCCTTGGGAGGTCTCATAGATACGAGCGAGCCCGCACGATCGTTTCAGCGAAAGCGTCACGCCCGTGAGGCGGCAGCACCGCCGAGGCGCGACCCAGCGCTGCTGGGCCGTTTCATGCTCGTTGGCAGTCTGGTGGAACCCAATCGCGCGCATTGGGCAGTTACGACTGATCGGCGATCAACGATGTGGAGTAATCGGCTCACTGCCACCAGCCGCCAACCTCGATGAGCGCCGAAAACTCCGGCCATCTGATCCACGCCTCGGCAATGACCGCGTAAAGTATTGCGGTCGTCGATAAACTGGGAGATCGTGTCTAGCAGAAATCACACACGCGGGGCAGGTAGCAATGCTTGCGCGCGAGTCACTCAATCTTGGGCCGGTCAGTGATGTTTAGCCTCGAAGGAAGAACTGCGATCGTCACGGGGGCTGGGAGAGGACTCGGCGCGCAAATTGCGAAGGGTCTCGCACGGATGGGAGCATTTGTTTTTTGTGTAGGCCGAAATGCCGAACCGCTCTTGGAGCTCTGCACATCTATCGCTGAGACTGACGGCGCATCTGAGCCCTTGATCTTCGATGTTGCCAATGAAGGTGATGCCGTTATCGCGGTCAATCATGTGATAGAGGCCAAGGGTCGGCTCGATATCCTCGTCAACAATGTCGGAGCACGCGATCGACGGTCACTTAAGGCGTTCCAACTCGACGATTTTCGCCGCCTCCTTGAAGTCAACTCAGTCGCGCCCTTCCATCTGGCACGACTGGCTGCCGATATCATGGTCAAACAAGGCCACGGCCGCATTATCAACATGACATCCATAGCAGGGCCGCTCGCAGGCCCCGGCGATGCAATCTACACGGCTTCGAAGGGTGCGTTGGAAGCCATGACACGCGCCCTGGCAGCGGAGCTGGGCCACGCGGGGGTCACAGTGAACGCGATCGCCCCCGGCTTCTTTGCCACGGAGTCAAATACCAAGGAAACAGCGGATCCCGCGGTGGTGCGTTGGATTGGCCGTCGAACAGCCTTGGGTCGCTGGGGAAACCCGCCCGAAATCGCAGGAGCGGCGGCGTTCCTGGCGTCTGACGAGGCCTCCTACATCACGGGCCAAGTACTTGTCGTGGACGGCGGGCTCACCACGCACTTTTGAATTCCTGTTAGGCGCGAGTCCTTCCTCGATGGCCGTGGCGGCTCGAAATCGGCCACCTCGGTCGGATTTCCCGACTTCAGGCGCGGCAGGTGTTTGCCAGTTCCCCGGCACAGCTCCCGCGGCAGCGCAGATGATCGCTCCAAATTGCAGTCTGACCAATCTGACGCGGCCGCTACAGTTGCGGACGTCTCTCTTTCCAGGGCGTCGCCTTCTCGTGGGCATGCCCTGCACGGAGCACCGCGGCGTCTTCGAAGGGCCGCCCAACGATCTGTAGCGAGAGCGGCAGGCCGCTGGCGCCGTAGCCGTTGCACAGCGACAGCGCAGGGGTGCCGGCTACATTGAAGGGCATGGTGAAGTTGGGGATCTCAAAGACGCCATAGCTGCCCACATCCTTGGTGAGAGGCGCAGGCCCGGGCGTCGAAGGTAGGATCAGAAGATCAACATCGGTCATGACGCGTGCAAGCTTCTCCTGCAGCTCGCGCCGATGTCGCGTCGCCGCCATGTAGTCGGCTGAAGAGATGAATGCGCCGGGAGCGACGCGATCGCGGAAGCATTTGCCATAGTCATTGAACCTCGTGCGCAGCCACGGTTCGTGCACCGCGTAGGCCTCAGCGAGCATGATAATCATGCAGCACGCCTGCCAGTCCTGCAGCGGTGGTAACGTGACGTCGCGCACCGAGGCCCCCAGGCGGCTCAGGACGCTGATCGAAGCTTCCATTGCGGCGCCGACCTCGGAGGTGACGGTGGTGTCTCTCTCGTAGAAGTGACGGATCACGCCGATGCTCACATTTTTGATGCCACCTACCAGCTCGGCCCGATAGTCCGGGATGAGAGGATTCGCACTCGCTGGGTCGGCTCGATCGTGACCGGCCATAGCTTGGAGCAGAATCGCACAATCCTCCACGGTCCAGGCCATCGGGCCGGCATGGTCTAGCGTGAACGAGAGCGGCAAAATGCCGGCACGGCTCACGAGACCGTAGGTCGGCTTGATGCCGGCAAGCCCGCAAAAGGCCGACGGTGTTCGGATCGAGCCGCCGGTATCGGAACCGGTGCCGCCAAGCACGAAGCCGGCGGCCACAGCCGCGCCCGTCCCACTCGAGGAACCGCCTGTAAAGTGCTCGATTGACCATGGGTTGCAGGGCGGTGGAAAAGGCAAATCGAAGCTCGGGCCGCCAATCGCGAATTCGTGCGTCGCCAGCTTGCCAAAACTTATGATGCCAGCATCGGCCAGCTTGGTGACTGTCGTAGCATCACGGGTTGGCACATGCTCAATAAGAAGCTTCGAGTGGGCGGTTGTGGGAATGCCGGCTGTCTCGTAAATGTCCTTATAGGCAAATGGGATACCGTGGAGGTCTCCGCGCCGGCGGCCGGCCTTGATTTCCGCCTCTGCCGTGCGCGCAGCGCCGAGGGCGCGGTCGCGCTCTAGGCGAATAAAGCTGTGTACCTGCTTCTCGTGCCGATCGATGCGGGCGAGGCAGGCCTCGGTGAGAGCGATTGGCGAGAGACGACCTGCAGCGATGGCCGCGCTGGCCTCACAGATCGATGGAATGTCGCGCATGGCTGCACCCCTCACGTCACGCGCGGATTGAAGATGATGGCTGGTTCGGCGCTCCGCGGCCGCTCGCCACTGCTGCGCACGCGCGCGGACATCGCCTCGATGTAGCCATAGGCAGCATGCAGCTCGCTCTTCTGCTCCTCGTTCAGCGTTAACCCGCTCGCGCGCACCAAGGCGTCGAAGTCTTCGCGGTTGATCCTGGGCTTAGGCGCAGGCATGGCTCTCCTCCTCTGGGTTTGGCGGGCTAAGTGTGCAGCTCGGCATAGGGTAGACACTAGCATCTGGGGAGCCCGCAGCGTAGCTCCGGCTGGCTGACTGGGTGCATCTTGCGAGTGATGCGGCGCATATCCTACTCGGCCTTTCAACTCGGAGACTTTGTCATGGTGGCCAAGCCGCGCCGCCCTAGGTCGTTTCTGGTTAGAGAGGGAATTGCTCCCAGCGACCCGCCTTCCGAACGCATCGCCAGGTTCGAATGGGTCGGAGCGCCGACGGCCATGCCGCTACAGCGGGGCCGATCTTTTTCTGCGCGACCGCGTACCAGGCCCGCTGCGCGGACATCGAGCTTGATGCCGTGCTGAAAAAGGCAGCGCGATACTGAGAGGCGCGGGGAGTTGGTATCGAGAAGCGCGGGGAGTTGGTATTGACATGCGCAAACGTTTTTTCTGAGATAATCGGTGTACGATGCATTATCTTTTTGTGGTGCGGGAGTGAAATATGCGAACGGTTATTCTCGGCGGCATTGGCATTGCCGTAGGGATACTTGCAGGAACAGCGGTCTTGTCGATTGAACGCGCACAAGCACAATACTCTACTCAGCCAGGCAAAGGTTGGGTAGGTAACGCTATACGTACGCAGAAGGGGGCGGGTGAGAAGAAGCCGCCAAGGCAGACTAAGAGCAAATAACAAACGCACGGCCTTTCCAAATCGGCAAAAAAGACGTGCGGCCTGCATTTGTTTAATGCTGATCGTCTATCGCTAGTCCTGCGAAGCCACTTTATTGCGAGCCCAAGCGGTTGCCGCCTTTGCCGCTCGCTCAACCCACAGCGCCGCCTGCCGGCGTGCCGCCCCCAATGGCTTGTGTTTCAGGGCGCGGCAATCCGCTCTTCCGCCGTCCAAAAAGTCCGCCTAGCGTGGTGCCCGCGACAGCGCCGCCGATCTCCTCCCCAATGCCGACGCCCAAATTCGCACGGCCCAACTTGATCGTGCTCTAGCATGGAGGCCGCAAACGGGGTTGCGGAAGTGGAAAAATAGATTCCACGGCCGAACAAACACTGCGACCGGCCGCGCGCGCTGAATGGATGTAAGCTGGCAGCCGAAGTCTCTATCAGGCGATCTGGTCCAGGATGGCTAGAGAGGAAGCAACAGTGACGAAAAGAAAAACAAAAAGCACCGTAGCCGCACTGATGAAAGCGGCAACCAAGGCGGCCAAGAAAGTAGGCGACAAAGGCAACTGGATCCGCGTGGACACCAAAGGCGACCGCTCCGGCGTCATGCTGACTACAGTCATTGGCGGCCACGAGCTAGCTTGGATCACTTTCGAAGCTGAGCAGCTGGACGAGTTGATCAGGCTGCTTGAATCATCGCGACAGGATTTACCATGAAACAATTATGAGGCAGCGCATCGGGCCAAAGTAACGGCGCCTGAGCCCTGAGGTCCCGCGGGCTTTAGCAAATCTCCGCAGCCGGACATTGTCCCGAAGGGCGCTACAAATCGCCATGTGCCATGTGCAGGCGAGAGCGCAATCCATGTAAAGATGTTTATGGCTCTTTATGCAGTCCGGGTGCCTGAAATCTGCCGCCGGTGATCTGGTAGTAGTCCCCGGCGCTGTCGCAGAAGATGTGGCCAGCAAGAGTGACGCCGAGCGTCCCATCGATCGACCCGGCAGCAATTGCAGTGTAGTCCAACCCGTCGCCTTTCCAGAACAACACCGAGCCGCATTGCCCGCAGAATCCTCGCCGCCCCGTATCGCTTGAGCGGTACCATTTGAGGCCGCGTGCCTCGGTGAGCCTGAACTGTTCATTCTTCACTGCCGTCGACGACATATAGGTGCCCGTCTGCTTGCGACATTGATGACAGTGGCATGCAATCACCGACCTGAGCGGTCCCGTAATCTCGAATGCGACAGCGCCACAGAGGCACGATCCCGTCTTGTCTGCCATGGCATGTTTCTCCTTCGGCTCTTCCGCCAGAGGCCTGCTTGGCCCTCTCGACACGCCAATGGTGACCCAGGACCGCAATTCCCTGCAACAATGTGTTGGCAGTCCGCTTCGGGTGTCGGCATCTGCCCCGTGACGGGACGCCCTATGTGCCCAGGCACGAGATTGCCAGATGCCCGCTGAGGGTAGTCGCCGTTCTTGCACGCCGAGCAGGGCGAAAAGGTCCCTCACGAGACGGCATTCAACGCGAGCATCAAGCACGAAATTGCCGCGATCCAGGCAGCAACTACTCGCAACCCAATAACGGCCCAGGGCTTATTAAACCGGTCGCGCAACCATCCAATGCCACCACTCACATAGAACAATGCGAGGTTTGCACCAATATAGGCGCCGGTCATCGTGATGACCATCGCACTCAGCGGGCCGGGGTCTGCGGTGGAGACCATGCCCAAGAAAACTCCGCCCGCACCGGCGAGCATCGTACCTAGAACATTGACCGAGCCGGGCGCGATTGCAGCCAACGAAGAGGCCGCAAGGGCGATGACGAGCAACGCGCGTTCACCCAGGCTATGACCGTAACCAGCGGCCCTAGGGTCAAACCGCCGATCGCCGCGAGCGCGAAGGCGCGCCAGCCGATGATGAACCTTTGCGGCTAACCTTGTCCAAGCAGTAACCCGAGTGCCAACAATGCGAGCAACTGCGGTGGTGTCGAAAGAGGATGCGCCATCCCCAAATAGAAGCCTTCGAGTCCTGGGAAAGGACGACCATGGGCGAAGGCGATGTCGGGCGAACACGCGCCACCGAGAACGACGTGGTCCCAACCAAAATGGGATGCCTAAAGCCGCTGAAACCCACTCGGCGGCTGCGGTGGCCCTCCGCCAAGATGAAGGTGTTCACCCGTCCGTTCTCGCCGCCGTGTAAAACATACCGGCCTTGTCGCTCCTCGGCTCCCCGCGTGCCGGACAGATGTCATGGTAGTATGCGAAACCCTTCACCGGACCAGCTTCAGGCGATGCAGCAACCAAGATTGCGCGCGGCACATCTAGCCACCGACAGTTTGGCCTTATAGTCGAAACCGCGCCGTCATACATTTATCGCCACCGCAGCGATCGATGCAGCGAGGTTGCGGGGCTGCCAGCTCTAAGGAGAGCGGCTATACTTGACGACGGCGTGGGAGAGCGCGATAGCGCGGAGCGGATCATGTCATTGCCCAGTATGCCTTTCGATGGCGCTGTCGTGCTCCTATGCAGCGATGACGCAGTGGCCCTCGGGCTTCAACCCCCTGCTCCTCTAGTGCTAGTCGGCATACCCATCTCGCGACTAGGTCAGCCGGCTCTGTGGGGCTGACAGGCACGCCAGCCATGGATCATCGGCCGCACATTGTGGTGGTGGAGGACGAAGCGGCACAGCGCCAGCTTTTGTTGGATTATCTTGCCAAGCAGGGCTTCCGTGTCAGCGGCGCGGACGGCGGCGCTGCGCTACGCCGCTTGGTCGAACGCGAGTTACCTCAGATCGTGCTGCTCGATGTCGGTCTTCCCGGCGAGGACGGCTTCGCGCTGGCCCGCTGGTTGCGCGAGAAGAGCGGACGCATCGGCATTATCATGGTCACGGTTGCCACCGACACCGTCGATCGCGTGGTTGGCTTGGAGAGCGGCGCCGACGACTACATCACGAAGCCGTTCGAGCCACGCGAGCTGCTGGCGCGCGTCAAGAGCCTATTGCGTCGCGTTACGGGGACGGCGCCGATGTCCGGCCCCCGAATTCGCATGGGTCGGGTGGTTTTGGATCTAGAAAGGCGACTGCTTTGCAACCCAGATGACGGCAGCGAAGAGACGTTGACGGCAAGCGAGTTCGATTTGCTCAGGGTGTTTGCCGAGAACCCCAATCGACCGCTCAATCGCGACTGGCTGCTGGAAATTACATCCCACCGTGAGATGGAGGCCTTCGATCGCTCCATCGACCTGCGCATTGCGCGCATCCGCCGAAAGATCGAGGCCGATCCGGCGCACCCAACGGCCATTCGCACCGTGCGCGGCGTCGGTTACATGTTCGTGCCGCCAAGGGACTGAAAACTACGGCTCACGCCCAATTTCCGCGAGCACGCGCCGCAGCTCACTGGCAAGTGGTCCCAATAAGTCTCTGCAGGCCGTCCTGTTGCCGGCCTTGCCGGCGTTCTCGATAGCCGCGGAGACTTCGGCGACGCCAATGGCACCGACGGAGCGCGCAGCACCGTTGAGCTTGTGGGCGACTGCCCCTACCGTTGCCAGATTGCCCGAGCGCACGCCCGCGCCGATCTCAGCCTCGGCCTGGCGTGCTGTGCTCGCGAACTTACGCAGCAGCGAGGTGACCGCAGCCGCATCATCGCCGAGCCAAGCTCCGAGCACCGACCGATCAATTGGCTCCGTCCCCCCGGCTCCGGCGACCACCGCCGGCGCGGAATGTTCCTGAACCGACAGCCAACGCTCCAACGTGGCCAGGAGCTTGTCCATGCCGATGGGCTTTGTGATGTAAGCGTCCATGCCGATGGCGAGGCAACGCTGCTCTTCGCCCTTGAGGGCATTGGCCGTCACGGCGATGAGGGGCGTGCGGGTCCCGCGGCCCTCGGCTTCTGCTGCACGGATGCGCCTGGCGAGCTCGTATCCGTCCATCTCGGGCATGTGCAGGTCGGTAAGCACAGCCGCATAGCCGCCCCTCGACCAGACCTTGAATGCTGCGACGCCGTCATCGGCGGCATCGGCCGCAACACCCATGAGGTCGAGCTGACGCACGAGCACGTCGCGATTGACGGGATGGTCGTCGACCACCAATACCTTCAGCCGCTTGCTGCCCCTTCGTTTGGCCTTTGCCCGCGACGAAGCTGGGGTCAGACTGCTGAGCGGTGAGTGCGCTGGCGCGGCGCGCAGTGCGAGCGTGACCGTGAACATCGAGCCAATGCCGACTTTGCTCTCGACCTTGACGTCCCCTTGCATCAGCTCCGCGAGCCGGCGCACGATCGACAAACCCAACCCGGTGCCGCCAAACCGGCGGGTCGTGGAGCTGTCGGCCTGAGCAAACGGTTGGAACAGGCCAGCGCACTGCTCGGGGCTGAGCCCAATTCCCGTATCCGTCACAGCCAGCGTCAGACGCATGCGGCCGGCGCCTAACGGTTCCGTCCCTGCGCGTATCCGAATGCTTCCGCGTTTGGTGAACTTCAAGGCGTTGCCAACCAAGTTAAGGAGAATCTGACGCACCCGCGTCGGATCACCGATGAGCGCGTCGGCTGATCCCGCCACGATGTCGAGATGCAAGGCCAGACCCTTGGCTGCGGTTTGCTGGCGAAACGTGGTGACGACACTGTGCACGAGTTCGGATAAGAAGAATCCCGTTTCCTCGAGCTCCAGCCGACCGGCCTCGATCTTCGAGAAGTCGAGCACATCGTCGATGATTCGCAATAGCGCCTGCGCCGAGTCACGCATGGTGGCGACCGTTCGCTGCTGGGCCTGGTCGAGGCCTTGGCGCTCAAGTACCTCGACCATGCCCAACACGCCGTTGAGGGGAGTTCTGATCTCATGGCTCATCGTGGCGAGGAAGGTCGACTTGGCCTGATTGGCGGCCTCGGCGGCGGCACGCTCCTGCTCGGCAGCATCGCGCGCGCTCTCGGCGGCTTCTTTGGCCGCGGCGATGGCCTCCTCGCGGCTCTTCAGTTCGTCGACCAGGCGCGCCGTTTCTATCGCAATCACCGCCTGATCGGCGAAAGTCGTCATCAAGTCGATCTCGCGGGTGGAGAAGGGGCGCGGCACAGATCGGGTCAACGCGATTACGCCGATCGGACCTTGAGTGCCCAGCAACGGTACGCCCAGCATCGCGCGAAACCCACCAAGCTTCTGCGACTCGCTCCAGGTGTATTCGGAGTCCGCAAGGCAATCGGGAATGTGCACGATCGCGCGCCCTAGTGCCGTCCGCCCCACGAGCGTATTGCGGCTCGGCGATATGGCCTGCCGGCGCATGTACTCTTGATACGGCTGCGAGAAGCCGTGGCTAGCGAAGAGGTGGTAGGTGTCGCCTTTCCGCTGGAAAACAAAGGCGCTGTCGGCCTCGCACAGCTCCGCCGCTGACTGTACGAGGGTGTCTAGAACCGCCTGAAGGCTAAAAGTGGCACCGCTGATGCCCTTGAGGACATTGCCCGCCGCCCGCAGCGACTCCTCGACGCGCTTCAGCTCGGTGATGTCGCGACAGACGACCAGCAGGCTACCGTCTGTCAGCGGCTTGAAGTTGAATTCGACGTCCTGCCCACCTGCGGTGCGCCGCTCATAGCGATAGCCACCTGGTTGGCGTGCCAGGCCCACGCGCTTACGGAGAGTGCGCTCGACATCCGCTTTGCTACCAAAGTCGCCCCGCTCGATCTGAAAGCGGATCATGTCGTAGCCCGAGGCCCCCGGACGGGCAACATCCGCAGGATAGCCCTGAAAGTCCATGCATTGGCGGTTGATGAAGCGCAACCGGAAGTCCCGATCGAACAAGGCGACGCCTTCGCCCATGTTGTCGAGCACGGTCTGCATGCGAGCGTGACCTTGCGCAGCCATGTCAACGTCGGGGGAATGCGGCGGCTTCTTTGCCCCACGTTTAGGGCGTGGGGAGGGCGTGGCGGCAGACGAACGTGACATCGCTTCCATCTCCCGAACCTGATCGTCGCAGGTTGGCGTAGCGCCTGTGTGTCGTGGGTCTGTCGACTTGTATCGTCTGTATCGCGCTACCGATCATGACTTTCCATCCCGCGAAAATCACCCGTCATCAAGGATAACTCATAATTTGGCCCATGAATTTTAAGGCGCCGACAGAGATTTTGGGCGAGCCGTCCGGGTCTTGAACCGCGCTTGTCGCGATACCGACGATACCAACTCAGCTCTCCCACGACATCGACACAATACGGACCCGCCGTAGGTTGACCTCACCGGGCGAAGTCCGGCTGACGCAGTCACGAGCCAAAACACCTGAGCGGAGGAGCTGATCATGAGCATGACCTTGCCGCATGGGTTGCCTCAGAGGCCCGAACCGCGGTCCCAAACCTGCGGGCTGGGTGTCAAGCGCAGCCTACGACAATCGGCATCGAGCAGGCGGCGATCGTTCAGCTTCGCGCCGTGAACAACGGCACGTTTTGGGGGTCTCGGACCTCGCCCGTCCAACCATAGCAGAAGAATTGCGGGGCGAAGCGCGCAGTGCCGACGCTGTCGCTGAGCACGCAGGAAAGTCACTGTCATGCCAGCTAACCTGATGTCCCCCGTACAGCCGGCGACCTGCGGTCGCGTGATTGCCTTGCATTGCTCGGGCGCGGGAGCCGGAGAGTGGAAAAAGCTCGGCCAGACCCTTGGTCCGGGCTACCGGGTCACTGCTCCGGAGCACTACGCCTGCGAGCAGACGGGCCCCTGGATCGGCACCCATGCGTTCACGCTGGCGGATGAAGCGGCAAGGACCATCGACATTATCGATCAGTGCGAT
>Ga0075425_100002076_pt1 | contig 19856 bp, 20 predicted proteins | sample SoiMethybrSBSTD4_FD_75300 | JGI IMG/M metagenome (GOLD analysis project Ga0075425, IMG submission 75300) | Bulk soil microbial communities from a Populus tree surrounding site in Tennessee, USA - Soil MetaG P. TD hybrid SBSTD4 | ecosystem: Environmental > Terrestrial > Soil > Tree plantation... | reverse complement strand
CGCTGCTGCCGTGGCTCTCCGTGCGCGGCAACGTGACACTCGCGCTCGACCAGGTCCGCGACGGACGGCGCCGGTCCGCCGAGAGCTATCTCGCGGCCGTGGGGCTCGCGGGGCGCGGCGACCGCTACCCGCGGGAGCTATCGGCCGGCATGCAGCAGCGGGTCGGCATCGCGCGCGCGTTCGCGCTCGAGCCGCGGCTCTTGCTGCTCGACGAGCCGTTCTCGCTGCTCGACGCGCTCACGCGCATGGAGCTGCAGGACGAGCTGATGGCGTTGTGGGAGCGAACGCGCCGGACCGTCATCATGGTCACCCACGACGTGGACGAGGCCATCCTCCTCGCCGACCGCATCGTGATGATGACCAACGGCCCCGCGGCGACGGTCGGCGAGATCTTCGCGGTCCCGTTCGCGCGTCCCCGCCGGCGGGAGGACCTGCTGGACCGCCCGGACTACTTCTGGCTGCGCGACGCCATCCTCGGCTTCCTCGAGACCCAGGCGCATGTCCCGGCATGACGGCGCCTGGAGCGCGACGCTCTGCCCGTACTGCGGCGTCGGCTGCGGCCTGCGCGTGAAGGTCGAGGACGGACGCGTGACGCGCGTGAAGGGCGATCCCGGGCATCCCGCGAGCCTCGGCGACATCTGCGCCAAGGCCGTGCACCTGCCGCCGACCCTCGCCCAGGGGCGTCTGCTGTTTCCGGAGATCCGTGCCCGCCGCGACGCCCCGCGCGAACGCGTGCCGTGGCCGCTCGCGCTGCGCGCGACCGCCGATCGCATCCGGGAGATCGTGGCGGCCGACGGGCCCGACGCGGTGGCGTTCTACGCCTCCGGCCAGCTCCTCACCGAGGAGTACTACGTCGGCAGCAAGCTCGCGAAGGGATTCATCGGAACGAACAACTTCGACACGAACTCGCGCCTGTGCATGGCCTCGGCCGCCCTCGGCTACGCGCGCTCGCTCGGGGCCGACGGCCCGCCGCCGGCGTACGTCGACATCGAAGAGGCCGACTGCTTCTTCCTGATCGGCACCAACACGGCCGACTGTCATCCCGTGCTCTTCAAGCGGATCCGGCGGCGCAAGTCCGCGGCGCCCGAGCAGGTGAGCGTCATCGTGGCCGACCCACGCTGGACGGAGACCGCCGACCTCGCCGACCTCCACCTGCCGCTGCGCCCGGGCTCGGACATCGCGCTCCTCAACGCCATGCTCCACGTGCTGTGGCGCGAGGGCATGCTCGACGGCGGGTTCATCGACGCCCACACGTCGGGCTGGGAGGAGCTCCGACCGGTCGTGGCGCGCTACACGCCCGAGCACGCGGCCGCGCTGACGGGACTCTCGGCGGAGATCATCGCCAGCGCCGCGCTCCGCTTCGGCGCCGCGCGCTCGGCGCTGACGCTCTGGAGCATGGGCGTGAACCAGAGCCGCGTCGGCACCGACAAGAACGCGGCCATCATCAACCTGCATCTGGCCACGGGTCAGATCGGGCGGCCGGGGGCGGGGCCGCTGTCGCTCACGGGTCAGCCGAACGCGATGGGCGGACGCGAGACGGGCGGGCTCGCCCACCTGCTGCCGGGCTATCGCGCCGTGACGAACCCCGGCGATCGCGTCGCGGTGGAGCGGCAGTGGGGCGTGCCGGCCGGCCGCATCGCCTCGACGCCGGGCCTCTCGGCGCTGGAGATGTTCGAGCAGCTCGCCGCCGGAGCGGTGAAGGCGATCTGGATTCTCTGCACGAACCCGGCGGCGTCGATGCCCGAGCTCGATCTCGTCGAGAAGGCGTTGCGCCAGGCGGAGCTCGTGATCGTCCAGGACGCGTATCATCCGACGGAGACCACCGAGTTCGCCGACGTGCTGCTGCCGGCCGCCCAGTGGCCCGAGAAGGACGGGGTCATGACGAGCTCGGAGCGGCGGCTCACGTACCTGCCGAAGCTCTGCGACGCGCCGGGCGAGGCGCTCCCCGACGCCGTGATCCTCACCCGGTTCGCCCACGAGATGGGATGGCAGGCGGGATTTCCGTACACGTCAGCGGCCGAGGTGTTCGACGAGTTCGTCGCGCTGACGCGCGGGACACCCTGCGACATGTCGGGCATCAGCCACGAGCGGCTCCAGGCCGAGGGGCCGCTGCAGTGGCCGTGTCCCTCCGCCGACCACGGCGGCACGGCGAGGCTCTACACCGACGGCCGCTTCGCGCACGAGGACGGCCGCGCGCGCTTCGTCGCCGTGGAGCATGCGGAGCCGGCCGAGCCGACCGATGCCGTCTATCCGCTGACGCTCACGACGGGCCGCGTGCGTGATCACTGGCACACGCTGACGCGGACGGCGCAGGCGCCCGCGCTCCGCGCGCGTACACCGGAGCCGCATCTGGAGGTCAACGTCCGCGACGCCCACCGCGCGGGGCTGATGGACGGCGATTTCGTCGAGATCGTCTCCCGCCGCGGCAAGGCGATCGCGCAGTGCCGCGTGACCGAGACCATCCGGGAAGGGACGTGCTTTCTGCCCTTCCACTGGGGCCGCCGCTTCGGCTTCTACAAGAGCGCCAACAACCTCACGCTGGCCGCCCGCGATCCGCTCTCCCAGCAGCCTGAGCTGAAGGCGGCGGCCGTCCGCCTGCGCCGGATATCGAGGAGCGCCACGTCATGAACAGGATCGAGGCCATGAAGGCGGCGCGCGACGGCCTCGACGTGCAGGACGATCTCGTTCGCTTCGCGCGCGAGGGCTGGCGCACCATCGCCGACGACGACAAGGAGCGGCTCAAGTGGGTGGGCGTCTTCCACCGCAAGCCGACGCCCGGCCACTTCATGATGCGGATCCGCATGCCCAACGGCGTGCTGACCTCCTCGCAGGCCCGCCTGCTCGGCGACATCACGCGGCAGACCGGACGCAACGTCGCCGACGTCACGACCCGACAGCAGATCCAGCTTCGCTGGGTCACGATCGAGGGCGTGCCGGAGACGATGACCCGGCTGGAGGCGGCCGGGCTCTCGAGCCTGCAGACCGGGATGGACAATATTCGCGGAATCGTCGGCTGCCCGGCGACCGGGCTCACGCCGAAGGAGCTCGTCGACACCGCGCCCATCGCGGCGGCCTTCCAGCGGATCTTCCTCGGCAACCGTGAGTTCACGAACCTGCCACGGAAGTTCAACGTGACCATCACCGGCTGCCCCGACAACTGCACGAGCGGCGAAACCCAGGACGTGTCCATGACGCCGGCCGTGGCGACGCTGGACGGCGTCGAGGTCGTCGGGTTCAACCTCGCCGTCGGCGGCAAGCAGGGCTCGGGCGGCCCGACGCTGGCGGCGAGCCTGGACGCGTTCGTGGAGCCGCAGGAGGCGGCGGAGGTGTGCGCAGCCGTCGCGCTGCTGTACCGCGATTACGGGCCGCGCGAGGCGCGCAGCCGCGCGCGGCTGGCGTTCCTCGTGGAGGAGTGGGGCGCCGAGCGGTTCCGCAAGGAGCTCGAATCGCGCCTGGGCCGGCCGCTGCCGTCCGCCGGGCGCGACGCGCGGAGCACCGTCGTGACCGACCACGTCGGCGTGTTTCGCCAGCGACAGCCCGGGCTCAACTACATCGGCATGAAGACGCCCGTGGGGCGTGTCACCGGCGATCAGCTGATCGAGCTGGCGCGACTGGCCGACGTCTACGGCGCCGGCGAGCTGCGCATGACCCCGCTGCAGAACGTGCTCCTGCCGCACGTCCCGGACGCCCGGCTCGGCGCGCTCCTCGAGGAGCCGCTCCTGCGCCAGCTCGCCTACAACCCGTCCGAGGTCTACCGCGGCGTGTCGTCGTGCACGGGCACGGACTTCTGCAACCTCGCCCTCATCGACACCAAGACGCGCGCGATGGCGCTCGTCCGCGACTTCGAGCGACGCCTCGGCAAGAGCCGGCCGATCGCCGTGCGCTGGTCCGGCTGTCCCGCGGGGTGCGGCAACCACCACACGGCGGACGTGGGGCTGCAGGGTTGCAAGGTGAAGGTCGGCGGCAAGATCGTGGACGGCGTCCACGTCTTCGTGGGCGGCCGCGGCGGCCCCGAGCCGCGGGCGGCGGTCAAGATCCTCGAGGACGTGCCGTGCGACGAGCTGCCCGAGGTGCTGGAGCGGCTGATCCGGTTCTTTCCGCGGGCGGAGCGAAAGGACGAGAGCCCGTGACCCCCCGTGTGTCGTTCCTCGGCGCCGGACCCGGCGATCCCGAGCTGATCACGCTCAAGGCGCTCCGCCGGCTGCGCGAGGCGGACGTCGTGATCCACGATCGGCTGGTCCCCGCCGAGGTGCTGGACGAGGCGCGGAAGGACGCCGAGCTCATCGACGTCGGCAAGGCCCCCGGCCGTCACTGCCGCGGTCAGTCGGAGATCAACTGGCTGCTCGTCGATCGTGCCCGGCGGCGCGGCCGCGTCGCGCGTCTCAAGGGCGGGGACCCCGCCGTGTTCGGGCGGCTCGCCGAGGAGATCGACGCGGTGCGCGCGGCCGGCATTCCCTTCGAGATCGTTCCCGGCGTCACCGCGGCCACGGCGGCCGCGGCTCGCGCGGGCATCTCGCTCACCGAGCGCGGCCACGCGTCGATGGTGCTGCTGGCCAGCGCCACCGATCACACGGGCCGCGTCTCGTGCAGCGTCGACTGGGGGCTGCTAGCACGCGCCGAGGGCACGCTCGCGTTCTACATGGGCGTCCGCGCGCTGGAGACGGTCACCGCCTCGCTGACGAGCCTCGGGCGCGATCCGCGCGAGCGCGCCATCCTCGTCGAGCGCGTCGGGGGGCCCGACGAGCGGATCATCGCCGGCCGCCTCGGTGAGATCGCCGCGACCGCGCGCGCCGCCGGCGCCGAATCTCCCGCCGTGCTGATCACCGGGCCGACCGTCGCCGCCGCGTCGGCGGCGCTGACGGTCCGCCGCGTCCGGGCCGCGGTGTCCGCCGATCTCGTTCCCACCGAGGCGTGACGATGGCGGATTACTTTCCAGCCTTCCTCGATCTCCGCGGGCGACGCTGTCTCGTCGTCGGCGGGGGAGCCGTCGCCGAGCGGAAGACCCGCGACCTGCTCGCCTGCGGCGCGTCGGTGGTCGTGGTGAGCCCAGCGGTGACGCCGGGGCTCGCCGAGCTGGCTCGAGCGCAGCTGATCGCACACCGCGTGCGGCGCTTCCGCCGGTGGGACACGCGCGGCTGCGCCGTCGTCATCGCGGCCACCGGCGATCCGGCCGTCGACGCCGCGGTGGCCGTGGAAGCTCGCCGGCGCCACGCGCTCGTCAACGTGGTCGACGACCCGGCGCGGTGCGACTTCATCGTGCCCTCCGTGCTGCGTCGCGGTCAGCTGCAGGTCGCTGTCTCGACCGGCGGCCGCAGCCCAGCGCTCGCCCGCGATATCCGTCGCCGGCTCGAGCCGCTGTTTCCCGCGGAGCTCGGCACGGTGATCGAGGAGGCGGGGCGTCGGCGATCGCGCGCACGGGCCGCTGCGCCAACGGCGGAGGCGCGCCTGACCGCCGGCGAGCGCGTCGCCGCGAGCACGCTGATCGCGCTGTCGTCCCTCTGATAGCATCGACCGCCGGAAGGCGATCGCGGCGCCCGTGGCCGCTCGCCAGGAGGCGCTCGATGCCAGCGATCCGTCACGTCACCGACATCCCCGGCTATCCGGCTCCGCACTCCCCCTACTCGCACGCGGTGGTGGCCAACGGCTTCGTCTTCGTCTCGGGTCAGATCCCGGTGCGGCCGGGCGGTGGGCCGACGGAGGTCGTCGGCGGCACGATGCGCGAGCAGACGCGACAGGCGCTGCGGAACGTCGAGACGATCCTCGAAGCGGCCGGCAGCGGACTGGATCGCGTCGTCAAGGTGACCGTGCTGCTGGCGCGACCCGAGCTCTACCGGGAGATGAACGAGGCCTACGCCGAGTTCTTTCCCGGGCCCAAGCCCGCGCGGGCGATGGCGCGCTTCGGCGCCGAGATCCCGGGCGTGATGGTCGCGATCGAGGCGGTCGCGCTCGCATGAGGTCGGCCGCGATCGCGCTGGGACTGCTCGCCGCCTTTCTGGTAGTATCCGCCGCAGCCATGTCTGACATCACACCCGCGATCCGCGCCGATCTCGCGCCCACAGGGAAGGTCCGTGCCGGCGTCAACTACGGAAACTTCATCCTCGCCACCAAGGATGCCAGCGGGGAATCTCGCGGCGTCGCGATCGACCTGCTCCACGAGGTCGGCCGACGGCTCGGCGTGCCGGTCGAGATCGTCGCCTACGACAGCGTCGGCGCCATGGTCGACGCCGCGAAGACGGGCACGTGGGACATCGCCTTTCTCGGCTCCGAGCCCGCGCGGGAAACCGTCATCGATTTCACCGCCGCCTATCTCGAGATCGAGGCGACGTATCTGGTGCCCGGCACGTCGGCGCTGCGGACGGCGACCGAGGTGGACCGCCAGGGCGTGACGGTGGCCGCGCCGACGCGCGCGAACTACGAGCTCTTCCTCAGCCGGACGCTCAAGCACGCCAAGCTGATCAGCGCGCCCAACGCCTCGGCGGCGTTCGATCTCCTCGCCAAGGGCCAGGTCGATGCGCTCGCCGGCCTCAAGGAGGGGCTCACCGGGCTCGCCGACAAGCTGCCGGGCTCGCGGATCCTCGACGGCCGGTTCATGGGAGTGCAGCAGTCGATCGGCGTGCCCAAGGGCCGCGCCGCGGGGCTCGCCTACCTTCGTCGCGTGGTCGAGGACGCCAAGACGTCCGGGCTCGTGGCGCGAGCGATCGACAAGACCGGCGCTCGCGGCGTGTCAGTCGCGCCGCGCGCCCCCGTTCAGTAGCGCGTCAGGCCGCCCGCGGCTGCCGCAGTCGTTCCAGATCGAGCTCGGCCGCCGGCCGGACGTCCGCGTCCAGCACGCGCGTCATGTAGCGGAGCGCCTCGCCGTTGTGCTCAGACTCCAGCGAGGCGACGCAGTCGGCCGGGACGATCACGTTCAGATCGCGCAGGAACGCGTCGGCCGCCGTCAGCAGGACGCACATGTCCGCGGTGATGCCCGTGAGGATCAGCGTCTCCGCCCCCAGGTAGTCCAGGAGCGTGTCGAGCACGGTTGAGAAGAACGCCGAGTGCGTGGCGCACGAGCGTCGAGAAGTCGGACTTCCAGCGCCCGAAGTTGTCGTTGGCGTAGATCACGGCAATGCCCGCGGCCTTGGCGCGTCGCTTGAGCTCGGCCAGCCGTGTCGCCATCGGCCGCGCCTGGACGAGCAGCCGGTCGCCGCCCCGGGAACTCCATGTCGTTGATCACGTCGATGAGAGGACGAGCGCGGTGGACGCGTTGTCGGGCGTTGCCATGGAGGTCGCGGTTCTTCGCCGGCATTCAGCTAGGCGACGGGCGCAAACGCGAGGCCGTCGGCTTCGAGACGCCGGGCGACGCGGAAGAGCGTCGCTTCGGCGAAGGGCGCCGCGACCAGCTGGACGCCCAGCGGGAGCGCGCCCGGCCGGTGCACGGGAACCGTCAGCGCGGGGAGCCCCACGAAGGAAAACGGCCGCGTGTAGACGCCGAGATGGGGGCGGAGCCACATCTCGCCTCCACCGAGGTCGCGGCGGGCTTCGCCGACGAGGGGCGCGGCGCACGGCGTCGTCGGCGTGATCAGGACGTCGACCTCGCGGAAGATCGCGCGCAGCCGATCGCGATACCACGCGCGGAAGCGCTGGGCCTGCACGTAGGCGGCGGCGGGGACGAAGGCGCCCGCGAGGAACATGTCGCGGGTCATGGGATCGAACTCCGCCGCCCGCGTTCTCAGATCGTCGAGATGGAGGTTCGCGCCCTCGCTGGACGTGATCAGCATGGCGGCGGCGCGCGCCCGCGGGGTCTCGGGCAGGACGACACGCCGGTCCACGCCGAGGGCGGCCGCCACGCGATCGACGGCGGCGAACACCTCCGGCTCTCCCGATTCTCTGAAGTCGCCGGCCGCGATGGCGAGACGAAGACCATCGATGCCGGCATCCAGGTGGGGCAGACACGCGGCAGGCGGCTCGGTGCTCGAGATGGGGTCGTTGGCGTCGTGGCCCTGCAGCGTGTCGAAGGCGAGGGCCAGATCGTGAGTCGATCGCGCGAACGGGCCGACGTGGTCGAAGCTCGCCGCGAAGAGCGCGACCCCCGCGCGCGAGACGCGGCCGTACGTGGGCTTGAGCGCGAACACGCCGCAGAACGACGCCGGCACGCGGATCGACCCGTTGGTATCGGTGCCGAGCGCGATGGGCACGAGGCCGGCGGCGACGGCCGCGGCCGAGCCGCCCGACGAGCCGCCGGCCATCCGCTCGCGATCGCGCGGGTTGCGGGTCGGCCCGTGGTGGCTGTTCTCCGTGGTGAAGCCGAAGGCGTACTCGTCCATGTTCAGCGCACCGACGAGCACGGCGCCGGCACGGCCCAGCGCGCGGACGGCGGCGGCATCGCGGCTGGCGGGCGGTCGCTCGCGGTTGATGCGCGATCCCGCCAGCGTGGTGAGGCCGGCGACGTCGAAGAGGTTCTTGACCGCGAAGGGCACGCCGGCCAGCGGTCCCGGATCGTCGCCCGCCGCGATGCTGGCGTCGACACGGCGCGCCTCCGCCTGGGCGCGCTCGGCGGTGACGGCAGTGAAGCAGTTGAGCGCCGGATCGCGCTCGGCGATCGTCGCCAGCGTCGCCTCGACGACCTCCTCGGCGGTGACGCGTCGCTCGCGGACGGCGGCGGCGATCTCGGCGGCGCCGCGCCCGTCGATCGTCACGGTCGGAAGACGGGGGCAGGCTCGACGGTCTCGTCGAGGGGAAAGCCGGCAAGCAGCTCGGCGGCCTCGAGCAGCTCGCCGACGTACCCGGCGACACCGTCTCGATACGCCGGATCCACCGTCAGGCCGATCAGCGCTCCCATCCCGGCGAGATCGGGAACAGTCAAGGCCTGACCCCGCGCGCGGCGACGTACGCCCGCCAGCCGCCGTGGGCGGTGATCTCGCGATGGCCTTCGCAGAGCGCGGGCTCACCCAGCACGCCGAGCGTCTCGCTGCCGTCCTCGAGGCGCACCTTGCCGATGCAGAGTCCCGGCGGCTCCTTGAGGAGAATGCTCGCCAGCCCCTCGGGCGGCACCGCCCACACCTCCACCGCGATGGCGACGCCCCCGTCGGCGACGCGGATCATCGCGGGGTGACGATCGGCGATCGACCACAGCCGGTACGCGGCGGCCGTGCGCGTCTCGCGGACGAACGTCGCGCCGGCGTCGACGAGGTTGCCGTTCAGCTCGAGGCCGCGCATGAGCGTGCCGTTGACGGCGAGCAGCACGTTCACGGGCGCTCCTCATCGACGAGGTGGCAGGCGACGAGGTGATCCGGGCCGACCGGTTGCAGCTGCGGCATCCGGTGCTCGCAGCGGTCGAAGCCGTCGGGGCACCGGCCGTAGAATCGGCAGACCGTCGGCGACGGATCGATCGGGCTGCGCGGCTCACCGCGCAGGCGAATGCGCGGACGCCGTGCGCCGGGATCGAGCACGGGCACGGCGGAAACGAGCGCGCGCGTGTAGGGGTGTCGCGGCCGGTCGAACACCTCCTCGACGGGACCCGACTCGACGATTCGACCGAGGTACATGACGAGCACGCGGTCGCTCAGCAAGCGCACCAGGTTGAGATCGTGCGAGACGAAGAGGTACGTCATCCCGAGGCGGCGGCGGAGATCGGCGAGCAGGTGCAGGATCACCGCCTGCACCGAGACGTCGAGCGCGGAGGTCGGCTCGTCGAGCACGAGCAGCGTGGGCTCGACGGCGATCGCCCGAGCGATGCCGACCCGCTGCTGCTGGCCGCCGGAGAGCTGGTGGGGAAACCGGCCGAGCAGCTCTCGCGGCAGACCGACCAGATCCGCCGTCTCCGCGACCCGTCGCCCCAGCGCCTGGCGGTCGCTCACGCGGCCGAGCCGGCGCAGGGGCTCGGCGATGGTCGCAAAGGCGCTGAACCGGGGGTTCAGGCTGTCGGCCGGATCCTGGAACACCATCTGGATGCGCGGGCGCTCGGGCGTCCCCGCGAACCGGCGAGCGGGAACGGCGCCGATGTCCCGTCCCTCGAAGGCGATACGGCCTTCGGTGGGATCGAGCAACCGGGTGAGCAGCCGCACCAGCGTGGACTTGCCGCAGCCGGACTCGCCCACGAGGCCGATGCATTCGCCGCGCTCGATGGTGAAGCTGACGCGGTCGACGGCGTGGAGCGCCTGCTGGGTCCCGCGCACGGGGAAGCGCTTGCTCAGCTCCTGGACGTCCACGAGCGGCGGCCCGGGCGCCGGCACGACGACGCTCGGCGCGACGCCCGCGGTCGGAGCAGGCTTCACAGCGGCACCCGGCACGCGACCGTGTGCTCGGCGCCGAGGGTGAGCCGCGGCAGCGGCGGCTCCTCGCACGCGGGCAGCGCGCGCTCGCAGCGCGCGCGATACCGGCACGCCGGCAACGCCCCGCGCAGATCCGGCACCATCCCCGGAATGGGCCGCAGATCGGCGAGCGTCACGCCGGGACGCGGGGTCGAGGCGATGAGCCGGGCCGTGTAGGGGTGGCGAGGCGCGGCGAACAGCTCGGCCGTAGGCGCGATCTCGACGACGTGACCGGCGTGCATGACCACGATCCGATCGCACCGCTCGCCGACCAGCGCCAGATCGTGGGTGATGAGGATCATGGCCATCCGGCTCTGCTGCGCGAGGTCGCCGATCAGCTCGAGGATCGCCGCCTGGGTCGTGACGTCGAGCCCCGTAGTGGGCTCGTCGGCGATGAGGAGCGCGGGTGAGCAGGCGACGGCGAGCGCGATCATCACGCGCTGGCACATGCCGCCCGACAGCTCGAAGGGGTAGGCGTGATAGGCGCGCAGGGGATCGGCGATCTGCACCTGGCGCAGGAGCGCGATCGCGCGGTCGCGCACCCGGGCGCGCGCGAGGTTGGCGTGACGCAGCAGCACGTCCTCGATCTGCCGGCCCACGGGGCGGATGGGATTGAGGGCGGTTCGCGGGTTCTGGAAGATCATCGACAGCTCTCGCCCGCGGTACTCGCGCAGCCTGTCCTCGCCGGCGGTCAGGAGATCGAGGCCGCCGAACACCGCCCGTCCGCTCGTGACCCGAGCGGACGGATGCAAGATGCCGAGGATGGCCAGCGCGGTGACGGATTTGCCCGAGCCGCTCTCGCCCACGATACCGACCGTCTCGCCGCGGCCGACCGTGAACGAGACGTGCTCGAGCGCGCGCACGACGCCGTCGCGCGTGCGGAACTCGACAGACAGATCGTCGACCGACAGGAGCGGGATCGCGCTCATATCCGCCGCCGGGGGTCGATGATGTCGCGCAGCGCGTCGCCGAGGAGGTTGAAGCAGAACACCGCGAGCATCAGCGCCAGGCCCGGGAACAGCGCGACCCACCACTCGCCCGAGACCATGAACGCCGCGCCGTCGGCGACCATGATGCCCCACTCCGGGATCGGCGGGCGCACGCCGAGCCCGATGAACGACAGTCCCGCCGCGTTCAGGATGGCCCAGCCCATGTTGAGCGAGACCTGAACCATCATCGGCGGCAGGCAGTTCGGGAAGATGTGGAACGCCACCACGCGGGCCGGGCCGTTGCCGGCCAGCCGCGCCGCCTCGACGTAACCGGCCTCGCGGCGGACGTTGGTCTCGGCCCGCGCCATCCGCGCGTAGAAGGGCAGGTTGATGATGGCCGTGGCGTAGACGACGTTGGTGATCGTGTTGCCGAGAGCGGCGACGATCGCCATGGCGAGCACGAACAGCGGAAACGCCATGATCGTGTCGACGATCCGCGAGACGATCCGCTCCGTCCAGCCGCCGAAGAACCCGGCGCACGTCCCCGCGAGGCTGCCGAGCGCGAACGACAGCGCCACCGCGGACAGCGAGATCGCGAAGTCGAGTCGTGTCGCCGTCATCACCCGGCTCAGGATGTCGCGCCCGACCTGGTCGGTGCCGAACCAGTGGGCGCGCGAGGGCGCCTCGAGCTTGTGCGCGGCGTCGCTGGCCAGGGGATCGTAGGGCGCGAGGGCCGGCCCCGCGATGGCCAGCAGCACGAACACGAGCAGCAGGCCGAAGGCGGCGAGCGTCACGGGATTCTCGCCGATCACGTGGCGCGCGTGGCGGAGGAGGCGGCTCACGTCTCGATCCGCACGCGGGCGTCGATGACGCCGTAGAGCACGTCGATGGTGAGGTTCAGCAGCACGTAGAGCGTCGCCATCGTCAGCACGAACCCCTGCACGGGCGCGTAGTCGGAGGCCACCAGCGCCTCCAGCGCGTAGGACCCAACCCCCGGCCACGCGAAGACCTTCTCGACCACGACGTTGGCTCCGAGCAGGAACGAAAAGACCATGCCCAGCAGCGTGACGACGGGCAGGAGCGCGTTGCGCAGGGCGTACGTGTAGAGCACCGTGCCGGGCGCGAGGCCCGCCGCCCGCGCGGTCCGCACGAAGTCGCTCGACAGCACGCCGAGCATCGCGGCGCGCGTCATGCGCGCGATCGGGGCGAGCGCGAAGACGCCGAGCGTCAGCGTCGGCAGGACGAGCTGCTTGGCCGCCGCCGCGAAGAGCTGGGGAGAGCCGGCGAGCAGGCTGTCGATCAGCAACGCGCCGGTGACGGTCTTCGGCGGCGTCGAGAAGGCGTCGAGCCGGCCGAGCGGGGCGGGCGCCCAGCCGAGCAGGTAGTAGAAGACGTAGACGAGCAGGAGCCCGGTGAAGAAGATCGGCAGCGACACGCCGGCCGTGGTCAGCAGGCGCGAGAGGTGATCGATCCACGAGCCGGGCCGCGTGGCCGCGAGGATCCCCAAGGGGAGCGCGACGACGATGGCGAAGACGAGGCCGCAGGCCGTCAGCTCGAGCGAAGCCGGCAGGCGCGCGACGAGGTCGGCGCGCACGGGCTGACCCGTCGTCAGCGACCGTCCGAGGTCGCCGCGCGTCAGATCGCGCAGGTAGATCACGAACTGCTCGGGCAGACTCTTGTCCAGGCCGAGCTTGACGCGAATCTCCTCCACGGCCTGCTGGGTCGCCGCGGGGCCGGCGAAGAAGGCCGCCGGATCGCCGGGCAGCGCGCGGTTGAGGAGGAAGGTCACGACGACCACGCCGACGATCCCCGGCGCGGCCGTGGCCAGGCGACGGAGGATCAGCCGCAGCACGTCGACAGTCTGGGACCGTGGCTCATGACGGCCTCATCGTGGGCAATTCGCCTGCCGTTCCGATGATCGAGGATTCACGTGCTTGGCGATCGTCCGAGGGCGCCCGTTGCTGCCCGAGGGAGCAGCAGGACATCCGGTGCACATTTTTGGGGCAGCACCGTATCATGGCGCGCTGTCGACGCGCCAGATGGCTCGCGCGCTTGACAGCATTCGACGCGAACGCTAGAAGCGGACCGCGAGGGACACGATGACCATCGACATCAAGGCCGCGAATCGCGAAGCGGTCGAGCGCCTGTGCCGCGCGCGACCGGCATGGACCGGCATGACCACCGCCCGTGAAGCGCTCGGGCTCACCGGCCACACGCTGCTGCATTCCGGACCGCCGATCGGCTGGGACCGGATGTGCCCGATCATGCGCGGCGCGGTGATGTGCGCGATTCAGTTCGAGGGCTGGGCCGCCTCGCCGGCCGAGGCGGAGCGCCTGGCCGCGTCGGGCGACATCGTCTTCGCGCCCTGCCATTCGCGCGGCGCCGTGGCGCCGATGGCCGGCATCATCTCTCCCGGCATGCCGCTGCTCATCGTCGAGGACCGCGGTAACGCCACGCGGTCCTGGTCGTTCATGGGCACGGGACCGGGGCCGCAGCTGCGGTTCGGCGCTCACGGCGCCGAAGCCCTCGCGCGCCTGGCGTGGAACCGCGACGTGCTGGCGCCGGCGTTCCAGCGCGTGCTCGAGCGCGAAGGCCCGGTCGACCTCGCCGCCCACATGGCCCAGGCGCTTTCGATGGGCGACGAGATGCACATGCGCAACGCCGCCTCGACGGCGCTCCTGGCCAAGGCGCTGGCCGGCCCGCTCGCCGCCGTCGTCGGCGACCCGGCGCAGCTCGAGCGCATCCTGCGATTCCTCACGCGGGACAACGACCAGTTCTTCCTCACGTGGGCGATGGCCGCGGCCAAGGCGGCCGCGAGGTCCATCGAGAGCCTCGCGGGCTGCACCGTCGTGTCGACCATGGCCCGCAACGGCGTGGAGTTCGGGATCCGCGTCGCCGGCCTCGGCGATCGCTGGTTCACGGGCCCGGCCAGCGTCGTGGCCGGCAGCTACTTCCCCGGGTTCACCGCGGCCGATGCCAACCGCGACGTGGGCGACTCCGCGATCATGGAAACGTATGGCCTCGGCGGGATGGCGATGGCCGCGTCTCCCGCGGTGACGCGCATCGTGGGCGCCAAGTCGGTGAGCGAGGCCATCGAGACGACCCGGCGAATGGCGGAGATCTGCGTGGGCCGCAATGCGGGATTTCCCATCGGGACGCTCGACTGGGAGGGCACGCCGACGGGCATCGACGTCCGGAAGGTGGTAGCGACGGGCATCGTGCCGTCGATCAACACGGCCATCGCCCACCGCGACGTCGGCGTCGCCCGCATCATCGGCGCCGGGATCTCGACGCCGCCGCTCGAGCCGTTCGTCGACGCGCTCGTCGCCTTCGGCGAGACCGTCGGCGGCGAAGGCCGCGGCTGATGCCGGTCCGCGCGGTCGTCCGCCGGTCGTACTACCGCGACTCCATGGTGCTGATGCGCGTGGCCGAGGCGCTGCGCGCGCGGCCCGGCGTGCGCGAGGCCGCCGCGCTCATGGGGACGCCCGCCAACCACGAGCTGCTCGCGGCGGCGGGGCTCGCCGCCGACGAGACGAAAGACGCAGCACCGGGAGATCTCGTCATCGCGGTGTCGGCGGACACTACGGCGGCGGCCGACGCGGCGGTGGGCGAGGTGGAGCGCATCCTCACCGAGCAACGTCCGATGGCCGCGGCGCCCGGCCGCGCGCTGCCGCGCACGCTCGACAGCGCGCTCCGGCAGATGCCGGACGCGAATCTCGTTGCCATCTCCGTGCCCGGCGAGTACGCGAAGCTCGAGGCCCTGCGCGCGCTGCGTCGGGGACTGCACGTCTTCCTCTTCAGCGACAACGTCCCGCTCGACGATGAGATCGAGCTCAAGCGGCTGGCCGTGGACAAGGGCGTGTTCTGCATGGGGCCGGACTGCGGGACGGCCTACGTCAACGGCGTCGGCCTCGGGTTCGCGAACGTCGTTCCGCGCGGCCGCATCGGCTGTGTCGCGGCGTCGGGCACCGGGCTACAGGCCGTGGTCTCGCGCGTCGCCGCGCTCGGCGAGGGGATCTCGCACGGGATCGGTGTGGGCGGCCGCGATCTGTCGGCCGAGGTCGGCGGCGTCATGACCGAGATGGCGCTGGAGGCGCTGGCCACCGATCCCGCGACCGAGGCGATCGTGGTCATCGGCAAGCCGCCGGCGCCGTCGGTGGTCCCGAAGCTCGAGGCGGCGATCGGGCGGATCGGAAAGCCGGTGGTCGTCTGCTGTCTCGGCGCGCGGCCGGCCGCGTCGGCACCGGGACGTTGGGTCGCCACGCTCGAAGAGGCCGCGGAGGCGACCGTCGCGACGCTCCGCGCCGCCGCGTGGACGGCGCGGCCGTTCACCGACGTCGCGGACGTGAAGACGCGGCTCGCGCGGGCGCGAGCGCAGACGCCGCGCGGCCCGGCGATCCTCGGTCTCTACACCGGCGGCACGCTCGCCCACGAGGCGGCACTGATCCTGGAGCCGCTCGTCGGAAAGGCGGCGCGTCTCGTCGATCTCGGCGACGACGAGTTCACGCGTGGGCGGCCGCATCCGATGATCGATCCCGAGGCGCGGGCCGGGCGCGTCCGCGAGGCCGGACGCTCGGGCGAGGCTGGCGTACTGCTCGTGGATCTCGTGCTCGGTCGCGCCGTCCATCCGGATCCGGCCACGCCGCTGGCGGCGGCGGTCTACGATGCGCGGCGTGCCGCGGGCGCGGCCGGTGGCGCCCTCGTCGCCATCGCGTCCGTGGTCGGGACCGATGGAGACCCGCAAGACCTCCGCCGTCAGATCACCACGCTCGAGGCGGCGGGCGTCGAGGTGCTGCCGTCGAACGCGCAGGCCGCCCGCTTCGCCGCGCTCGTGACCCGCCCAGACCTCGAGCCGATGCTCCTCGGCGCGCCCTGATGGTCGCGGTGCTCGATCAGCCCCTGCGCGTCGTGAACGTGGGCCTCGAGCTCTTCGCCGCCGAGCTCACGAGGGCCGGCGTCCCCGTCGTCCACGTGGACTGGCGGCCCCCCGCCGGCGGCCCCGACGTCGCCGCCCTCCTGGCTCGCCTCGACGATTAGGGCGGGGTCAGGCCTTGACTCCAGTCAAGGCCTGACCCCGAGCGCTTTGCGCTTCCACAGCTCCCACGAGCGCACCACGCCGGGGGCGTCCGGTCCGGATCGGGCGTTGATCTTGTCGGCTTCCTCGGGCGCGAGATACACGAGCGGCGCCGCGAGCGTGAGCGCCTGGAGCTGGAGTCGCGCGTTGAGCTCCGTGTAGATCGCGCGATAGACAGCGACCTGTACGGCAGACCCGACCACGACATTGCCGTGGCCGCGCATGAGCGCGACCGCCCGGTCACCGAGGACGTCAGCGAGCGCCTTGCCGAGGGCGCCGTCACGAATCAGCCCATCCGTCATTCCTGCCGCGCGACGGATCTCGAAGACCGGCGCCGAGGGCGACAGAAACGCCGCGCCATTGAACACCGGCCGCAGCGGCGTCCGGCTGATGCTGAAGGGGATGACGGTCGGCGAATGGCTGTGGATCACCGCGCGGACGTCGGGCCGCGCCTTGTAGACCTCCCCATGGATGAAGCGCTCGATGAACATCGTGCGGCCGCGCTGGTCGACGGGGGTGGAGTCGAGATCGTATTCCATGATGTCGGCGGCGGTGACCAGCGCCGGCGCAACGGACCGCGCGATCAGATAACGGCTCGGATTGCTCGGATGTCGGATGCTCACGTGGCCGAGCCCGTCGAGCACGCCTTCGGCAGCCAGGATGCGACCGGCCGCCACCAGATCGTCGATGAGCGCGGGATCGACAGGTCCGCCGGACGCCGGCTGGGCCTGCGCGAGGCCGGCGGCGTGCGCGAGCGCGAGCATCGAGACGACGATGAGCCAGAGCATCGTCAGATCGCGCCTCATCAGAGCCCTCGCAAGGACATCGCGACGAACGCCCCGAAGACGGCAACGCCGACCACGGTGCGCACGGCATGAAGCCGGCCCCAGCGCGCGAGAAGCTCGCGCGCCTCGCCCGAGCCGCCCTCGAGCCCGGGATCGAGCAGACGTCGATTGGTCGGCATGATGACGATCAGCGTGAACGGCACCAGCGCACCGAGCAGCAGTCCGCACACCAGCCACCCGACGCCCGATCCCTGATACCACGCCGCGACGGCGGCGAGCAGTCCGATGACGGCGAGCCCGCCCTGCATGACGGCGGCCCGGCGATAGCTCGGGCCGAACTCCTTGATGGCGAGCGCGGGACCACAGTCGATCCGCGCCGGATGCTCGGCGATGGTGACGTAGACGGCGGCGCCCGCGAACAATCCGGCGGCCAGCGTGGCCACGAAGGCGGCGATCGTCACGTCGACGTCCAGCGGTACTCGATCGTCGTCATCCCGTTGACGGGACTGACCTGCGTGTCGCCCGCCGTGAGACCATGACGCTCGTAGAACAGGCGCGACCCGAGATTGTCCTCGAGGGTCCACAGACGAAAGCCCGCGGGCATCGACCGCTGCGCCCACGCGAGCAGCTGGCGACCGATCCCGTCGCGCTTCCGCTCCGGCGCCACGAACATCTGGCTGAGCACGCCGGCCGAGAGATCGGCGGCGGCAAAGCCGATCACGACGCCCTCGTCCTCGGCGACGACGATCGCCTGTCGCGTCGCGATCTCGTTGGCCCACCGCGTGCGCCAGTCCGCGAGCGGCTGCGGATGGCGCAGCCCGTGTCGGATCGAATGCCAGGAACGCCACCACAGGACGACGACGGATTCCTCGTCCTCGGTCCGATAGGGCCTCAGCTCGACCGTCGAGGCTCGCGTCGCGAGATTGGCGGTGTGCGTATACGCGTCGGAGTCGGAGCACGCGTCGAAACCCAGGGCTTCGTAGAGCCGCGCGGCGGCGGGATCGTTCGTGCGCAGGCGAAGGACGTCGAACCGCCCGCGCGCCGTTCGCACGACGTGCGCGACGAGCTGCCGCCCCACTCCGTGACGGCGGCAGCCCGACGAGACGTACAGGTGGCGCACCCGGCCGATGCGATCATCGCTGGCGTACGGGTCGATGTTGAGCCCGCAGACCCCGATCAGCCGCCCATCGACCCACGCGCCGAACAGCACCTCGCCCGGCCGATCGAAGCGGTTGACCCCGTTACCCCACTCGTGGACGAGCCGGTGGACGATCCGCGATCCCGCCCGCTCGCCATCGGCGAGCAGGCCATCGACATGCCGCGGCATCAGGTCGTCCAGCCGCTCGATCAGGGGCCACATGTCGCATCGATCCTACTCCTTCGCGAGCTGTCGGTAGTCGAGCTGGCGGTGGAACCAGTACTGGTAGCCGCGGATGTTCTTCTGCATCGCCACGTCGAGGTTCGGCTGGTAGATCGGCACCCGAGGCACGTCGTCGAGGGCGACCTTCACGAACCCGCGCACGTCGTCGGCGTACTTCTTCGGGTCGGTGTCGAAGCGGGCGGAGTCGATGAACCGGTCCATGGCCGGGTTCTGGTACGACATCGTGTTGAAGACCGCGTTCTGCGAGTGGTAGTTCCAGAAGAAGAAGTACTCGGGGAAGTTCAGCCACCCGCCGAAGGCGTTGATGTAGAGCGGCATCTCCTTCTTGAGCATCAGGTTGCGCCAGTTCGCGCCGGGAATGCGGTTGATCGTGGTCTTGATACCGATCTGGGCGAGCGATTCCTGGACGAGCACGGCCATCGGCTCGTTGATGGTCGCGAAGCCCTGGTCGAAGAAGAGCGGGGTCTCGAAGCCGTTCGGATGGCCCGCCTCCGCCATGAGGGCCTTGGCCCGCGCCATGTCGGTGCGGTAGGGCGACGCCTTCGGGTCGTAGCCGAAGGTGTTCGTGGCGATCGGATTTCCGCTCAGCAGCGCGCCGCGCCCGAACACGGCGGTCGAGAAGATCGCCTCGTAGGGAATGGCGTAGGCCACGGCCTGGCGGACCTTCGCGTTGTTGAACGGGGGATTCTTGACGTTCATCCCGACGTAGGCGTGCGCGTTCTCCACGGGATGCGCGACGACGGTCAGCTTGCCGGCCTTGGCCATCTCGGCGAAGTCCTTCGGCGGCAGGTCGAACGAGATGTCGGCATCGCCGCGCTCCAGCAGCGCGCGGCGGTTGCCCGCCGACGGCACCTCGCGCACGATGACCTTCCGGAGCTTGGGCAGCGGCCCCAGCTTCCAGTCGTCGTAGCGGACGTAGACGGTCTCCGTGCCGGGCTTCCAGGACTCGAGCTTGTAGGCGCCACTTCCGGCGTCGTTGCTCTTGAGCCACTCCATCGCCCACGGGTCGCTCGGTGTCGCATGCTTCTTGGCGAGCTCCGAGTTGATGACGACGGGCACGGGAACCGCGAGATCGGGCATCGTGAGCTTGTCCTTGCGCAGGAAGCTCACCTTGAACGTGTGATCGTCCACCACGCTGAACTGCTCCGGCTTCTCCAGCGAGCCGGCCTTCATTTGAAACGTGGGAAAGCCGCCTACGGTCACCGCGCGATCGAAGGACCACTTGACGTCCTTGGCGGTGACGGGCGTGCCGTCGTGGAACTTCGCGTCCTTGCGCAGCTTGAACGTGACGGACATGCCGTCGGCCGCCACCTGCCAGCTTTCCGCCAGCTCGGGCTTGAGCACGCCGTAGTCGTACGAGCGCGTGCCGTCGGGCAGCGTCTTCACGCCGAACGT
>Ga0075425_100002075_pt1 | contig 19861 bp, 18 predicted proteins | sample SoiMethybrSBSTD4_FD_75300 | JGI IMG/M metagenome (GOLD analysis project Ga0075425, IMG submission 75300) | Bulk soil microbial communities from a Populus tree surrounding site in Tennessee, USA - Soil MetaG P. TD hybrid SBSTD4 | ecosystem: Environmental > Terrestrial > Soil > Tree plantation... | reverse complement strand
GCCTCGGCCTGCTGGGCATCGGTCAGCGTCAGCAGCGCGGCGCTCGCCGGGGGGGTCCCGAGCAGCCAGCCCAGGACCACGGCTGGCAGGAGGCGGGTCACGGCGCCTTGCCCACCACGACGCGGTCGAACGTCGCCGGATCGAAGTACTTGGCGGCGACCCGCTGCACGTCGGCCGCGGTGACGCGCCCGATCAGCGTGCGATAGCGGTCCGCGTAATCGAGCCCGAGGCTCAACTCCTCCACGCCGACCAGGAAATCCGCCACCTTGGAGGAGGTGTCCAACCGCAGCGGAAAGCTGCCGATCAGATAGTCCTTCGCGAGCGCGAGCTCGCGGTCGGAGACGGCCTCGCGCTGCATCCGCCCGAGCTCGGTGTCGATGAGGCCGGTGACCTTCTTCACCTCCGCGGTCCGGGTCTGGGCGCTCACCGCGAAGAGCGCACCGTACTTGCCGGGGGCGACGTAGCTGTACACGGCGTAGGCGAGCCCGCCCTCCTCGCGCACACGGGCGTAGAGCCGAGAGGCGGACCCTCCGCCGAGGATGTAGGAGGCCACGCTCAGCGGGTAGTAGTCGGGATTGGTCTGGTTCACGACCTGCCGGCCGAACATGAGGGTCGATTGCGTGAGATCGCGCGGAATGATCTCCGCGCGCCGCGCCGCCGCGCCGCTGGCCGTGGGCATGTCCGCCGGCGGCGAGGTGGGCCGCGCCCAGCCGCCGAACCGCGCCGTGATTTCGCGTCGCGCCTGCTCCACCGTCACCGCGCCGACCACGGCGATGATGGTGGTGTCGGGACGCACGCGCTCGCCGTAGAACCGGACGACGTCGTCGCGGGTCAGGCGGCCGACCGACTCGCGCGTGCCTTCCACCGGGTTCGCGTACGGGTGACCGGAGAACACCAGCTTCGAGAACGCGCGGGAGGCGACCGTGCCCGGCTCCTCCTCGGCGCGCTCGATCGCCGCCTGGATCTGCGCCGCCTTCCGCTTGAGCTCGGCCTCGGGAAACGTCGGCGACAGCACGACCTCCGCCAGCAGGTCGAGCCCGAGCGTCAGATCGCGGGACAGCACGGCGAGCGACGCGGTGAGCCCGTCACGTCCCGTGCCCGCCTCCAGGCGACCGCCGACGAACTCGATCGCGCTGTCGATCTGCTGGGCGGTGTGCTTCGTCGTGCCGCGAGTGAGGAGCGCGCCGGTCAGATTCGCCAGCCCCGCGCGGTCGGGCGGATCGAACGCCGCACCGGCGCGCGTGAAGACCCGCACGGCGACGATCGGTACCGCGGGGCGCTCGGCCACCAGCAGCACGATGCCGTTCGGCAGCGTCTCGCGCTGGGCGATCGCCGCCGGCCGCGCCGGCGCCGCCGCCAGCAGCAGCGCGAGGACCAGACATCCCGCGATCGCGGCGTATCGGCGTCGCGAGACGAGCGGACGGAGCGAGTGCGACACGCCGGCCCTCATGACGGCTGCTTGGGCAGGAGGATCCCGACGTTCTTGCGGTCAGGCGGGAACCAGCTCCGGGCGACCCGCTGGATGTCGGCGGCGGTCACGGCCCGGATCTGCTTGATGAACTCGTCCTTCTTCGCGTAACCGCCCAGCATCTCGAACTGGGCGAGCTGCGAGGCGCGGCGGTGGATCGAGTCGTCCTGGAACACGAAGGCCGCCTCCATCTGGTTCTTGGCCCGGGTGAGCTCCTCGTCGGTCACGGGCTCGTTCTTGAACCTTTCCATCTCCGCGAGCAGCGCCTTCTCGAGCATCTCCGGCGTCTGCCCCGGCATCGGCGTGGCCCAGAACCAGAAGAGGTTCGGATCGATCGAGAAGTACGAGTAGTCGCCTCCCGCCTCCAGCGCGAGCTGTCGCTCGTACACGAGGTGGCGGTACAGGCGCGACGCGCGCCCGCTGCTCAGCACCGCGGAGAGCATCTCCAACGCCGGCGCGTCGGCCGAAGTGTAGTTGGGCACGTGCCAGGCCAGGTACACGATGGGAAGCCGCGCCTGCTTCTGGACCACGACCCGCCGCTCGCCTTCCTGCGCGGGCTCGACGGCCAGCACCGGCGGCGGCGCTGGCGAGCGCGGGATCGCGCCGAACGTCCGCTTGATCTTGTCCAGCAGCGCCGGGGCCTTGAAGTCGCCCACCGCGACCACGATGGCGTTGCCCGGCACGTAGTAGGCGTTGTAGAAGGCGCGGATCTCCGGCGCCGTCACCCGTGTGATGTCTTCCATCCAGCCCACGGTGGGCTGCCCGTACGGGTGGGCCTTGAAGGAGATCGCGTTGACCGCCTCGCTCAGGAAGCCCTCGGGATCGTCCTCGGTGCGCGTGCGTCGCTCCTCGATCACGACCTGCCGCTCGGAGTCGATCTCCCGGGGGTCGAGGAGCAGGTTGCGCATTCGGTCCGCCTCGAGGTCGACGATGAGGTCCACCTTGTCGGCCGCGATGTTCACGAAGTACGAGGTCACGTCCTGGGTGGTGAAGGCGTTGTCCTGACCGCCGTTGCGCTCGACGAGCTGGGCGAACTCGCCGCGGCCGTGGGTGGGCGTGCCCTTGAACATGAGGTGCTCGAGGAAGTGCGCGATGCCCGTCGCCCCGCGCTGCTCGTTGCGCGAGCCGACCCGGTACCAGACCTGGAACGACACGATGGGGCTTCGATGATCCTCGAGCAGCAGGACACGCAGACCGTTGTCGAGCGTGGTCGCCTGCACCACCGGCTCCGCCGCATGACCGCCCGCGATGGGCAGCACGGCGACGACCAGGACGAGCGCCAGAATGAGCCGCATCGATCGATTATAGCCGTGCGCGGTGTAGCATCGCGCGAGGAGGACATCCATGCTGGGAGACGTCGTCGAGCTGTCGGTCGTGGTGAGGGATCTGGACGAGGCGATCGCGCGATTCACCGCGCTGTTCGGCCTCACCCTGCACAAGCGCGGAGAGTCGAAGGAGTTCGGCTTCAAGAACGCGATCCTGCCCACGGGCATCGGCCACATCGAGCTGCTGCAGCCGACCGATCCGGGCAAGCCCGTCGGCCGCTTCCTCGACAAGCACGGCGAGGGCGTCTATCTCGTGGGCTTCGAGTGCCGCGACATCCCGGGCGCGGTCACGAAGCTCCGCGCGGCCGGCGCGCGTGTGGACAGCCCGCGCCCCGATCTCGCCTGGGTCCACCCCCGCGAGGCCCACGGCCTCTTCGTCGAGCTTCGTCACCGCGAGAAATACGACTAGCGCGGGGGCCAGACCCCGTTACCCGACCTCGGCGCGGAGCTTGGGGTGCAGGCCGGCGAGGACGTCGAGCATGGCGTCGACGGAGCGGGCCCCGGCCTGGAAGATCGCGGTGGCGTTGAGCGTCGCCCAGCCGAAGCCCATCGCGTGGAGCGCGGCCACACGGGCGATCACGCGATCGTGCTCGGCGTAGAAGCGCTTGCCCTCGGCGTCGCGCGGCGGCGGCGCCACCATGCTCTGAAGCCCGATGGCGGCCGGATCGCGCCCGGCCTCGGCCGCGTGGCGATGGATGCGCTCGATCACGCGGCGCGCGTCGGCCTCATCGCCGACGCGGCTGCCGAGCCACCCGTCGCCGAGCCGGCCGACGCGGCGGTACGCAGCCTCCGAGTTGCCGCCGATCCAGATCGGCAGCGCGCGGCCCTGCGGCGGCTTCGGCTCCATGGCCATCGCCGTCACGCGATAGTGCGCACCCGTGAAGTCGATCCGCGGGTCCGTCCAGGAGGCGCGTAGGAGGCGAATCGCCTCGTCCATCCGCGCTCCGCGCGTGCGGAAGTCCTCGCCGAGCGCGTCGTACTCCGACTCTTGCCAGCCCACGCCGACCCCGAGCCGCACCCGGCCGCCGGAGAGCGTGTCGAGCGTGCTCACCTGCTTGGCCACGAGCGTCGGCTGCCGCTGGGGCAGCACCAGGACCTCCGTGCCGAGCGTCACGCGGGATGTCACCGCGGCGACGTGCGAGAGCGTCATGAGCGCCTCGAGGATCGGCATGGCCGGGTTGTAGGGCCCGGGCGGGCGGCCGTCGACGGGGATGCCCATCACGACGTGATCGAACATGTCGATGTGGTCGTAGCCGATCTCCTCGACCGTCCGCGCGAAGCGGCGCACCGCCTCCGCCCCTTCCCGGTACGACACGCTCGGAAACTCGATCGCGAGGTTCACGCGATCGTCACCTGAAGGCGGGCATGACGTCGCGCGCGAAGCGGCGCATCGAGGCCAGCACCCTGTCCTGGGGCACGTCGCCGAACGAGAACGCGCAGTTGAAGAGATCCAGGCCCATGATCTCCTGGAGTCGGCGGATCTGGCGGATGCAGGTGTCGGGGGTGCCGATGACCGAGAAGTTGTCGAGGAACTCGTCGGTGGTCGGCTCGCCCTCGAACGGCACCGGAATCGCGCGGCCCTCCTCGATGCGCTCGTAGTTCCGACGCAGGCTCAGCGTCACCCGCATGTTCCACCGCGCCTGCTCCACGACGTCGCGCGCCTCGGCGTCGCTCTCCGCGACGTACACCGGGCGCTGGACCGCGACGCGGATCGGCTGCGCCCGCCGGTACTCGGCCAGCCGCGCGTCGAGCGTCTTGCGGAACTCGCGCAGCCGATCGAGCGACACGCCGTAGCCGCCCGTGATCAGGTCGAACCCGCGCCGCACCGTGGCATCGATGGACTCCGGGCTCTGCGCGGTGACCCAGAACGGCGGATGCGGCTTCTGCACGGGCTGGGGAAAGATCGACGTCTCGGAGATCTTGAAGTACGTGCCGTCGTACGAGAACGGCTTGCCGGCCAGCGCGAGCAGGATGATGTCGACGGCCTCGTCCCACCGCCCGCGGCTCTCCGCCAGATCGCGGCCGAAGCGCTCGAACTCGTAGCGCTGGTAGCCACGGCCGAGGCCGATGTCGAGCCGCCCGCCGGTGAGCACGTCGACGGTAGCGATCTCCTCGGCGATGGTCAGCGGATGGTGGAGCGGGACCACGATGACCGCGGTGCCCACGCGGATGCGCTTGGTCTTGTTCGCGAGGTGCAGCGCGAAGGTCAGCGGCCGCGACAGCAGACCGTAGGTGGAGAAGTGGTGCTCGGCCAGCCACGTGCTGCGGAAGCCGAGCTCGTCCGCGGCCTGGGCGATCTCGATACCATGCCGGTACACCACGTCCGACGGTTCGCCGGACGGCGATTGCAGCAGCAGGAACGTTCCGAACTCCACGCGCGCGCTCATGAGCCCTCCCGCTCCGCCACTGTCTCACACCTGGCGATGATCAGAGGCCCGTATGATAGGGCGAGCATGACGATCCTGCACACGTCATGAGCAGCGTCGGCTCGGAGGGCTGGCAACGCAACGTCTGGGCGCTGTCGCTGTCCGTGTTCATCGCGTTCGTGGGCTTTCAGTTCTTCTCACCGTTTTTGCCCCTCTACGTCCGCGAGCTCGGGGTGACCGATCCGGCGCGAATCGCCGTGTGGTCGGGCCTGATCGCCGCCGTCACCCCGGCCGTCTCGGGCCTGCTCTCGCCGCTCTTCGGGCGCCTCGCCGATCGCTTCGGTCGGAAGATGATGCTCATCCGCTCGCTGGCCGGGTTCACCGTGATCATCGCGGCGATGGGGCTCGTGACCTCGGTCCAGCAGCTCTTCCTCGCCCGCTTGCTCATGGGACTGTTCGCGGGGTTCACGCCGATGGCGATGGCCCTGGCGAGCGTCTCGGCCCCGCGCGACCGAGCCTCGATCGCCATCGCGAGGGTGCAGGGCGCCCAGCTCCTCAGCGTGGTCGTCGGCCCCGCGGTGGGCGGCACCGTGGCCTCGCACCTCGGCATCCGCCCGGCCTTCTACGTCACCGCCGCCATGTGCATGGCGGCGTTGATCGCGCTCATCTTCCTGTTCCAGGAGACGGGACCGCTCGAGCGCGGACAACGGCGGACGCCGCTGCGGTCCGTGCCGCTGACCGAGTTCCTGCGCTATCCGCACTTCATCCCGGTGATGCTGCTCCTGCTGGTCGCGCAGTTCATCGACCGCGCGCTGTCGCTGCTGGTCCCACTGCACGTGGCCCACATGCCGGGCATCGAGGCCGCCGCGACCTCGGGCCTGATCATCTCGGTGGCCGCGGTCGGCGCCACGCTGTCGGCGAGCGCCGCCGCTCGCCTGTCCCAGATCGTCCCGGTGGGACGGCTCCTCCTCGGCCAGCTCGTGGTGGGTGGCGTGTTCTGCGGGCTCATGGCCATGGGCGAGCGGCCCGTGCCGCTGCTCGTGCTGCGGACCGTGGTCGCGCTCTGCCTCGGGGGCGCGCTCACGCTCGCCTACACGCTCGGCGGGATGATCGTGCCCGCCGAGACACGCGGCGCCGCGTTCGGCTGGCTCGCCCTGGGCGTGCAGATCGGCACGGCCGCCAGCCCGCTGCTCAACGGCTGGATCGCGGCGTCGAGCCTGCCCGGGGCCTATGTCATGAACGGCGTGCTGGCGTGGCTCGCCGCCGCGCTGCTCGCCTTCGGGGCACGCGCCCTCCTCGATCGCCGCGAGCGCGAGGAAGGGTGACTCAGCTGCCCGACGTGCCGAACTTCCGGGTGAACGCGTAGACGCGGACACGATACGTCGCCGCGCGCTCGGCCACCGGAACGTCGAAGAACGCGTGGTCGCCCGGGTTGATACGGAAGCCGAGCCAAACCACCTGCTGGGACAGCGGTTGTCCGCTCGCGCCCAGCCGCTCGACGAGCAGCTGGATCTGGCTCGTCCCATAGACGCTCACGTTCTCGATCTTCCCGATGACGCGCGGCTTGCCATTGCGCTCGCCGATCTCCCACGTGATCCGGAACACGCGCTCCCAGTCCACGTCGATCGGCTCGAGGGACTGGGCGGCGGCCGGGATGGGCAGCAGCGTCGCCGCGAGTGTCTGGGCGACGAACGACCGTCGCGTCATCGGCGGGCGCTCACTCGTGGAGCGCGTGGAACGGCGGCGGCGCGCCGTCGCGCCACCGGTCGGGCACGATGCCGAAGGCCTCGATGAACCGCTGCCAGCCGCTGACGAAGGTGACGGTCATCCCGAGATCGAGGATCTCGTCGTCGGTGAGATGGCGCCGCAGCGCCTCGTAGAAATCGGGATCTATCGATGGCCGCGGTGCCGCGAGCCGCTCGGCCAGCCGCAGCGCCGCCTTCGCACGCTCGGGCAGGTCGGACGCTTCGTAGTCCGCGAGCTTCGCCACCATCGCCTCCGTCGCGCCCCGGCTCACGGCCGAGGAGGAGCGTGCAGCCCCGGCCGCCGCGCCATCGTGAGGCACAGGTTGTCGTCCGCGTAGGCGTTTCGGTACCAGCGGTCGAGCATCCGTCGCCCGCGTTCGTCGAGCTCCGCCCGCGTGGCCTTCGGCAACCGTCCCCGGTCGTTGGCCACGGCGCGCGCTCAGTGCGGGTTGATCTCGCCGAGGCGGAGGCCGGGCTTGCCCTTCCAGGTGCGGAGCACCCGACGCTTCATCTCCACCAGCGACTTGTCGAGCCTCGACTCCTGCCGGTCGGTGATGACCGCGCGGAGGAGCCGGAAGAAGCGGACGGGGCGCACCGTCCACGAGGTGAGGAAGAACACGGCGAGGCCCGCGACGCGCAGCCACTCGAGCCCGCGCGCCGAGATGTGCGGCGTGTAGCTGTTCACCGGGGCCATGGCCCCGGGCAGGTTCTCGGTGCCGAGGGCGAGCCGGAGGTAATAGGCGTCGTCGAGCTTCTTGGGCAGGACGCCCCGGGCCTGCAGGTCGCGAAAGATCTCCGAGCCAGGATAGGGGCGGAGCGGCGCGATGGAGATGTCGTAGACGCCCACCATCGCGATGCGGATCAGGAAGCCGAAGGTGTTCAGGATCGAGCGGTACGTGTCATCGGGGAAGCCGAAGATGAAGTTCGCCTTCACGTTGAGGCCGGTCCGCACGGCCTGGCGCATCGAGGCGACCATCCGGTCGCGATCGATCTTCTTCTTGATGCGCTCGAGCGTGGCCTCGTCGCCGCTCTCCGGCGCGTAGGCGAAGTTGGTGCAGCCCGAGCGCTTCATGACCGCCAGCACCTCGGCGTCGAGCGCCTCGGACCGTGTGCCGCTCGGGATCTGCCACGTCACCTGGAGGCCGGCGTCGATGACCCGCGTGGCGAACTCCACGGCCCAGTCCTTGCGGACGATCGCGGTGAGGTCCTGGAAGTCGAAGTTCTCGGCGCGGTACGTCTCGACGTAGTGCTTCATCTCGGCGACCACGTCCGCGGGCGCGCGCATCGCGTAGCGGGTCGTCCACATGGTCGGGCTCGAGCAGAACGTGCACTGGTAGGGACAGCCGCGCGTCGCGTTCATCGGCATGCTGCGGCCGCGGTCCACGCCGACCCCGTACCCACCGGCGAGGTAGTTCTCGACGGGGACGAGATCCCATGCGGGCCATGGCAGCGAGTTGATGTCGCGCAGGCGCACCTTGGCCGTCGTCCGCCGGATTTCACCGTCGGCGGCCCGATACCAGCAGCCGGGGACGTCTTCGAGCCTGCGGCGCCCTTCGAGATGGTCCATGAGATCGCAGATGACGCGATCGCCCTCACCCTCGAGGACGAAGTCGAGCGTCGAGTCCTCGAGGGCTCCGACCGGCTCGGCGGTGAAGTGCTCGCCGCCCCCGACGAGGACCGCCCGGGGATGCGCGGCGCGCACGGCCCGGATGAGGCCGCGGGCCTGTAGCCAGTCCTGCGAAAACATGAGACCGAAGCCGACCACGTCGGACGGCTCGAGCCGATCGAGGATCTCGCGATCCGAGAGCCCGCGCCGGAGCAGCACGCCCGTGTCGTCGATCGGCGTGAACCGGTCGAGCGCCTCGCCGCCGCTGTCGATGATCCGCACCTCGTGGCCGGCCTCGCGCAGGCTCGCCGCCACGTAGGCGAGACCGATGGGAGGCAGCGCGTAGGCGGCGGAGACGTACTTGGCGAAGGTCTGCGGGCAGCGGATCAGCGTGACGCGCATGGCGATCTCGCGAGGCAGCCTCGCATGGCGCCAGCGCGCGTGTCAACGGACGTCGAGCGCCGCGCCGTGTTCAGGAAGCTCGCGATGTTCGACGGCACCGGCGCGCGGCGTCGCGCCGGTGCCGTGACGCTCGAATCAGCGGCTGATCTGGCCCCGGATCTCTCCGCCCGTGAACGTCGTCGTGTGAATGTTAGCGTAGGCGGCGCCGGCCCGCATGGCGCTGATGACCCTCCCGAAATCTCCGCTACCGACGTCCTGAGCGATGGCGATCACGTTGGCCGCCGTGAGCGTACCGGTCACGGTGTTCACGCCCGGCGCATTCGGGCAGGCTGGTGGCACCGGCACGCCGGTCGGCGGAGTCAAGTTCGTGCAGAAGAACAGGACGATGCCACCGTTCACCGACGTCTGCCCGATATGGATGTGCGCCTGGGCCACGTTGCTCTCCATGCCGAAATACACCAGCGTGTACGACAACGTGGTCCCGGAATCGTCGAGCGTGCCGGAAAAGAAGCCCTGCCCTCCCGACGCGATCGCAGGAACCTCCTCGAACCCGCGCAGACGGGCGCCGAAGCCCTCCGCCGCCCAGACGGGTCCCGTCACCGTGACAACCACCGCGAAGAGCGCCACCGCAACGACCAGCAACCGCTTCATAGGCTCCTCCTCCGATTGAGATCTGATGGCCGCACGCCCCGCCCCCGAACGTGATGTCAGACCGGCCGGCTGAACGGAGGAACCATAACCGGCCCTCGGAGGTTCCCCATTGTTCTGGCTGGCCGGACGATTTTCGTTCTGCCCTACATGCCCCGGAGAAAGTCGACCATCGCCGCGCTCACCTCGTCGGCCCGCTCCTGTTGAGTCCAGTGACCACAGCCCGGAAGGATCAGCGTCCGGCGAAGCTGTGGAACCAATGTCGCCAGATTGGGAACGAGCCGGTCCATCCCGCGGAATGCCAGCACGGGGTCGCGATCCCCGGCGACGTACAGCGCGGGGACGGCGACACGCGCGCCGGCGAACGGCGCGAGCAGCTCCCAGTTCCGATCGATGTTGCGGTACCAGTTGAGACCGCCGCGAAATCCCGTACGCGCGAACGCCGCGACGTAGACGTCGATGTCGGCCTCGCTCAGCCACGGAGGCAGCGTCTCCGGATCCGCCATACGGGTCAGCCAGCCGCCCGCCGCAGGAACCATGCCGACCTCGCGCGAAGCGCCCGCACGTGGGTCGCCCCGCGGGCGATCCCCGGATGCCGAGTAGATGAGCCGGCGGATCGTAACGCGAACGTCACGTTGGAGCTCAGTCTCGGCGACGCCCGGCGTCTGGAAGTAGAGCTGATAGAACAGCGCGTCCTCGGTGCGGGGCATGACCGTCGTCGGGCGGACCGACGTTCGCGGGATGTACGGCACGCTCAGACCGATGACCCCGCGGAAGCGGTCGGGCCGGAGCAGCGCCGCGTGCCAGGCGACGGGAGCGCCCCAGTCGTGGCCTGCGATCACGGCCGACTCCGCGCCGAGCGCGTCGAGCACGCCGACCATGTCGCCCACGAGATGCAGAAGCGTGTAGGCGTCGACCTCCTCGGGCGCGTCCGTCTCGCCGTAGCCCCGCATGTCGGGCGCCACGGCGTGGAATCCCGCCTCGGCGAGGGCGACGAGCTGATGCCGCCACGAGTACCACGACTCCGGAAAGCCGTGACAGAGGAGCACGAGGGGCCCGGCACCGGCCTCGGCGAGGTGCATGCGGATGCCGTTCGTCTCGACCGTGCGATGCTGGACTCCGGGGGCCGACATCATTTACCTTCGCGGCGAGGATAGCGCGGATCGGAGGACGACGACATGCGTTTCGGCATCTTCACGAGCATGGGCTTTCAGACGTGGGATGGCGTGCTGGACCTGTGGCGCCGGTTGGAGACGACGGGCTGGGACATCGCGTGCGTCACCGATCACTTCCTGCCCAACACGAAGGACCGCGAGGGCGCCATGCTCGAGTCGTGGAGCACGTTGAGCGCGCTGGCGGCACTGGTCCCGCGCATGCGCGTCGGCACGATCGTGCTCGGCAACACGTACCGGCATCCCGCGGTCGTCGCGAAGATGGCGGCCCAGGTCGACATCATCTCGGGCGGGCGCCTGCTCCTCGGCCTCGGCGCGGGCTGGCAGCAGAACGAGCACGAGGCCTACGGGATCCCGTTCTACACGCTGCGCGAGCGTCTGGAGCGGCTGGACGAGGCCTGCCAGGTGCTGCGGTCGCTGTGGACGCAGCCTCGGAGCACCTTCGCGGGCAAGCACTACCAGCTCTCGGATGCGCCCCTCGATCCCAAGCCCGTGCAGCGGCCGCATCCCGAGCTGATGATCGGCGGCGGCGGCGAGCGGGTGACGCTGCGGATCGTCGCCAAGCACGCCGACCACTGGAACGTGTGGGGCGGGCCGAAGGTCCAGGCCCGCAAGGGCGCCATCCTCGACGAGCACTGCGCCGCGGTCGGACGCGATCCCAAGACGCTCAAGCGATCGGCCAACATGTCGCTGCTCATCACCGACAAACGGGACGAGATCGAGCGCCTGGCCGAGACGATCGCCACGCGCATGGGCCGTCACGCCGCCGATGCGCGGGACACCTGTCTGGCCGGCACGCCCGATCAGATCCGCGAGCAGCTCCACGAGCTGCGGGCCGCCGGGGCCGACACGCTGTTCATCCCGACCATGTTCCGGCCGCTGCCCGAGCTGCGACGCGACCTCGACCGGTTCATCGCGGAGATCGCGCCGGCGTTCCGCTGACCGCCGCGATGCCGGGCTCGCTCGCGGGACAGATCCAGACGGTCCTCGGCGCGATCGCGCCCGAGGCCATCGGCATCACCCTGCCCCACGAGCACCTGCTCATCGACTTCCGCGTGATGTTCGTGGAGCCGGCCGCGGCGAGCGACAAGGGGCGCGCGTGGGAGCCGGTGAGCCTCGACAACCTCGGCTGGGTCCGCCAGAACTTCAACGCGAACCTCGACAACCTGCGATTGCTCGACGAGCGGACGGCCGAGGACGAAATCCGCCTGTTCCAGCGCGCGGGCGGGCGCACCGTGGTCGATCCCACGCCGAAGACGCTGGCCCGGGATCCTCTCGCGCTCGCCCGCATCGCGCGCGCGTCGGGCCTCAACGTGGTGATGGGCTCGGGCTACTACGTGGCCGCCTCGCATCCGCCGGACATGGACCGCCGGGGCGTCGACGAGCTGACCCGCGAGATCATCGCCGACGTCACGACGGGCGTCGGCGACACCGGCGTGCGCGCCGGGCTCATCGGCGAGATCGGCACCACGGCACCCTGGACCGACAACGAGAAGAAGGTCCTGCGGGCCGCCATCGCCGCCCAGCGCGCGACGGGCGCCCCGCTGATGATCCACCCCGGCCGTCACCCCGCGATGCCGATGGAGCTGGCGCAGTTCGTCGAGAAGGAGGGCGGCGATCTGCGACGCACGATCATGTGCCACCTCTGCCGGACCATCGCCGACGTGCGGGCGGTCATCGACCTCGCCCAGACCGGCATCTGGCTCGAGTACGATCTCTTCGGCCTGGAGAACTCGTACTATCCCTATCAGCCCAGCTTCGACATGCCCAACGACGGCGGCCGCATGGCTCACGTGCTGGCGCTCATCGAGGCCGGGCATCGCGACCAGATCCTCATGTCACACGACATCGCCTACAAGACCTCGCTCGTGAAGTACGGCGGCTACGGCTATCATCACCTACTCGTGAACGTCGTGCCCCGGCTGCGCGCCAAGGGCGTCGACGACGCGGGCCTGCGGCGCCTGCTGGTGGACAATCCGGCGCGCGCCTTCGCCTTCGCGTGAGCGACCGAGGAGCGTCGATGAATCGTCTGGATGCGGACGTGGCCAATCGGGGGCGGCGGTGACATGACGGCCGTGGCCGGCGGCGGTACCCCTCACGGCGCAGCACAGTGCGTGATGGTGCTGTTCGGCGCCTCCGGCGATCTCGCCAAGCGTCTGCTCGTGCCCGCGCTCTACAACCTCGCCTGCGACGGGCTCTTGCCGAAGCGGTTCGCGCTCGTCGGCGTGGCCATGGACCCGCTCACCACCGAGCAGTTCCGCGCGCGGATGTCGGCCGACATCCGGAAGTTCTCGACTCGGCGCCAGTTCGACGAGGAGGTGTGGCGCGACCTCGAGAGCCGCCTGCACTACATCCCCGGCCGGTTCGACGACGCCGACACCTTCGGCCGGCTCGCCTCGGCCATCCGCGAGGTCGACGCGGCCTACGAGATCGGCGGCAACGTGCTCTTCTACCTCGCCGTGCCGCCGGCGCTCTTCGGCCTGATCTCGGCGCAGCTGGGGGCCGCCGGGCAGACGGCGAGCGATCGGGGCTGGCGACGGGTGATCGTCGAAAAGCCGTTCGGCCACGACCTCGCCTCGGCGACGGCGCTGAGCCGCGAGCTCCTGACCCACTGGCGCGAGGAGCAGATCTACCGCATCGATCACTACCTCGGCAAGGAGACGGTCCAGAACCTGCTCGCCTTCCGCTTCTCGAGCGGCATCTTCGAGCCGCTGTGGGCCCGGCATCACGTCGATCACCTGCAGATCACCGTCGCCGAGACGGTCGGCGTCGAGGGACGCGGCCACTACTACGACGGCGCCGGCGTGCTGCGCGACATGATCCAGAACCACATGCTGCAGATGCTCGCGTACCTCTGCATGGAGCCGCCGTCGTCGTTCAAGCCGGAGGCGATCCGCAACGAGAAGGCGAAGGTGCTGGACGCCGTCCGCATCATGCGGCCGGAGGACGTGCTGGTGAACACGGTGCGGGGCCAGTACGGCCCCGGCAAGCGGGCCGACGGCACCGACGCCGTCGGCTACCGGCAGGAGCCCGACGTCGCGCCGGGATCGCGCACGGAGACGTTCGCCGCCATCAAGTGCTTCATCGACAACTGGCGCTGGGACGGCGTGCCGATCTATCTGCGCTCGGGCAAGGCGCTGTGGCGCCGCGGCACCGACATCCTCGTGCAGTTCAAGAAGGCGCCCGAGGTCATCTTCCGCGACACCCCGGCCGTCGAGCACCTGGAGGCCAACCAGCTCGTCTTCCACATCCAGCCCGACGAGGAGATCGAGCTCCGGTTCCAGGCCAAGCGGCCCGGGCCGGCCATGAGCCTGCAGAAGGTCAACATGCGGTTCGACTACCGCGAGTCCTTCACCGCCTCGCGCGCGACGGGCTACGAGGTGCTGCTCCACCAGTGCATGCACGGCGACACCATGCTGTTCTCGCGCACCGACCTGGTGGAGTCGGCCTGGCGCATCGCCCAGCCGATCCTCGACGCGTGGGCGGCCAACCCGCCCACCGACTTCCCCAATTACTCGGCGGGCTCGTGGGGGCCGAAGACGGCGTTCGATCTCATCGAGCGCGACGGCCGCAGCTGGCTCGAGGCCGTGAACCGCGGCGTCATCGAGACGGTGCCGCTCTTCGAGGCGTGCGACGGCGTCTTCCAGCACAACATCGCGATGGTCCTGAAGCCGGAGGTCGTCGACGCCGGCGAGTTCGTGATCCGCAAGGGCGACGTCGGTGACAAGATGTACTTCCTCGTGCGCGGTGAGGTCGAGGTCGTCGACGGCGAGGGCCGCGTGGTCAACACGCTGGGGCCGGGCAGCTTCTTCGGCGAGACGGCGCTGATCCTGGCCGCGCCCCGCACGGCATCGATCCGTGGCCGCCAGCGCTCGGACCTCTTCGTGCTGGAGCGCGGCGACTTCAACCGAGTGCTGCGCGACCATCCGCACTTCGCGCGCTCGATCCTCGAGGCCTCCCGCGCCCGCTACCAGCTGACCCTCTCGGCCGACCAGGCGTTCGACCCGCAGGTCAACGCGCTCCTGCGGCCGCCACGGCTTGAGGCGTGACGGCTCTCGCCTGTCAGCGCGACGGGCTCGGCGCCGGGTCGATCGCGATGTGCCGCAGCCCACGCACGTTCGAGGCCACCGCGTCGGGCGCGAACGAGCCGCCGACGGCGACGCCGCCCGGCAGCGGCGTGTAGAGCTCGATCCCGATCGAGGCGATCGGCAGACCGCCGGCACCGGGCCGCGGCGCGTCGGAGAGCTTCAGGGACACGATGGTGAGGATCGGACCCGTGCCATCCGGCGTATCGGGAAGCGCCTCGCGGTCGAACGTCTGGTCCGGGTACGCCATCTTGACCGCTTTCTGGTGCGCCTCCGAGTGATACCAGGCGACCAGAGACTTCTTGTTCTCGAACCACGCGAAGATGACTCGCCTGCCGTTGGCCATCTGCCCCGTCTCCACACCGAGGCATCCCGGATGCGCGCGGGCGGCCTTGACGACATCGGCGAAGCCTCCCGCCGCCGGGGCCTGAGCGGCCGCGGAGCCGGCCAGCGACGTGAGGGCGACGAGAGCGAGCGCGCACGTGTGGATCCTCATGGGATACCTCCTTCGGACCTTCAGCCCTCGAGCACCCAGCCGTACTGGGTGAGGCTCGGCCTCGGTCCTTCCTCGCGATAGGCGGCCTTCAGCTTCGAGATGTAGTCGGCGGGCACGGGATTGCGGTGCGCGTCCGGGTCGATCCCGTAGACGCGGGCCGCGTTGGCGCCCAGGATCTGCGCCTTCACGTCGGGCGTGATCGGCCGGTAGCCGAAGCGCTTCATGAGCGTCTCGGGTATCACGAACCGTCGCAGCGCCTCGATCTGCCACTGCGGCGAGCCCCACCAGATCGAGTCGGTGCCCCACAGCACGTGGTCGGCGCCGAAGGCCTGGATCAGCATGCCGAGGACGTGACCGCACAGCATCGGCGATGTGATCACCATCTGGCCGAAGGTGGCGCCGAGCTCGGCGTAGACGTTCGTGAGCTGCGGATTGCGCTGCCGGATGTCGCAGAGGTCGCTCACCCAGTCGACCCGCGACGAGGTGCGGAACTCGTCGCGGGCCGCGTCGAGCAGCGGGAGCAACGAGTGGAACGCGGAGTGGTAGACGATGAAGTTGAGGTCGGGAAAATCCTTCGCGGCGCGCTCGATGTCTCTCGGGTGCCAGTACTCCTCGACCCCGTTCAGCAGCGGCAGGCCCTTGTGCAGGCAGATGTTCTTGACGCCGAGGCGGCGGGAAGCTTCCAGCATCGGATACGCGACCTTCTCGTCGTCGATGCGGTACGGTCGCGGGGGGTTGCCGAGGGGCAGGCCGGTGTAGCACTTCCAGGCGCTGATCTTGAGATCGGCGGCCTGCCGCCGCATCTCGTCGAAATCTTGTGATCCCTTGTTGGGCGCGACGAGGCCATGGGCGACGAGCCGCTCGGAGGCCGTCAACCGGTTGATGACGTCGCGGGTCTCCGCCATCTTGTCCGGCGGCAGGATGTTGGCCGCGTCCGTCGCAGAGGGAATCCCGCTGATCACGGCGACCGTCGTGTCGCTGTCGAGAAAGACCTCCTTGATGTAGTTGCCGAGGTAGAGGTCCTCCATCGTCCCCCGGTCCTTCTCGAGCTCGCGGTTCCAGCGGCGGCCCGCGCGACGCAGGCCGAGCAGCCAGGGAAACTGCCGTGGCGTCGCGACGTGGTGGGTCTGGACGTCGAAGATGAACTGGCCGGCGGGCCGCCGCGCGTCGGCCGCCGCCGGCTCGAGCGCCTCGACGGGATCCACCTCGAAGCAGCGTCCGAAGACGGTGTTGAGCGCCAGGAATCCCGCGGCCATGCCCGAGGTGGAGGCGAGGAAGCCGCGGCGGCTCATTCCCAGACGTCGCGCGTGCGACGCCGCGCGCTCGGCCACGATCGCGGCCACGCGCGCCTGCTCGGGAGTCTCGGGCAGCGGCAGGTACTCCTCGTTCGACACGACCCGCGTGGGCAGCGGCGAACACCCGTCGGTCGCCGCGTCCTGCCACCACTTGCGCGTCCACCGCCGCTCGCTCATGGGCCCCTCCGTCGTCTGCAGGAGCTGCGTGCTGATGACACGAGCGTAGAGGCCGGCGAACGTCGGGGCGTGCAGAATCGGACGAACGGCCGGAAACGGGTCCTGAATCGTCGGCCGCGGCCGACGAGCCGGCGCGCGAGGCGGTCAGACGGACGTGTTCGCTTACTCGACCTCGCGCAGACGCAGGACCTCGGCGCGGCCGTCCATGTACTCGCCCATCTTCCGTCCGAGCGCCTTGAAGTAGTCGGTTGCGCGGTGGGCGTCGACCGCGGCCTGGTCGACGTAGCGCTCCATGAACACGTAGGTGTGCGGGGCCTCGGCGTGGTGGAGCGCGTAGAGCTTGCAACCGGGCTCGTTGGCATTGACCTTCGCCACGAGCTCGCGGGCTACCAGTTCGAAGTCCTTCTCCATTCCGGGCTTCACCTTGATCGTCGCCACGACTCCGAGCATAGGGTCTCCTTTCACCGCCCGGCGGCGACGATGACACCGCAGACGATGCGGGCACCGCTGTTTCCGTCGGGATCGGTCTTCAGATCGTCGGCGCGCTCGTGGATCACGAGGGCGCTGCCGTTGGCGTCGAGCAGCGAGTTGGCGCCTTTCTCCAGGGTCACGCGGGTCGCGGTGGCCTCGAGATGGCCCTTGCCGCCCGGCTCGATGGTGATGTTGGGCAGGTCGCCCGCGTGCGGCCCGCGCCGGTTCGCCGTGCCGTGCTCGGCCTTCGTCGGATTGAAGTGCGCGCCGGCCGCCTGGAACGACGGCGGATCGCATCGCCCGACCTCGTGGATGTGCACGCCCTTCGAGCCGGGCTCGAGCCCGCTGACGTCGACGAGCACGCGGACGCCCTTGCGGTACTGGATGAACACGGCCTGCCCGACCGTGCGGCCGCTCGGGTCCGCGAGGGTCGCGACGGCCGCGGGCAGCGGCGGGGTCACGTAGGGAACGTAGGGGAGGCGGCACGCCGCCAGCGTCAGCGCGAGCGTCGCGATCGGCGCCGCCCGCACCACCGCGCGAAGGATCATGAGCGGGATTCTACTCGGTGCGCCTCGAGGAGGGCGAGGTAACGCGCCCGATCGGCTGGCTCGAGGAAGGCGGCGATGAAGCCGTTGCGCGCGAGCGCGTACACCTCGTCGATCGAGAGGCCGAGCGCGGCCTGCGTGGCGCGGAAATTCTCGGCGACGTAGCCGCCGAAGTACGAGGGGTCGTCGGAGTTGACGGTCACGCGGAGGCCGGCGTCGAGCAGCCGCTTGAGGTTGTGGGCGGCGAGCGTCGGGAACACGCCGAGCTGCACGTTCGAGAGCGGGCACACGGTCAGCGGGATGCCGAGCGCCGCCAGCCGCGCCACCAGCGCCGGATCCTCCTCGCAGCGCACGCCGTGGTCGATCCGCTCGACCTCCAGCAGGTCCACCGTGTCGGCGACGTACGCCGCCGGGCCTTCCTCGCCCGCGTGAGCAACGGTCCGCCAACCCAGGGCGCGAGCGCGCGCGAAGGCGCGCACGAACTTCCGCGGGGGATGCGGCCGCTCGGGACCGCCGAGCCCGATGCCGACGACCCGGTCACGGTAGCGCGCGGCCTCGTCGAGCATGGTCAGCGCGTCGTCCTCGCTCCACTGCCGCTGGATGCCGAGGATGAGGCCGGTGGTCATCCCGAGCCGGCGGCCGCCCTCCCGCAGCGCCGCGTCGACCCCCTCGATGACCGCCGCCAGCGGCACGCCGCGCCGGGTGTGGGCTTGAGGCGCGATGAACACTTCCGCGTGCAGGACGTGGTCGGCGTGCGCGCGCTCGAGGTACCCGAGCGTCATGTCGTGGAAGTCACGCTCGGTGAGCAGCACGGTGAGCCCGGCGTAGTAGATGTCGAGGAACGATTGCAGGTCGCGGAAGCGGTAGGCCGCGCGCAGGTCAGCCTCCGAGCGATACGGCAGCGCGACGCCGTTGCGGGCGGCGAGGCGGAACATCAGCTCGGGCTCCAGCGAGCCTTCCAGATGCATGTGGAGCTCGGCCTTGGGCATGGTCGCGATGAGCGGCGACAGTGACGGCATCGACTCCCTCGACTTGAGCCTCCTGACTGGGACAGAATAAGCCAAACGCGATGGTCCCCGGGGGAACCGCATGACCGTACGCCGCCGTCTCCTCGCCGCCGGCTTCCTCTCCGTTCTCGTCCTCGCGCTCGCCTTCGTGCCCGAGGCGCCCGGTCAGCCCAAGCTGGTCAAGCGCGTGCGCATCGCCGTGGGCACGACGAACCTGAACGTCGGCTATCCCTGGCTGACGCTGCCGCTGTCGCTCGACTACTGGAAGCAGGAAGGCTACGAGGTCGAGGTGCTGCCCGTCGGCGCGTCGCTGCAGGCGTTGCAGCAGATGGTGGCGGGCAACGCCGAGCTGGCCCAGCTCAACTCCAGCGTGGTCATCCAGGCCAACGTCATGAACCAGATTCCGGTGCGCGTGGTCATGAACACCGGCGTCATCGACTGGTCGATCTCCGTGCTCGAGGACGGTCCCATCAAGGACGTCAAGGACCTCAAGGGCAAGACGATCGGCGTGTTCAGCCTCGCCACCGGCGGCATCGCGTTCATGAAGTCGTATCTCCGCCAGAACGGCCTCGATCCCGACAAGGACGTGAGCCTGGTCGCGGTCGGGCTCGGCGCTCCGCCGGTGGAGGCGCTCCGCACGAACAAGGTGCAGGCCCTGCTCTTCTGGGCCTCGGCCCAGGCCACCTTCGAGAACGCCGGGCTGAAGCTCCGCTACTTCGTGGGCAGCGACTGGCGGCGCTATCCGGACTTCACGCTGACCACGCTCGCGAAGACCATCGAGAGCGATCCGGCGATGGTCGAGGCGATCGCTCGCGGCGCGGCCAAGGCCTCGGTGTTCGCCTTCGCCAATCCCGACTGCGCGCGACGCCTGCACTGGGCGCGATTTCCGAACACCAAGCCGACGGGCGCCGACGACGCTACCGCCGCGCGGTGGGACATGAACAACCAGAAGGCCCAGCTCGACTCGATGAAGGACGCGTTCGAGATGAACGGAGGCAAGCTGTGGGGCCAGGCCACGCCGGAGGCCTACGGGCGCATCCAGAACTTCATGCT
>Ga0075425_100002074_pt1 | contig 19866 bp, 21 predicted proteins | sample SoiMethybrSBSTD4_FD_75300 | JGI IMG/M metagenome (GOLD analysis project Ga0075425, IMG submission 75300) | Bulk soil microbial communities from a Populus tree surrounding site in Tennessee, USA - Soil MetaG P. TD hybrid SBSTD4 | ecosystem: Environmental > Terrestrial > Soil > Tree plantation... | reverse complement strand
CATGGTGCGGACGATGCTCGGCGCGGGGCTCGCCGTCAACGGAATCGAGGGCCGCGTGCCGCCCCTCGTCGCCGCGGCGGGCGAGAACTGCGTCGACGTCGTCACGCTGCTGCTCGATCGCGGCGCCAGCATCAACGCGACGGATCACGACGGCTGGACCGCGCTCATCAAGGCCACCGAGATCGGCTCAGTCGACCTCGTCGCGTTGCTCGTGAAACGGGGCGCCGACATCGAGATCGCCGACAGTACGGGGCGCAAGGCGTGGACGTACGCGGCGCTTGCCGGACGCAACGACATCGCGGATGTGTTCAGAGCGGCGCGGGCTGCGGCCCAGCCGGCTGGCCAGGCGACCAGCGCGATCGAGCCCGGGATCGTCTCGCTGTCGCCGCCGCGTGCGCTTGCAGTCACCAGCGCGACGCTCACCGCAGACCAGCCCATTCCCAGGCAGCACACGGCAGACGGCCGCAACGAATCGCCGCCGCTCGCGTGGACCGACGCGGCGCCGCAAACCCGGTCGTTCGCCGTCCTCTGCGAGGATCCGGACGCAGGAAACCCGCCGCCGTTCGTTCACTGGGTCATTTACAACATCCCGCCGACCGCGACCGGGTTGCCCGAAGCGCTCCCGTTCGAGCCGGATCAGCCCATGCCGAAAGAGATCGCCGGCGCGACGCAGGGCATGTCCGGATTCCGCCGGACCTTCTATCGCGGCCCGGCGCCGCCGCCAGGCAAAGTGCACCACTACCACTTCGTCGTTTACGCGCTCGATCTTGCTCCGCAGCTGAAGGCCGGCCTCACGCGCGCCGATCTGCTCGAAGCCATCAAGGGACATGTCCTCGGACAGGGCGAGCTCGTCGCCACCTACGAACGCCAATGACTTTCATTTCGCGAAGAGATCTGTTGAAGGCGGCGGTCGTCGTTCCCGTTCTCCGGCCTTTTCAGCCTGGCGATCGCCTGGAGAGCTTGACGCAGCCCGAAGCGCAGCTCCTCGACGCCGTGGTCGGCCGGCTGATTCCGAGCGACGCGCTCGGTCCCGGAGCGAAGGAAGCCGGCGTGACGATCTACATCGATCGAGCCCTCGCCGGCGCCCTGACGTCCTCCCGCCAGGCGTACGCCGGCGGGCTCGCCGCGCTCGATCGCTACGCGCGCTCGTCGCGAGGGAAGGCGTTCGCGGAGCTGCCGCCGACCGATCAGGATTCGGTGCTCATCGACGTCGAAACCGGCGCGGCCACGGGATTCAGCGGCAGCTCGGCGTCCTTCTTCGCGATGGTCCTGAACCACACGCACCAGGGCATGTTCGGCGATCCGTACTACGGCGGAAACCGGAACTTCGCGGGCTGGGATCTGGTGCGCTACCCCGGCGTCCGCACGATGGTGACGCCAACCGATCAGAAAACACTCGAGAACCAGCAGCTGAAGCCGAATCACAAGTCGGCGTACGACTACGAGTCGTTCACGAAAGCGGATCCGCATCATGGCGACTAGGCTGAAGGAGACCGACGTCGTCATCGTGGGGCTCGGCGCGGCCGGCGGCGTCGCGGCGCTGCCGCTCGCGCAGGCCGGACTCGAGGTGGTCGGTCTCGAGGCGGGGACGTGGCTGACGCGCAAGGACTTCGCGCCCGACGAGCTGCGCAACAACGTCCGCGGGTGGCCGCAGTCGGTGCAGAAGGCGAATCAGGAGATTCCGACATCGCGGCCGAACGCGTCGTCTCCGACCGGCCCGCGCGGCAACGTCCATCCAATGCAGAACGGAGTCGGCGGCACGACGCTGCATTACTGGGCGCAGAGCTGGCGGCTGAATCCGTGGGACTTCAAGGTCGTCAGCGAGACGAAGCGCCGCTACGGCGCATCGCGAATTCCGAACGCCTCGACGGTCGAAGACTGGCCGTTCGGGTACGAGGAGCTCGAGCCCTACTACGACAAGATCGAATACGAAGTCGGCGTCTCCGGGCAGGCCGGGAACGTCAACGGAGCGATCGACCCGCGCGGCAACAAGTTCGAAGGCCCGCGCAAGCGCGGCTATCCGATGCCGCCGCTTCGCTGGACCGCCTACATCGAGAAGATGGCGGCGGCAGCGAAGTCGGTCGGATGGGACCCGTTCCCGGGTCCTGCCGCCATCAACTCCCGTTCCTATCAGAACCGCTCGGCGTGCATGTATCACGGCTTCTGCAACCGCGGCGGCTGTCACGTCGACGCGAAGAACTCGACGATGGTGACGACGATTCCTCGCGCGCAGGCGACGGGACATTTCAAGGTCGTCACGCGCGCGCACGTCACGACGTTCGAGGTCGACGCGAACGGCAAACTGTCCGGCGTCAACTACCTCACCGACGGCGTCGAGTACTTTCAGCCGGCGAAGGTCGTTCTGCTCGCGAGCTACACCTACGAGAACGTCCGGCTGCTGCTGTTATCGAAATCGAAAGCGTTTCCGAACGGACTGTCGAACAATCACGGCCAGGTCGGGCGCCACTATTTCAGCCACCATCAGGGCGCGCCGGTCACCGCGCTCTTCCCGTTCGATCTCAACAGCTGGTACGGACTGCCGGCTCAGGGCGTCGCCGTCGACAACTTCGCCGACGACAACTTCGATCACTCGGACGTCGATTTCATCGGCGGCGGCAATCTGTGGGTATATTCCGATCGGCGGCCGATCGGCGCGGCCGGGATGGGCACGTTCGGCCTCGCGCCGGCGTGGGGCCCGGCGTGGAAGCGATTCATCCACGAGAACGCGGATCGCACCAACACCGCGTACATCCAGAAGACCACACTGCCGTACCAGGACAACTACCTCGACCTGGATCCCACGGTGAAAGATCCTCTGGGCTTTCCGGTGTGCCGCATTACGGCTGAGTTCAAAGAGAACGAGCGAAAGATTGCGGCGTTCACGCAGGATAAGATGGAGCGGTGGTACCGCGAAGCTGGTGCGATCGCGGTGCAGCGCGGGCCGCTCGGCGGCGCGATGGGGGTCGCGACGCACGCGTACGGAGGCACGCGCATGGGCGACAGCGCCGACTCCAACGTGGTCGATCGCTGGGGTTTTTCGCACGAGGCGCCGAACCTGGGCGTGCTCGGCGGATCGGTGATGGGAACGAGCGGCGCGCACAACCCGACGCTGACCGTGCAGGCGCTCGCGTGGCGAACGGCCGAGCATCTGGTCAAGAATTGGAAGAACAGACAGTCATGAAGCTCAGAGTCCTGATGTTCGTTCTGGCCTCGGCGGCGGTTGCCTCGCCGGCGCGCGCCGACGGCGGGTTCATTACGCCGTACATTGGTTTCAACTTCGGCGGCGACTCGGCCAATTGCCTGGGCGTGACGAGCTGCGAAGACCATCGGCTCAACTTCGGCGCCGCATTCGGCACGCGGCGCGGCTTTTTCGGCATCGAAGAGGACATCGGGTACGCGCCGGATTTCTTCGGCAAGACGGGCGAAGGCAACGGCGTCTTGACGGTCATGACGAGCGTGCTCTTCGTCGTGCCCGCCGGCCCGATCAAGCCGTACGCGCTGATCGGCATCGGTCTGGTCCGTCCGCATTTCTCGACGGGCAATCTCTCGTTCGATCAGAACGCGCTCGGCTACGACGTCGGCGGCGGAATCAATCTGTCGTTTGCGCCGAGCGTGGCGCTCCACGGCGACCTCCGCCATCTGCACACACTGCAGGACATCACCTTCGGCGGCTTCTTGAGCAATCAACCGCTCGAATTCTGGCGGGCGAGCGCGGGTCTCACCTTCGGCTTCTAGAGCACGTTTTCAGTTTCGTCGCCGCCAGCCGCGGCGCTACCGCCGCAGCTCAATCGACTTGACGACGCGATCGAACACGCGCTGGTAATTGTCGCCCGCGTTCGCCGGCGCGACGCCGATGGCGTACAGCAGCAGTCCGTTGTCGAGCTGCGCGGTGAACACATCGACCGTCTCCAGCCCGCCGGTCGCGTCCGATACGTTCGACAGTGTCGTGTGCAGCCCACGACGATCCGCGATCGACGTTCGATCGAAACGCGAGGGCCGGGTCAGTCGAGGATTGCCACCGGCGAGAGAGTCGATCAGCTCTTCGGTCGCGGTCTGCAGATCGTGCGTCTCGTTCCGCGCGAATCCGAGCTCGATGCCATGCGTGAAGATCGTGCTGCCATCGCGGCTGCCGTAGGCGCCGTCGGGCGCGAACGTCACCGTGTTCGCGCTCTGCACCTCGCGCCAGTTCGCGGGCACGCTCACGCGGAATTCGCCGTTCTCGTCGTACGTCCGATAGCTGGACGAGGGCGCCTCGACGCGTCCCGTCGGCATGCGCGTATCACCGCCCCGGGATCCGGTCGTGCCGACCGGACGATTGCGGCCTGCGTTGCGCGTCGCCTCCTCGGTCGTCGGCGCCCGCGGCATACGGCGCAGACGAGCCTGAACGTCCGCGAATCCCCGCGTGTCGCGAACTGGATTGTCGACACGCAGCACCCGCGCTTCCTCGGTGATGTAGGTGTATCGGTCGCCTGGGTTCGGGTGGTCGCTGAGCCACTGCGGACCGCCGGGCCCGCTCTGCTTTTCGATCGTCCTGAACATGTTCGCCATGTCCCGCGGGTCGTAGCCGGCGCGCGCCATGATTTGCGCGCCTTCGATGTCGGCCTGCCGCTCGAACTCGCGGCCGAACCGCAGGAACGCCGTGCCGATGCCGAACTGCGTGCCCTCCGAGATCACGCGCCCCCAGCCGCCGCCGATGACCGCTCCCAGGATCGCGCCCGCGACCTGGCCGATCTCGTAGGGCGTCGCCTTGGTCGCCTGGGCCGTCCCGTGGCGCAGCACGACGTGGCTCAGTTCGTGCGCCATGACGCCCGCGACCTCGCCTTCGTTGCGCGCGGCTTCGATCATGCCGCGGTTGACGAACATCGGTCCGCCGGGAAGCGCGAATGCGTTGATTTCGCGCACGTTCACCATCTCGAACGTGTAGCGGAACTCGGGATGGCGGAGGTCGGGCGGAATCGCCGCCACGAGCCGCCGGCCGACATCTTCGAGGTACGACGTCATCTGGTCGTCGCCTATGACGGGCAGCTGACGGCGTGCTTCCGCCGCGGCGTCGCGTCCCAGCTGAACGTCTTGAGCGGGCGTGTATTTGTTTTCCGGCGCCGTGATGACCGTCTGCGCCGCCAGCGCGGCAGTGAGGAGAAGTGGAAAGCTCTTCATGCCGTCAGGGAAGTGCAAAACGCGTCCCCGAAGGTTTGGCCGGGTTTTCGCTTGATGCGGCCTCAGGCCGTCAGAGGAGAGCCACAATGTCGCAAACGATTACAGCGCCGGAACACACGATAACGAGAGCTGAGCTGATCGATCGCCTGAACGAGGACCTCGCGCGGGAGTACCAGGCCGTCATCGGCTACGTTGTGTACTCACAGGTGCTCAAGGGTGCCGAGTACATGACGATCGCGAAAGAGCTCGAGAAGCACGCCTCAGAAGAGCTCGATCACGCGATGCGGATCTCGAAGCACATCGATTACCTCGGCGGGATGCCGGCGGTGACACCGCGAGCGGTCAAGCAGTCGGACGACGCCGTGACGATGCTGCGCGCCGATCTCCAGAACGAAAGCGACACGATCCGCGCGTACACCGAGCGCGTCGGTCAGTGCGAGGCTCTGGCGGAGTACGCGATAGCCGAAGACATCCGCGAGATCCTCCGCCAGGAGCAGGAGCACCTCATCGATCTCGCGACCGCGCTCGGCGAAAACCCGCCGAACCTCACGAAGCGCTGACGCCAGTCCGACGGCGCGCGTCATTCGCGCGCGCCGTATCGGGATGTCACGCCTTCGCGGGTCGGTTGAACAGATTGCGGACGGTTTCCGGCAGCGATCGCACGCTGAGATAGAGCGCGTACGCCGCGAACAGCCACGCGAGCCGCCGCCAGTTGACGTGCGGATCGCTGGCGCGCCGGCCGCTGCGCGAGCGTTTCCGGCGATCAGCCCCCGGCACCCGTCGATCGGACGTGGGAACGTTGGGCTCGGACACGTGAGCGCTCGAATGCAACCTCAACGCCAGCTGCGGCGCCGTCGAGACTGCATGGAGTTCCTTTTGCAAAATCTCAAGAGCGTATGGCTTATCGACCGACTCGACCGACTCGACCGAATCGACGACGGGTGGGACGACCGCCGGCGGGCGCGCGGGAGGGAGAAAAGGTCAAGGACTACCCGCAGCTGAGCATTCGGGTCCCCACGGAATTCAAAGCACGTCTCAACGCATTGAGCGTCGTCACGGGTCTCGCCCAGTGGCGCGTCATTGTCGAAGCGATCAACTGCTTTTTCCAGGATCTTCCCGACCACGACCGAGAGCTCGTCGATGGACTGAGCCGGCAGCTGCTGGGGGCCGACGGGGTATAGCCGAGCCTTCCTCAGCCCGAAACGTAAGTGTCAACATTTGTCAGCTGAGGCGGCAGGTGACGCAAAACGTCACCTTCTGCCCCGGTGCGTCGGCCACAAACCGTTGAGGCACCGGGTGTTCGTCGCAACCTCGGTCCGGCACAGGCTCTGCAATTGGCCGGAGGAGAACGACACCGCCATGATTAGGAAGGCTCAGGGCTTCGCCCTACTCGATCTGATCTTCGTTTGCGGGATCATCGGATTGCTGGCGAGCATCGCGCTCCCGCAGCTGACGCTCGCCAAGGCGTCGGCTGGCGCCGCGTCGGCGGTCGGTTCGATGCGCTCGATTGCCAGCTCCCAACTGACGTATGCGCTGACCTGCGGCGGCGGCTTCTATGCGCCGAAGCTGTCGACGCTCGGCACGCCGCCCCCGGCCAGCCTGGAGCCTTACATCGGCGGCGGGCTCGGCGACGCGGATACGGTCACCAAGAGCGGCTACACGATCCGCATGGCCGGCGCGCCGTATCCCGGTGCGCCCGACAGCTGCAACGGACTCGGCCCCGGCGAAACCGCGCAGGGATTTGCGGCGGCCGCCGACCCGAACGATCCGAACAATCCGCGCTTCTTCGCGATCAATTCGAACAACGCGATCTTCGAGCACACCGCGACGCTGTGGGGCGTGATGCCGGAAAACGGCGACCCCGCCGTGGGCCAGCCCCTCGTCCGCTGACGCTCGGACGGTTCGGCTATAATCCCGGACACCCATGTGGACCAAGATGATGTCGGGGCCTCGCAAGAAGGCCCCGAAGACGATTGCGGTCATCGATCCCGATCGCTGCTTCGGCGCATTCGCGTGCTCGATTTGCCAGGCGGCGTGTCCGGTCGCCGGCTGTATTGTTGAAGAACCCGATCGCGACGGCCGGATGGTCTGCGCGGTCCGCGCGGACCTCTGTATCGGATGCGGTCTCTGCGTGACGCTGGGCAATCCGACCGCGCCTCAGCAGCGCGAGTTCGGTTGTCCGCCGGACTACGACGCCATCAACATGATGCCGTTCGAAGACGTGGTGAAACTTCTCCAGACGGAGACCTCAAAACGTGAAACGCAAGACCTCAACCCCTGAGGTTTTGAGTTTTCTGTTTGAGTTTTCAGGTTTTTGTCGCCGCCACCGCCTGTGCGTATCGCGACGATAAGCGGTGATCGATCCTGGACGCGATGAACGCCGACGCACCGCTCAGCACCGGCAGCGACACGCCCGTCTCGATTCCCAATCCGTCCAGCATGTAAATCAGATCGTCGGTCGCCAGGTTACCGGCGGCGCCCGGCGCGTACGGGCAGCCGCCAAGGCCGCCGGCAGACGCGTCGAAGGTCGCGATGCCGAACGGCAGCGCCGCAAGCACGTTCGCCAGCGCGGTGCCCCGCGTGTCGTGGAAATGCAGCGCGAGCTGCGCGGCGGGCACGCGCGCGAGAACGGCATCGAGCACGCGCGGCACCTGACCGGGATGCGCGATCCCGATCGTGTCGCTGACGGCGACCTCGTATGCGCCCATCGCAATCAGCCGCGCGGCGATGTCGGCGACGCGCGCCGGATCCACAGCGCCTTCGAAGGGACAGCCGAACGCCGTTGAGAGGTAGCCGCGCACGCGGAGGCCGGCGCCGATTGCGCGGGCGCAGACATCGGCGTATCCGGCGAGCGACGCGTCGATGCTCTGATTGATGTTCCTGCGGCTGAACGTTTCGGTCGAGGCCGCGAAGACGGCGATATCGCTGACGCCCGCGGCCAGCGCGCGATCGAGTCCGGCGACGTTCGGCACGAGCGCCATGTACCGCGCGCCCGTCCGGCGCGTGATGCCGGCAAAAACGTCGGCGGCGTCGGCCATCTGCGGCACCCACTTCGGGCTGACGAACGCCGACACCTCGATGACCGGGAACCCCGCTGCGCTGAGGCGATTGACGAATTCAATCTTGTCCGCCGTTGCGACGTGCGCGCGCTCGTTCTGCAGGCCGTCGCGCGGCCCGACTTCCACGACGGTGACGCGGTCCGGAGCCGTCATTCCAGCTCCACGAGGACGGCGTCGGCCTGCACGAGGTCGCCCTCCCGGCACGCAATCGCGCGCACGCGCCCGTCCAGCGGGGCCGCGACCGGCAGCTCCATCTTCATCGCTTCCAGCACGACCAGCGTGTCGCCGCTCGTCACCTGCTGGCCTTCGCGAACCGCAACGGCGACGATCTTCGCCGGCATCGGCGCCGTCACGTCGGTCCGCGAGGACGCGCGCCGCCGCGAGACCCGCCTGCCCGCTGCACCTGCGTCTGCGCTCTTCGACGCGTTCCAGCGAAAGGTCCTGCCGTTCCAGAATGCCCAGCGATCGCCCGGGGGGCCCGCGACGTACACGGTTTCCGCGCGTCCGTCGACCTCCACGCGCAACACGCCGTCGCCGATGCGCGTTACGACTGCCACGGGTCCCAGGTCGAATGCGGATTGCGGATTGCGGATTGCGGATCGTTTGCGGACGGCTGGACGGCCATTGCCGCGCTTCGGACGAACTCGGGCGCGGCGTCCGGCGATGAGACCAGAGAGGGCGTTTCGCGATCGAGAAAGCGAGTGTCGACCGTTCCGGCCTGGAACCGCGGATGTTCGAGAATCTGAATCACGAACTCGACGTTCGTCCGGACGCCGAGAATTGGAAACGCACGCAGCGCGGCGGCGAGACGCGCGATCGCGAGCGGACGCGTTTCCGCCGACGCGATCACTTTGGCGATCAGCGGATCGTACTGGACGGGAACGTCACCACCCTCGACGACCCCGGAGTCGATGCGCACGCCGGGCATCCGCGGTTCGCGGTAGAGCAGCAGCCGTCCCGCCTGCGGCACGAAGCCGCGCGCCGGATCCTCCGCGTACACGCGCGCTTCGATCGCGTGGCCGCGCGCCGAGATGGCCGCCTGCGTCCACGGCAGCGGCTCGCCCGACGCGACGACCAGCTGCGCGCGCACGAGGTCGACCCCGGTGACCGCTTCGGTGACGCCGTGCTCGACCTGCAGCCTGGTGTTCATCTCGAGAAAGTAGAACGCGCCGGAGGCAGGGTCGACGAGGAACTCGACTGTGCCCGCGTTGCGGTATCCGACGGCGCGCGCGGCCGCGACGGCCGCAGCCGTCATGCGCGTCCGCAGGGCGGGATCCGTGGCGGCGAGCGCCGGCGACGGACTCTCCTCGATCACTTTCTGATGACGCCGCTGCGCCGAGCATTCGCGCTCGAACAGATGCACCGTCTGGCCGTGATGGTCCGCGAAGACCTGGACTTCCACGTGACGGGCGGAAGGAACGAGCCGTTCGACGTAGAGCGTCCCGTTGCCGAACGCCGCGAGCGCTTCGCGCCGTGCCGTCTGGACGAGGCCGACGACGTCCTGCGCCTCGTGAACTTCGCGCATGCCCTTGCCGCCGCCGCCGGCCGCGGCTTTGACGAGGACCGGGAGGCCGACGCGTTCGATCGCGCGCTGGACGCCGGCGTCGGACTGATCCTCCGGAGTCTCGCCGGGCACGATCGGCGCGCCGGCGTCCGCGGCCGTTCGCCGCGCTTCGATCTTGTTCCCCATCCGCGCGAGCGCCGACGGCGAGGGACCGACGAACACGAGGCCGGCGCCGGTGCACGATTCGGCGAACGCGGCGTTCTCGGACAGAAAGCCGTACCCCGGATGGACGGCATCCGCGCCGGCGGCGCGCGCGGCGTCGATCATCCGGGGGATCGACAGATAGCTCTCGGACGCCGCCGACGGTCCGATCCCGATCGCGCGATCGGCCGCGAGCGCATGCGGCGCGGCTGCATCGGCGTCGGAATAGACCGCCACGGTCTCGATGCCGATCTCGCGGCACGCGCGGATAATCCGCAGCGCAATCTCGCCGCGGTTCGCAATCAGCAGGCGGCGGATCATCTCGTCCACGCGGGCTTGCGCTTCTCGAGGAACGCTTTCAGCCCTTCCTGTCCCTCTGGCGACACGCGACGGGTCGCGATCGCCCGCGCCGTCAGCGGCATCGCGATATCGAGTTCGCGGTTCCAGACCTGCGGAATCAGGCCCTTCGCGGCCGCGACCGCCTGCGGACCTGCCGTCAGGATCTCGCCGAGATAGCGGCCGACGGTCGCGTCGAGGTCCGCCGCCGGGACGACGGCGTGCACGAGGCCGATCTCCTTCGCGCGGGCGGCGGAGAAACGGGCGCCGGTCAGAAACAACTCGCGCGCCGCGGATCGACCGATCTTCGCGAGCGCGAACGGCGAGATGACCGCCGGAATGATCCCCAGTTTCACTTCCGTGAAGCCGAACACCGTCGTTTCGTCGGCGACGACGATATCGCAGACGGCGGCGAGACCGGCGCCCCCTCCGAGGGCGGCGCCGTGGACGCGGCCGATGAGGGCAAGGGGCAGCCGGTCGAGCGCGGCAAACATCGCCGACATGGCACTGGCGTCGCGGACGTTCTCGTCTTCGGTGTAGGAGACCGTTTTCGACATCCAGTGGACGTCTGCTCCCGCGCAGAACATCGCGCCGGCGCCGGCGAGGACGACGGCGCGCAGGGCCCCGCGGTCGGCGGCCGCCGTCGCGTCGCGTGTCCACGCCGTCAGCTCGACGATGACGTCTTCGTTGAATGCGTTGCGGACGTCGGGACGGTTGAGCGTGAGGTACTCGACGGGGCCTTCGCGGCGCGTAGCGAGAAATGTGTAGGCCATGAAATTCGCCACCAAGCCACGAAGCCACGAAGAAGAAGCTGTACACCCGGGTTGCTTCGGTCTTCCAGTCTTCGAGTCTCCGTGGCCTACATACGAAACACTCCGAATTTTGCTTCGGGGATCGGCGCGTTGAATGCCATCGAGATTCCGAGCGCGAGCGCTTTCCGCGTCTCCGCGGGATCCAGAATCCCATCATCCCAGATACGCGCCGTGGAATAGTAGGGCGACCCTTCGGTCTCGTACTTGTCCAGAATCGGCTGACGGATCGCTTCGTCCTCGGCGTCCGAGAGCTGCTTTCCTTCGCGCGCGAGCTGTTCGCGCTTGACCGTCGACAGCACCGACGCCGCCTGCTGCGCGCCCATGACCGAAATCCGCGCGTTCGGCCACATCCACAGCAGCCGCGGCTCGTACGCGCGGCCGCACATGCCGTAGTTGCCCGCGCCGAACGATCCGCCGATGACGACCGTGAACTTCGGAACCACCGAGTTGGCGACCGCGTGCACCATCTTCGCGCCGTCCTTCGCGATGCCGGCGCGCTCGTACTGCCTGCCGACGATGAATCCCGTGATGTTCTGCAGAAAAACGAGCGGAATCCCGCGCAGGTTGCACAGCTCGATGAAATGCGTCGCCTTCAGCGCCGATTCCGAAAAGAGCACACCGTTGTTGGCGACGAAGCCCGCGAGGAACCCGTGGAGGCGCGCGAAGCCGGTCACCAGCGTCGTGCCGTACCGCGCTTTGAACTCGTCGAACCGCGAGCCGTCCACGATGCGCGCGATGATCTCGCGGACGTCATACGGCTTCCGGCTGTCGGCGTTGACGACGCCGTAGATCTCCGAAGGGTCGTACCGGGGGTCTTCCGGCGCCGTCATGTCTCCCGGCAGCCGCTTGACCGTATGAAGCGTCGACACGATCGTCCGGCACATCTCGAGCGCCTGCTCATCGTCTTCGGCGAAATAGTCGGCGACGCCCGACCATCGCGTGTGGACGTCCGCGCCGCCCAGCTCTTCTGCCGTCACTTCCTCGCCGGTCGCGGCTTTCACGAGCGGCGGTCCGCCGAGAAAGATCGTTCCGGTGCCGTTGACGATGATCGTTTCGTCCGACATCGCCGGGACGTAGGCGCCACCCGCCGTGCACGAGCCCATCACGGCTGCAATCTGTGGAATCCCCGAGGCTGACATGCGCGCCTGGTTGTAGAAAATCCGTCCGAAATGGTCCCGGTCGGGGAAGACCTCGTCCTGCAGCGGTAGATAGGCACCGCCCGAGTCGACGAGGTAAATGCACGGCAGCCGGTTCTGCAGCGCGATTTCCTGCGCGCGGACGTGCTTCTTGACGGTCATCGGAAAGTACGTCCCGCCTTTGACCGTGGCGTCGTTCGCGACGACGAGCACTTCGCGTCCGGCGACGCGGCCGATGCCGGTCACGATCCCGGCGGCCGGCGCCTCGTCGTCGTACAAGCCGAAGGCGGCGAGCGCGGACAGCTCGAGAAAGGACGAACCGGCATCGAGCAGACGCGCGAGACGATCGCGGACCGGTAGTTTCCCCTGCTCGCGATGACGCTCGACATATTTCGCGCCGCCGCCGCCGCGCGCCCGGGTTTCGCGCGCGCGAAACTCCGAGACGAGCTGCTGCATGCGGTCGCGGTTGGACTTGAAGGTGGCGTCGCTCGTATCGACGCGCGTCGGAAGAACGTTCATGGGACTGACGACTGACGACTGATGACTGGCGACTGTCTTACCATCCGCAGCAGTCAGTCTTGAAGCCGCACGTCGGACAGCGCCAGACGGCGTGCATGCGGTACATTTCGGCGCCGCACCGCTCGCAGAGTGTCTTGTCCGATGTGGACGAAGTCCGGAGTGGCATCGACGTGGGCGTCGAAAAGGTTTTCAGCGGTGTCAGCGGGCGAGCGGGTGGGCGAGGATCGGGCGGTTCCGACATTGCGGGCGATTATCACGCGAAAGTTAGCCGGACGGCTATCCCCGTAAGTGATGACAGCTTCCCTAGTTCACGTCCACCTCATCAGTATTAAACCAATACACTATGTCTTGAATGGAAACGATCTTGGCTAGAGTGTATTGACTTGTTGCGCGTTTTTGATACATAGTTTTCGTCATGAGTCTAAAACGCAAGAAGCGTGTACTCGCCATCGACGATGAGCCGGCGATGACCGAGTGGTTGAAGATTCTGCTCGAGCACGCAGGTTACGACGTCCGAACCGCGCTGATCGGCACCCGCGGTGAAGAGTTTTTCAAAACGTGGCGTCCTGACGCCGTCGTCACCGACATGATTCTTCCGGACGTCGACGGGATTGAGCTGGTTCGCAAGTTCAAGCAGACCGATCCCGAGGCCGAGGTGATTGTGATCACCGGCCAGGGCAACATTCCTCGGTCGGTCGAAGCGGTAAAGGCGGGCGCGTTCGACTTCCTCGAGAAGCCGGTCGACGCCGAGCGTCTGCTCGACAAGCTCGAAAAGGCGATCAAACAGAAGACGCTGATGGACGAGAACGAGCAGCTGAAGCAGCGGCTGCAGGACAAGTACGGGCTCGGCAACATCATCGGTAAAAGCAAAAAGATGCACGAGCTGTTCGAGCTCATCGAGAGCGTCGCGGCGAGCGAAGCGAACATCCTCATCCAGGGCGAGAACGGCACAGGCAAGGAACTGATTGCAAACGCGATCCACCAGAAGAGCAAGCGCGCGAAGGGGCCATTCATCAAGATCAACTGCGCCGCGATTCCCAAGGATCTGATCGAATCCGAGCTCTTCGGCTACAAGAAGGGTGCATTCACCGGCGCGACCCTCGACAAGGAGGGTCTCTTTGAAATGGCGGAAGGGGGGTCGCTGCTGCTCGACGAGATCGGCGAGATGCCCCCGTACCTCCAGACCAAGCTGCTGCGCGTGCTGCAGGAACGCGAGTACCGTCCGATCGGCAGCGACCGGATCGTGCACGTCGACTTCCGCCTCATCTGTGCGACGAACATCGACCTCGAAGCGGCGCTGCGCGACGGCAAGCTGCGCGAGGACCTCTACTTCCGCATCAACACCATCACGCTCCGCGTGCCGCCCCTGCGCGAACGAACCGAGGACATCCCGTTGCTCTGCGATCACTTCCTCGACAAGTTCCGTCAGCGCTATCAGCGCAACGTCAAGTCGCTCGCGCCGTCCGTTTACCACCTGCTGATTCGGAATCGCTGGCCGGGTAACGTCCGCGAGCTCGAAAACGCCATCGAGCGAGCCGTGCTCGTCGCCAAGGGCACCGAAATCGCCGTCGCCGATCTGCCGGAGTCGATCCGCGAGGAGTCGACGAGCGCGACCGATTTCGTGATCCCGCCTCACCGCACGCTCGCCGAGATCGAGAAGATGGCGATCCTCCAGACTCTGCAGCGGACGAACTGGAACAAGCAGGAAGCGGCCCAGATTCTCGGCCTGTATCGCCCCACTTTGTACAGCAAGATGAAAAAGCACGACATCCGCGACGCCGGCAAGTCCGCGCGCTCCGCCGCGAGCGCCGGTGCGACGACGTAACGGCTCAGTTCTTCGCGCGTCCACGTCCGGATAAAAAACGGACGCGTTGGAAACGGCCCGCTGCGCCCGCGCTCGGCCGTTAGGCCATCCCGGCGTTTCTTCCTCCGGCACATAACTTGAAGCCCCGAAGTGCAATGGAGGTCGTGTGAACGATTTTTCGCGAACGATGGCCGCAACCGTCGCTGGCGCGGCGGTGGGCGGGGTGATCGGCTACCTCTTCTTCACCGCCAACGGACGGGCGATGCGCCGGCAGTTCGAACCGACGATCGAAGACCTCGCGCGCGAGCTCGCGAGCTTCCGCACGACCGTTCACAAGGCGGCCGGCGTGGCAAACGACGGCTGGCGGTTGCTCAACGAAGTAACCGAAGCCATCGGCAACGAGTCGCCGCGGCGGTATCCGACGACACACCAGAACTCGCCGTTTTAGGGATCACTCTCATGAATGGGGAACTCGGAACCACGAACCTGCTGCTCGGCATCATGGCGGCCGTCAGCGTCCTCGAAGCGTTGCTCTTTATCGGCGTCGGCGCGGGCTGCTTCATGGTCTACCGGCGCGTGATGACGCTCGTCGAAGGGCTCGAGAGCCGGCAGATCGCGCCGGCCATGGTACGCGTCAACGGCATTCTCGACGATGTGAAGGTGGTGACGACGAAGGTCAAGGAAGAAACCGAGCGCGTGGACGAAGCGATTCGCACGACGATCCATCGCGTCGACGACACTGCCGATCGCGTCCGCTACAACGTCCGCGCCAAAACGAGCCGCATTGTCGGATTCGTTCGCGGGCTGCGAGTGGCGATCGAATCGATGCTCCACTCGCGCGACGTGTCGGAAATGAGAACCTGAAGCTCGACAAACCCGAAGAGGAGGCGTCTGATGGGAGACGGATACGATCGTTTTGACAACGAGGGCGGCAACGGCAGCAGCTTCGTGATGGGGCTGCTCACGGGCACCGTGCTCGGCGCGGGGCTCGGCATGCTGTTCGCGCCGAAGTCCGGATCGGAACTGCGCGGCCAGATCGCCGAGCAGGCCGGAAATCTCGCGAATTCGGCGTCGGAAGGCTATCGTCGCGCCAGCGAGACGGCGGGCGACTGGGCCGACCGCGGCCGCCAGGTGTACGACAAGGCGCGCGATGCCGTGTCGAAGGGCGCCGATGAAGCGCAGCGGTACGTGCGGGACGCGGCCAGCAGCGTGTCCGGATCATCGCCGTCGACCGCGTCCTCGAGCGGCGCGTCCACGTTCAGCTCGTCGCATGGCAGCGACTCGATGCGCGGCGAATCGAGCGAGCACCCCCGCGGCTCGACGTCTCCGTCGTCGTCTCGCCGGAGCTGAGGGAGAAGCGCATGACCCGCGGCGCGGCACGCACGACCGCGAACGTGGTGCTCGCCGCGGCCGGCCTCGCGGCGGCGTACGTCGTTGTGACGACGCCGCCGCTGCGGCGGCTCGCGCTCCGGGCCGCGCGCGTCTGGCTCGGCGCGAGCATCCCGGCGTATCTCATCGGCGAAACACGACGGGCGTGGATGGCGTCGGGACCGGGCAGCCTGACATAATCGGCGCGTGCTCAAGAGGGCGCGCGATATCGCGCGGCTGACGGCGGTCGCGGCCTGGCGCGGAGTCGACGGCTTCTACCACAGCGACAATCTCACCTACGCGGCGTCCATCTCGTACTATTCGCTGCTCTCGCTCTTCCCCTTTTTCATGCTGTCGTTCGCGTTTCTCGGACGCGTGACCGCGGACGAGCACGATCGCGGCGCCGTGCTCGCGTTCGTGCTGCGGTACTTTCCCTCCGATTTCGACTTCATCACGCGCCAGCTCGATTCGTTCGAATCCAGCCGGTTCTCGTTCGGCGTGCTCGGCGTCATCGGGCTCGTGTGGGGCGCGCTCGGATTCTTCGGGGCGATCAGCACGGCGGTCAACTATGCATGGGGCGTGGAGAAGCAGCGCAGCTTCTGGAGCCACAAACTGTTCTCGTTCATGATGCTGCTCGTCGCGGGATGCATTCTGCTGGTCGCGCTGCTGCTCGTCAGCGCGTCGCAGCTCGTCGCCGCATCGTTGTTCGCGAACGTCCTCGATCAGTTTCCGGGACTGTTCGTCCTGCGCAGCCTTGCCGTCCGGCACGCCACGACGGCGCTGTTCATCGTCGTCGTCGGCCTGGTGTATTACTTCGTGCCGAACGCGAAAGTGCGGTTCCGCGATGTCTGGATCGGCGCATTCATCACCGGACTGCTGTGGAAGGGCGTACTCGAAGGCTTCTCGTGGTACATGCGTGACATGTCGCGCTTCACGAGAGTGAACGGATCGATCGCGGCCGTCGTCGTCTTTCTCGCGTGGGTCTACGCGCAGGCGGTGATCCTGCTGTACGGCGTGGAGTTCACCGCGGCGTACGCGCGGCTGAGGCGGGGAAGACCGGAGGAGGTCCCTGCGGCGCCGGCGCCAAGAACTTAAGCGTGCACGCGCGTCACGGCGCGAATGATCGCCTCCGCGAACACCGGCACATCGTCCACCTTGCGCGACGTGATGATGTTGCCGTCCTCGACCACCGGTTTGTCGACGTAGCGTCCGCCGGCGTTCTTCACGTCGATCGCGATCGACGGCCAGCAGGTGACGGTCCGGCCGCGGAGCGCGTTGACGGAGATGAGCACCTGCGGTCCGTGGCAGATCGCGGCGACGGGCTTGCCGGCCTCGACCGCTTCACGCACGAGGTCGACCATCGCGTGCCGCATGCGCATACGATCCGGCGCATGACCGCCGGGAATGACGATCGCGTCGAAGTCCTTCGCGCGAGCGGCGCCTGCGGCGAGATCGGCGGAGACGACCTCGCCCTTTTTCCCTCGATACTGCGCGCCGGCGGCCGGGCCGACGACAGTCACCGTGATGCCCGCCTGCTGCAGCGCGTCGCGCGTGCCAGTCACTTCGCGATCCTCGAACTCCTCCTCGATCAACAGCGCCACACGCTTCGACATGAGCGCGATTCTACTTCGCACCGCCGCTCGAAAACCAACCACAGACTGCTCGCTTCGCGGCGGTTCTGACATCCCGAGTAAGATCGTCCGGATGAACCGGCTCGCAGGGGAGCGCAGTCCCTATCTGCTTCAGCACGCCGACAATCCCGTGGACTGGTTTGCGTGGGGCGGCGACGCATTCGCGAAGGCGCGTGCCGAAGACAAGCCGATCTTTCTCTCGATCGGCTACTCGACGTGTCACTGGTGCCACGTGATGGCGCACGAGTCGTTCGAGAACGACGCCATCGCCCGGGTGCTCAACGAGCACTTCGTCCCGATCAAGCTCGATCGCGAGGAGCGGCCTGACGTCGACCGCGTCTACATGACGTTCGTGCAGGCGACGACCGGGTCGGGCGGCTGGCCGATGAGCGTGTGGCTGACGCCGGAACTGAAGCCGTTCTACGGGGGCACCTATTTTCCGCCGGCGTCGAAATGGGGCCGTCCCGGATTCACGGAGATCCTCGAGGAAATCGCGCGCGTATGGCGCGCGGACCGCGACAAGGTGGCGCAGTCGGCGGAAGCGCTGACCGATCGCCTGCGCGCGCTCGAGCAGCACGCGCCGGCGTGGACCCCGCCCTCCGCTGCGGCGCTGGCGCAGACCGTGGAACAGTTCCGGCAGTCATTCGATCCGAGGTTCGGCGGATTCGGCGGCGCGCCGAAATTCCCGCGACCGGCGGAGTTGCTGTTCCTGCTGCGCGAATTCGCGCGCACCACGCGGGAGGAAACGGCCACCGGATTGGAAGTCGACACCAGCGCGCGCGAGATGGCCCTCCGGACGCTGCGCGCCATGGCGCTCGGCGGCATGCGCGACCACGTCGGAGGCGGCTTCCATCGCTATTCAGTCGACGCGCAGTGGCGCGTGCCGCACTTCGAAAAGATGCTGTATGACCAGGCGCAGCTGGCCCTCGCGTTTCTCGAGGCAGCGCAGGTGTCGAACGATCCGTTCTACGCCGAAGTCGCCGAAGACACGCTGCTCTACGTCGTCCGCGAGATGACGGACGGCAGCGGCGCGTTCTTTTCCGCCGAAGATGCGGACAGCGAGGGCAAGGAAGGCGCCTTCTACCTGTGGACCACGGACGAAGTCGATCGGCTCCTCGGCGACGACGCGGCCATCGTGAAGGCACGCTTCGGCTTCGAGCCCGACGGCAACGCGCCCGAGGATCCCCACGGGGAGTTCACGGGCAGGAACATCCCCTACGTCGCGCGATCGATCGACGACCTTGCGCGCGAGACGGGGAAGAGCGCCCACGATGTCGTCGACGCCCTCTATCGCGCGCGGATGCGTATGTTCGAGGCGCGGCTCGCGCGGCCGCGGCCGCATCGCGACGACAAGATTCTCACGGCCTGGAACGGACTGATGATCGCGGCGTTCGCGCGCGCATCGCGCGTGCTGGACGGCGACGCCGGCACGGCGGAATCGGCGCGTTCGTTCCTGCAGGCGGCTCGCTCGGCGGCGATGTTCCTGCGCGAGCGCATGTGGAGCGCCGATTCCCGGACGCTCCTCCGCCGCTACCGCGACGGCCACGCGGACATCGACGGGTTTGCCGAAGACTACGCGTACCTGATCTTCGGATTGCTCGAGCTGTTCCAGGCCGACAGCGATTCCGTGTGGCTCGAATGGGCAATCGCGCTGCAGCAGCGGCAGGACGAACTGTTCTGGGACGACAGCGCCGGCGGCTGGTTCAGCACGACGGGCCGCGATTCGAGCGTGCTGCTGCGCCTCAAAGAGGACTACGACGGCGCGGAGCCGGCCGCAAGCTCCGTCTCGGTTTTGAATCTGATTCTGCTGTCGCATCTCACGGAGCAGGGGGAGTGGCCGGGCCGCATCGAGAAGACGCTGCGCCTCTTCGCGACGCGGATCGAGAAAATGGGCCGCGGCGTCCCGATGATGGCGAGCGCCTTGTCCACGCACCTGGCCGGTGTCCAGCAAGTCGTGCTCGTGGACGGCGAGGGCGCGGCAGACCTGCGTCGCGCGCTCGCGCGACGCTACCTGCCGTTCGCGATTTCGCTTCGCGTCGACGCGTCGTCGAAGCGCGCGCTCGCCGCGAGCCTGCCGGCGATCGCCGCGATGGAGCCCGTGGACGGAAAGGCGAGCGTCTACGTGTGCGCAAACTTTACGTGTCGACAGCCTGTGACCGACGTCGATGCGCTCGCTCGGGAATTGACGTCATGAGTCTGTCCGTCGACATCTGGCTCCGCGGAAACGATTTCGCCACGACCGTATCGATCGAGAGTCCCGCGCGTCCTCCCGAGCGTTGGACCGACGATGACGTGCGCCAGGTGCTCGAGGGGATGCTTCGCGCGATGGATCGGAGCAA
>Ga0075425_100002072_pt1 | contig 19878 bp, 18 predicted proteins | sample SoiMethybrSBSTD4_FD_75300 | JGI IMG/M metagenome (GOLD analysis project Ga0075425, IMG submission 75300) | Bulk soil microbial communities from a Populus tree surrounding site in Tennessee, USA - Soil MetaG P. TD hybrid SBSTD4 | ecosystem: Environmental > Terrestrial > Soil > Tree plantation... | reverse complement strand
TGACCGTACAACGGATCCGTTTGCTCCAGGCGCTTGAGCTCGATGTCCGCGATCTCGAGCGAGTGCCGCAGCACCGCGAGCTTTCCGATCTTCAGCGTGAGCGCGGGATTGTTCGGCATCGAGGCCTCGACGTCGTAGTAACGCTGGGCCGCGGTATCGAGCCTCCCCTGCGCGGCGAGGGCATCGGGCTCGTGCGATTGCACCGCGGTCACGGGAATCCGTTTGAGCCTGGCGAGCATCGCGTTGAATCGCGCGGTGTCACCCGACGCCAGCGCGTATTTCGCGACGAGATTCAGCGCCTCGGGATCGCGCGGCTCGCGCTGAAGGATCGCGCCGTAGGACGCGAACGCCGTCTGCAGATCGCCGGCGACGAGACTCGCGTCCGCGACCTTGCGCGTGGCGGTGAGGTTCGTCGGATCGAGTGCCGCGACCTGCTTCGCCGCTGCGAGCGCATCGGCGGTCCTGCCGCTCGATTCGAACCACTGCATCGCGAGGAGCTGTGCCGAAAGGAAATTCGGATCGGCGGCGATCGCCGTGCGCAGCGATGCATCGGTGCGCGCCGCGTCATTCATCGACTTCGCGACGACCGCGTCCGCGAACGCGTTCATCGCATTCGCCGCCGCGATCGCGCGCGGCTGCATCTTCACCTGCGACGACACCCACTGCACGAGCGCCGAGATTCCGCTCGCGACGTCGGGCGCCGGGGCAGCGGGTCCCGCGTTCGCGCCGGACGTCGGCACGATTTCCGGGCCGGTCGCGCCATTGCGCAGCCGCGCGGAGAACGGCGTCACGTCCGCACCCGACGCCTCCGCGACGCGGAGCTCGGGAAAGGCGCGCAGCACTTCGATCGATCCGAGCCGGATGGCGTTCGCGCGCTCCGTCAGCGCGGGATCGGGCGTCTCGATGGTGAAGTCCGCGATCAGAACCTTGCGCGGCGTCGCGGCCGTCGCCGCCACGGGACCCGACGGCTGCGCGGACGCGGCAGGCGCGGATGTCGCTGCCTTTTCTTCGCTGCCGCGGCGCATCCACATCACACCGACGACCACGAGGAAGACCAGCAGTCCCGCGCCGCCGATCAGGAGCGATCGATTGCGCTTCCGCGCTCGTGCGCGTTTGAGCGCCGCGAGCGCCTCCGCCTCCGCGACCATCTCCGCCTCGATGTCAGCGGTCGTCGGTTCCGGCGCAGTGATGTCCTTCGGCTCCGGCGGCACGATCGTGTAGAGCTTCATGCCGCCGCGCGCGCCCGCATCCCGCAGCCGGGCGTTCCCTCGCCCTTCCCTCGCGAACTCCTCGGAAACGAAGAGCGTGTTCGGCGGCAACTGCTTCAGCGTCTCGTAGGCCTTTTCGACCGACGGTCCGGCGGGCATGCCGTCGCGCAGCTCGAGCTCACCCGCATGCAGCAGCATGCGCACGTCGATGTGCTCGCTTTCCTGCTGCGACGGTGAGAAATCGAACTCGCCCTTGCGGCCCGCCTCGAGCGCCGCGTCGACGCTCGGCAATTCCGCGACGAGCTTCGGCGCGAACGGATCGATGACCTTCCCGTCGAAGAGATAAATCGCCTCGCCGAGGACTTGCTGCATGCGGCCGGTGGCGCGCGCGTCGGCGTCGGTCGAATCGAAATGCGTCGCGACGTCGGCGAAGAAGAGAATCGAACGGCGCTTCTCGGTCGCGCCGCTCGTGGGCGAGGTGATCTTCTTTTCGAGCTGCTGCGCGAACGCGATCGCATTCGCGTCGAGCTTGCCGACGGCTTCGAGAAGGAGCTTCGTTTCCTTGAAACGCTTGAACGGGTCCTTGAAGAGACACGCGCCGAGAATCGACATGATCCCGTTGTCGAGATTCGGATTCGCGGCCTTCGGCGACGCGGGCTGTCCCTCGACGACCGCGCGCGCGATGTCGGCGGCGGTGCTGCCGCCGTACGGCAGACGTCCGGTGGACATCTCGTACAAAACGACGCCGGTCGAATAGATGTCGGTCCGCTCGTCGGCCTGCTGTCCCGTGATCTGTTCCGGCGCCATGTACGCGACGGAGCGCGCGTCGCTCCCCTTCTGCTGATAGGCCGTCGCGCCGCCGTCGCGGCGAAGAAGGTTGAGCAGATTCAGGCCGCCGAGCTTCACCTGCCCGTTCGGCATGACCATCACCGAGTCGCCGTTGATGTTGCCGTGGACGATCGTCTTCACGTGGAGGTACTTGAGCACGTCGACGAGCTGCCATGCGAGGCGGCAGAACTCCTCGCGATCGAGCGGCTTTCCGCCGATGTGCCGCGCGATCGCTTTGACCTCCATCGGTTCCATGACCATCAGAAGGTTGTCGCCGACGCTCGTGATCTCGACGATCGGGACGAGGAACGTGTGGTACAGCGCGGCGGCGACGCGCACGTCGCGGATCAGCGTCTCGCGGCGCCCGGCGTCCTTCGGAAGCTGTTTGCTGAGGAGCTTGACCGCGACGCTCTTGCCGCTGCGCGTGTCTTCAGCCAGCCAGACCTGCGCGCCGACACGCTCGCCGATCCGGTACGGTCCGAGAGGCTGATTCGAGGACATATGGGGTGATTATGGCCTGAAGTTCACCCCGCGCGCAGACGCGGGGGCAAACGTTGCAACCTACGCGAGCAGGTGCTCCGGCGAGCATCGGACGCTGAGGTCCTCCCACTTCGGATTCATCGCGAGAATCAGCGCGACACGTCTCCTGCGCGGCCACTTTTTGATCTGTTGTTCGCGCGCGATTGCCACCTTTTGTGGTCCGGCCAGCTCGAAGTAAACGAGCCTGTCGAAAGTGTAGCGTGCCGTGAAAGATGTTCGATATGTTCGATTCTTATGCTGGTAAACACGCCTCGGGAGGTTACTCGTCGCACCTGTGTAGAGCGTGTGTGCGTTGTTGCTCACGATGTAAACGTACCAGTCGGACATTCGTGCAAGGCCACGCTCTGACCCCGCGTCTACGCGCGGGGTGAACTGATAGAGCCCCCTACCCGATCCTCACCAAATCCCCGCCCGATTCCACGGTCTGTCCGGCGTCGACGAACAGTTCCTCGACCGTGCCGTCGACGGGCGCTTGAATCTCGTTCTCCATCTTCATCGCCTCGAGAATCAGCAGGCCCGCGCCCTTGCGCACGGCATCGCCCTTGGCGACGAGCACGCGCACGACGCGGCCGGGCATGAGCGCTTTCACGACCCCGCCGCTGCCCATCTCGTCCTCGACGCGGCGACGCTTGAGGCTGAGCGGATCGATGATCTCGACGTTGAAGGTCGCGCCGCCGAGGGTGACGTGATGCATCGCGCCTTCGCGATGGTGAACGAGCGAGACCTGCGTGCCGTCTTCGAGCCGCACGGAGCGCACGAAGCGGCCGGCGTTGACGAGATCGACCTCCAGCCAGCGGTCGTCGAGGCGCACGCGATAGCCGCTGCCGTGGCGCTGGACCTCGATCTCCATCGGATCGCCGTTTTCGAGCGCGACGAATTTCATCGCAGTCCTCGCGCACCGGTGATGCGTCCGGATCGCTTCCACGCCGAGTCGCTCTCGACGGGCAGCTTCACCTTCTGCGATTCCTCGAAGGCCATGATCGCCGCCGTCGCGAGCGCGGCGTCGTGATGCTGATCGCTCGCGGGACGATGTCCGAAATCGATCTGGGGCAACAGGCGATCGATGAATCCCGTGTCGAATCGCCCCGCCTGAAAGTCGGCGTTGTTCATGATGTGGTTGAAGAACGGGATCGTGGTCTCGATCCCTTCGACGCGATACTCGGCCAGCGCGCGTCGCATGCGCGCGATCGCTTCGTGGCGCGTCTGCCCGTGCACGATGAGCTTCGAAAGCATCGGGTCGTAGAAAACGGGAACGGTGTAGCCGACGTAAACGCCGTTGTCGTTGCGGACCCCCGGACCCTGCGGAAGATTCATGTATCGAATGAGTCCCGGCGACGGCGCGAACTTCTTCGCCGGATCCTCGGCGTAGATGCGGCACTCGATCGCGTGTCCCTGCGGACGCAGATCTTCCTGGCTCACGCGCAGCGACTCACCCTGCGCAATGCGGAGCTGTTCCTTCACGATGTCGATGCCCCACACCATTTCGGTGACCGGGTGCTCGACCTGAAGGCGCGTGTTCATTTCGAGGAAGTAAAAATTGCGATCGGCGCCCATCAGGCACTCGATCGTTCCCGCGGAGTAGTAGTTGACGGCGCGCGCGGCGCGGACGGCCATCGCGCCGAGTTGCGCACGGAGCTCTTCGTCGACGACGGGCGACGGGCACTCCTCGACGACTTTCTGATGGCGCCGCTGCAGCGTGCACTCGCGCTCGCCGATGTGGATCACGTTGCCCTGCTGGTCGCCGAGGACCTGGACTTCGATGTGGCGCGGCGACTCGATGAATTTCTCAGCGTAGACCGCGCCGTCGCCGAAGAACGATTCCGCTTCGCTCGTGACGCGTTCGAATGAGCCGCGGAGGTCCTCGAACTTCGAGACGAATCGCAGTCCCTTGCCGCCGCCGCCCGCGCTCGCCTTCAGCATCAGCGGAAAGCCCGTGTCCCTCGCGAACGCTTCGATCTCGTCGAACGACTTCACCGCTTGCAGCAGCCCGGGCACGACCGGCACTCCGGCGGCCTGCATCCGCTGACGGCTTTCGGTCTTCGATCCCATGGCCTCGATCGATTCGGGCGACGGACCGATGAAGAGGATGCCCGCGTCGCGGCAGGCGCGCGCGAATTGCGCGTTTTCGGCAAGGAAGCCGTAGCCGGGATGGATCGCGTCGGCGCCGGTCTTTTTCGCGGCGTCGAGGATGCGATCGATGCGCAGATAGCTCTCGCGCGACGGCGCCGGTCCGACCGGCATCGCCTGATCGGCGTACACGACGTGCATCGCGGCGCGGTCGGGCTCGGAGTAGACGGCGACGGTGGGATAACCCATTTCGCGGCAGGCCCGAATGACGCGGACCGCGATCTCGCCGCGATTGGCAATCAGCACTTTCATCGGCCGTGCATTGTATTCTTCGCCCCCATGACCGAAGGATTGAATGACCGCCGCATGTCCATTCTCGAAGGCGTGGTGAAGACGCTTCTCGATGACCTCCGCAACGGCACGGGCGACAAGGATCGCCGCCGCCAGGTCGAGGAGTGGATGCGCACGCTCGCGGAGAAGTATCCCGAGTTCCACATCGAGGCCGGCCTGCGCGATTACTACCTCGCCGAGGCGGAGCGGCTGCGCGCCGACTTCGACAAAGCCGCCGAGCTCCAGGAAAAGCTCGCCCTCGGCCGCAGCATCGAGTCGTTCCTCGATCGCGCGGCGGATTACGACCGGCGAATTGCGGATCGGTAATTCGGTTGTCAGTTGTCCGTTGTCCGTTGTCCGAGCCTCGGCGCAAATGCTCACCGACAACCGAGAACTGACAACCGACAACAAAAAAAGCTCGCCGTTCGGCGAGCTTTTTTTAGCGAAGCTTTGGTGCCCAAGGCCGGACTCGAACCGGCACGGATTTCTCCACACGCCCCTCAAACGTGCGCGTCTACCAATTCCGCCACTTGGGCAGGCTGAAAAGAACGACTACCGCTTCGCGGGTGCCGGCGCCGTCGGGGCCGCCGACTCATTCATGACCGACGCGCGCGGGCGGGCCTGAAGGACCGCAAGCGCGAGCGAGGTCACGACAAAGAGGATGAAGAATGCCGTCGTCAGCTTGTGCAGGAGCGTCGTCGCGCCGCGCGCGCCGAAAGCCGTCTGCGAGCCGCCACCACCGAATGCACCGGCGAGATCCGCGCCCTTGCCCTGCTGCACGAGCACGACGAGGATCAGGAAGAGGCTGATGATGACGTGTAAAACGACGAGAAAAACGATCATGAAGTCTCCGAACGCCTGCCACAGAACGGGTCAGGGGTGCGAATTCTTCCCGGATTCCATGGCGGCGTCAAGCGGCGCGTGTCATGGCCGTCAGAATCGCCGAAAACTTTGAGGAATCGAGGCTTGCGCCGCCGACGAGGAAGCCGTCGATCCCGCCGTTGGCGACCAGATCGTCGACGTTTTCCGGCGTCACGCTCCCTCCGTACAGGATCGACACCTCGGCCTCGTAGCGCGCCGGCCAGAACCGGCCGAGCGAGTGGCGAATCTCACCGACCGTCTCCGCAACCATCGCGCCGCTCGCATTGCGTCCCGTCCCGATCGCCCAGATCGGCTCGTACGCGATGATGAAGGTCTTCGCCGTCTCGAGCGCCGGAATCGCCGTCGCCTTAATCTGATCGGCCAGGAATCGCGCGACCTGACCCATGTCGCGAACGCGCAGATCCTCGCCGATGCAGAGCACAGGCGTCAGATCGCTTTCGATGGCCAGCGCGAGCTTGCGCGCGATCAGCTGATCCGCCTCGTGGAAGATCTGACGCCGTTCGGAGTGGCCGAGGATGACGTAGTTCGCGCCGCAGCCGCGGAGCATGCCTGGCGCGACCTCGCCCGTGAACGCGCCGTTCTGATGATCGCTGCAGTTCTGCGCGCCGACCGCGATGCGATGCGGCGAAACGTCGCGCAGGAACGGGAACGGCGGCGCCACGACGACCGTCACGTCGCCCGCCGCGGCCTGCGACATCGCCGAAAGGTATTTGTCGATCCCCTCCGGCGGCAGATTCATCTTCCAGTTGGCGATGAGGTAGCGGTGGCGCATTTTGCGAAGTTTATCGGAACGCGGTTGTCAGTTGTCCGTTGTCAGTTGTCCGGGCATCTGCGCCGAGGCCCACCGACAACCGACAACTGACAACCGACAACTAGACGGTGTACCGATTCTTCCCCTGCCGCTTCGAGACGTAGAGCTTCTCGTCCGCGCGGCGCACGAGCTCGTTCGCGGAGAGATCGCGATCGGGATCGAACTCCGCGATGCCGATCGAGATCGAGCACTGCACGAAGCCCTCCTCGTCCGTCGGAATCGTGAGCTTGCGCACGATCGCGAGGATGCGCTCCGCGACGGAGCTCGCGCCGACGAGATCGGTGTGCGGCAGGATGATCGCGAACTCGTCGCCGCCGAATCGGGCGATGAAATCGGGCGGGCGGAGCATCTCCCGCACGGAGCCGCAAAGCTCGGAGAGCACGACGTCGCCGATCACGTGGCCGAGACTGTCGTTGATCTCCTTGAAGTCGTCGATGTCGAAAAGCAGCAGCGACAGCGGGATGTTGTACGTGCGCGAGCGCTCGATCTCCTGCGGCAGCTGCCGCCGGAAAAATCGTTTATTCCAGATGCCGGTCAGGTCGTCGGTCTCGGCGAGCGCGATGATCTGCTCGCGCGCGTGAATCCGGCCGAGGAGGAGCGAGATCTGCGTGCCGAAGAGCTCGAGGATCTGGCGGTCCTTCTCCGAGAACTCCCCCTCCGCGCGGCTGATCATCAGCGCGCCGGCGGCACGGTTTTCCTGTTTGAGCAGCGCGTGCGTTTCGAAGCGCAGCGGTGCGACCTCGCCCGCGGGCAACTCGTGTGATTCGGCCTTGACGATGATCTCCGTCGTCTCGAACGAGACCGGGATCAGCTGCCCGAGCGTCGAGCGGATGCTGGTGATGAGGTTCTCATCGACGAGCGACTCGCCGCCCTGGCGCGTGGTGATGTAGAGGTCGAGGTTCTGCTCGATCATCACGGCGACGCCGAGATCGAACGGAAGACATCCGAAGAGAATCGGAAAACAGCCCGCAAACAGCTCACTCGCCGACTCGCTGCGCGCCGCCCTCGAGGCCAGCTCCTGAATCAACGCAACGAGTCGCTGCAACTCCGCCGTCGGGGAGATCTCATCAGCAGCCATCAGGCAGGACCCGCGGCCAATGCTAGCGCAGTTGCGGTTGGCCCGTGTGACGCGGACTACAATCACGCGAGCTATGCATGTCGAGGCGGAAGCCATTCCGTACGAAGCGGCGCGGCTCCGCGCCGAACGGCTGCTCGTGCTCGCCCCCCATCCCGACGACGAGGTGATCGGCTGCGGCGGGCTCGTCGCACAACACCTTCGCGAGAATCGCCTCGTGCGCATCGTCGTGGCGACGGATGGCGCCGAGGCGGGCTCGAATCCCGCCGATCGCGAAGACGAATCCCGCCGCGGCGTCGCCCTCCTCGGCGACGCACCGATCGACTTCCTCCGTTTTCCCGACCGCCGTCTCGACGACGCCGTCGCACCGTGTCTGCGCGAGATCCTTCTCGACTTTCGTCCCGACCTCATCGCGGTGCCGAGTCCGATCGAGATCCATCCGGACCACGTCGCGCTGTCGCGCGCGTTCTGCGAGCTCGTGCAGCGCGATGAAACGCTCTTCGCCGATCTCGCCGTGGCGAAGGTCGCGTTCTATGAAGTCAGCCAGCCGATCCGTCCGAACGCGATCGTCGACATCAGCGATGTCGCGCAAGCGAAGTACGCCGCGATCGCGGAGCATCGATCGCAGACCGCGCTGCGCGACTACACGGCGTTCGCGCGCGGGCTCAACGCGTATCGCGCGATGACGCTGCCGCCGGGGACGACGTTCGCCGAGGCGTATCACGTCGTGGAGCTGCCGTCGCTGCGAACGACGCCGTTCAGCGAATTGCAGCGCGCCGTTTCGCCGCGGCGCATCGAAGTCGCGCGCGAGACTCTGCCGATCAGCGTCGTCATTCGCACGAAAGACCGGCCGGCGCTGCTCCAGGAGGCGATCGCCTCCGTGCGCGAGGGCGCGTATCCGTGCGAGATCGTCGTCGTGAACGACGGCGGCGCGAAGCCGGACGTCGATGACGTGCAACTCGTGCAGCACGATCAGTCGCGCGGGCGATCGATCGCCGCGAACGAAGGCGTTCGCGCGGCATCGAACGCGTTCATCGCGTTTCTCGACGACGACGATCTCTTCCATCCGGAGCACTTGTGGACGCTCGCGAATGCAGCGAGCGGATCGGCGCACGCGGCGTGGTACACCGACGCGATCTCGGCGTTCCTCCGAATGTCATCGTCGGGTGCGTACGAAACGCATTCGCGCCAGCGCCTCTTCGCGCAGGACTTCGATCGCGAGCTGCTGCTCATCGACAACTACATCCCGCTGCCGACGCTTCTGATCCCGCGCGAGTCGTTTCTCGCGCTCGATGGATTCGATCCCGAGTTTGATCTCTTCGAAGACTGGGACTTCCTGATCCGCCTCGCGCAGCGCGGCGATTTTCAACGCGTGCCGCGCGTGACGGTCGAAGTGCGGCACTTCGAAGGCGGCAGCTCGATCGTCCTCGCCGCGCGCGAAGGCACACCTGAGTTTCGCGACGCGAAGCTGAAGATCTGGCGCAAGCACGCGGCGCTGATCGGCAACGACGTGCTCGCGAACGTCTTCGAACGGCAGAAGCACCGCGCGGGCGAGCTGTTCTCGTCGCTCGTCGAAACGAAGGGACAGGTCGACGCGCTGCACATCGGCGAGTCGCGCCTCGAGCGCGACAAACGGCATCTCATCGGCGAGATCCAGGAGCTGCACGAAGCGGAGAATCGCCACGTCGTTCGCATGCGCGAGCTCGAAGGGATGGTGCAGGTTCTCAACGAAACCTGCGGCCGGCTCGAGACGATCGTCGAACACTCCGCGGTGCTGACGGATCAGGTGCATGCGCGCTCTCGTGAAAACGACGAACTGCGCGCCGCGAACGCCGCCACGCACGCCGCACTCGAATCGTCGCGCGTCGAGATCGATCGCCTCAACGGTCTCCTGAACATGATCTTCGGCTCGCGCACGTGGAAGCTGCACACGTTCGTCGAGCGGCTGAAAGGACGCGGTTGAGTCGCGTCCTTCTCGTCTGTCCCGAGCCCCTCGGGCACGGACAGCCCGCGGGCATCGGCATTCGTTTCGTCGAGATCGCGCGCGTGCTCGAGGGCGACGGCCACGCGGTCACGACGCTCTCGCCGGACAGCGGCCTCACGCCGGAGAACCTGCTCGCGCGCAGCGCGGAGAGCGACGTCGCGGTCGTGCAGGGCCACGTCGCGAACGATTTCTTCGCGCACGCGAAGCCGATTCCGACGGTCATCGATCTCTACGATCCTTTCATCGTCGAGAACATGCACTACTTCGCGTCGCGCGGCGCCGAGGTCTTTCAGCACGACCACGCGACGCTGCTCCATTCGCTGCTGCGCGGCGATCTCTTCCTCTGCGCCTCCGAAGCGCAGCGCCTCTTCTACCTCGGCCTGCTGCTCGCGGTCGGCCGTTTGAATCCGATCGTGTTCGAATCGGATCCGCGCGCGGAGTCGTTGCTGCGCATCGCACCGTTCGGCGTGCACGAGGCTCGTCCGGAAGTTGCGCGCGATCTCGACGCGCCGGCAATCCTCTTCGGCGGCATCTACGACTGGTACGACCCGCTGCTCGCGATCGATGCGATCGCGCACGTGCGGCGCGAGATCCCGAGCGCGACGCTCACGTTCACGCGCCATCCGAATCCGGACATCACGCCGCAGGGAAAACTGGCCGAGGCGATGAAGTACGCGGAGGGGATGCCGTGGGTGCGCTTCGAACCATGGACGCCGTATGAACAACGCGCCGAGTTCTTCGAGCGATTCGCGATCGCACTGCTCACGTTTCCGCAGTCGATCGAGACCGACCTCTCGATGCGGACGCGCATCTACGACTATCTGTGGGCGGGCCTGCCGATCGTGACGAGCAGCGCGCCAGGCACGAACGAGATTCTGGAGAAGTACGGCGCGGGAACTGTCATCAACGCCCCTCACCCGTCGCTTCGCGACACCCTCTCCCCGCAAGCGGGGCGAGGGGCCAACCCCCGTGGCCCTTCTCCCCGCGTGCGGGGAGAAGGTGGCCGAAGGCCGGATGAGGGGCGTGAATTTGCTGCCGCCCTCCTCTCCCTCCTCCGCGACCCTTCCCGCTACGCTGCGATGCAGCGCGGTACGCGCGATTTCGTTCGCGATCATCAGTGGTCGCGCACGCTCGAACCGCTGCGCGACTTCTGCCGCGCGCCGCGCGTCGATCCGGCGAAGGATGCCTTCGCGGTCACGCTCCACGTTCCGGAGCAGCGACGCTCGCTGCTCGAGCGCATCCGGCGCCGCATCGGAGCGGCTTCGTGAGCACGGAAGTCATCGTCGTCAACTGGAACAATCGCCGTGAGACACTCGAGTGTCTCGCCGCGGTGGACGCGCAGCTTCGGGACATCGACGACGCATCGATCACCGTCGTCGACAACGGCTCGACCGACGGCAGCGCGACCGCGATCGCCGCGCGCTTTCCATACGCGAAACTGTTCGCGTTGCACGAGAACCGCGGATTCACCGGCGGTGTCAGCGCCGCGCTTTCGGGATCGAGCGCGCGCAACGTCGTTTTCCTCAACAACGACGCGGTTCCCGAGCCCGGCTGGCTCGCGGCGCTCGCGCGCGCGATCGACGAGGCGCCGGACGACGTCATTTCGATCGGCGGCCGCATCGTCGATCCCGAAAACAAGAACATCGACTTCATCGGCGGCATGCTGACGTTCGACGGCCACGCGCTGCAGAACGGCTTTCGTTATCCGATCGGCTCCCGCGAGGAGCCGGAGAGCGGTGCGGAGATCCTCTTCGCGTGCGGCGGCAACATGATCTCGCGCCGCGCGAAGCTGATCGCGCTCGGCGGATTCGACGACGACTACTTCGCGTATCTCGAGGACGTCGACTTCGGCTGGCGCACGTGGCTCTCCGGCAGCCGCGCGCTTTTCGAGCCGCGCGCGCTCGTCCGTCATGCCTCCAGCACGACCAGCAATCGTCTCGGCGATTTCGAGCGCGGCGTGCTCTTCGAGCGCAACGCGCTGCAGACATCAATCAAGAATCTCGAAGACCTCCGCACGAACGGCGCGGCCGTTTTCTTCACCTATCTGCATCGCCTGCATCACTTCGCCGCGACGCGCAATCCGCGCGCGGGCGAGCTCGCGCGCGAGGCATTCAACGGATCGCCGCACGTCCCGTCGAAGCCGTCGCTGCTTCGCCGCATCAAACGAAAACTGTTCGGTGCGCGTCCGCTCGCGGCGATCGATGATCCGCTGACGACGATGCAGTTCCGCGCGCTCGACTGGATCGTGAAGCACGAGGCTGCGCTGGCGAAGAAACGCGAGCGCGTTCAGGCCATGCGACGCCGTCCGGATGCGGAGATCTTCGCGAAGTTTCCGATGCACATCGTCCCGACGTATCCCGGCGACGACATGCTGATGCAGAGCGCACTGTTCCGCGTCCTCGCGCCCGACCTCCCGTCAGTCGACCGCAATCTGAGCGATATCATCCGGCCGTGAGCTGGAGGAAGCGCTTCGGCGTTCGAGGAGTGTTCTGGCGGCAGTTTCTCCGCTGGGCCACGATCAACGTCCCGCCGTGGATCGATCCGCCGATCCTCGGATTCTGGTCCGCCGCGTTTCTGTTGTGGCGCGACGGCCGCCGCGGCGTGATGACGAACCTTCGCGCGATCAAACCGGGCTCGTCGTGGATCGTCACCTTCTTCCGCACGTATCGCGTCTTCTGCAACTTCGCATGGACGATCGCGGACAACGTTCGCTTCAAGGAGCTCCGCGCGACGCCCGACTGGGACTTCGAAGGCGTGGAGCACTTCGAGTCGCTGCGGTCGCACGAGGGCGGCGCGATCATCCTCACCGCGCACATGGGCAGCTACGACCTCGGCGCGCAGCTCTTCGCGGAGACGACGACGCGGCGCATCGTGATGGTGCGCGCGCCGGAGATCGATCCCGACACGCGACGCCATGAAGAAGAACTGCATCGCCGCACCGTCGGCGACGCGGTGAAAATCGACTTCAGCACGCGCTCGAGCGAGCTCGCGCTCGATCTGCTCCACGCGGTGCAGGACGGCGAGATCGTCGCGATTCAGGGCGATCGCGTGATGCCGGGCATCGCGTCCCTCCCGGCGACGCTGTTCGGGAAGGAGACGTCGGTGCCCGCGGGACCGTTCGCGCTCGCGATGGCGGCGCGCGTCCCGATCTATCCGCTGTTCATCATTCGCCTCGGCCGCCGCAGCTATCGTCTGCTCGTCTGCGCGCCGATCGAAGTCCGCCGCACGCGCGACCGCGCGGAGTCGTTCAACCAGGCCGTCGAGCAGTGGACGCGCAGTCTCGAGAAGGTGATCGCGGCGTCGTGGCACCAGTGGTTCGAGTTCGCGCCGTTTTACGAGGAGAGCGCGGCGTGAAGATCGTGCGCGACCGGGCGGAGGCGCGATGGCTTCCGTCGCGACATCGATTCGCGCTGTTTCGCCTCTGGGCATTCGCGCGTTTGAAGAACGCGAAGGCGGAGCCGCGGCCGGGCCTGATGCTGATGGTCGATGCCGATCAGAGCGCGGTCGAAAGCTACACGGCGTCGATGTGGATCGCACTCACGACGATTGCATACGTCGCGTCCGAATTTGCGGAGCTCCTGCCGCTTCCGATCGCGATCGCGGTTGCGGTTCCGATCGGCATCGTCGCCATGCAGGTGCCGATTTATGTGATGGGCGTCGCGATTCTTCCGGCCATCCAGGCAATCGCGCGCACGCGACTCGTCGTCGCGAACTTCAACAGCATCTTCCTGATCGCGCTGCACGTGGTGGTGGCGTCGTTCTACGCGCTCGAGCGCACGTGGGTGCGATTCGTGGCGTGGCAGTTCCTCGCGGTCATCGCCCTCAACGCCTTCGCGGCGATCATCGTTTTTCTTCTGAGAGGCCCGATCGCGCGCCTCGAATCCGAATACGGAGTGACGTCATCGTCCGCAAACTGATCCTCACGTTCGCGGTCGTCGCGCCGTTCGCGCTCATCGCGTTGTGGCGGATCTCGCCGTGGGCCGGCCTCGGCGTGCTCGCGCTCTCGCATCTGCTGATCGTTTATCCGACGCTGCGGCCGAACGTGCAGTGGTGGGGACCGGTCATCACGCGATTCGAAACGCCGCGGCGCGAGGTCTGGCTGACGATCGACGACGGTCCGACCGACGACACGCACGCGCTGCTCGACCTCTTCGACCGCTTCCGCGTGAAGGCGACGTTCTTCGTGAAGGGCGTGCTCGCCGAAGCGCATCCCGATCTGATACGCGAGATCGCCGCACGCGGACACAGCGTCGCGAATCACTCGAACACCCACCCGGCGGGAAGCTTCTGGTGCACGCTGCCCGGACGGATCGCCGAAGAAATCGACCTTTGCAATCGCGCGCTCGGAATGCCCGCGCGGTGGTTCCGTGCACCGGTCGGCATGAAGAACTTCTTCGTGCATCCCGCGCTCGCGAAGAGAAACATGCGCCTGATCGGCTGGACCGCGCGCGGATTCGACGCCGTCGTCTCGGACGCGGATCACATCCTCACGCGCATCCTCCCCCGCCTCACTCCCGGCGCGATCATCGTGCTGCACCAGGGCCGCGAGCACTCGCTGCGCGTCCTCGAGCGCGTGATCGTCGCGGTGCAGGAGCGCGGCTACGCGTTCGTCATTCCGGAGGACGACGCGCTGCGCACCTCGTCACCCTGAGCGAAGCGAAGGGCCTCTTCGTCGCCAACAGTTGCGTAGAAGAGTTCCTTCGCTTCGCTCAGGATGACGGGTCGCCAGCATGTTTAGGAGTGCGGTGGCAAGGCCACCGCTTTGGCTTCGCAGATTCGAAAGCGGTGGCTTCGCCACCGCACTCCCTAAACACGGCGCGCGACGAACAGATAGTTGTTGAACGGCATCCGTCCCCACAGCGGCCGTGCCTCGGTTTCGAATCCGGGGATCGTCAGCGCCTCGCGCTTTGGGAAATTCAGGCGCTCCGCTTTGAGCCAGAAGACGAGGCGCGCGAATGACTCCGCGATCCACGTCAGGCGATAACGCCACGATCCGTCATCGATGGCATCGCGAATGATGATCATTCCGCCGGGCGGCACCGCGCTCGCGGCGTTCGCGAGGATCGTGCGTTGCGCATCGTCGCTGAAGTAGTGCAGCACGTCGAGCATGATCACGCTGTGATTCGGGGGCAGCGGATCGCGGGCGTCGCCGAAGCGGAACTCGATGTCGTTGGATGCCTTTCGCGCCGCATCGATCTTTCGCGCATCGAAATCGATCCCGATGATCTCGCGCGCGAAGCCCTTCTCGCGCAGGAGCATCGGCAGCAGGCCGACGCCGCAGCCGACGTCGACGATCGGATGCGCGTGATCGCGCAGCAGCTCCAGCACCGCGTCATAGGCGGGATCGCTGCGAACCTTCCAGCGGACGTAGGACCGCAGGAAACGGGTGTCGAAGCGGTCGGACAGACTCACGCCGCGACCAGGTGTTCGATCAGCGTCAGCAGGTCGGGAAGATTGAACGGCTTCGGCAGGATCGCGGCGACGCCCATCTGCAGCAGCGCCTGCGGCTCCACGCGCAGATGCGCGGAGACGACGACGATCGGGACATTGCCGAGGTGGCCGGTCTCCTGGAGCTTTTGGAGAAAGTCCCAGCCGTTGACGTCGGGCATGGCGAGGTCGAGCAGCACGAGGTCGGGATGATGGATCGTGAACGCGCGATGCCCTTCCGCGCCGTCGCCGGCGAGCAGAACCTGAAATCCCGCCTGCCGCAGCGCCGCGGCGAGCATGCCGCGCAGCGGAATGTCGTCGTCGATGACGAGAACGCGCTTCTTCTCGACGTCGCCGATGCGTTTCTCACTTCCGCCTGACTGCTGCTGCTGTACGACACTCATGCGTCGAATTGTACCGACTGCTGAGAGCGTCAATGCACGACGTGAACCACGTCAGAAAAGATCGGAGTCGCCCCACGTGTAGTACAGCTCGTCGGCGATCCGCGCGGTCGCATCGGCGAAGACAAACGGAACGCACATGACCGAGAGACTCTGCGGCTCGGGCTGCGATTCGAACCGCAGATCGCGCAGGATCGCATCGAACCATGCGGGGCGCGGCGGGAACCAGGCCTCGATGCGATCAGCATCGAAATGGCTCAGCAGGACTTCCGGCGCGTCTTCGAAGCGCGGATCGAACAGCGCGTCGCCCCAGGTCAGCACCCCATCGCGGACGCGCATCGCACTCCATCCGACCAGACGTCCGCGCTTCCGAACGGCAACGACGACGTACGCGACGTCGGGACATTCGAGATAACGCCACCGCACGTATGCCGCATCGCGTTTGACGAGAAATCGATACGCATCGCTCACGCGATCGAACAGCTCGTCCCATTCGGGCGTCGTCTCGCGCACGACGTCGACCGTGTAGCCGCGCAGCCGATTCCACCAGCGCCGCCGTGTATGTCGGCGATTGCACACGCGATACGCCACCGGTTCGACGGCCGTCGCGCGGAGGAAGCGCAGTGAAAACTTCTGAATGTTCGCGACGTTGAAGCCGTAGTTGAACGCGATCTTGTCTTCGCAGAACGTCGCGTAGAAATGCAGCGCCGTGCGGCCGAGGATGCCGGTCGGTCCGCGGCCGATGTGGCGGACGTGAACGGCGGTCATCGTGTCGCCGATCTGGTGCGCGAGAAAGTCGCGGCCGTCGCGGCGATACGGCACGACGTATCCGGCGTAGTGGCCGACGACCTCTCCATTCGGATCGAACGTCAGACTGATGTGCTCATTGCCGAATGGATTGCGCCGGTATTTCCAGTCGAAGTGCTCCAGGCTCCGCGGCGCGTGCGGGAACGACTTCGCGAAGAGATCGAGAATCGCCTTCTCGTCGCCTTCGCGATACGAACGGACGATGAAACCGTCGTCAACGGGCATGCGTCGGTTCTACGGAGCGGATCGCGCGAACGTTGATCGACGGGCCTCCGCGGCGGCGGGCGATGATGCGGATCGATCCCGTGCTCGCGATCGTCGGATCGGGCACGAGCTTGAGGATCGCGTTCACGAGCGGCGCGATCACCGGGTGATGCGTGGCCATCCAGTGCCGCACGAATTTGTGATCGCGATAGACGAAGTCGGGACCGATGTCGAGGATCTCGAATCCCGATCGCTCGAGCAGTTCGATCAGCGCCGAGCGCGAATAAAGAATGAGATGCGTGCGGAAGTTCTGCGCCATCCGCCGCTTCTCCGTGAGCATGTAAATCAAACCCTCGGTGTCGAACGTCGAGAGGAAAAGAATGCCGCCTGGCTTGAGCAGGTCCTTGATGCGGCCGAGGGTGTCGTGGGGATCGGCCATGTTCTCGAAGACGTGATAGAGCGTGATGGCATCGAACGCGGGACCGGTGTTGACGAACGACGCGAGCGCCGCGCAGTAGACCTCGAGGCCCCGCGCGCGTGCATGCCGCGACGTCACGGGCGCGGGATCGATCCCGACGTACTCGAACTCCTTCGATGCGAATGCGCCGAAGCTGCCGTCGCGCACGCCGATCTCGAGGATGCGCGCGCGCGGCGCAAGCTGACGTCGCGCCATCGCCAGACGGCGCAGACTGGTCTTCTCGCGCGCGGGCGGCGAATGCGCTTCGTACGTCGGCGGCTCCGCGAGCGGCTGCGGACGCAGCACGCGGCGCACCGGAAGTCCTCCGTCATCCTCGGTGAATTGATTCAGGTAGCGGCATTTGCACCGCTTGCACGCGCGCACGACGTTGCCCGGAATCTGCGCGCGGCTCCAGACCTCCGACGAGTAGCACACCGGACATCGCCTCGGCGCGCGATACGCGTTGTTGCGATTCGCGAGGCGGATGCGGATCGCGGGGATGATGCCGCCGATCGCACCGAACGCGCGATGCGATCCGTTCGACGGGACGACGAGACGCTCGATGCGGAACCCGTAGCGATTGACGAGAAACGCGATCTCGAGATCGCACGACGTATCTTCGAATCGCGTCTCGCCGATCACGATCTTCGCCGCGGTCGACGAGAACGCCTTCAGGCTGACGGTCGGATCGGGAAGCGTTGCGCCGAGGATCCAGCGAAGGGCCGCGTGGCCGCGATCGGCCGCGTGCAGGCTGCCGAAAACGACGTCGGTCGTCGTCGACTCGATGAGTGCCACGGCATCGCCGATGGCGGTCACGGCGTACGGCAGCGCGGGATCGACGACGACGATGACGCTCCCTTTCGCCTCGCCGGCGCCGCGGCGCAGAGCGGCGCCGTACGGCTCGCCGGAAGGCGTGAGGATCTCGAACGTGAAGCCGGTCGTCTCGAGATAGCTCGCAATCGCCGCCAGGCTCGCGTCGGGACGTGAGGTGCGCGCCGGAACCGGCACGACAACCGACACGCTGGTCGCGCTCATGCCGGCATTCTAATCAAGTCCTGTACCGCGTGTAAGTTGCGAGGACTTCTCCCGTCGTTCTGCGCACCACGCGGAGGTAGAGGACGGGGTCCTTCAGCGATCGCCAGACATCGGGCGGGACATCGACGGGGTCGCTTTCGCTCGATGGGAAGTGGCCGGCGGCGGTGGCGAAGTCGGCGAGAGGGGAGGCTTCGTAAATGACGTCGTCGATGTGTGGGAGCGCGAGCTGCGGCTCGCGCGGGGAAAGCGGCGACTGCGGTCGCCGCACTCCAAAGAGGACGCGCGCGGCCAGAGGGCCGTTCCACTTCTCGAGATATTTCTGTTCCGACTCCGCGTACAGCGCGCTCGCGGACGAGGCGGCGCTCTGGTTGTAGATGTGACGGCATCGCGCCGCGGGGACGTAGACGATGCGCTTCGTCATGCGGCGCAGAAAGTCCGTTTCCTCGAAATAGAGACGAAAGCGCTCGTCGAATCCATCGTGTGCATCGAAGTCCGCAGTGCGAATCGCCATCACCGCACCGGACAGCGTTCGCACCGGCGCGGGCTGCGTCAGCGACCAGAATCCGAGCCGCTTCTGAAAGCGACGGCGGTCGCGCTGCTCCTGCCACACGCGCGATCGGGTGGCGAGAACTTCGTCGATCTTCTCCCATCCCGAGTTGAGATCGCCGGGCGGCAGCATCCACGTGTGCGCCTCGTCCCAGAACAATGCGGGACCCGCGACCGCGGTGCGATCGTCGAGTTGTTCGATGAGACGATCGATCGCGAGCGGCGCGAACGTGACGTCCGGATTCGAAACGATGATTGCCTCGCCCTCGCACGATCGGCGTCCGCGATTGATCGCCGCGGCGTAGCCGAGGTTCGACTCGGCGGCGATGATGACGTCGGCGTGAGGGCGAAGAGCATCCGCCTCGTGCGCATCGCAACTGTTGTCGACGACGACGATCTGCAACGGCAGCGTCGTCGCCACGCGCGCGGTGCGAATCGCCTCGATCGCAAGCGCGGCGGCGCGATAGTTGACGACCAGCAGCGAGATCATCGGTGCTCGAGCACCGGCGCTTCGACCGACTCGACCTGCCAGCGATGATCGACGGAGATCAGCCCGATCTCGAAGCGCTCGCCGGTCATCGAGAAGGCCGGTCGCAAATCGCGACGATCGAACACGGTGATCGCGTTCTCGTCGCCGACGAAGGCGATGATCGAGTAGTCGCCGCGCAGCAGCGGCACGTCGAGAAGCTGCACCGTGAGCTCGTACTCGGTGCGGCCGGAGAGCGGCTGGACGCCATCCGCATGCGTGCCGACCGCGAAGCACTGCAGATCGTCCGCGGAACGATGAATGCCGACGATCACGTGCACCGGTTGGCGGGGATCATCGACTTCGATGCGCAGCCGCACGTGCACGTCTTCGCCGCGCTCGAAGCGATCGCGAGGCAGGCCGGTGCGGTCGCAGACGACGATCTCGCGAAAACGGGCGGGCGTGCGGAGGCGCTCGAGCTCGGGCTCGGCTGGAAGCTGGCGGTCGCGCTCGAGGAGGAACGTCTCATAGTCGTGCACGACGTCCAGCGCGTTGCCGCAGCGCATCAAACGGCCCTGATCGAGCCACAGCGCGCGGCGGCAGATCGACGAGATCAGATACAGCGAATGCGAGCAGAAGAGGATCGTCCGCCCGCTGCTCTGGAACTCGCGGATCTTGTCGACGCACTTCTTCTGAAAGTGTCCGTCGCCGACGGCGAGGGCCTCGTCGATCACGAGGATGTCGGGATCGACGTTGACCGCGACCGAAAACGCGAGGCGCATGTACATGCCCGACGAGTACGTCTTCACG
>Ga0075425_100002071_pt1 | contig 19880 bp, 10 predicted proteins | sample SoiMethybrSBSTD4_FD_75300 | JGI IMG/M metagenome (GOLD analysis project Ga0075425, IMG submission 75300) | Bulk soil microbial communities from a Populus tree surrounding site in Tennessee, USA - Soil MetaG P. TD hybrid SBSTD4 | ecosystem: Environmental > Terrestrial > Soil > Tree plantation... | reverse complement strand
GCCAGCTTCGCTTCGAGAGCGCCGATATCAGTAAGCGTGCGCAGCACGCGGTGACCTGGCAGATCGACGACATCGGTGACCGGCGGCCGATCGAACCGCGAGTAGGTGTGGAAGGCGAGTTTGCCTCCCGGCGCGATGTCGTACGAGTGCGTGCCCGTCTGCCCCGTTGGTGTCACGCGCTCGGGTGCTCCGGACCCGTCGAGTTTCGCTCGGTACAGATACCGCTCCGCCGCTGCGGCCGGCGATGCGCCGAAATAGAGCCAGCCGCCGGCTGCGTCGATTCCGGCGAGGTCGGTAATGTCGGCCTCGAACCGCGTGACGAGCGTGCCGTCTCCGCCCATGCGAGGCACGCGGAAGATGTGGCGCCAGCCGTCCCGCTCGCTGATCCAGAGAAACGAGCGATCTCGGTCGATCCACCGGACATCTTGCACATTCACCCATGTCTTCGATTCGTCGACGTACGCGTCGTGGACGTCACCCGTAGCTGCATCCCCGAGAAGGAACCGATTCTGGTTCTGCAGGCGATTCAGCTGCTGCATGGCGACCGTGTGCGCGTCGAGCCACTCCATCCGCGCCAGGTAGTGCTCGCGCGGATCGCCGGGCGCCTTCATCCACCGCGTCGCGCCGCCGGCGGCGTCGATCACGCCGATGCGCACCGCGGAGTTCTTCGTGCCGGCTTTGGGGTACGGGATTTTCGTGACGACGGGGTACAGCGCGTCGGTGTCGTTGATGAGCGAGAAGGTGCCGACCCCGGTGGAATCGAACTGCCAGTACGCGATGTGCGCGCTGTCGGGACTCCAGCGCAGCGCGTCGCGCACGCCAAGCTCCTCCTCGTACACCCAGTCCGACGTGCCGTTGATGGTGGTGTCCGAGCCATCGCTGGTCAGCTGTGTGATGGCACCGTCGGAAAGGCGCTCGACGTAGATGTTGCTCGCGCGCACGTAGGCGACGCGGGTGCTGTCCGGCGAGAGGTGCGCGAACATCAGCGTTGATGCGGGTGCGCTGCCGCCCAGCTTCTTCAACGTGCCACTCGTGACGTCGAGCACCCAGTAATCGCCGCGCGTGTTGGCGCGCCACACCTTCTTCGTGTTGGTGAAGATCAGCACGCGGGTGCCGTCAGCCGACCATGCGTAATCGTCGATGGTGAGCGGCGTCGTCGATCCGGGCGGCGTCAGCCGATCGCCGCTGAGGATCACGCTGCGCGCTCCGGTTGCCGCATCGTAACGGACGATGTCCGACGCGTCCCTGCCGCCGGTCTTGCGTTCGACGATCGCGTACGCCGTGCCGTCCGGCAGCCATCGGGCCGGGCCGAACCGCGGCACGGCGTAGTCGGACGAGTCGAAGATCCGGCCGAGTTGCGCGTCGAGCGCACGAAGGCGGTCGCCGGTCTGCGCGGAGACCGCCGCCGTCGCCAACACGACGGCGATGAGAAGCTTGCGAAGCATGCGATTCATCCTCTGCAGCGTGTCACCGCAGTGCCGCGGCCTTCGCCTTTACCGCCGTCCACCGCGCCATCGCCGTCCGCGCCTGCGCGCGCGCGTTGTTCGCGGCTGTAATCTGCGCCGCCGTGGGCGCGACCTCCGCGGCCTGCATCGCCATCGCCGCCGCCTGCAATGCGTTACTCACCGCTTCGAGCGTCGGCGTTGCCGGCCCCGCGCCGCCGCCGCGCCGGCGCAACTGCCGCACGTTGCGCTGTTGCCCGCTCGGCGCAAGGGCGTCGAGCTCGCCTTTCACCGCTTCCGCGGCCGCGCCCGATTTCGACGTCACCGTCGCGGCGAGCGCGCGGGCGTCGTTGGACGCGCTATGCGCGGCGACCGCCTCCCAGTAGAGGGTCGTGCTCAGCGTGTTCAGCTGCGTCAGCGCTTCGGGCGCAATTCTGACGCGCGGATCGAGCCGCACCACGATCGGCTGCGTCCTCGCGACGCCATCGACGCTCAGCCGCACCGTGTAGTTCCCGGGCGGCACCCACGGCACGTTGTAGTTCGGATAGGTGCGCCCCGGCACGGCGCCCGTGGCCTCTTCATCCCCGGCCGGAGCGAGATCGGCGGGCGACACCGGATCGAACTTCAGATCCCAGCTGAATCGGTGCATCCCGGCTTTCGTCGAGATGATGAACTGCGGCGCCGGCCAGTAGAGCGGCAGGCCGCAGTAGGCGGCGGTCGGCGTCTTTCGGCAAATGGCGTCGTACGCGGCCATGTCCGTGCCCGGATCCGGGTTGAAGACAGTTTCTTTGCTCGAATACGTGCGCACGACCTTTCCGCCGACGTCGAGGATCTCGAGCTTGACCTCACCCGCGGCGTCGCGCGGCAGGTAATAGTCGACGAGCGCGCCCGGCGGCGCGCTCTCGCCGGCGGGAAGCTCGGGTGGCCACGGCGTTGGATCGTTGGTCGCGAAGCGCACGCGTACGGCCGGACTAGGTTTGAACAGATATGGCTCGTTCTTCGCGAGCGCCGCCTTTGCGGCCGCGGCCTGACGCAGCGGCGTGACGTTGTCCAGAATCCAGAAGCCGCGTCCATGCGTGCCGGCGATGAGATCCGCACAGCGGCACTTTGCGTCGTCCTTGATCTGCAGGTCGCGGACGGAGATCGCCGGCATGTTATGCCGCAGCGACTGCCAGTGGTCGCCGTCGTCGAACGAGACCCACACCTGTGTATCCGTTCCGGCATACAGGAGCCCGGCCTGTCGCGGATCCTCGCGGATCGTGTTGGCGACCGCGTCGCCGGCGATGCCGGTGTTGATCTCCGTCCACGTCTTGCCGCCGTCACGCGTGCGGTAAAAATGCGGCGCGATCTCGTCGATGCGCAGCGTGTTCGCCGCCGCGTAGGCGACGAGCGGATCGAAGTGCCCGGCTTCGATGTTGAAGATGCGTGTCCACGGCTTGATCGAGGGCGGCGTCACATTGCTCCATGTCGCACCGCCGTCGCGCGTGACCTGGATGTTGCCGTCATCGGTGCCCGCCCAGATGATCGCGATCGATTTCGCGCTAGGGCTGAGGGCGGTAATGCTGCCCATGGGCGCCGGCTTCACGGAGGCTGCATACTTTCCGGCGTTCTTCGGGACCTCCCACGTCTTCCGCGTGAGATCCGGTGAAATCCGTGACCACGAGTGCCCGTGATCGACGCTCTTGTAGACGACATTCTGCACGTAGAACATCGTGCTGCCGTCTATCGGGGAGAACTGCAGGGGCATCGTCCGCACGTTGCGGTTCATCGCGCCGCCGCCCGGCAGCGTACCGGACGTGTCGGGTCCGACCTGGGTCGTCTGCCCGGTGCGTCGATCGTAGCGGGACACGCCGGTGCGCTGACTCCCGAACACAACGTCGGGATCGTGCGGATCCGGCGCCGCGATGCCGTACTCCTGAATGTTCGCCGGATGCCAGTCGTGAAACGTGATCCGCCCGTCGTCCGAGCGGCTGGCCACGCAGGCGCTACCTGAGTCCTGCTGGCCTGAGCAGACGCGATAGGGAAACGCGTTGTCGGTCGTGACGTGATACATCGCGGCGGTGTTCTGGTTGTACCAGTTGCTCCAGCTTCGTCCGCGATTCGCCGACACGACGGCGCCCTGATCGGAGACGACGAGAATGATGTCGGTGTTGTTCGGATTGATCCAGATGCGCTGGTAGTCGTCGCCGCCGGGTGCGCCGCGCACTGCGCTCCACGAGATCCCGCCGTCCTCACTGCGCCACATGACCGTGGAAGCGGTGTAGACGACGTTGGGATCCTTCGGGTCGACGGTGACGGTGGGGAGGTCGCCGCCGCCGATGCGCGCGAGCGGCCGCATATCCTGCGCCAGACCGGCGGGTGCGCCCGTACCGCGAATCGCCTGGAACCAGTGCGCGCCGCCGTCGGTGGATTTGTAAAACCCGATCGCCCCCTGGCCCGGCGCAATCGCCGCATAGAGAATGTTCGGATCGCTCGGCGCGATGGCGACGTTCGCCTGCAGAATCGACGGCAGCCCTTCGGACAGCTGATTCCACGTCGTGCCGCCGTCGGTCGACTTGAAGATCCCCATGCCGGCGTTCCCGAATCCCTGGCCCTCGATGAAACTTTGCTGCTGCGACCAGAGCGTCGCGTAGACCGTCTGGGGACTCCTCGGATCGAGAAACACTTCGTTTGCGCTCGTGTAGTCGTCCTTGAAGAGCACTTTGTCGAACGTGCGTCCGCCGTCAGTCGAGCGGAACACGCCCCGCTCGCTGTTCGGACCGTACGGATGGCCGAGCGCGGCGACGAAGAGGCGATCGGGATTCGCAGAGTCGACCGCAATTGCCGCGATCATCTGCGAATCGCGCAGCCCGAGGTGCTGCCACGTGCGGCCGGCGTCGTCGGACTTGTACATGCCGTTCCCGATCGCGAGATCGGGACGGATGATCCCGGCGCCGCTTCCGACGTAGATCACGTTCGGGTTGGACGGGGCGACGGCAATCGCGCCGATCGACCCGGTTGATTGTTGGTCGAAGATCGGCGCCCAGTTGGCGCCGTAGTCGGTCGATCGCCACACGCCGCCGTTGTCGAACCCGGCATAGAAGGTGTTGGGCTGGCTCGGGACGCCGGCGAGCGCCCTCGCGCGACCGGCACGAGTGGGCCCGATGTCGCGCCATCGCATGTCGCCGAACGAGAGATCCTGAGCGATCAGCGTCGACGCAGCCGCGGCGACCGCGGCAGCAAGGGCAGCAGAACGGAGAAGTGCGCGCATGGCCGGCGAGTATGCCAACGACGGCACCCGTTGTCCACGGTGTTGCGCGCGAGGGCATGAACCTCGCATGTTGTTTCGAACATGAGGTGTGCCATCTTGAACGAGGGGACGCGGTTTCGGGCCTGCAGTGACGCCATCAGCGCGACTACCACGGCGACCGAGATCACGAGCTTTTTTGCATGCGCGCAACCTTGCATCATCCGCGCGGCTTGAGCGCGTCGCGGAGCTTGTCGGCGAGCGAGCCGATCTTGTCGGGTGCGGCTTCCGCCTGCGGCGCCGCGTCCTCGCCTTGTTCGATAACGGCGGCGCGTGACGACCCCTCGGGTACGGGCTTCACGCCGATACGTTTCCTCTCGAGATCGATCGCGACGATCTCGAAGGCGGCAGTGCTCCCCGGTGCGAGACCGGCGGACCACTTGCTCGATCTCCCGCCTTCGAAGGTCGACGCATGTGCGAGCCCCTCGATGCCCGGTTCGATCTCGACAAAGGCGCCGAAGTCCGTCAGACGCGTGATCCGTCCGGCGACGACCTGTCCGACGCCGTACTTTTCAGCGGCGCCCGTCCACGGGTCGTCCGTCAACTGTTTCAGCCCGAGCGCGATCTTCTCGCCGTCTTCATCGACACGCAGCACCTTGACCGTGATCGGCTGACCGGGCGAGACGATCTGCGAGACCTCTGTGACGCGCGTCCAGCCCATCTCCGATACGTGCAGCAGCCCGTGAACGCCGGCACCCAGATCGACGAAGGCGCCGAACTCGCGAACGGCGGCGACGTGTCCGGTGATCACGACGCCTGGCACAAGCGATCGCCGGAGTTCGGCGGCGGCGGCGCGCTGTTCTTCCTCGAGCACCGCACGTCGCGAGACGACGATGTTGCGGCCGCCTTCCTTGTATTCGATGATGCGGAACGAGTAGGTGCGGCCCTCGTGCGGAATCGCGGGCGCGTGGGGCAGGTCGATCTGCGAGATGGGGCAGAAGGCGCGCTGGCGCGCGATCCGGACCTCATAGCCGCCTTTGACCGCGCGGTCCACCTTGCCCTGCACGGGCAGCTGCGACATGAACGCCGCTTCGAGCTGACGTGCGTTCGCGGCGCCGAGCGCCAATCGCCGCGACAACTGCAGGCCGCCAGCCGTCGAGACGACGACCGCCTGAATCCGATCGCCGACGGCCACCTCGACCGTGCCGTCCTCGTTTTTCAACTCCGCCAGATCGATCGCGGCTTCGCCCTTGCCGCCGACGTCGACGAGCGCCACGTCGTGACCGATCGAGACGATGCGGCCCTCGATGGTCTGGCCCTTCTCGAACCGCTTCGTGCGGTACGACGCCTCGAACAGCGCCGCGAAGTCTTCGGTCTCGTCGCCCACGGATTAGTCTTCCTTCCAGGGATTGTTCGCGAACACGGCGAGCTCGGGCCACAGCGCGCGGCGCGGCATGTCGAGCGCGGCCATGATCGTCGCGGCAATGTCGACCGCGAAGAGCTTGTTCGGATTGTTGCGCCCGCCGCGGCCGCCGAAATTGGTCTGCACTTCCGACGGGCAGACGCAGACGACCCGGATGCCGTGCGGCCGCAGCTCCGCCTGCCAGCACTGGCTGATGCCGCGCAGTGCCCACTTGCTGGCCGAGTACGACGTCGCGCCGGCGGCACCCTTCATGCCTGACGTCGACGCGATGTTGATGATGTCGCCCTCGGCACGTGTTTTCATCTGCGGGACGACGCGGTTGGTGATGTCGACGAGGCCGAAGATATTCGTGTCGAACATCTCCTTCATCTTCACGACGTCCAGAGCGCCGATCTCACCGCGATGCGCGTACGCGGCGTTGTTGACGAGGACGTCGATGCCACCCATGTGCTTGTCGCACGCATCGACGGTCCGGCCGTTGTCGTCCGCCTTCGACACATCCGCGCGGAGGCCGTGCGCGCCGGTCCTCTTCGCCGTCGCATCGATCAGGTCCTGATTGCGGCCTGTAAAGACAACCTGGTGGCCGGCCTTGCGCGCGAGTTCGACGACGGCGGCGCCGATGCCCTGGCTGCCGCCGGTGACGAGAAAACGGGATGAAGCCATAAGCGCCCATTGTACTGAGGCCGCCAGATCTCGGGCTGCGCGCACGAATGGGCGCGGAGAACAGCGGGCGCACGCCGAGACGTGCCGCGCTTACTTGCCGCCCTGCGCCGACGCTGTCGCGGCGAACGCTTTGGCCTCCTCGAGCCCTGGCCGGTCCGGACCGCCGCCTGGCAGATTCACCAGCTGTCGGTACCGTGCCTGCGCGGTGGCTTGATCGTTGACTTGAACGGCGGCCCGGGCCGCGCCGAGGAGCATTCTGGGACGATTCGGCATGCGGGCCAGTCCGATCGCGAACTGTTTCGCAGCGTCTGCGGGGCGACCCGCTTCGAGGAGAACTTCACCCAACAGCTCGTGCGCCGGCTTGATCGGCGGATCGTCCTCCTGCTCGCCGGGTGGGCCCGATGGCGGCTCCATCGACTCCTCCATGCTCGCGGCCTGCTCGAGCGTCTTGATTGCGGCAGTGCGATCGCCCCTGGCGAGCTGCGCCATGCCCGTCGATTCGAGCGCCATGATTTCGACCTGCCTGGTTTCAAAGGCACGGCGCGCCTTCACGGAGGCCACCAAGTCACGAAGTCCGCCACTGGCAAGCTCCGCCGACTGGGCGTCGCCGAGACGCGAGGCGCTCAGCGCGGCGGCCAGGAGCGTGGCCCCGGTGGTGCGTTCCGTGACCCTGTCGGGCTCTGCCTTGATCCGGGCGATGAGCGGCGACACGTCGACGACTTGCCATCGCGCCGTCTCGATCGTATGGCGTGCCTGCATGGTCTCGATCTGACCGGTGCGGTTGGGACCCGCCTCGACGCTTTTCGCGTGACGCGCGGCTCGCGCGAGCGCTTCGTCCGCCTTCGCGAAATTGCCCTGCATCAAGTACGCGTAATGGAGCCAGAACATCGCGTGATACGCCTGTCCTTCGATCGAGCGCAGCTGCTTGCGTTCGGATCGCCTGGCAGACGCGGCGTACGATCGTTCATTGGCGGCCGACAGCTTGTCCCACAGACCGAGCTGGACGTAGATATGTGACGGCATGTGCAGCGCGTGCGGCGCGTCGGGCGCAAGGAACGCGTAGACGTCCGCGGCCTCGAGCCCGACGATCGCCCGGGCCGGCTCGTCGAACGCATGCACAGCGTAATGAACGGCGCCCGGATGATTGCCGTTCTTGCGAAACACGCGGAGCGCGATCGCGCCGGCCTGCAGGTCGACGCGCGTGCTCTCGTGTCCGCGAGGCTGCGTGCGCATTAGCGCCAGCGCGTAAAGCGTGGCTGCCTCGTCATCGTCTGGAAACTGTTCGGAGAGCGCGCCCATTGCGTCGGCATAGCGTTGCGCGCGCTCGCGGCCGTCGCCTTCGCCGTACAGCACTTCCACGGCGTTCAGGTATCCGCGCTCGCGGTCCGTCTTCGCCTTGCCGACGCGCTCCGCGCGGCTGGAGCCCAGCTTGAGCAGCGCCTTACGGGCCGCCGAGATGTCCTGGTCTGACGGAAAATGGTGGCCGCCCGTGTAACTGAGCGCCTCGCCCCAGTACGCCAGCGCAAACGTGGGGTCGGCCGCCTGGGCTTTGCGGAACGAGTCTGCGGCATCTTCCCATTCGAAGCTGTGCAGGAACTTCACACCCTCGATGAAATAGGGTTGTGCAGCCGCCGCCCCCGAGTTCGGAAAGCTGATCGTGCCGAGCGCAGCGTTCTGGCCCGAAACCGGTGAGACCATCGGGCCGCACCCCAAAGCGATCGTCAATGCCGCGCGGCGGGCCTTCGACCACGTACTGACGCTGAAGCGAGCCATGTGAGCCTCCACCCGATGCGGCATCCTACACCTGAAACGTTCCTTGACCGCGTCGAAGAGCGCGTATCCTGCACCAACCGGAATAGCCGTCGCGGCGTCTGTAACGGATGACATGGATAGTCTGATCCACGACGTCAGATACGCCGTGCGCAAGCTGGCCGGCGCGCCCGCATTCACGCTGGCTGCGGTGGCCACGCTCGCCATCGGCATCGGCGCGACGATTGCCATCTTCAGCACGGTCAACGCGACGTTGCTGCGCCCGCTGCCGTATCCCCGATCGGAAGACCTGATCGCGCTGCGCACGCGCTACACCGACGGCCGCGTGACGACCGGCCTGGTCGCGCCGGTCGAGGCGGCCAGGCTCAACGAAGGGAAGCAGTCGATCGTGCAGGCGGTGGCCTTCTCGTCCGCCCCGCTGGACGCGACGCTGCTGCGCGAGAACGCGCCGCCGGTGGGTGCGACGGTGCATTTCGTGGGCGACGGCTTTTTCGAGGTGTTCGGCCTGCCGATGACGCTCGGCAGCGGCTTCACGCGCGAGCAGCAGGCGCCGCCCGATCCGAAGCATCCGAGCCAGGCGCCGCCGGTCCTCGTCCTCTCGTACCACGCCTGGCAGGATTTCTTCGGCGGCGACCCAGCAATCATCGGGAAGACGATCCGCTTCGCGGAGCTCAACGCGATGGCGGTCGGCGTCGCCGCGCGCGACTTCGACGTGCCGCACAACGCTGACTTCTGGGGGAACGCGCGCTTCCGGGCGCAGGACGTCGGGCATGGGCAGGCCGCCGTGCTGCGCGTCAAGCCGGGGACGACTATCGAGCGGCTGCGCGGCGAGCTTTCGGCGGCGATGCAGGGGCTCGCGCGCGATTACCCGCTGAGCGACGCGGGACGCGAGTTCGTCGCCGAGCCGCTCATCACTTCGATCGTCGGCGATCTCGGACCGACGCTGCTCGTCGTGTTCGCGTCCACGGCGCTACTGCTCCTGCTGGCGTGCGTCAACGTCACGAACCTGCTCCTGGGCCGCGGTGCGTCGCGGGCCCGCGAGGTCGCCGTGCGGACCGCGCTCGGCGCCAGCCACTCGCGCATCGTCCGCCAGCTGCTGACCGAATCGGTCCTCGTCACGGTGCTCGGCGCGATCGGCGGTTGCGCGTGTGCGTATGCGGGCGTGCGCGCGCTGCTGGCGCTCGGCGCGTCGAAGCTGCCGCGCCTCGAGGCGGTGCCGTTCGACGGGCGCGTCATCGGCTTCGCGTCGCTCGTGCTCGTCGTCAGCGCCGTAATGCTTGGCGTCGCGCCGGCGATCCGACTAGCGCGGACCGACCTCAAAACGCTGATGAACGAGAGCGGGCGATCGACGAGCGGCGGACGCGGCGCCGCGCGGATGATGGGCGTGATGACGGTGGTGGAGGTCGCGCTCGCGCTGATGCTGGTGGCCGGCGCCGGATGGCTCGTCGAGAGTTTCGAGCGGCTTCACGCGACCAATCCGGGCTTCGTCGCCGCGGGGCGGCTGATGGTCGACGTGCGCGCCAATCCGCAGACCGTGCGCAATGCCGAGCAGACGCTCGCGTGGACCACGACGCTCTTCGACCGGCTCCGCGCCGTGCCCGGCGTCGCCGCCGTTGGCGGCACCGTCGCGTTTCCGCTGCGCACGCAACTGGACGCCTCGGTGTTCGTGCAGTTCCAGGGCGAAGCGTTCGACCCGCAGCACCCAAACGGTTCCCGCCGACGCCTCGTGACGCCCGGCTGGTTCGCGGCGATGGGGGTGCCGATTGTCGCAGGGCGCGACTTCACGTTCGACGACCGGAACGACACGCAGCCGGTGACAATCGTCAACCGCGAGTTCGCGCGGCGGTTTCTGCGTGGCCGCGAGCCGCTGGGGACGTCGTTCGGGTACGGCTATCCCGACATCGACATGCGCCGCCCCCTCACAATCGTCGGCGTCGTCGGCGACGTGCGGTATCGGTCGATTGCCGAGGAGGCCGAGCCGAGCTTCTACGGTCCGCAGGGGCAGTTCCCGTTCCCGCGGCAGACCGTGACGATTGCGACGAAACTCGGCGACGGATCGTCGATGGTGCCGGCGATCCGCAGGGAGATTTCGAAGCTCGAGCCGAATCTGGCGTTCGACGTGGACAGCGTGCCGCGCTTCGTCTCGGCGACGCTCAATCGCCAGCAGCTCGGGATGACGCTGATGCTGATCTTCGGCGCGACGGCGCTGGTGCTCGCCGCCGTCGGCATCTACGGCGTCATCGCCTACGCGTCGGCGCAGCGCATCGGCGAGATTGCGACGCGGCTCGCCCTGGGCGCGACGCCGGCCGAGATGTTCTGGCTGATGATGCGCCGCGGTCAGACGCTCGCGGCCGCCGGCGCCGGCATTGGCCTGGCAATGGCGTACGCCGGTGGACGTACCGTCAGCAGCATGGTGTACGGCGTGCAGGCATCGGATCCGATCGTCCTCGCGTCGGCGACTGTTGTCGTCGCCGCGATCACGCTGGTGGCGACTGCCGTTCCCGCGCGCCGCGCGTCACGGACCGACCCCGTGCTGGTGCTTCGAGGCGAATAGTCAGATCAAAACGCCAGCACCGTCTGGATCATCGGCACCCACCCGGCCATACCGGCGGTGTAGGGAGTGAAGGCCCCGCTGTACGGCGCGTGATGGACCTTCATGATCTCGGCGGTGAGCCACAAGCGCTCGGTCGGCAGGAAATACCACTTCGCGCCACCGCCGTACTCGTAGGGGCTGGCGAATTGCCCGAACACCTTCGAGCCGCGCGCAAAGAGCACCAGCGTTTTGGGAACTACGAACTGGCCCGCCGACAGCTCGACGCCGTGATCGAACATGGACGACAGCGGAAGCGGCCCGTCGGCGTCGAAGTCATCGACCCAACGGAAGTAGTACTGGCCGTTGACGGAAAAGCCATTCTTCTTGAGACCACCGTCGATCGCCCACATCTTGTAAGTGGCTTGCTGGACCGTCACCCCCGGAGCAAACGCGCCGGTCGAGAAGGTCAAGACGCCGTCGGAGTTGTAGATGGAGGTGTTGTCGGGGCTCGACTGATCGGTCTCCGAGAAGCGATCTTCGCGGGACCTCGTGAAGCTGCTGCCGATCCGGATTCGAGCATTCTTGTACGCGAAATAGTCGTCATACATCTGACGCGACTTGCCCGGCTCCGAGTATGGTCCGAGCGGTTCCCACCAGACGCTGCCGGACAGCAGCAGATTCGTGTCGATCTTGTTGGCGGAAATGTTCAGCGTATTGAGACCGTTGCCGACAAACGCCAGGTAGTTCAGCCCCTTCAGCGGTTCGCCGTTCGCCCAGGCGCCCTGGGTGAAGCCGGGCCGGAAGAAGTTGTCCGCCATGCTCCTGTCGGTCGGCTGGAAGAAAGGAAACGTCGTGACCAGCGATCGGCTGCCCGGAACGCCCGTGTAGCCGCCGGTCAGCGTCAGGGCCTTGTTGAATCGCCAACCGATGTTTCCGGCGACGACGATCGATGAGGCGCCGGCGGATGTCCAGACGGTGAGGCTGTACTGCAGCCTTGGGTCGAACATGTAGCCGGCGAAGATGAACATCGAGCGGTTGACCGTGATGTCGTTGCGCGTGTGAACCTCGCGGACGCTTCCGAGATGGTCGGTGAAGGTGTCCTTGCTGTCGACGGTGTTCAGATATCGAATCTGGGTGTTGTTGTTGAACTTGAGCAGGAAGGGGACCTTCGCGTCCTCGGGGTTTTCCCAGATGACGATGCCGTCCTGATAGCGATCCTCTTTCTTCGGCTGCTCGATGGACGATGCAGGCATTGAAGCGACCTGCTCCAGTAGTGCCTTCTGCTGTTCCTCCACCTTATGAAGCAGCTCTCGAATTGCGGCGTTCTCTGCCTTCAGCGCGTCGAGTTCGCTCTCGAGGTCGCGGATCTCCGGTCCGGTGGCCGGGGACTGCGCGGAGACACGAGGCGCGAAGACTGTTGTTGCGGTCCAGATGGCTGCGGCCAGAAGCAAGGTGTGTAACGGGTATCGGCGCATGGTGAGCCTGCCTGTCAGAGCAGGACGGGTGCCAGCCGTCGCCATGAGCGTTTTCCGAGGCCGGGCGCGGAATCTCAGGCTCTGCGAACGCGCCTCGCCTCCGACATTTCAGAGAACCTCCGACAGAGCATGGCGGCCCTGTTGTGTAGAATCACGCTTTCGTGGGAGCGGTTCCATGAGCGAAACGACCGATCTTCGCGCCGCGGTTGAAGGGCATGACGGCATCTTCGTGGTTCGCGCCGGCAAGAATTGCCGCGACTGGAACGGCATCCACTACCAGGTGGGCCTCTCGGCCAAGAACGTCGGGGCGAAGTCGCTGTCGATGAACGTAGCGACGATTCCGGCGGGCGGCGTCGCCTACGCGCACATCCACGTGGGCTTCGAGGTGATGCTGTACATCCTGGAAGGCCGGGTCCGGCACGAATACGGCGAGGGTCTGAAGCAGACTGTCGAGAACACGGCCGGCGACTTCATCTTCATCGAGCCCGGCGTGCCGCACGAAGTCTTCAACGCCAGCGACCGCGATCCGGTCGTCGCCGTCGTCGCGCGCTCGGATGCGAGCGAGTGGCAGAACATCGCTCCGTACAAGCGGCCATGAACATACACCCCTACTTCGCCAGCGGGTCCGGCCGCACCTGGAAATGCGCGGCGAGCGGCTTGGTCCCTTTGCCGCCCTCGATCAGCCATGGCGTGCGGTCGCCGTTCGCCGACCAGACGCCGCGCGCCTTCCAGCCGCCGTTCGGATCGTCGATGCGGCCGTCGAGTCCCTTCGCATAGAAGCCCATCGGATACGGCACGCGGAGCACCACCATCTTCCCGTTCGCGTAGGCGATCAGGCCGTCGTTGAGATTCCCTGTCGAGACCGGCACGTTCTTGCCGAGGCCGAGCGTGTCGTGCTGATCGACCCACGTGTAGTAACTCGACTCCGCGCTGTTGTCGCCGATGCCGTCGAAGCCGGGACCCGGATATTTGTAGAACGACCAGCCCTCCGGACAGTGGTCGCCGGTCGCCTTCGGGCCGTTGAGCGGGCCCTTGCACTTGCGGCGATCGAAGCTGCCCATGTGCCCGCTGGCGAGCGACACCCACACGACACCGTTGCCGTCGATGTCGGCGCCGCGCGCGCCGAAGCCGGGCGGCGGCACGTTGAAAACTTCGGCGAGCGCCGTCGCGGGGGGATTGGATCCGAGCGTGACGCGCACGACCGCGCCCGGATTCCCCATCACCGCGCCCCAGATCGATCCGTCGACCGGGCTCGGCATGATTGAGTAGAACGGCGCGTTGACGCGTTTGTCCTTCGTCGGATCGACCGGATCGTTCGGGCCGACGTAGTCGTCGCGCTTGCCGTTGCCGTTGGTGTCGAGCACGAACGCCGTCCACCCCTGCGACGCCGCCGCGTCGCCCGTCGCCAGGAATTTCTTCGAGTTCAGCCAGCCGAGCACCGGCCCGCCGCCGCTCGTCCAGATGGTGTCGTTCGCGTCGTAGCCGAACTGGAGATGGTGCGTCCCGAAGCAGGTGTCGACGAACGTGTACTTCTTCGTTTTCGGATCGAACACCGCAAGCTGGCGGACGTTGCGATCGATCGGGACGAGCTTTGCCGACGGGTGATCGGATCCTGCGCGGCAGAACGCCGGGTTGTCCGGCGGACGAATCGTCGCGGCCAGCCAGAGGCGTCCATCGCGATCGAACATCGAGTTGTGGTTGTTGGCGCGCGTATCCCAGATCGCCTCATCGCCCCAGTACGGCGACGCCGCGAGCGGCTTCAGCGCCGCGGCGTGCCCCGGCCCGAGGCTGAGCGGCATCTGCGGCTCGCGCACCGGCAGCTTGAACGTCGTCGCCTTGTTCTCGTTGGGATCGAGAATCGGCATGATGTCGGAGCTGTATTCGGGCGATCCGTACAGCGGACCGTTGGCGTTGACCGTCGGGTTGCGTCGATCGCTCGAGATCAGGTCGTGCAGGTAGTGCTTGTCGTCCATCCAGTCGCGAAGCGTGACGACGATGTTGCGCTCGACGCCCTGGGGGCGCTGCGGCTTCGTGTGCGGGAGCTCGCCCTTCGCGACGCGGTCGGTCCAATCGCCGAAATACTCGAACGAGGCGGGCCCGAGGCCATTCAGCTGTCCGAACATCATCTCGCCCGCCTGCCCCGACTGCACGCGGCGCTTCCACGCGTCCGCGCCTGATGCGAAGGTGCCGAGCGACGCCGGAATCGTGCGTGTCGACTGCTGTCCGAGCTGATGGCAGCCGATGCAGCCGATGTTCTTCATCGCGCCGATCCACCGCTGCTGGGTCATGTTGTTCGCGAAGTGCACGTGATTGCTCATCTCGGACTGCGGAGGGATTTTCAACATCGAGTACCAATAGATCGCGGGGTAGTACTTCGCCGCGTCCGCGGGTGTCGGCGCAGGCGTCGCGGCGAAGTTCACCAGCTTGCCCGGCTCGCTCGTCGTCTTCGCGCTGTCGACCAGGCCATAGCCGCGCACCCACACCGCGTAGCGCGCCCGGGGCAGATCGGGAATGACGTAGCGGCCCTGATCGTCGGTGGCGACGATCTTGATGTAGCGGACGGGGAGGTCGCGCGTTTCGGCGATCACCCAGGCGCCGGCTTCCGGGCCGCTCGGACCGGTGACGACGCCGCCGATGTCATCGGCGTCGATGGCGACGGCCGCCGATCGCGCCGGCGGCTGGGCGCGCAGTCCGTCGCGGAAGCTCGACGCGCACAGCGCCAGGGCCAGCGCGAGCATCAGGGTGAGGAAAATTCTGCCGGGAGTCATGCACGTCCTCCTTTGGTCGCTGACTGCACGATTATCGTCTACCACGCGTAGTCGAACCCGATAACCGGCGTAAAGCGATCGCCCAGTCCGTAGCTGTTGGTGGACATCAGCCCGGTAGCCGTCAACAGAAGGTTGTTCCACAGATTGAATCGAGCGGTCATCGCCGTCGTCACCCGTGTGGTCGTCACGAGTGGGGCCAGAAGGGATTGAACCGGCGCCGTGCTTGCGGTCTGGCCTAAGGCTCCCCCATGCCCGACCTGGTATCCCTGGGCCTGCACGCTCGCTGAGAGTGTGAGTCTCGTGGCGACGGCCTTGTCGACGCCGCCGACGATGAAGGACCCGTCGACGGAGCCGCACCCACCCAACTCGACCGAGCCGTCACAGTCGAATCCCTCGTAGCCGGTGTTCACATGTGCGTGGAATCCGCTGGCCTCGCCCGAGGCGATGAACTGAAACCTCAGTCCACCCGCCCCGAGTGTCGTCCTGCCGTGAGGTCGCAGGTCGGCGGCCAGCGCCAATCCGCCTCGCGGCCGCCGAAGGACGTTCCATTTGCCTCTGAACACCGGCGTGGTGACGATTTGTGAACGGCCCGACGCCGTCACGGTTCGCGACAGCACGAGATTCGGTGATGTTCGTTGCAGGTCGTAATGGAGTGTTCCTTCAACCGCCACAGATACTGTCGACAAGAACACGCCGGCGTCGAGCGCGGGCATGATGCCGTAGTTCACGAACATCGTCGTGATGCCGACGTCGGCCCGCGAGAGGGTTGCCCGCTCGGTGACTCTCAGTTGCGACGACGTCGAGCCGCTGCTTCCGGCGAACGCGCCGCTCGAGTCCAGAGACGCCTCCGCGAGCGGCCGATTCCCGAGGTGGTCGAACGTAAATCGTTCCCAGGTCACTCCAAAATTCACTTTGTGACGGCCGGCCGTGTTCGAGCGCTCGACGAACTGCGGGCCGAACGAGGTCACGGATCGGCTCCAGGTTCCCAAGGCCGCGTCGTACGTCCACGAAAAGCCGCCGGAATTGCTGGCTGTGGGCAGGTTGAAGATCTCGGCGGTCAAGTGAGTGTGCAACTCGCGAGCCGTCACAAAGCTGGCGACGAGCACCGTCGGCCCGCCATTGGCCTGCACATCCTGCACGAGGGGACGGTACAACGTCTGGATGAAATCCGTAGCCTCGACGGTCGTCGGTGGTGGCGCTTGCGCGCTCGCGACACGCACCACGACAATCAGCACCACGATAAGCATTGCCGCTCGCCGACGGCATGTCACCGCGTTCGACATCACGCCTCCGTTGTTCATCGAGCGGCTGCCACGCCGGTCATATGCCAGCCAGCGCCGCTCTTGGCTAGAGAGAATTGTGTTCGGCTGGTATTGCGGTCCGATCGGCCCACCTTGGGGACAAAGGTTCTGTTTATCAGGCACGTTACGATTGCCGACGCGCCGGTAACGGCGATCGATACGTCGGTCATTTGCAGCGTGTACGAACGATAGTCGCGAAACTGAGAGGCGAGCTGTTGCGCCTGGTCCGCACGCAGCGACAGCAGCCGCTGGAGCGCCGTCGCGTCCATTCGCTCGTATGCCGCCTTGTATTCCGCCAGAACAGCGCGGATGGCGGCTTCGTCTGCCGCGCGCGCGGTCGCCGGGTTTTCAGTTTCCGTTGGTGCCGGTCGGACCGCCGGCGGGGGTGTCGTCGGTGCCGGCTCTGAAAGTCCGAGCGGTGTATTCGACGACACTCCGGTCTCGGTCGCAATCACGGGCGGCGGGTCCGGCGGCCTTGGCGGAGCCGCAACGGATGGCGCAGGCGCACTCGCAGGAGCGGTTCGATCCGGCACACGAGGAGCCGCTGCCTGCGGCGCGACGGGCTGCTGCGCACGGCCCGAGTCGACTGGTCGCGGACGCTCCGCGGCACTCGCCGGCTGGGGCACCGTCGGTTGCGGGATCGGCCGGTCCGCTCCGCGCGAACCTTGCTCCACTGCGGCCGGCGGCGCTTGCGCGATCGATTCTTGCGAACTGGGCACCTTCGTCGCGGCCGAGTCACCTGGCGTGCGCCATATCCGCCAGGCCATCAGCCATCCGGCGGCAAGGACGACGACAACCGCGGCGAAGACGGGCGTTCGCCGGAACCGCTCCGCTAAGCGTCGTGGTGGCGCTGCTGCCAGGTCGGCGATGTACGTCGTCGCCGCACCAAACCCTTCCGCGGGCCGTCGCGACTCGGTCGAAACCGCCAAGGGCACGACCGCCATCTCCGTCACGACCGCCGCCGCGGTCACCGCGTTCTCGAGGGCGCCGGCCTGGAGACGAGTGTCCGCCGTCGTGCGCGCGTCTTCGACTCCGCGTGCCCGTTCCTCCGCCTCCGCCATCTCGCGCCGTGCGTCGTCGATGGCGGCGCGCAGCGCGAGCGCTTCCGGCGCGCTCGAATTGAGCGAGAGCGCCCGATCCGCGAGCAGCGACGCCGCGGTCAGCGCTCCTCGCCCAAGTTCCTGCTGGCCCTCGGTCAACCAGCGGTCGATCTGCTGCTCTTCGAGCGCCGATCGCGCCGTGTCGGCCAGCACCGCGGCCGCTTCGTGTCCTGGATCGAGCACGAGGGCGCGCTCGCACTCTCTGAGTGCGTCAGCGTACGCGCCTTGTGCCATCGCGCTCTGGGCCCGCGCAAGATGGGCATGAATCTCCTCGGCGCGGATCCGCAGCAGCTCCTCGCGCTGTCTCACGCGTCTCGGGTTGTCGATCGGATCTCCGATGGAGACGCCGCTTCCTGTTTCATGCTCTCGCGCATCGCCGAGTGACCGCTGTTCGATTCGAAGGCGAAGGCTCGCGACGTCCTGCGCCAGCGCGATGCAATCCTGGTAGCGGTCGGCGGCCTTTTTTGCCAGGCACCGATCGACGATGCCCGCCAGATCAGGATCGATGTCGGGAATGATTTGGTCGAGGGCGACGGGGCTTCGGTACATGATCTTCGCGAGAATCCCGTCGGCGACGCCGCCGGGAAACGCGCGCCGGTACGCCAACAGCTCGTACAGGAGCGCACCGAGCGAAAACACATCGGCGCGCGCATCGACGGGCAGCCCGGCCATCTGCTCCGGCGCCATGTAGTTGAGCGTGCCCACCACGCCGCCTTGCGTCAGGCCGGCGCCGCCGAACCGCGCGATGCCGAAATCGAGGATCTTGACGGCGCCGTCGCGATCGACCATCACGTTGGCGGGCTTCATGTCGCGGTGAATGATGCCGGCGCGATGCGCGTAGTGGAGTCCGGCACAGAGATCTTCCATCCACCGGAGCTTGCGCGCCACCGAGACATTCGCCTGCCGCTGAATCAGATCGGCGAGCGTTTCGCCCTCGATGTACTGCATGGCGATGAACGGCTGGCCCTCGTGCTCGCCGACGTCGAAGATTGTGACCAGGTTGGGATGATGCAGGCGACCGGCAGACCGCGCCTCGCGGATGAACCGCTCGCGCGACGAGGCCGATTCCAGCCCCTCGCGCATCAATTTGATCGCTAGCAGACGATCGATCACAGGGTCGCGGGCGAGAAACAGCACACCCATGCCGCCGGCGCCGATCGGGCGCTGAATCTCGTACCGGCCGATCACCCGGTACGCGGTATCCGTCACGGTGCCGGCGGGTGAGCCGATGTCAATTTGAGGTGTGTTCGAGTCTACTGCCGCTGCAACGTGACCGGAAACGTGGCCGATCCCGTAGCACCCGGTCCGCTGATCGTAAACCTGAACGTCCCAGTGACCTGCGATCCGTTGAGCGCGCCGGAAAACTCGTACGACCACGTCGTCGTCCCGTCGCCGCTTGGATGACTGCCGCTGAACGCAAGATTGCTCCGCGTGCCGCTCAATTGCGGCGCGGGGTTGCAGCAGCCGTGTGGCTGGGGTGCCGTCGAGCCGCCGCAGGTCGAGCTCGCCGCATCGGGTGTTGCCGTTGCATTCACCTGGCCGGATCCGCTGGCCGCGTCGGCGTCGCCCGATGTGAGTGTCACCTCGATCGTTCCGGTCTGGCTGGCCGCCGCCGTGCAGAAGCCGTTCTGCGTCGTGACCCGCGCGACGAACGGCCCTGAGAACGGCCCCTTATAGACGTCTCCGTTCCCGAGCAGTTTCTTCGCCGTCACGGCGGCTCCCGCGGCGGCGCCGCCGACGATTGCGACGGTGCTTGCCGACAATCCACCGCCGCCGCCCGCCCCACCGCCCGACGCGCCCGCGCTCGCGGCGCTTCCCGATCCACCGGCCGTAGCGCCGCCGATCGACGCCGCCTGCGCGGCGGTCAGCACGTTGGTCTGGGCGATCGTCGCGACGGCCGTCTGCCCCTGGAACGCCGCCGTCGCGGTGATGTGCAGCGCGCCCGTGCCGGTCGGCGTGATCGACGTGACGGCGGCGCGTCCCGCGGCGTCGGTGGTAACCGTCAGCGTGCGCGCGCCGTTGAACGTCGCCTGCCGGCCGCGAATCGCAAACTTGACGACCGCGCTGGACACGGGCTGACCGTTGCGATCGCGGACCTCGATCACCGGCGCCACGGCCGTCTTCTGTTGAATGACGTTGACGGCGCCTTCGCCTTCGAGCACGACGATCTTCAGCGCCG
>Ga0075425_100002070_pt1 | contig 19881 bp, 17 predicted proteins | sample SoiMethybrSBSTD4_FD_75300 | JGI IMG/M metagenome (GOLD analysis project Ga0075425, IMG submission 75300) | Bulk soil microbial communities from a Populus tree surrounding site in Tennessee, USA - Soil MetaG P. TD hybrid SBSTD4 | ecosystem: Environmental > Terrestrial > Soil > Tree plantation... | reverse complement strand
CCGCCGAAGAAGCCCGTGAACATCAGCGCGGCCGCTGCAACCAGCTCGCCGAGCCCCAGCGTGATCATGGCAAAGGCGGTGGCACGCTGCTTGGTGGCGATGAAGCCGAAAAAGGCGCCGAACGCGAGACCGCCCAACCCGCCGACGAGCGGAACGAGTTCCGTCGGCAGCCACAGACTACCCGCCTTGATGGCGTTGAGCGCATGCGCGGTGCAGTAGCCGCCAAGCCCGAACAAGATCGCGTGCCCGAACGAGAGCAGACCGGACTGGCCCATCTGCATGTTGAAGGACAGCGCGAAGATGGTCATCAGACCGATCTCGCTCAGCATGATCAGCACAAAGCCCGAATGCCGACCCGTCGACCAGTTGAAGAACAGCCAGGGCAGTGCGAGCGCGATGGCTACTGTGGCCAGCCAAAGCCAATGCGAGCGCGTCTTAGCGGCAGGAGCCGGCTCGATGCTCCTGACGAGGTCCGCGGGGCCGGGCTGTGCCGTCTCCATCGTCATGTGTCACGGGTGCCGAGCAGCCCGCGCGGGCGGACCAGGAGAATCAACACGAGCAGGATGTAGGGCAGCAAGGCGCCGATGCGCGGCAAGGGCACGGTCAGCACCTCGGCGAACGGCGTGGAGCTGGTGACCGTGAGGCCGAACTGCTTGAGGAGGTCCGCCGGCGAGTAGTCGAACACCACCGCGAATGTCTGGATCAGGCCCATCAGCAGAGAGGCGATGAAGCAGCCTGCGAGCGAGCCCAAGCCGCCGAATACCACGACAACGAACACGATCGGCCCCATGGTGAAAGCCATGGATGGCTCCGTCGTTTGATAGTTGCCGCCTATTACGCCGGCGAGGCCCGCCAGCGCCGTGCCGCCGGCGAACACGAGCGTAAACACACGCGGCACGTTGTGTCCGAGCGCGCTCACCATCTCGGGGTGGGTGAGCGAGGCCTGCACGATGAGGCCGATTCGCGTGCGGGTGAGGACCAGCCAGATGGACCCGAACATGAGCCCCGAGATCAGCAGCATGAAGGCGCGATAGGCGGGGAAGTTGGTGCCGTAGAGCGTGAACAGGGGGAAGTCCAGCAGGGCCGGCACCCGGTAGGGTACGGCGATCAGGCCCCAGGTCATCTGTACGAGCTTTTCGATGATGAGAGCGAGACCGAACGTGAACAGCAGTTCGGCGATGTGGCCGTTCTTGTGCACGCGGCGCAGGCCCCACATCTCGATGCCGGCGCCGATCAGGCCGCACATCAGCGGAGAGATCACAAGCGCCAGCCAGAATCCGACGAGCAGACTAATGGTATAAGCGAAGTAGGCCCCCAGCATGTACGCGGACGCGTGCGCGAAGTTGAGCACGCCCATCATCGAGAAGATGAGCGTGAGGCCGCTCGCCAGCATGAATAGAAGCATGCCGTACACGAGGCCGTTCAGCAGCGAGATGACGAAGACTTCCATCTCGGTCGGTCCAAGAAAGTGTGGCCGGCCCAATACATGCCATCACGTCTCGGCGTAACGGTCCTTGTCGCTCACATCGGCATCTCGGGGCGTTTCATCTTGCAAGTGTTGGGTTGGTCGATGTCGCTCGCCAGGATGGTCGCCTCCGTTGCCCAGCCCAGACCGGTTTTCTCCGAGTCGTATTTCACACCCTTCTTGAACACACCCACCAGATATTCGCTGACAATCTGGTGGTCATCTTTGCGCATGATCGTATCGTATCCGAGGAAATCCTTCATTTTCTGGCCCTCGAGCGCAAAGGCAATCTTGGTTGCGTCGACGGCGCCGGCCTTGTTCACTGCCGACTGCAGGTGCTCGAAGATGGTTCGGAAGCCCGCCGAGTAGAAATCGAAGCTGTGCTTGTCGCGGAAGGCCTTTGTCCACGCCTCGGCATCCTTGTTGCCGATCTCTACCGCGTGATTTTCGCTGAAGGGCATTACCGAGCGCACCTTGCCGTCGCCACCGGGGCCGATGGCCGTTGCCCCACCAACGAGGTGGGCATAGAGCGTGTAGTAGCGTAGATCGATGCCCGCATCGATGCCCGCCTTGATCAGAAGGTTCATGTCCGGGCCCCAATTGCCGGTGATCAGAGCCTGCGCGCCGGTGGCCTTGATCTTCGTGATGTAGGGTGAGAAGTCCTTAATCTTGCCGAGCGGGATCAACTCGTCGCCGACCACCTGAACGTCCGGCCTCAGCTTTGCCAAGTACGCCTTCACGTCGCGCTGCACGGATTGGCCGAACAGGTAGTCCTGATTGAGCAGGTAGACCTTGGTCACGTCCTTGGGCAGGGCGCGGGCCATGATCTCGGCCTTCATGGCGACGTGCACATCGAAGCGGAAATGCCAGAAGGAACACTTCTCGTTGGTGAGCTCGGTCGCGACCGCCCCGCAGTTGACGTAGATGATCCGGCTCTCGGGATTGCGCTCGTTGTGCTTCTCGACGCCCTCGATGAGTGCCGCGGCGATGTTGGAGCCCGAGCACTGCATGATGAAGGGTATGTTCTGATCGGTGGCGCTCTTCAGCGCGATCAGAGCATCGGACGGCTGCGATTTGTTGTCGAAGGGGACGAGCTCGAACTTCTTGCCCAGCGCCCCGCCCTTGGAATTGATGTAGTCAAGGATGAACTGGAACTGCTTCAGGTTGGCGTCGCCGACCTGCGCGAACGGGCCGGACAGGGGATCGGTATAGGCAATCTTGATTGTGTCTTGTCCGAGCACAGCTTGCGGAGTGACCGCGAACACCGCGCCGCCCAGCGCAGCGGCAATAATTGTCGGCAGGACTTTCATTTCGTGTCTCCTCCGATTCGGGCTTGTCCAGCGTAGCCCTTGTGGCAATCAGATTGCCCGGATTTTGCGTACAAAACAATGGCACTTCCGCGCCATGCGCAGGGTCTATAGCCAAAGTCGATGCGATTAGCGCAATCACCGAAGACATCGGCCAATTCCGATGCGCCGTGCAAGTCGAAGCCGGAAGGAGATACGCTCTGCTCAGTGCGCAGCGTGTGATCTGGGAAGCAAGATGTTGGCTCGGCAATGGCGCGTGCCCCGAAGCTGGGCCCTTGTCCGTCGCGTTGGCGCGCTGTGGCGTGGGTGCCTTGCCGTTCGTCGTGGTCGGAGCGCCGAGGGAGATCATCGCGGGATCAGGTTTCTCGTTCTCGCCTGTTTCCACGCTCGAGACGATCGCCTCCGCCTTCATACGCCGCACCGCTTGCGGGGTTCTTTCGCACCACGTCGCAGACACGGTTCTAGGGCCGGTAACCGGCTTCGTCCTGGCAGCCATCGTCGGCATCGCCATTGGCAATGCTGTGGGCCGGTCGCGGCTCAACCACGTTTCGTGGGGTGTCTGATAAGGCACGCCTCGGCCAGGATAGTCAGTGAAGGCGCTATACTCCCCTATTCGCAGAGCCTCGGCCCAACGCGCGGAGGCGTTTGGTGCATCTGCTCACGGCAGTTTGGCACGCAGTGCCATTCGCTAAGGATCCGACTTGGTCCGCTGCTGGCGGTAGAGCGGGAGTAGGCCTGTGGTGCATTCTGGGTGATGGTTCGGGGGGCCGTGACCCACCTCCTACCGCACCAACTGGGGTTGCGATGCCGGTCCCGCGATCCAGACTTGCCCGGTACCCCCTTGTGTGACCATGGGCCCGAATATTTCGGCCAGGCGAAATTCCCGGATGAGCGCTGGCGTTGGCCCCCGGTCGTGCCCATCTCAGCGTCGGACCATGCCAAAGCCCCTCACCTTCGAAAGTTGGCTGCAACCGGAAGCATCGGGCCTCTTCTGCCTGCCTGGCAAGTTTCACATCGACCCGCACCGGCCGGTGCCGCGGGCGGTCATCACGCATGGTCATTCCGACCACGCCCGGCCCGGCCACGGCGCGGTGCTTGCCACGCCCGAGACCATCGCCATCATGCAGACGCGGCTCGGGCCCGAATGCGCCGGATCGTTCCAGGCCCTGGCCTTGGGCGAGCGGGTTGGCATCGGCGGCGTGGCAGTGCGGCTGCTTCCGGCAGGGCATATGCTCGGCAGCGCGCAGGTTGTGATGGAGTACGCTGGTGCGCGGGCCGTCGCTTCGGGCGATTACAAGCGCCGCGCCGATCCGACCACGCGCCCTTTCGAGCTCGAGCGCTGCCATCTCTTCATCACCGAGGCGACATTTGGCCTGCCCGTGTTCCAGCACGAGCCCGATACGCGCGAGATCGGCCGGCTGCTCGCCTCAGTGCACGCCAACACCGATCGCACGCACCTGATCGGCGCCTACAGCTTGGGCAAGGCGCAGCGGCTGATCGCGCTGCTGCGCCGCGCCGGCTACAGTCGGCCGATCTGGCTCCACGGAGCCATGCGGTCAACGTGCGAGCTCTACGCGCGCCTGGGCGTCGATTTGGGGGACCTGCCGCTCGTCAGCAATGCCGATGGCAAGCTCCCCGGCGAGATCGTGCTGTGCCCGCCGTCCGCCCTGAAGGATCGCTGGAGCCGGCGGCTCACCGACCCGGTCATGGCCTTCGCCTCGGGCTGGATGCGGGTGCGAGCGCGTGCCCACCAGCATGGCGTGGAGCTGCCGCTGGTCGTCTCCGATCATGCAGACTGGCCGGAGCTCGTCAGCACCATTGCCGAGACGGAGGCCGAAGAGGTGTGGGTCACGCACGGACGCGAGGACGCGCTGGTGCACCAAATCGGCCTGATGGGCAAACGCGGTCGCGCGCTGGCACTCGTCGGCTTCGAAGAGGAGGGCGAATGAAAGCTTTTGCCGATCTCCTCGATCGCCTGAGCTACAGCCCCAGCCGCAACGCCAAGCTGCGGCTCATGGCGGACTACTTCCGCACCGCGCCCGATCCGGACCGGGGCTGGGCGCTGGCGGCCCTGACAGGTGGGCTGCCCTTCTCCTTCCCCCTGCGTCGGACGCTCACGCAGATGATGGACCGGCGCATGGATCCGGTGCTGTTCCGCCTCTCCCGCGACTACGTGGGCGATACGGCGGAGACCATCGCGCTGGCCTGGCCTGCCGCCGATGGGACGGTCATCGGTGGCCAGGAACACCGCACAAGTTCACCGTCCCATCGTGCCGAAGGCGCGTCGTCGACACCACGACGTGCCGAAGGCGCGTCGTCGACACCACGACGTGCCGAAGGCGCGTCGTCGACACCACGCACGGAGGGGTCAGGGGCGGGAGGTTCATCCCCTATGAGGGGGGAGGGGAACGCCGAGATGGACCTGCGGCTCAGCGACATTATCGCCGATCTTGGGCTGATCGGGCGCAACGAACTCGGAGCGCGGCTAGAAGGTTGGCTTGACCGCCTCGATGCCACCTCGCGCTGGGCGCTCCTGAAGCTGCTCACAGGCGCGCTGCGCGTCGGCGTGTCGGCGCGACTCGCCAAGACGGCGGTGGCCGAGATGGCAGGCTGGCGGGTCGCCGAGATCGAGGAGGTGTGGCACGGGCTCGCCCCACCCTATACAGAGCTTTTCGCCTGGCTCGAGGGTCACGCCACCAGACCCAATCTCGTCGGCACGCCCATGTTCCGCCCCCTGATGCTCTCGCATGCACTGGAACCGACCGATTGGGCCGCCCTCGATCTCGCGGAATTCTGCACGGAATGGAAGTGGGACGGCATCCGCGTGCAGGTCGCGAGTGCCGGTGGAAAAACACGCCTGTTCTCGCGCACCGGCGACGACATCGGCCACAGCTTCCCGGACCTGATCGGGACGTGGAGCTTCGACGCGGTGCTCGACGGCGAATTGCTGGTCGTGCGCGACGGCGCGGTGGCACCCTTCAACGACCTGCAGCAGCGGCTCAACCGCAAGGGGGTCGGCAAAAAGCAGATGGAGCAGTTTCCTGTGCACGTGCGGCTCTATGACGTCCTGCTGATCGCCGGCGAGGACCTGCGCCAGCTCGCCTTTTCGGAGCGGCGCGTGCGCCTGGAGGCTTGGTTTGCGGGCGTGCGTCCCCGGCGCAGCGATCTTTCCGAGCTGGTGCAGGCACGCGACAAGGCCGAGCTCGAGCGCATCTGGGCAGGTACGCGTGCCACCGGCATCGAGGGGCTAATGCTGAAGCGGCGCGACAGCCCGTACGTGGCCGGACGGCCAAAAGGCTTGTGGTGGAAGTGGAAGCGCGCACCGCTGACGCTCGACTGCGTGCTGATGTATGCCCAGCGCGGTTCGGGCAAGCGCTCGTCCTACTATTCCGACTACACATTCGGCGCCTGGCGCGAGACCGCCACGGGCGGCCGCGAGCTGGTGCCCGTCGGCAAGGCCTATTTCGGCTTCACTGACGAGGAGCTGCTGCAGATCGACCGCTGGGTGCGCAACCACACGTCGGATAGTTACGGGCCAGTGCGGGTCGTGCAGCCGGGGCTGGTGTTCGAAGTGGCTTTCGACGCGGTGGCGAGGTCGACGCGACACAAGTCGGGAGTGGCCATGCGCTTTCCGCGCATCCACCGCATCCGATGGGACAAGCCCGCCGCCGAGGCCGATCGCCTGGAAACCCTACTCGCCATGATCGAAGCTTGACCGCGTGCGGTGGGCAAGCCCGCAACACCTCCGTGTTGACGAACAGCTGGCAACGATGTTGGGCCCGCTGACGCCTGGGTTTCATACATGGCGGGGCAGTCTCGCGCATCTCGGGCTCGCGAGCATCGATCCTGGCTGGAACCGCTGCTGGTTGGGCGGTTGTGCTCAAGGTTTGATCGATTTCCGATACCGTTCGGAAGGATTGGCCAATCCCCCGGCGGGAACCGTAGACACTCCCCAGTTATGGGAGCCGCAACATGAAAAAGGGACGAACAAAGTCCAAGGAGAAAATCGGCCGCAGTGACCGCTACCCCAGCGATTAAAGCATCCGTGACCGCGAGCGGGAACATTAGGCCGAAGAGAACGGAAGCTGGGGCCCTGGTGACAAGGGACAAGGACACGATGATCACAGCAAGGGTCATGGCGGCAGCGGAGGGAAAGGAACCGGTGCGTCGGGTCCCGAGCGAAAATAGCGCTCTCCTGGCCAAACGAAGCCCACGAAGCCGAGCGCTGCTCCTGTCGGCCAGCTCCACAGGGTCCGTAACGGGTTGCCGAGGCTCAGATCGGGTCGATCAACTCGTAGGCATCGACTTTGGCGCTCTTATTGGCGCACACTATCAAGACGCATGCTGGTCCCACGCAGTCATGCCGATTATCGAGATGGTGCTGAAGAACGGGGATCAAGATGAATGGAGCAGAGCTGCTCGTTGCAGCGCTCAAGAACGAGGGCGTAGAGCAGATCTTCGGTCTACCAGGAGAGGAAAACCTGGTCATGGTCGAGGCGTTGCGCCGTTCTTCAATCAAGCTTGTCGTCACCCGCCATGAGCAGGCGGCTGCTTTCATGGCCGCAACGCATGGCCGGCTAACCGGCCAGCCCGGCGTATGCTTGACAACCCTAGGCCCCGGCGCGCTCAACCTGACGACGGGCGCGGCCCACGCACTGCTTGGCGCCATGCCGATGGTCATGATCACGGGCCAGAAAGGCGTCCTGAGCCGCAAGCAGGCGCGCTTTCAGGTGGTGGATGTCGTCTCGACGATGGCGCCGTTGACCAAGATGGCGCACCAGATCGTTAGCCCTACGACGATCCCAGCCTTGGTGCGGGAGGCATTCCGGGTTGCGCAGCAGGAGCGGCCGGGTCCGGTACATCTCGAGCTGCCCGAGGACATCGCTGGAGAACCGGCGGGGGAACCACCGCTTATCCGTCCGCACCCAATCGAGGTGCCCGTCGCCCCGCCTACGGCGCTCGATCGCGCGGCGGCGCTCATTCTCAAGGCCGAGCGGCCACTCATCATGCTTGGCGCGGCGGCGAACCGGCCGTGCCTGTCAGAGGCCTTGTCGAGTTTTATCAAGCGCGTCCAGATCCCGTTCTTCAATACGCAGATGGGTAAGGGTTCCGTCTCGGGTGGGGCGGGCCTCTACATGGGAACCGCTGCATTGTCGGAACGCGATTATGTCCACGACGCGATTGATCGTGCCGATCTGATCATTGCCGTCGGTCACGACACCGTCGAGAAACCGCCCTTTTTCATGGGGCCCACGGGACCGACGGTGCTACATGTGGGGTATCTCCCCGCGACAGTCGAGGAGGTCTACTTCCCGCATGCCGAGCTCATAGGCGATGTTGGCCCGACCCTCACGCTGCTTGCCGAGCGTCTCGAGGCCAAGCTGCCGAACGCAGGAGCACTCCTGCCCTTGCGCGAGGAAATTCTTGCGCGCATCAGTGCGCGGGCGGACGAAAGCCGCTATCCATTGACCCCGCAGCGTGTCGTGTACGATGTGCGGAGCGTGATGCCGGAAGATGGCATTGTGTGTCTCGACAATGGCATGTTCAAGATCTGGTTTGCACGGAACTATCGCACACGCGTCGCGAACACTCTGCTGCTCGACAACGCCCTCGCGACAATGGGAGCCGGGCTGCCCTCGGCCATGACGGCCGCCATGCTCCACCCGAACCGTCGGGTCCTCGCCGTGTGCGGTGATGGCGGTTTCATGATGAACTCCCAGGAGCTGGAAACGGCCTCCCGCCTTGGGCTCAACCTCGTGGTGCTGGTCCTGCAAGACAATGCTTTCGGGATGATCCGCTGGAAGCAGGCGGCCGACGGTTTTCCGGATTTCGGGATGACCTTCGGCAATCCGGATTTCGTCACATACGCCCGCGCCTACCATATGAAAGGCAGCCGGGTTGAGAGTGCAGACGGTCTCGCGCCTGTGCTCGATGCGGCCTTCGCCGACGGCGGCGTCCATGTCGTTTCGGTGCCGGTGGATTATTCGGAAAACACCCTGGTTCTGATCGACGAGCTGCAGGCCCATGCGGCAGAGCGCAAGGGACAATGATTGACGATGTCATCCAATTGAGCGGGTGCTGGTCAGGAAGTGCCAAGGGCGAGCTAGCTTGGGCTCCCCGGCAACGCCATCTCTCGGTTGTGCCAGGGCTTGCCTGGGCTACGGCGGGCGCCGAGCTCGAGAAGCTCGCCCGCAAGACGGTCGCCGCGATCTGCGGGCCGGAGCCCTAGGCGAGACGCGGGTCGGTTCGAGGCGCGCCCCGTCGCAGCCGACCGGCGAGGCTTCGGTCAAGGGGACGTTTACACCCGGCCACGAGAGTGGGATCCTCGCGATCTCGAGCAAAGTGGAGCCCGCGGAGGCGGCCGCCATGGCGGCCTCGCGCCTTCGGAAATCGCCAAGATGAGGTCGCCCTGAGAACACATGCACGGGTCGTGATCATCGGAGGCGGGGTGATGGGGGCCGGGCTCCTCTACCATCTCGCACTCGAGGGCTGGACAGATATCGTCCTCATTGAGAAGGGCGAACTTACCTCCGGCTCGACTTGGCATGCCGCCGGGCAGTGTCCGCACTTCAACTCCTCGCTCAATATGACGCGCGTCCACGTCTACGGCACCGAGCTCTATCCCAAGCTCGAGGCGCGGACGGGCCACGCGGTGAGCTGGCACGGCTGTGGCGGCATCCGCCTCGCTTGTACCGACGAGGAGGTCAACTGGTTCAAGCAGGTCCACGGTCTCTCAAAGCTCGCCGGCTACGAGGCGCACATCATAGGGCCCGATGAGATCCGAAAATTGCACCCGTTCCTCGAGGTCGGCAACATCAAGGTAGGGTTCCTCACGGTCACCGACGGCCACGTCGCGCCTGCGGACGTGACGATCGCGATGGCGATGGGCGCCCGCAAGCTCGGCGCTGAGGTACTCCGGCGCACCCGCGTCGTTGACGTAAAGCCGCTGCCCTCGGGCGAGTGGCGCGTCTTGACAAATGAGGGCAACATCGTTTGCGAGCACGTCGTCAACGCGGCGGGCTCCTACTCAAAGGTGGTCGGCACCTGGACCGGGCACAAGGTGCCAATCGCCAACATGCTGCATCACTACGTCATCACCGAGCCGGTGAAGGAGCTGATTGAGCGCGAGCAGGAGCTGCCCGTCATACGCGATCCCTGGTCACACGCGTACTTGCGCGAGGAGGTGAACGGCATCCTGGTAGGGCCCTACGAAACCGAGACCGCACACGTCTGCTGGGACGGCAACCCTCCAGCCTGGGACATCGAGAGCGAGCTCGTCGCACCAGAGCTCGACCGGCTTGTCCCCTACCTTGAACGCGCCACCGCACGCTTCCCGCTCTTCGGCCAGGTCGGGCTCAAGAGCGTGATCTCGGGCGCGATCACCCACACGCCCGATGGCGTCTACCTCTCGGGTCCGGCGCCGGGGCCGCGCAACTACTGGATGCATTGCGGTGCCTCGGTCGGTATCTGCCAAGGCGGCGGCGCCGGCAAGTACCTCGCGCAGTGGATGGTCCATGGTCAGGCCGAGATCAACATGCGCGAGTTCGACCCGCGCCGCTTCGGCGACTGGGCGACGTCCGACTATACGGCGGCAGTCTCGATCGCCGACTATCAACACATGTATTATTGCTACAGGCCGGGCGAGCAGCACGAGGTCGGGCGCGGCCTCAGGACCTCCTCGCTGCATGACAGGCTAAAAGCTGCGGGCGCGCAGTTCGCCCAGGTTTTCGGCTGGGAGCGGGCGCGCTGGTACGATCCCTCGGGAGAGGGAGAGACGCATTCCTTCAAGCGATCGAACTGGTGGGAGGAGGTCCGCGAGGAGTGCCTCGCGGTGCGCGACCGGGTCGGGCTCATGGACCTGTCGACCTTCGCGAAATTCGAGGTGGCGGGGCCGGACGCCCTCGCCTTTCTGCAGCGCATCTGTGCCAACAAGGTGCCGGCGCGGGACGGGCGAATCAGTCTTGGACACCTTCTCAATGAGAACGGCGTCATTGAAAGCGAACTCACCATCACGCGGCTTGAGCAGGATCGGTTCTACCTTCTCTCTGCAGCGTCCGCGCAGCTCTACGACATGGACCAGCTGCGCTGGCGCATTGCCTCGGGGGAGCGCGTCACTGTCAGCGACGTGACGGATGCTTACGGCGTCCTCGTTCTTGCAGGTCCGAGGGCACGCAGGGTGCTTGCGGCGTGTACTGCCGCGGATCTCGGCAATGCGGCTTTTCCTTGGCTCTCCGGCCGCGTTATTTCAGTCGCTGGAATCGCCGGGGTTCGCGCACTCCGCATAACCTATGTCGGCGAGCTCGGCTGGGAGCTGCATGTGCCGATGGACCGGATGCCCGCAGTCTACGACGCCCTCATGGCGGCGGGTCGGCTGCATGGCATCCGGCTGTTCGGCACGTACGCGATGAACAGCCTCCGCATGGAGAAGGCGTATCGCGGATGGGGCTCGGAGCTCACCAACGAGATCGGGCTTGTCGCTGCCGATATGGAGCGTTTCGTCGCCTTCGACAAGGAGTTCATTGGCAGGGCCGCAACGCTGCGAGAAAAGCAGCAGGGGCCGAAAATCCGCCTCGTTTATCTCGCCGTCGACGCCATCGACAACGACAGCTACGGCAATGAGCCGATCTACCACGCGAGCGTCGGGGACCGTCCCGTCGGGCTCACAACGAGTGGTGCATTCGGTCACAAGGTCGGCCAGTCGCTCGCATTCGCCTACGTCGAGACGCCGCTCGCCTACCCTGGCGCGCGGTTCGAGGTGCTGATGATGGCCAATCGTGTCGCGGCCCGCGTTCTCAGGGAGCCCGCCTGGGATCCGCAGAATCACCGCCAGAGGGTCGACGGGAGGGGATGAGCCGCTATGTTCGCGCAGAGGCAAGCCTGCGTGCCGCGCGCCATGTCTGGCGTGCCAAGCGCCGCGGGTTCGCTTCTGATCACGCATCTTGGGAGGGCAGCGGGTGCGGAGACCATGGCGGTTTCCGTTCAAAGAAGCTTGGGCAGGAAGCGAGCAGGCGATCGCCTATGCCCGCCGTCATCACTCGAAATGGCTTTGGCGCGGTCTGACCGTCTAGAGACAGTTGAGGCGTCCCCTCGACAAAGATGTTATTGTCTCTTCCCGGAGCGAGGAGCTCAATCAAGCCAAGGTGGAAGCGAAGCGACAGCTCCCCTACGCGGCATCGATCGATCCACGTGCGGTCCTAACTGCAGGGTGGCGGCGCCGACTGGCCGGTCGCCACATGCAGCCGGCCGTAGCACTCAAACCAGCAGGTTCAGCGCCTGCCCGATCGCCATCTGCTGGCTTACCCCCAGTTCTTCTGCGATCATCACCTGCTACACCGCCCGCTCACCGGATCTCCATCTCGGGGGCGGATCCCAAGGTACAACGCAGAGTACGTTTTCGTACCGACAATTTGTGTCCGACACTGGAACAAGGGGTATCGCCGGGCGTTTCTCGCCTTGGCGCCTTGTCGCGACTATCGCTGCTGCGGCAGGGCAACGGGGGAGATGCCGCTGCCAAACCCCAAGCTGGTGGGGGCTCCCGTTCAATGTTTCGTTTGTTGTGAGGAACCCCACAGCGCTTGCGCCCTGAGGGGGGATGGGGATGCGCGCGCCTGGCGAGGAAGCCTTTCGCATTTCCGGGCTGAGGGAGGTAGTGATGACGATCGCCGAAGGGGCATACTCGCTGAGCGATGACAGCATGCGGGTCGCGGGGGAAGGTATCCGCGGAATGATCAATGCGACTGCCGGAGCGACGGTCACGTCGCATGTGATGATCGAAGCCGCGTTGCATATTTTGCCAGCGTGGGTCGCCGCTAGCAAGACGAAGTCGACTACCGCGGAGCGTGATGCGGATGTCGAGGAGCTCGAGGGATTGCTATCGTCATTCGTTGACTGTCACCACGCCGCGAAGTGGCTTCCTGATCCGCAGCGGATCGACAATGAGACGCCGTAGCAACGGGACAACCGACGTGCTTGACCAAAGATGAGACTGCCCTATGCAGTTCAAAGGGGGATGCTATGGCAAACACAGCTCAGTCCGCGCCAACGACTCCGGGAGAGGCTCTCCGCGTCCGCGAAATCTTTTCTCGCATCTACGGCACGTTGGCGATCTTATTCGGATTTATCGTTATGCTTTTGGGTCTCCTCGCTATCCTCGCCCGAAGTACGGGCAGCACCTATGAAGGCATCATAGAGGAGCCGAATGCCGTGACTGCTATCGCCGGGCCCTACTCAATCGTCGTCTTTATCGTATTCATCGTTCTGGGTATTTTGGTTTTCAAGCAACGCGTGATCGCGGCCATTGGCCTTCTGGTATTCATCCTGGCCACGGACGTGCTGTGTTACTTAGTTCCCGCGCTCAATGTCGACGGTGAAGGAACCTACTCTGCGGGCGACATGGCGGTGGAAGCCATCAGTTTAACTCTGACTGTCATCGTGGTGATCGCGGATCGCGCGGTGCGTTCGACAACAGGACGAGCCTGCCGCACACAATGAACCCGCTTGCAAGTGCCTCGCCGAGGATGCGGCCAAGATGGCGGCACTGGCCTGCACTCAACTGATTGATCCGCACGCAATGGGCGACAGCCCCCATTACAGGCCCCATACAAGAGGGGCCGGCGAGAATTTCGCGGGTGCTCGCGAGGCGCTTCCTCAGAGGACCGCCAGCGCGCGCGGCAAGGTGCCAAGCTGCTCGCAGCCTGTCTCCGTCACTAGCGCTGTCTCGCTGACGCCGACCGTGAACTTGCCGTACACTCGCAGGGCCGGCGGAATGTGGAATACCATGCCGGGGCGCAGGGTGGTCTTGACGCCCTCGTAGAGAGTGAGCACCTGCCACTCGCCCCAGTCCGGTGCGAATGAAATGCCGCTGGAGTAGCCGGTGCGCTTGCGGAAGGCATCGGTGTAGCCGTTGCGGTCGACAACTGCCTGGCAGGCGCGGTGCACGGACTCGCAGGTGTTGCCGGGCTTGAGGGCTGCCAGCGCCGCGTCCAGGGCAGCTAGGCACGTGTCCATCATAGACTTGGCTTCGTCGGGAGGCTCGCCGAGCCACGCCGAGCGCATCAATGCGGCGTGGTAGCGGTCGTGTGCAGCCGCCATCTCATAGAACACAGGGTCGCCATTCTCGATCCTGCGCCGTCGCCAGGTGCCATGGGGTACGCCGGATCGTGGACCACTTGACATCAGCGGCTCCATGCCAAGGTATTCGCTGCCTGCGGCGATGGCGGCTGACATCATGGCGGCAACGACATCGTTCTCGGTCGCACCCGCGCGCATGGCGCCGAGGCCGGCCTTCATGCCGGCGTCGACGTAGGTAGCAGCCTTGCGGATGGCGGCAATCTCTGCAGGCGACTTTACAGCACGAAGCTGCTCGATGAGCCCGGCGCCGTCGCGCAACGTGCCGAGGCGGGCGACTAGCGCCTTGTAGACGGCGATCGGTAGGAACCAGCCGCGCTCGTCGATGGCGATGCGTTTGCTCTGCCAACCCAAGTGCTGGAGGAGGTCCACGGTGAAGCTGACGGAATCGGCCCCGTCGGCATAGGGGTGGACGTTAGTAAGGAAGGTATTGGCCACCAGGTTATTGAGCTCGAGTTGGCGCACGACGAAGTGCGGCTCTCTATCGACTGGGAGCAGCAGTGCTTGGAAGGTGTAGTAGCCCGGTGTCTGTTGGCCGGTCAGGTAGAAAATGTTCTCGGGGCCGGTGACGATGAAGATGTCGATGCCGGCGTCGCTGAGCTTCGTGCGCGCGGCAGCGATGCGGTCGTCGAGCTCAGACTTGCTGAAGGCCGCCTCCACGCCCTTCTTCACGACGGCTTCGGTGTTGCTCATGCTCTGATCTCCCAAAGTGTCTCGAGATTGTGGGTGCCGATTTGGACGCCGAGGCCGGGTGCCCGCTCGACGCGAACGGTGCCGTTGGCGTAGCTGACGCCCTGCACGGGATCGTCGATCAGGCCGTCGGCGCCGTAGAGCTCGGCGTGGGCCGGGTTGGTAGTGATCGTGCAGTGAAAGGCGGCCGCAGTGGCGGCGGCGCCCTCGTTCATTTGGCCGATCATGAAGGGGACTTCGGCGGCAGCGAGGCGCCGCGCGCACGAGATGGTGGGGGTGACGCCGCCGAGCTTGATGATTTTGAGATGTGCCCAGAGCTTGCCGCGGGCCTCGATCACGCAGTCGATGTCGTCAGGGGAGATGAGGCTTTCATCCAGCATGATGGGAACCGGTGAGGCGTCCGCCAGCCGCAGGGCGGCCTCCCAGTTGCCAGCGGCGATGGGCTGCTCGGCGTAGGCGAGATCGAAGCGGGCCATCTCCCGTAGATTGGCGATGGCGTCATCGAGTGGCCAGGCGCCATTGGCGTCGATCGCGAGCTCGACGCCGTCGCCGAAGAGCTCGCGGAGCAGCGCGAGGCGAGCGCAATCCTCGCGTAGGGACCGGGCTCCCACCCGCAGCTTGAGCTTGCGGAAACCGCGTGCGGCGTAGCGCTTTGCCATGGTGCGCAGATGTGCGTCATCGGAGACGAAGAGGCTCTGGTTCGTCGTATGCTCGGGGCGGAACGGCGCGCCGAAGAGTTCCGAGACGGCAATGCCTCTGGCGCGGGCGGCCCAGTCAACAAGGGCCGTATCGACGAGGGCGCGGGAGATGGCTGGGGTGTCGGTGCAGACGCGCAGAAATTGCGCGGCGACCTCATCGTGGGGTTGAGACCAATCGAGCGCGCGAACGAGTGCGGCGATCCCTTGTCGCACTGCGCGCGGCTGCAGGCCCGTGAGGTAAGCGACATTCTCGCGGATCTCGCCAAAGCCTGCGAGGCACCCGTCACGCTCGATGACCAGATAGAGCTCGTCCAGCTCCTTGATCCGGCCAGAGCTGGCGGTGTGCAGCACCAGCTCTGGCGGATAGTGCAGGGATGCGGCGAGGAGCTTGACGGACGTGGTCATGCGAGGTGCGGGCTCTGTCCGCCGCCGAGCATGGCGAGCGCCACGTCGCGATAAATGGCAGCCGCCATGGCGAGTTCGGCGATCGGCACGTACTCGTCGGGCTTGTGCGCGACATCGAGCGCGCCGGGGCCCAGCACCACGCCTTGAGCTCCGACGCTGCGGAAGTGCACGAGGTCGCAACCTCCCTGGAAGCCCGACAGAGGCGTCGAATGGCCGTGATGTTGCCGGCAAGCAGCCTGGCTGGCGACGACGATCGGATGGTTGTCGGCAGTCTCGGTCGCGCCGCCGGTGGTGGGGCGAAATTCCGCGATCTCCATGGTCGTGCCGGCGTCCTTCGCAGCGCGTGCCACAAGGTTCGCGATCTCCGCCTTCACGGTGTCCTCGTCCTCGCCGGGGATCATGCGGCGGTCGAGCAGCAGCTCACAGCAGTCGGGAACGACGTTGTCTGCAACACCGGCCGCCGCGCGCGTGATCGTAAGGCTCGGATGACCGACGAGGGGGTGATGGCTCCCTTTGATGCGCTGGTGCTCGGCCGCGACAGCGTGCAGCAGGCTCGCCGACTTGATGATGGCGTTGATGCCGAGGTCGGGCATGCCGGAGTGGGCCGTGCGCCCGTGCACGCGCACCAGCGGGCGCAGGCTGCCCTTGTGGGCGGAGTAGGTGGTGCAGGAGGTAGGCTCGCCGACCATGCAGGCGTCGATGCTGGGGCGAGTGGCGGCATAGGCCTTGGCACCTCGGCTCGACGCCTCCTCGTCGGCGACGAACACACCCAGCAGCGTGCCCGACCAGCGGTTGCGGTTCTGCGCTAGCCAGCGCATGGCCTCCAGCATCGACGTCATCGATCCCTTCGCATCGCAGGCTCCGCGTCCATAGAGCCGGCCGCTGCTCTCGCGCAACGCGAAGGGGTCGCCGGTCCAGCCGGAGCCTGCCGGGACGACGTCGATGTGGGTGTTGAAGGCGAAGGTAGGGCCCGGACCATTGCCCAGCACGCCGACGACATTCGAGCGGCCGGGCATGAGATCGGTGCTGTGGGCTGCGAACCCCATCCCTGCCATGGCCGACTCGAGCCACCGCGCCGCCTCAAGCTCTCGCCCAGGCGGGTTCTGGGTGTCAAATGCCACCAGCCGCGTGAGACCGTCGATCATTCGCGGAAGGTCGAGCCCCTTGGTGTCGGTCATGCCAGCTCCGGTCCGATTGTCCAATTGCCCGGCTATCGTGCAATCGCGCGAGGCTCGCTACGAGAGCGCATGCCTTTGGCTTGAGCAGTCTCTTTTTATCACCACACTATTGCCTCGGCTGAACAAACTGATACCCATCATACATTCCGAAACGAGACACATCGGATCGATTGCCGGCTGAGGAGAGGACGAGGATTATGAAGCACGCAATGCGGCGCTGGTTGTTTGCATGCGCGCTCGCCATCGGGCTGGTCAGCGGCGCGGTTGCCCAGGTGGCATCCCCGAAGGAGCTCGTCAACGCCGGCAAGATCACCTACGGCGTTGCCGCTACGTTCGCGCCGTTTGAGTACATGCAGGGCGACAAACTCGTCGGCCTCGACATCGAGATGCTGGACGCCATGGCCAAGACAATGGGGCTCGGCGTCGAGGTCATGAACATGGAGTTCAAGGGCCTGATTCCTGCACTGCAGAGCAAGCGCATCGATATCATCAACTCGGGCATGTACATCCGGCCCGAGCGCGAGGAGCAGGTGGATTTCATTCCCTACCTCACGGTTGGCAATGAGATCGTGGTGCAGGCCAAGAACCCGAAGGGCATCAAGAGCCGCGAGGAGATGTGCGGTGTAAAGATTGCCGTGACGCTCGGCGGCTTTCAGGAGAAACTCGCGCGGGAGGATGACGAGAACTGCAAGAAGGTCGGCAAGCCCGGAACCGAGGTGATGACGTTCCCGACCGCGCAGGATGCCGCGCTCGCACTCAAGAACGGTCGGGCCGACGCGATCTACAACTCGACGCCGGGCGCCTACAAGCAGGTGCAGGAGCTACCGAACGACTACGCCATTGCCGGCAAAACTTTCGGGCCCTTTGCAAAGATCGGCATCGCCGTGCGAAAGGGCGAGACGGACACCAAGGAGGCGGTGGCCAAGGCGCTCGCCGCGATCAAGGCCGACGGCGTGCTTGATCAACTGCTCAAGAAGTATGGCATGCCCCTGGGGGCGAAGCTCGACTAGGTGCGCGCAGCTCGCAGGGCCTCTGCAATCGGAGCCGTCGTGGACAAGCCCTGGCTGGTCGTCGAGTACTTTGTGTCGCCGCGCTTTGTATGGGGTGCTTCGCTCACCCTTTGGATCACCGTCGTCTCGCTGTTCTTCGGCATCCAAGTCGGGCTGCTGATCGCGCTCTTGCAGGAGAGCAAGAACCGATACCTCAATGCGCTCGCCGTCGGTTATCTCTGGCTCTTCCGCGGCACGCCGGCACTGTTCCAGATCATCTTCGTGTTCAACGTGCTGCCGCAGTTCGGCATCACGCTCTCGAACTTCTGGAGCGGGGTGGTGGCGCTCGCCATGAACGAGGGTGCCTACATGGCCGAGATCGTCCGCTCCGGCCTGCAGGCGGTCGGCCGCGGCCAGCGCACGGCGGCACGCGCGCTCGGTATGAAGGAATGGCAGGTGATGCGCTCCGTCGTCCTCCCGCAGGCGCTGCGCATCATCATTCCGCCGACCGGAAACCAATTCATCGGCATGCTCAAGCTATCGGCGCTGGTATCGGCGGTAGCCGTGGAGGAACTGCTGCTGGTTGCCAATCAGGCGGCGAGCGCCAATTTTCGCTACCTCGAGGCGCTGAGCGCGGCCGGCCTCTACTACCTGCTCTTTACGACGCTCTTCATGCTCATACAGGCACGGATCGAGGACTGGGCGCGGGGCAACCGCGGACGTCGGGGCAAGAAGTCGTCGCTGTTCGAACGCATGATCGGCGCCACAGGTGGAGACGGTGGGAGGGTGCGGTGAGCGCCATGCAGGCCATCGTGAGGGTTCGTGGCCTCAATAAGTCGTTCGGTGACTTGCACGTGCTGAAGGACGTCTCGCTCAAGGTCGAGCAGGGCAAGACCGTGGTAGTGATTGGCCCCTCGGGATCGGGCAAGTCGACGCTGCTGCGCTGCCTCAACCTGCTGGAGACCATCGAATCCGGTACCATCGAGTTCGACGGACAGGACATTACGCACCTCGGCCGGCAGGCCTTCAAGACGCGTCGCGACATCGGAATGGTGTTCCAAAATTTTGAGTTGTTCGCTCATCTGACAGCACTAGAGAACATCGTGCTTGCCCCGGTGCAAGTGAAGGGTGTCGCGAAGCCGGAGGCCGTCGCTACGGCGCGCGCGCTGCTTGAGAAGGTGCGCATCCCGGAGAAGGCCGATTTCTATCCCGACGAGCTCTCTGGTGGCCAGCAGCAGCGAGTCGCCATCGCGCGGGCGCTTGCCATGAAGCCAAAGATGATGCTCTACGACGAGCCGACCTCTGCGCTCGACCCCGAAATGATCAAGGAGGTTCTCGACGTCATACAGGACCTGTCGCGTGACGGCATGACGAGCGTAGTTGTCACGCACGAGATGGCATTTGCCCGCCGAGTGGCCGACCGGGTCGTGTTCATGGAGTCGGGCCGGGTGATCGACGACGCGCCCACCTCGGAGTTCTTCCGCGGTACCAGCAGCGAGCGGGCCAAACGCTTCCTCAATCAAATATTGCACCACTGAATTTGCGGCAGCGACCAAGATATGAGCGCGACGAAGGATCGCCAACGGGTGGGCGAGGACAGACGCGCCCGCGTCGCTGGAGCCAGACGGGTGCGCCCGCCGGGCGCGTAAGGGAAGAGTCTGGAGCGAAATAGTGCGCAAGATTGGCTATACGCCGCTCTCCACGAGCACCCAAAACTTAGAGCGCCAGATCGGCGTCCTGCGCACCGAGCGATGCGATGAAATCTACCGCGAGAAAGCGTTTCCGACTGGCCAGAAAGCCCTTGATCTTGACTTCTGGGTCCAGGGTGAAGCCTTTGGTCCATATTTATTTGGGTGGCAACCGGGATTGTTTCGAGCCAACAGCGCTCGATCTATAATCGGCCAAATTCAGGGGGGCACTCCACATGCTGCGGGCCGCGATCGTTCTTCTCTTTCTTCTACTGTTGCCATCGCGCGTCTGTGCGGAGGCGCGGATTGCCCTATTGATCGGCAACCAAGTCTA
>Ga0075425_100002066_pt1 | contig 19906 bp, 17 predicted proteins | sample SoiMethybrSBSTD4_FD_75300 | JGI IMG/M metagenome (GOLD analysis project Ga0075425, IMG submission 75300) | Bulk soil microbial communities from a Populus tree surrounding site in Tennessee, USA - Soil MetaG P. TD hybrid SBSTD4 | ecosystem: Environmental > Terrestrial > Soil > Tree plantation... | reverse complement strand
GATCGCGGCTTCGATTCGAGTAACATCTCGTCCGGAGATAATCATGAAGCAGCGTGCGGTCCTTGCAACGGTGATTGTCCTGGCGATGATCGGCGTGTTCGTCCACGCGCAGTTCGGCGACAAGCCCGCTCAGTTGAGCACGGTGAAGATCAAGGACGATCTGTTCGTCATTCACAACGACTTCGTACCGGGCAACACGACCGCGCTGTTGACGACGCAAGGCGTCGTGCTCGTCGACGACAAGTTCGAGATCGATCACGACGGCATCATGGCGCAGTTGAAGAAGATCACGAATCAGCCGGTGAAGTACGTGATCAACACGCACTATCACGCCGATCACAGCGGCGGCAACGCGAAGCTGCAGGCGCTCGGCGCGCAGGTGGTGACCTCGGAGAACGCACGCGCGAAGATGGTGGACGTCAAGCAGCCGGGCCAGGCCAACATCACGCTCGAGAACACACTGCGCTTGTACGTCGGCGGCAAGCGCATCGAGGTGCGCTACTTCGGACGCTCGCATACCGACGGCGATATCGTCGTGCTGTTCCCCGATCACCGCGTGCTGTCGGCGGGCGACATGTTCACGTTTGGCGACGCGACGCCGGAGTTGATCGACTACGCCGGCGGCGGCAGCGCCAAGGATTGGACCAGGACGCTGGACGGCGTGCTGCAGCTCGATTTCGACTCGGTGGTGCCGGGACATGGCACCGTCACCACGAAGCCGGAGATGCGCAAGTTCCGCGACACCACCATGACGCTGCGCAACCGGGTGCACGACATGCTGGCGCAGAACAAGAGCCGGGCCGAGATCGAGAAGATGCTGCGAAGCGATTTCCACTTCGCCGATCTGCACGTGATGGTGAGCCTGGACGGGATGATGGCGGAGCTCCGATGAAAAACCTGTCAACTCCCAACAACCAACTCCCAACTTCCAAAAGGAGCGCGGCCTTCTTTCTCCAGCCTCTTAGAAACGCACACCCACACCCACCCGCACTTCGTTCGTGTTGAGCGAGCCGCCGAGCGCGAGCGCATCCATCCAGCTGTTCCCAAACACTTGCACGTGCCGATAGCCGATGTCGGCAAACAGCGGTCCTCCTTGCAGCATCAGGCCGCCGCCCAGGCTTGCGATCGGTGAGGTGCGATCGAGCAGCGACAGTCCAACATTGGTGAGCACGCTGGGCAGTCCGCTCGGGATGCCGCTGACATGCGGCTGGAGTCGCGCAATGCCGGCGGACGCTTCAACGTACGGACGCACGGCGGACGGTCGAGCCGCGAGACGCACGCCGCCAGATCCGTAGAACGCCGACACGCTCAAGTCGACTGGCGTCAATCCGATGAGCGTTTGCGTTCGAGACGGCAGCACATCCCCCAGACGTCCGACCTCGCCGAGCAGCTGAATGTTCGGCGTGAGATCGTTGGCGATCGTTCCTCCGAACGTGGGATGCAGCGTGTTGACGCTATTCACGCCGATTCCGCCGAAGGCCTGCAGCGATGCGTGAGGCTCCTGCGCCCACGCCGACGTTGTGGTGAACACGACGGCGAGCAGGATCGCCGCGGACAGTGACGCGGTGTGCGTGATGCGCATGGTCGTCCCTCGAAAACGCTGGCGACCGTGCGAATGGCAAGAGTCGTACCCGACTCGATTGAGCTTAACGTGTTGAAAAGACGGCCGCGTCTTCAGCGACCGTCATCTTGGTGCGACAGTAGGCGGCGGCACCACGACCGTTGGGGCGTTGCTCGAATCCTGAGTGCAGATGCCCGGGGGCACTGAGCGCATCGTGAACCTGTACTTCTTGTCCTCGGGGATTTTCTTGATCGACTTCGGATCGACGGTCGGGTCCGCAGGTATCACCGTCATTCCGCACACCACCGTCGGCGGTCCCACGGGCGCGCGTGCCTGCAGCCGACGCTGCAGTTCTTCCCTCGCCTTGTTCATCTGCGTGAACAGCTGCCCCGACTGCCGCGCTGGTGGCGTGAATGCGCCGCCGGATTTGGGAATGAGATTGCCTTGCGCACGCGCGCTCGGTATCGCGCCTAGCCAGATAACAGCGACAACGACGAAGGCGATGACCGTCCTCATGCGACCTCCGAATGCGAACCCAGCGTTAAGACGCCGCGGCCTCGGGTTCGGCTCTATTTTATCGAGTCCGCCGATTTGATGAGGCACCACGTTGTCATGCAGCGCTTCTGCTGAACGTTCGTCGTCTTGATGGGATCGGCCAGACGCCCGCCGAGCCGGGCCGTTCGGCTCACCAGCATCGCCTCGTCGACGATGAAGCGATCCGAGCCATCGGGGAGACGCACGATGCGCCCTGCAGGACCGACGCTCATCTCGATGCCAATGTTCGACGCCAGCCGCGCGAAGAACAGGCCGTTGGGCGCCAGCACGCGCCACATCTCGTCGAGCATGAGATCGAAGTGGTGCTCGTTGTCGGCGAAGTGCAGCACGGCGCTGCAGATCACCGCATCCATGCTGGCGTCGGCGTGCGGCAGGCGATCGACATCGGCCACGGTGAAGTGATCGGAGGGAACGTGCGGGGCCACCTGCGCAGCGACCTCGCGCATGCGACGTACCGCATGGGCGTCACCATCGACACCGTAGCAGTCGAAGCCGTGGCCGAGCAGCCAGATCAGATTGCGGCCGTCACCGCAGCCGGCATCGAGCACGCGGCGCCGCGCGTCGAAGCGGCCGCGCAGCAACTGATCGAACAGGTAGACGTCGATGTCGCCGAACTGCGATCGCAGGTCGGCGCCCGGCCGCGAGTCCGTCATCCGGCGCTGGCTACCGTGGGCAGCGACCAGTCCGCATCCGGCTTGCCGAACCACAGCCACGCGATGTAGTCGACGAGCGGCGGCTCGCCGCCCACCTCGCGCAAGCGGGCATTCACCTGCCCGCGGTGGTAGGTCGAGTGGCTCGTCACCTGGAAGATCGTTTCGGCGAGTGTCGGCACCGCGAAGGTTGTCCCCAGCCGCTTCTCCTGCTCGGCGACGAACGGCATGAGGATCGGACGCGTCAATGCAGCGGCATCGAGCGTGCCGAGAAACGCACGCGCGTCGGGGTAGCACGACGTCGCACGCTCACGCAGATCTGCGATCTCGGCACAGTCGCCGAACGATCGAATCGGCAGCAGCGATTCGTTTCGCCACACCATCAGGAACAGCCGCTGCACCAGGTGCAGATGCGTCAGCAGATCGCGAAGCCGCGTGTCCTTGCGCGCGCCCTCATGGGCGAGCACCGAGCGCCACACCGTGGCGTCGGCCCATTCCATGTGCTGTACGAGCTCGCGAAGCGCATCGAGAGAAAGCATGTCAATTGGTCCTCGTTCCCGTCGCGGACGACGCCGGCGCAGGGGTTGCCGGCGCCTCGCGCGGCGGCCGCGGCATCTCCTCCCTCGAGAATCGCGGAAGCCGCTCGTCCCGCATCGCCACGTGATAGACCATCGCCGCCATCACGATCGCCGACTGCTTCACATCCTCCTCGACGATCCGCTCGTAGGTGTCGAGGTTGGTGTGCCACGTATAGGTCTGATACTGAATTGGATCGAGCAGCGTGTTGATGCCGGGAAGGCCCGCGACATTGAACGACGTCGAGTCGGTTCCACCGGTCGCGCGCGTGCGCGTCGTCGTCGCGCCAAGCAGGCCCAGATCCTTCAACGACGCCGCCGCTTCGCGGAGCACCGTGCCGGCGGCGAGAGGACCGAACACCGTGAGACCGCGGACGCGCCCGGTGCCCGAGTCGACGTTGAAGTAGGCCGCGAACTTGTCGTACTCGGCCTTCGGCTCTTCGAAGGTGCCAAAGTGCTGCTTCACGTAGGCCTGCGATCCGAGCAGGCCCTGCTCTTCACCGCTCCACAGCGCCACGCGAATCGTGCGCCGCGGCTTCACGCCGATCGTCGTGAGGATGCGCGCCGCCTCCATCATGATCGCGCAGCCGATGGCGTTGTCGGTGGCGCCGGTGGCGGCATGCCATGAATCGAGATGTCCACCGAGCATCACCACTTCGTCCGCTTTGTCGCTGCCCGGGATTTCTGCCACCGCGTTGTAGTTGGTCCGGCCATCCGGGTAGGTGCGATTGACGATCTCGAATTCGAGCTCCACCGCACGCTTGTCGGCGAGCAGCCGCGAGATGCGGCCGTAGTCCTCGTTGCGCATGACCACCGTGGGCGGCGCCTTGGCGACCTCGTAAGTGTTGTTGCTGAACGCACGAATCTGCCCGTGATCGCGGCCGGCATCGTTGACGCGCACCAGCGCGCCGTTGGCCAGGAGAAACTGATTCACCTGCTCCTGCACCTGGTTGTTGGTGAGCGGCCGCGGCGACGATGGCTCGGGCGCGGGCCCTTGCCCTCGCGGCCCCGCGGCGCCTGGCGCCGCGCTCATTTGTGCTTGCACGTCGGCATCTTCGCGACGCAGCGGCACTGGATTGAACGTCACCGGCACCGTCTGATGCGGACCGACCAGCACGATCTTTCCTTTGACTGTGTTCTTGATGCTGTCGAGATACGTCGTGAGGTCGACCTGCGTGACCGGCGACGGCGGAAGCACGATCTGCACCGCGGCGCCGCGCGCGACACCGTTGGTGCTCGGCGTCCACGACAACGCTTCGACCACCAGCGCGTCCTTCACCGGCGAGACGAGATGCGCGACGAGCCGCTCGTTCAACCAGCCCGCGTGCCCGAAATCCCATGGCTCGAGATGCGCGTTCTTCAAACCCCAGTCGCGCATCTGCTGCAGCGCCCATTCTCCGGCCGCTTTGAGATTCGGCGAGCCGGTGAGTCGAGGTCCGTAGACATCGGTGAGCACGTGCAGGGTCGGCAGAATGCGGGAATTCGCCGAGCCTTCCTGGCGAATCTTCCAGAAGGCGCTTTGATCGGGATGCTCCTCAGCCAGGGGGATGGCACTGGCCAGGAGAATCGCGGCGGCAACAGCCACGACTTTGGACATGACAACCTCGACTTAGGTTGTCGTTGAAATACAGGGGTTTGTCAATGTTCAACTCCCAATTCCCGACTCCCAACTCCCAAAAAGAGCAGGAGCTGCCAAGCAGGTTTTTAGGAGTTGGGCGTGGTCGGCGGCCTATCGACCCACCCTGCGATCGTGGGAAGCGCGTTGCGTTTCATCCACCCAGAAGAAGGCAATGAGCTGTTGCAAGGCCGCCGCCTGCGATGACATCTGCTCCGCCGTCGCCGCCAGCTCCTGGGCCGCTGACGCGTTGCGCTGTGTCACCTGGTCGACGCGGCCCATCGCCTGATTGACCTGCTCCACACCCGCGGACTGCTCGCTCGACGCCGCAGCGACTTCCTGCACCAACTGTGCCGATTTTTGAATCGAGGGCACGAGCACGTTGAGAAGCTGGCCCGACCGCTCGGCTACGTTGACGCTGGACGAGGCGAGCGCGTTGATCTCTCTCGCGGCGCTCTGACTTCGTTCGGCGAGCTTGCGAACCTCCCCCGCGACCACGGCGAAGCCCTTGCCGTTTTCACCGGCGCGCGCGGCCTCGATTGCCGCGTTGAGCGCCAAGAGGTTCGTCTGGTAGGCAATCTCTTCGATGACGGACACTTTGTCGGCGATCGACTTCATCGCCGTGACGGTCTCTCCCACGGCCGCGTTGCTCTCCTGCGCATCCTTGACCCCGCTGCGCGACATCTGCTCCATGTGATGGCTGTTCTCGGCGTTGTGCGCGATCGAGGCACTGATCTGCTTCAAGCTCGAACTGGTCTGCTCGACCGATGCCGCCTGCTCGCTCGTGCCCGACGACAACGACGAGGCCGATGCCGACACCTGTTGTGCCCCGGCCGCAATCTCGTCCGACGTCTTCCACACCTGGGTCGTGACTTCGCTCAGCTTCGCGACCATGTCGTCGAGCGAGGCGCCGATTCGCGTCAGTTCGTCGTGTGACGAGCGGTCGTGCGCCGCACGTGCCGTCACCTGCAGATTTCCCGTGGCCACGCGCTCGACGAGCTCGACAACCTCCTTTGCCCGCCGCGCCAGGACCATCGCCATGCCGCCGCCAAGGAGGGTTACGATCAGCCCGACGCCAACCGAGATCGATCCGCTGATCAACGTGGCCAGCCGCTGCTGCGCCGCCACGGCCAGGAAGGACGCGTCGGCGGAGGCCCGGCTGCGAGCAGCCAGGCTCTCGATGTGGGCCTTCAATGTGTCGTGGCTCGTGCGCATCGTCTCGAGCGCTGCGACGAGCCGCTCATCGAGCTTGCCCGTACTGAGCCGCTCGGAAGTGCTCCTCGCAAGCGAGTAGTAGGCTTGGAACTCGCCGGCCAGCGCGTCGACCTCGGTTGCGGTCAGGGTCTCGTTCTGCTGTTCCGCGGTGAGCGACGCGAGGAATGCGTCACGCGTGCGATCGGCCTCGTCGAGCATCGCGGCATCTTTCGACGCCGCGGCGCCCTGCAGGATCAACTCGATCTCGCGAAGACTCGGAGCAAGGCTCCGCGTCATCAAGAGCGCGGGGTAATGGTTGCGTCGAAGGTCGGTCAGCAAATGCGCGGTGCGGGCGCCGGTGATCGCGGTCGCGGCGACGCCCGTCACGACGCCGGTCCCGGCCATCACGCCGAGCACGACGAGCTTGACGGCCAGCGACCGATTGTCGAACCAGCGCAGCTTCAGTCTCATCGATTGCCCCGTTGAGGAGACGCGACGCGATGCCGACGCCGATTCGATCGGTAGACGCGCGACGTAGGTCTTTCGTGGCCACATCGGCCACTCACTGCCCAAATATCGGCGGCTCGAATATCGAACAACATACGCGAGCTCAGCCTAATGCCCTCTGGCCGATGGCCGATACGTCTAGTCGTGTTCGCACTCAACGCGCTAATGAAGACGGCCCCCGGTCCCCAGGTGAGCTCGTTACACGGACGTTACATCGTGCTGCTGGCCGTGATCCTCTGGCTTGCCGCACCGCGAGCGAGCGCGGCCCAGCCTCCGCCGGGCGGACATGGCGATCAGGCGCCCGCGGCGGTCGAATATCCATCGTTTCACCTATCCGGCTTTGCCGACGTGAACTTCGCGTCGCAGAAGGCATCGGATGGTGCGCGCGGATTCACCGAGGGTCAATTCGTGCTGCATCTCGCGTCGGCGCTGTCGCCTCGTGTGCATTTCTTCGGCGAGATCTCCTTCTCACCGCGCGCCGATGCAGGCACCGGCACCCCGGCGGCCACTGGATACAACGCTGAAATCGAACGCGCGATCATCAGATTCGATCGCAGCGATCAGTTGAAGGTATCGTTCGGCCGCTATCACACACCCGTGAACTGGTGGAACACTGCCTATCATCACGGCCAGTGGCTGCAAACCACGATCAACCGCCCGGAGATGATTCAGTTCGGCGGCCGCTTCCTGCCCGTCCATTTCATCGGCGCGCTCGTGGAAGGATCGGTTCCCGCCTCGGGATTGAACATTGGCTACCAGGGTGGTGTCGGAAACGGCCGCGGCAACGTCATCAGCCGCGGCGGCGATGCGGGCGACAACAACGCGCGGCCCGCATGGTTGATGAATGTGTTCAGCAAGCCCGATCGCGCCTACGGACTGCAAGTCGGCGCGTCGCTCTATTTCGACAGGGTCAGCGTACCCGCCCGGCCCGAGTTCGACGAGCGCATCGTCGCGGCTCACGCCGTGTGGCAGCACGAAGATCCGGAAGTGATCGCGGAGATCGCCAACGTGCATCACTCGCAGGTCGGCGGAAGCGTGACGGCATCCAACCTCGCCTACTACATCCAGACCGCCTACCGACTGCCGATCGGGAATCGCTTGTGGAAGCCGTACTACCGGTTCGAGCACATCGACATCGAAACCACCGATCCGGTGTTCGCCGGCGTGCCGAGTCTCGACGGCTCCACCGTGGGCGTGCGGTACGACGTCTCGACGTATGCGGCGATCAAGGGTGAGTTTCGAGCGCGACGCCGCGTCGACGGCCAGCCATTCACCAAGGGCTGGTTCACGCAAGTCGCGTTCACGTTCTAAGAGAGCGACATGTTTCGACGCGTTATCGGCTCGCTGTTCTCACTGTGCCTCGTCCTGGCGCTGATCGCTCCGCTCGACGGGCAGTCATCGAATGACGTGGCTGTTGTCACGAACGCCGACGTGCCCATTGACAGTCTGTCGCTGTACGAGGTTCGACGTCTGGTCCTCGGCGAACGCGATTTCTGGACGCCGGGCGTTCGCGTGACGCTCATTCTCAACGCACCCGGCGCTCACGAGCGAGACGTCATCCTGAAGACCGTCTGTCGCATGACCGAAGCCCAGTTCCGGCAGCACTGGATCGCGAAGATGTTTCGTGCGGACACGCTCATCAGGCCGCGGATCGTCGACACGACTGAGATGGTCGTGGATCTGACGGGCCGAACCACCGGCGCCATCGCCTTCGTCGATGCTGCGAAAATCGGCAAGAACGTGAAGGTGCTCAAAATCGACGGTCTCGCCCCTGGCGAGCGCGGATATGCGCTTCACTGACGATCAATTCAGGTTCTTGTAAACCCGCTCTTCAAAGCCCTGGAGCGTGCGGATGGCGCCTTCGTCATAGAACGGCAGCATCTGCATCAGGATGACGGCGCCAACCTGCTTCTGCGGGTCGATCCAGTAGAAGGTGTTGTTGATCCCCGCCCAGCTCATGCTGCCCGGGCTTCGCATCGACGGGTTCGGTGTCTTGGGCGCCGCGAGCTGGAAGCCGAGGCCCCACACATCCTCGCCCGCGCCGAGTGGATAGGGCTTCGAGCGAAGCGGCTCGGCAGTCGGTTGGAGACGCACCTTCACGCTGCCGATCTGGTTCTTGCCCATCTCGGCAACCGTGGCCTCTTTCAGGATGCGAACGTTGCCAAGCTGTCCTTTGTTGAGAATCATCTGCACGAACCGCGAATAGTCGGTCGCGGTGGCGAACAAACCGCCGTCGCCGCGGATCGTCGCCGGAATCGGATCGGGATTCTGGGTCTCGGCAATCTTGCCGTTGGCCTTCTGATTCAGCGTCACCACCCGCGAGTACTTCGCTTTCGGCACCGTGTAGGTGGTGTCACGCATGCCGAGAGGCGTCGTCACGTGCGCATCGAGATAGGCGTCGATGCGTTCGCCCGTCACCTTCTCGACCAGCTCGCCGAGCACGCGCGTGCTCGCGCCGTAGGTCCACTGCGCGCCCGGCTCGTTGACGAGCGGCAGCTCCGAGTCGTTGGTCGCGCCCGTCTTCTTCTGTGCGATGGCCAGACCGTGATCGGACCAGGAGTAGCCGAAGCCCGACGTGTGCGTGAGCAGCTGACGGATGGTGATCGGCCGCGTGGCCGGCTTGGTCTCGTACGTGCCCGCCTGTTCGTCGACCTTGCTGAAGACTTGCGGCGACGCGAGCCGGGGCAGATATTTCGAGACCGGATCGTCGAGACCGATCTTGCCCTGCTCGACCAACTGCATCACGCCCACCGACGTGACCGCCTTGGTCATCGATGCGATGCGGAAGATCGTGTCCTTGGCCATCGCCTTGTTCTGCGCCACGTTCATCTTGCCGAAGGCCTCGTGGTAGAGCACCTTGTCGGGGCCGACGACGATGGCGACGATGCCGGGAACGTCGCCGCGGGCGATGACGTCGCTGAAGAACTGCGACAGCGCGGCCGGTCCCGAATTGCGCAGCGCAGGTCCGGTCCGCGCGGCATCGAGGCTCACGAGCATCAGCACGACGACGCAGAACACGGTGCGCTTCATCGGATCACCCTCACGACGTAGGGGCCGCCTTTAGGCGGCCCTGAGAGAGGCCGCCTGAAGGCGGCCTCTACGTACTACGCAAGCTTCGTTTTCGACAACGGCAGCTCTCTCACACGCGTGCCGGTTGCCGCGTGGATCGCATTCGCAAGCGCGGCCAGCACCGGCGGCAGACCAGGCTCGCCGACACCCGTGGGCGGCGCATCGCTGTCCACGAAGTGGACGTTGACCTGATACGGCGCATCGGTCATGCGTGCCACCTGGAAGTCGTGGAAGTTGCTCTGCTTGATGCGTCCACCGGCTGCGGTGATCTCCGCCGATCGCGCCAAGCCGACCGCCATCACCGCCGCGCCTTCCATCTGCGAGCGGACGCGATCGGGATTGACGATCACACCGGCATCGACCACCTGATCGATGCGCGGCACCTTGAACGAACCGCGCCCATCGAGCTGCACTTCGACCACCGATGCCACGTAGGTGTTGAAGCTGCGATGGGCGGCGATGCCGAGGCCCCAGCCGTTGCCCGACTTCTTCTTGCCCCAGCCCGCCTTCTCGCCGGCGATCTGCAGCACTCGACGCAGACGGCGCGTGTCGATCGGATACTTGTCGTAGGGCGCGCCGTAGTTCGAGTAGTCGACGCCCTGCGCTTTGAGATCGAGCACCTTGCCCGGGCCAAGGAGGTCGAGCAGGTACTCGAGCGAATCGCGTCCGGCGGCGTGCGCCATCTCGTCGGCGAAGCTGTGCGCGGCAAAGGCGTGGAAATTGTTGCTCACGGCGCGGAACCATCCGATGCGCACGTGCGCGTCGGCCGGTCCGTTCTCGGCGCGGATGTTCGGCACGTCGTACGGCAGATCGGTGAGTCCGAGATCGAGCTCGAAACTGAGCGGCTCGCGCGCGCCCGGCGCGAACGTCGACGCGATCGGCGGGAACGCCGATCGATGCAGCCACGCGGTCGGCTTCCCTTTCGCATCGACCGCTGCCTTGTGATACACCGCCGCCGTCGTGTGGTAGTAGTCGAAGCGGATGTCGTCTTCGCGCGTCCACACCACCTTCACCGGCTTCCCGAGCTTCTTCGACAGCACCGCCGCTTCAGCCGCGTAATCGGGCTTCGACTTGCGGCCAAACCCGCCTCCGAGCAGCGTGACGTGACAGACCACGTCCTCCTTCTTGATCCCGAGTACCGCTGACACCGCGTCCTGCACCGCTTGCGGATTCTGCGTCGGGCACCAGATCGTGGCTTTGCCATCGCGCACCTCGGCGACGGCGGCCGGCGGCTCCATCGATGCGTGCGCCGCCATGGCGGTGTGATACGTCGCCTCGATGGTCTTGCCGCCCTTGGCGAACTCGGTGTCCACGTTGCCGAGATTGCGGAACACCTTGCCCGACTTCTGCACCGTGGCCAGCAGCTGCTGCTTGAACGCCTCCGATTCGAACGCCGCGTGCGGGCCGTCGTTCCAATCGATCTTGAGCTTCTTGCGCCCCTGCATCGCCGCCCACGTGTTGTTGGCGATCACGGCGACGCCGCCGAGCGGCTGGAACAGATGCGGCGGCTTGAACGGATCGATCGGCATCGTCTGCAGCACGCCCTTCACCGCCAGCGCCTCTTTGTCGTCGAGGCTCTTGACGGTGCCGCCCAGCACCGGCGGATGCTCGATCGACGCGTGCACCATGCCGTCGCGGAACACATCGAGTCCGAATTGCGCCTTGCCGCTGACGATGTTCGAGAGGTCGTAGATTGACGTGTCTTTGCCGACGAACTTCCATGCGGTCTTCGGCTTGAACTGCAGCTGCTCTGGCTTCGGCACTGGCATCTTCGCCGCCGCCGGCACCAGCGCGCCATACGCGAGCCGTCGTCCGCTCGCTTCGTGCAGCACCTCGTGGTTACGCGTGGTGCACGAGGCCGCCGGGACGTTCCACTGCGCGGCCGCGGCGCTGATCAACATCGACCGCGCCGATGCGCCGGCGCGGCGGAACGCGTCGTAGAAGTCGCGCACCGATCGCGATCCGTCGGTGTTCTGATCGCCGTAGCGCGCATCGCCGATGCCCTGCTCGATGCGGCAGCGGCCCCAATCGGCGTCGAGCTCGTCGGCCGCCACGAGCGGCAGCGACGTACGAATGCCAGTGCCCATCTCCGATCGATGCGTGACGATGAACACGGTGCCATCGGGCTCGATGCCGAGATAGACGCTCGGGTTGAGGCGAGCGGTGTCGGCCTTGGTCTTGAAACCACCAACGGGCGTCTGCGCCCAGGCGGAGTCGGGCAGAACGCGCGCGGCCAGCACGAACGCACCGGTCGAGACGAGGCCACCGAGGAACTGTCGCCGGCTGACGTTGACGACGGCCTGCCCGCCGGAGCCTTGGCGAAGGTGGGCGTTCATGCGCGCCTCCCAGCCGCAGTCTTGATGGCGGCGCGAATGCGCTGATAGGTGCCGCAGCGGCAGATGTTGCCTTGCATCGTGCGGTCGATGTCTTGATCGGTGGGGTTCGGCGTGCGCGCGAGGAGTGACGCGGCCTGCATGATCTGCCCGGTCTGGCAGTAGCCGCACTGCGCCACGTTGTGCGTCGACCACGCCTTCTGCAGCGGATGGGTGCCATCGGGACTCAGGCCTTCGATGGTGACCACCTTCTTGTTCTGCAGCGTCTTGAGCGGCGTCTGGCACGAACGCACGGCTGTGCCCTCGAGATGCACCGTGCAGGCGCCGCACAATCCGGCGCCGCATCCGAATCGCGTTCCAGTCAAGCGCAGATCGTCGCGCAAGTACCAGAGCAGCGGCATGTCTTCATCGCCCTCGAACGTACGGGCCATTCCGTTCACTGTCAGCTTGACCATCGCGTGGGTTCCTCGCTGGTCCCGGATTATATCCGCGCGGGAAAATCGGGGGATCCATAATGATGTGCCATCGATATGGCTCTCGCCACTGGCACTCGTGTTGGTCCCTATGAGGTTCTGTCGGCCATCGGCGCTGGCGGGATGGGCGAGGTGTATCGGGCGCGCGACACCAAGCTCGGTCGCGACGTGGCGTTGAAGGTGCTGCCGCCGCATTTCGCACTCGACCCCGATCGCATGGCCCGGTTCACACGAGAAGCGCAGCTGCTCGCGTCGCTCAATCATCCACACATCTCGGCGATCTACGGCGTTGAAGAGCACGCGCTCGTCCTGGAGTTCGTCGATGGTCCTACCCTCGCCGACCGGATACTGCCCGGTCGACTCGAGACCGATGAGGCGCTCGCGATCGCACGTCAGATTGCCGACGCGCTGGATGCCGCGCATCAGCAGGGGATCATCCATCGCGATCTGAAACCGTCGAACATCAAGGTCCGCGCCGACGGCACTGTGAAAGTGCTCGACTTCGGGCTGGCGAAGCTTGCCGACGGCAACGCGCAGACACAGGCCGAGGCGCTCACGCAGTCTCCGACAGTGACCAGCCCCGCGATGACGGGCGTGGGCGTCATCCTCGGAACGGCGTCGTACATGAGTCCGGAGCAGGCGCGCGGACAGACGGTCGACCGGCGCGCCGACGTCTGGGCATTCGGCTGCGTGTTGTACGAAATGCTGACCGGGAAACGCGCCTTCGATGGCGGGACCGTCACCGACGTGCTCGCCGCCATCCTCGAGCGCGAGCCTGATTGGGAGGCGCTCCCGCCGGCGACGCCACTCAACGTCACACGGCTGCTTCGTCAGTGTCTCGAGCGCGATCGGAAGAAACGTCGACGCGATATCGGCGACGTTATCCTCGAACTCGATTCGGGCTCGGTCGCGGACGCTGCGGCAACGCACGATCGTCGGTCGCGTGTCAGCGGAAGGATCGTTGCAGTGGCGGCGGCCGTCATGGCCGCGATTGCAATCACTGGCCTGGCGATCGTACTCCTTCGCGCACCAGCGACGACCGCACCGTCAGCGACTCCACCGACACTGACCCGGCTGACATCGGACGCCGGGTTCACCGCCGATCCGGCGATCTCCAGAGACGGTGCGCTGGTGGCCTACGCGTCGGACCGCGCCGGCGACAACCAGCTCGATATCTGGGTCCAGCAGACCAATGGCAGTACGCCAATTCGCGTGACGCACGATTCGTTCGACGAACGAGAGCCGTCGTTTTCGCCGGACGGCAGCCGCATCGTGTTCCGGTCCGAACGCAATGGCGGCGGCATCTACGTCGTGCCGACCCTCGGCAACGAAGCGCCGCGGTTTCTCGCGGCAGGTGGGCGTCGCCCGCGATTCTCGCCCGATGGGCAATCGATCGCGTATTGGACCGGCAACAGCATCGGGTTCTTCCCTCGCGCCGGAGCCTATCGCACGTTCGTCGTGCCCCTCGCTGGCGGGGCACCGAGGGACATCGCAGCACAGATGACCGCGGCCAGATACCCAGTCTGGTCGCCCGACGGCAAGGGTCTGCTCGTCCTCGGATCGCGCGCGCCGCAACCGGAGCGAGAGGCGTACGACTGGTGGTTCGTTCCGATCGACGGCGGCGCTGCAACCCCGACTGGCGCGTTCAAGTACCTGACCAGCCTGGCCGTCGGAGAGATCGGTGGTGTCAACGGTGCAGCCAACTTCGGGCCCGACGACTGGTTTGGATCGAACATCCTCTTTTCGAACTTTCAGTTTCTCTGGTCGCTCCCGACCGATCCCGCAACGCACACCGCAACAGGTGCACCACAGAGGCTGACGTTCGGCACCAACTACGACGCGCAGCCGCTGAGTTCGTCGTCGGGAGCGATCGCGTTCTCAAGTGCGACCTTCGTCAATACCGTGTTCGGGTTGCCGCTGGATTCGACCACTGGTCTCGCAACCGGTTCACCCGTGCGCCTCACCGATGGCATCGCGTATGAAGCACGGCCATCCTCGACATCCGATGGCCGGATGATCGCGTATCGATCGACGACTGCACAGACCACAGTCATCGTGAAAACCCTGGCTGAGAATCGCCTCATCGATCTCGGGATCAGGACCGCTCGCTTTGGGCCCGGTATTTCCCCCGATGGGAGTGTGGTGGCGTTCGAAACGCCCAAAGGCATCGACATGGTTCCGTCGCAGGGCGGTCCGTCGCGAACGCTGTGCTCGGACTGCCTGATTGGTGACTGGACGGACGACAGTACTGCCCTTGCCGTCGTACGGCGCGATCGGTTGAGTGTGGTCGACGTGAAATCTGCCGCGGCGAAGGATCTCGTCACCGGAGAAGCCGTGAGTCGTCCATTCCTCAGTCCGGACAAACAGTGGATCGCGTTCCGGGCATCCAACGGTGACCTGGATCAACTCGCCGTGGCCCCCGTGGATGCGCGTGGTCCGGTCTCGCGTGGCCGGTGGATTCCGCTCGGCGCACCGGAGCCGGACGCGCGGCCGGCTGGCTGGTCGAAGGATGGCCGCCTTCTCTACATCGTCAGCTCGCGCGATGGCACGCGATGTCTATACGCCGTCCGCATCGATGCGGCCACCGGGCAACCCAACGGTGACGTGTTTGCGATACGGCACTTTCACGGGACGCGCAACGGATGGGCGGGCACCCTCGGCGTGCTGTCGACTGGGCCAGCGAGCGCCGTTCGCGGCGGACGGTTTCTGTTCGACATCGCCACGTTCTCGGCAAACGTGTGGCTGATGACAACCCCTCGAAGCGATCGATAAGCGAGACTACGCGTTATAGATTGGTCCACCCTGACGACGATACGACGCCAACACTGCTGCGGCTTCGTCGCGCAGGACGCCGCGCGCAAACCTGATGCCGCGTGATTCGAGATAGGAGTACGACTCGGGAAACACCGGGCCTTCGTCGAAGTCGATCGCCAGGGCATCGTCGCGACCCGCGCCGGTCACCACCCGCCTGATGCCGCTCCAGAGCACCGCGCCAAGACACATCGCGCACGGATCGCACGAGGTCGCGAGCGCGTGGTCGCGATCGGGACGATGCAGGCTGTACGATCCGACGCGCTGCTCCGCCATCATGATCGCCATCATCTCGGCATGCGCCACGCTGTTGTTCAATCGGACAACGCTGTTGACGCCGACCGACACGAGGCGATGCGAGTGGGCCTCGAAGACCGCCGCGCCAAACGGTCCGCCCGTCTTCCGACGCACGTTCGCCGCGGCCAGCTCGATCGCGACACGCATCTTGGCTTCGTCGGTCGCATACACGCCGTTCCAATCGACCACGTCGTCGATCCACTCGGGCGCGCTGATGACGACGTTCTCACTCACGTCCCGCATGCGAACACTCGCGATTCTGACACAGAGAGCGCAGGGGGAGCGGAGGGCGCGGGGAGATCACGCAGAGAGCGCAGAGGAGCAGAGCTCGCAGAGGACGCGTGCCAGGGGTGACCCGCCTGATCGACAGTCCGCTCCTCGATGCGGGTCACCCCTGGCACGCGAGCTCCGCGAGCTCCGCTCCTCCGCGATCTCTGCGTGATCCCTCGGCGCCCTCCGCGCTCTCCGCGCTCTCGCCGTCCCAGTTGCGGGACGCCGCGAACCAAGTCCATGCCCGCTCGTAATACGTCACATTCAGGTGTGCCACATCGTTATGTCGTTCGTAGAAATGTCCAGGAGGCCCGAATGAGGCGAATCCTCGGCGCGCTGGCTTGTGTGGCTGTTGTTGCTGCGCCCGTCTTTGGTCAATCGGCTGCACCCGCACCCTCGTTCGACATCGCCGACGTTCATGCCGGAAGCCGCAATCCCGGCGTGGGCATGACCGGCGGTCAGTTACGCGATGGTCGCTACGAGCTGCACAACGCCACCATGGTCGATCTGATCCGAACCGCGTACAGCGTCGATGCTGAACGCGTGCTCGGCGGACCAAGCTGGCTCGAGCTCGACAAGTTCACGGTGATCGCCAAGGCACCGCAGTCGACGTCGCTGCCGACACTGAAGTTGATGCTGCAGTCGCTGCTCGCCGATCGATTCAAGCTCGTTGTGCATCAGGACACCCGGCCGATGATGTCGTATGCGCTGACGGTGATCGGCGGTAAGCCGAAGATGAGAGAAGCCGCGGGACCGGGCAGCGGATGCCAAGGGCAACCGCAGCCTCCCCCCGAGCCAGGCGTCGTTCCCACTCAGCTCGGCGTGTGTCGCGGTGTGACGATGGCCGCGTTCGCGGACGTGCTTCCTCGAGCGGCAGGCCCGTACATCACGAGTCCCGTCGTCGATGAGACGGGGCTCACCGGCACGTGGGACTTCGAGATCAGATTCCACGGCCGCCTCCAGTTGGCCCAGGCCGGCACCGAGGGCATCTCGATCTTCGATGCGCTCGAAAAGCAGCTCGGGCTGAAGCTCGAGCTCAAACAGCGGCCCACATCGGCGTTCGTCGTCGACAGTCTCACTCAAACGCCGACGCCGAATGCACCCGAGGTCGCGAAGGCGCTGCCGCCACCGCCGCCGCCCGAATTCGAAGTGGCCACCATCAAGCCAACCGATCCCGACACAAAGGGCACCACCGCGAGACTGCAGCCCACGGGTATGGTCACGGTGACCGGCATGCCGCTCAAGCAGCTGATGCAGCTCGGGTGGGACATCAACAGCGACGATCTCCTCGACGTGCCCAAGTGGCTCGAGACTGCCCGCTTCGATCTGGTGGCGCGCGCATTCGCCTCGACGACCAACACCGATATGCCGCCGATCGAGATCGACACGCTTCGGCAGATGGTGCGCACGCTGCTCATCGAGCGGTTCAAGATCAAGATGCACACTGAAGAGCGCTCGGTGTCGGGCTACGTCCTCTCAGCCGACAAGCCGAAGCTCACGAAAGCCGATCCGGCAAGCCGGACGAAATGTCAGGAAGGTCCTGCCCCCAATCAGGCCGACCCGCGCAACCGCAATCCGATCCTGTCGCGGCTCATCACCTGTCAAAACACGACGATGGCCCAGTTCGCCGAGCGGTTGATGTACTCGGCCAACGGCTACGTGCGCGTGCCGGCGCTCGACGCCACAGGTCTCGATGGCGGATGGAACTTCTCCGTCAACTTCAGTCCGATCGGCGCATTTCAAGGCGGGCGCGGCGGCGACGGCGCGGGTCCCGCTGCGGCACCACCTTCGGGCGCACTGACCGCATCCGATCCGAATGGCGCCATCTCGCTTCCCGAGGCGCTCGACAAGCAGCTGGGGCTGAAGCTCGAAATGAAGAAGCGGCCGATGCCAGTGCTGGTGATCGATCACATAGAAGAGAAGCCGGTGGAAAACTGATCGGCGCGGGAACGGGGGAAACGGGGAAGACGATCTCCGTTCTATATCGAGATTGACGATCGTGGCTCACCTGCGGCGGCCATCGCCGATCGACTTCAACAAATCACCGCGGCCGCCGTCAGGGGCAGCCGCTCGATGGACGGCCCACGACCAACCGATACCCGATGTCGAGCGCCTCTGCTTCGAGGAGCTCGCCGTACCGACGTTGCCATTCCCCAGTGTCGAGATGTTCCTCGAGTCGCTGGAGCGGCGAGAGGTCCCGACAGGTTGCGAAGCTCGAAATCCCACTGCGAACTTCAGGGTTCAGATACGCCCGGGGACGACGCCAGTAAGCGCCCAAGAAGCCGTCCGCACAGTCGTGGGGAATCGGCACCGTGATCACTTGTGCGTCTGCGAGGAAATTCAGGAGTCGTTCGACGGGAGGAAGGCGCTGTCGATCCGCTTCCAGAAACTGGGGAAAGTAATCCCTCATCAACCAAAAGCCTTCGTGCGACGGGTCCCACGTCAGCAGGACGATTCGGTCTCGGGCCACTCGACTGAGCTCTCGCAGGCCCGCATCTTGGTCGTTCCAGTGGTGTACCGTCAGGACGGCCATGGCGGCGTCGAAGGCCTCGTCCCGGAATGGTAGCCGTTCCGCGATCGCCTGTGCCGCAGGCGCCGCCTTGGGCGGCCGCTGCTGAAGCATCACATCGGACGGCTCCACGGCCACGACAAACCGATCCGCCGGTTCGTACGACCCTGTCCCGGCGCCCACGTTGACGACAGTTCTGGCCTCCCGAAGCTCGCGGGCGATGAGGCGGGCCAGGCGCGTATCCTCTCTTCGCGTCTGTTTGTAATCGGCACCGATGCGATCGTAGGTGCTCAGCACGTACTTCTTCTCTGGTCCGTCCAACGCGATGCCGCTCACCTGCGGTACGCGCGCGTCAACGATAGTACCGCGCGCGAGCGGAGCGCGCGAGCGCGGCCCGGTGCCGGCAGGTGCAGCGGCCCGTTAGACGGCGCTGCGTTACGGGCGACTTGGCGAAAGCAGCACCGACACTGCACCCGCCAAAACAGTCACCGCAAAGACCGCGAGCCCAGGCCACAGCAGGCTGCGCTCGAGTCCGGATAGCTCACGCCAGTACGTATCAAAGAGCCGTCGACGGGCCAGTCCACGCCAGCCGTGCCGTCCAGCCGCGCGGATTTGCACATAGCTCATTGTGAGCACACTGATGGCGAACGATACGAACAGGAACACGATCCAAGCCTTGATAAGGGATTTCATGTCTGTCCGTCTAACGTGCCAGTGAGCCGTGCGCCGCGCCGCTCGTCGGCTGCAGCGGCATCTTAAACCGCACGCCCGCCCGTGGCATGGTTTGGCGCGTCGTCGGCCGACCATTTCGCGAGTTGGCAATGTCGACACTTGCGCGTGAATGTGTTGTACGACCATCGGCTACTCATGAACGGCCTCCTACACCGGGGGCACGGCCAGTTCACAACCCGATTGGACGTGATTAGCAGAGCCATCATCCATGCCACAGCCACAACGAAGAACGGCCAGGAGGAACCGGCGATTTTCGAAAAGAGAATGCCGACGAGGCCTGCCGGAATATAAGTCGCGATCAGCAACCAGCACAGGCGCTCACGCTTCCGTAACTGGATCCAGTGTGAGTCGTACAACGTCCACCATTAATCGGACAGTAGTCTCGTCGGTCTAACGTCTTGCCGCTCACCTGCGGCACGCGCGCGTCCACGATAGCACTGCGCGCGAGGGGCGCCCGCGAGCGCGGCCTCGTACCGTCAGATGCAGCGCCCGTTAGACCGCACTGTTACGAATAGCGCGAGATCCACCGACCGCTCTGGTCTTCCAGTCGCCCATCACTCCAACTTACATAAGTGCGATCTCGGAAGTCGCGTTGAGACCACACACGAAGAGTGCCGGTCGACGACCTGCCAGTAAGCTCGGTTGTAACGGCAACGTCGCGCCTCTTCAGAGCTGCCATATAGGCCTCAATGTCAGTTGGATAAAACCAAACGTTCATGAGCCGATTGTTGAACAACCCCAACCTAAGCTCGCCC
>Ga0075425_100002064_pt1 | contig 19921 bp, 18 predicted proteins | sample SoiMethybrSBSTD4_FD_75300 | JGI IMG/M metagenome (GOLD analysis project Ga0075425, IMG submission 75300) | Bulk soil microbial communities from a Populus tree surrounding site in Tennessee, USA - Soil MetaG P. TD hybrid SBSTD4 | ecosystem: Environmental > Terrestrial > Soil > Tree plantation... | reverse complement strand
GGCTCGCGGCGGCGCAGGTCCAGCAACTGCTCCACGTAGTCGTACAGCTCCTCGGTGGCGCGCTCGATCCGCTCCGGCTCGGTGCTGAGCGCCCGGATGTCGAACTGGCGCTGCACCCAGGTGGACCATTCGTGCAGGCGCGGCGCGTCTTGCAGCGGGGCACCGAGCACCGCGGCGATGGTCAGTGACGGGTAAGGCTTGGCGAACGCGGCGACGAACTCGCCTTCCCCGGGCGACATGCCCGCCCACAGCCGCTGCGCGAACTCGCGCATGACCGGCCGCCAGCGGGCCGCGGCGCGGGGGGTGAACGCCGGGCCGACCAACGCGCGGAGCCTGCGGTGCCGTTCCCCCGTCTGGTTCAGGATGTTCGCGTCGATCTGCTCCCGCAGCCGCCCGCCGGTCACGCCGAACAGGTCCGCGATCTCCCGGCCGGGGAAGGCGGTGTCCCGGGCGCGCAGGAAGAACTCCCCCGACTCCTGGTCGAGCACCACCAGCGCCAGCGGTGACCGGGCCAGCCAGCCCTTCCTGCGTGCCTCGGCGAGCCGCCGGTGGTACAGCTCGCCGACCAGGCCGGGCTCGTTGTAGTCGAAGAACGGCAGGTCCAAGTCGTTGACCGAGGACAGCGCCTGCTCCGTCATTTCCTGGCCTCCCTCGCGGGACATCGTGCCGAAGGCGTGTCGGCTAGCGCAGCGCTGGCCTCGGGAGGCGCCTCGGGGTTCCGGGGGTGTCCCCCGGGCTGGCAGAGTCTCGCCGCTGGGAAGCCGCAGCGCGGAGCGGTGCGGGCGTTCGGCCCGGCGGCTGCGGCGTGACACTGCTTCCGGTCGACACAGTGTCTATCATTCATGCCCGTAGCTGGTGTCGGCGACGCGGAACCTGTTGCCCCCGGCGGCGCGGCCATCGGGTTCAGCGACACGAGGCCACCGGCTGGTTGCCGATGGCACCCGTGCGGATCGCGGGGCACGGCCCCGGATGCCAGCGTTATGCCGGAAATTCAAGCAGGGAGGAAGGTGAACAGCGGGCCGCGCGGCAGCCCGGCCTGCGAGGCGGCGGCCAGCCGGCCCACGCCGACACCGGTCAGCGCCTCGGTGTCCGGCGTGTCGAAGGCCACCTCCTCGAACCCGCTCGCGCGGAACCACCCGCGGATCCGAGGCGTTAGGTCGGGCGCCCGGCGGTGCCTGGTCCAGATGACCGTCGCCCCGGCCGCGCAGAGCGCCGGTGCCGTCTGGGCGGTCCGCTCGATGTCGTCCTCGCTCACGTTGCCGAATATCCCGCACAGCAGCAGCACGTCGGCCGGCAGCGCGTCGGCGTAGCTGGCCACCCGGCTCGCGTCCGCCGCCCGCACCTCCACCTGGGGAAGCCGCGCCTCGGCGGCACCCTGGCGGGCGAGCTCCGCGTTGTGCGGGTCGGACTCGACCAGCACCGCGGACACGTCCGGGCCCCGGGGGTGCCCCGGCAGCACGCCCAGCACGTCGAGGCCCTGCCCGGCGCACAGGCTGACCAGCCGCACCGGCCCCGTGGGAGCCCGGTCCAGGGCACGGGACAGGTGCCCACGGACCAGCCGCAGCCGCGTGCTGAGGGAGGACGACGGGTCGTCGTAGGCCGCGTGCCAGGCCACCCAGTCCTTCACCGGCGGCTCCCTACCGGTAGTCGGGGTTGTCGAAGTCGAACCGGCAGCCCGCTTCCCATTCCGAGCGCTGGTTACCGTACGCCGGGATGCCGCCCGCCTCCTTGACGATGCGCGCCAGGTGCAGCAGGTTCCAGGTCATGAACGTGGTGTTGCGGTTGGTGAAGTCGTTCTCCGGGCCGCCGGAGCCCGGGTCGAGGTAGGACGGGCCCGGGCCGGCCGCGCCGATCCACCCCGCGTCGGCCTGCGGCGGGATGACGTACCCCAGGTGCTGCAGGCTGTACAGGACGTTCATCGCGCAGTGCTTGACGCCGTCCTCGTTCCCGGTGATCAGGCAGCCACCGACCCGGCCGTAGTAGGCGTACTGCCCCGCCTCGTTAAGCAGGTGCGAACACGAGTACAGCCGCTCGATCACCTGCTTCATCACCGAACTGTTGTCGCCCAGCCAGATCGGCCCGGCGAGCACCAGGATGTCGGCGGCAAGCACCTGCCGGTAGATCCGCGGCCACGCGTCGGTGGCCCAGCCGTGCTCGGTCATGTCCGGCCAGACGCCGGTGGCGATGTCGTGGTCCACGGCGCGCAGCACGTCCACGGCGACGCCATGTTTGGCCATGATCGCGCTGCTCCGCTCGATGAGCCCCCGCGTGTTGCTGCGCTCCGGCGACCGCTTCAACGTGCAGTTGATGAACAGCGCCCGCAGGTTGTCCAGCCGCCACGGCAGCGCGCCGTTGTCCCCCGGCTCAGCCATCGCAGGTCCCCCTCATTTCATGCATAACGAATGTCCGGCCTCACCCTAGTGCCCGGCCGCTGGCGGAGTGCCGGGCAACCCGCCCCATGATCGCGGATGATCACCCCGCGGAAAGTGCGGGGTGATCGTCCGTGGTAATCGGGGACCAGGGCGTCACCCGGTGACCGGCAGTGCCTCCGCGGGCTGCGGGTCCGCGCGCTGGGCGGCGGCGGGCGGCTGCGCCTGGCCGGACCTGCGCTGGCTGACCGCGAGCGCGGCGGCCGCGCCCAGCACCGACAGGCCCGCCGCGACGGCCAGCGCCGGGCGGAACCCGGCGGCCACCTGCTCCGGGGTGCCCAGGTGCCCGGTCGCGGTGAAGACCGCGGTGACCACGGCGACGCCGAACACGCCGCCGAACCGCTGCAGGGTGTTGTTCACCCCGGAGGCCTTGCCCATGTCCGCGGGCGGGACGGCGCTCAGCGCCGCGGTCGGTGTGGCGGGCAGCGCCATCGAGATGCCCACCCCGGCGACGACGAACGGCAGGATCAGCGCGGTGTAGTTCACCGTGGCGGTCGCGATCACGGCGATCCAGGCGAACCCGGCCGCCTGCAGCACCAGCCCGGAGAACATCAGCGGACGGGGCCCGATCCGGTCGGCCAGTCGGCCGGCCAGCGGCGCCACCAGGACCGGGGTGGCCGTCCAGGGCAGGAACCGCAGCCCGGCGCCCAGCGGGTCGAAGCCGAGGCCGAGCTGGAAGTACTGCGCGGCCAGGAAGGCCGCGGAGAACAGCGCCGCCGACTGGAGGAACCCGGTCGCGTTGGCGGCGGTGAAGGCGCGGATCCGCAGCAGCGCCCCCGGCAGCATCGGTTCCGGCGCGCGCCGCTCCCAGGCGGCGAAACCCGCCAGCGCGGCGGCCCCGAGAGCAAACGCCACGACGACTTCCGTGCTGGCCCAGCCGGCTTCGCCGCCGCGCACCAGGCCCCAGAGGATGCCACCGGCGCCGCCGGTCACCAGCACCACACCCGGTATGTCGAGCCTGGTGGCGGGGCCGCGGCTCTCCGGGAGCCGCATCATCGAGCCCGCCGCGGCGGCCAGCCCGATGGGCACGTTGACCCAGAAGATCCAGTGCCAGCTCAGGCCCTGCACCACGGCACCGCCGACCATCGGCCCGGCGGCGACGGCCAGCCCGGCGATCCCGCCCCAGATGCCGACGATGGTGCCGCGACGCTCGGCCGGCCAGGCCGCCGTCAGTATCGTCAGGCTCAGCGGCGTGACGATCGCCGCGCCGATGCCCTGCACGGCGCGCGCCGCGATCAGGGCGCCGGCGCCCGGCGCGAGCGCGCAGGCGGCCGACGCCGCGGTGAAGATCAGCAGGCCCGCGACGTAGACCCGGCGCCGCCCGAGCCGGTCGCCCAGGGCCGCAGCGGTAATGATCCCGGCCGCGAACGACAGGGTGTACGCGTTCACGGTCCACTCCAGGGTGGACACGCTGGCGCCGAGGTCATGGTGGATGGCGGGCAGGGCGGTGATCACCACCAGGGCGTCCAGCGCGACCATGAAGAAGGCGGCCGAGGTGAGCACGAGGGCCCATTGCCGCGACGGTCCGGGCTGGGATAGCTGCCGTGCTTGCCGGTGGCCGGGGAGCCAGGTGAGTCCCATGTCGATCCCTCCGGGCATCGGGCGGCGGCACCTGTGGTGCCTGGCGACCGCCCGGCTCACCTGTCCTACGGAGCGGGGGCGCGGATTTCGACAGCACGCGCGGAGTTTTCGCCCGGTTTACCCTGCGGCCGGCCGCCGGGCCACCCGGCGCTCGAGTTCGTCGCGGAGCGGCCCGTTCGCGGTGGCCTCGATGGCCCGGGCCCAGGCGGCCGTGGCCGCCTCGGTGTCACCCGCCCGGTCGAGCAGGTCGGCGTGCGCCACGTGCAGCGGCGCGTACCCGTCCAGCGTGCCCGCGGCCAGCACCGGGGCAAGGATCGCCAGCCCCGCCCGCGGTCCGTCGGCCATCCCGGCCGCCACCGCCCGGTTGATCTCGACCACCGGAGACGGTGCCCGGCGGGCAAGCTCGCCGTAGAGGACCGCGATCTGCGACCAGTCGGTCTGCTCGAACCACGGGGCCTGGGCGTGCAGCGCCGCGATCGCGGCCTGGATCTGGTACGGGGCGGGCGCGCGGTGGGCGAGCGCGGCGTCCAGCAGCCCGGCGCCCTCGGTGATCATCTGCCGGTCCCAGCGCGCCCGGTCCTGCTCGGCGAGCGTCACCGGCCTGCCGTCGGCGTCCAGGCGGGCGGCCGCCCGGGAGTGGTGCAGCAGCATCAGGGCGAGCAGGCCGGTGATCTCCGCGTCGGCAGGCAGCAGCCGGTGCAGCAGCCGGCCCAGCCAGATGGCCTCCTCGCACAGGTCCGCGCGGACCAGTGCGTCCGCGCTGCGGGTGGCCGCGTACCCCTCGTTGAAGACCAGATAGACCACGGCCAGGACGCCGGCCAGCCGGTCTGCCAGCGCCCCGGCGGCCGGCACCTCGAACCGGATGCCGGCCTCGCGGATCTTGCGCTTGGCCCGCACCAGCCGCTGCGCGATGGTCGGTTCCGGCAGCAGGAAGGCCGCGGCGATCTCCCGCGTGGCCAGGCCGGCCGCGTACCGCAGCGTCAGCGCCACCCGGACCTCCGGCGCGAGGGCGGGATGGCAGCAGGCGAAGATCAATCCCAGGCGCTCGTCTTCCATCACCGCACCCCCCTGTTCTGCGCCGGTACCCGGGCCAGGGTCCGCCAGGGCAGCGGCGTCCAGCCCGTGCCGGTCCACCGGCCGGTCGCGGCGCAACTGGTCGACCGCCTTCCGCCAGGCGGTGAGGGTGAGCCAGGCACCCGGGTTGGGCGGCACGCCGCCGCGCCGCCACGCCGTAGCCGCGGCGGCGAAGGCTTCGGCCGTGGCGTCCTCGGCGGCCTGCAGGTCGCCGAGCCGCCGGGACAGGCCCGCCACCACGGTGGTCCACTCCTCCCGGAAGGCGCGTTCCAGGGCGGCGGTGGCTGCCAGGGCATCTCCCATGGATCATCCAGCCTGCTGCGCGACTGCCGGACGGGCGGCTCGCTGCGTTGTCGTCGTCGCCAATAGTTCCACTATTGGACCCCTCCTCCGCCTTGCGATCCCCCACCCACCTCCCCATTCCCCCTTCATGACAGCCGCTCGCGACGGCATAGATCCATGGGACACGCCCTACTTCAGCGCTGTCTGCCAACGCATGCCTTCCCGGACCGGCCGCACCTCCACGGTGCCGTAACGCATGATGGGCATCTTGGCCGCCCAGTCCAGAGCCACGTCGAGGCTGCCGGCTTCCAGCAGGTAGAAGCCGAGCAAGTGCTCCTTGGTCTCGGCGAACGGCCCGTCGGTGAGCAGCCGCTCCCCGCCGGCCAGCCGGACGGTGGTGGCCGTATCCGGCCAGGTGAGCTGCTCCGCGCCGAGCAGCACGCCCGCCTCCTTGATGGCGGCCGTGTAGTCGAGCCAGTCCTCGATCACCCCTGCGGGGGCCGGGCCCGGGTTCTCGCTGGCGCCCGGCACGGCGTAGATCAGCAGCGCGTACTTCATCACGGCCTCCCTGCTCTGTGCGGCCACCGGCACCGGCGGCCAGGTTCACGGGTACAACGCGCACGAGCCGTCCAAATCGACAGCCAGGGCCATCGATTTTCGCCGCGGCGGGCGCGGCGCCGCGGGGCTCGCGCCCGGGCATGGCACCAACTATTCTGGTGGTATGCAGCGCACCGGCACTTCTGCCTGGTGGCCGTCCTAGGACGGTCACCGAAGCGCTATGCCTGCGGGCCGTCCGGCGGACGGCCCGTTGTCGTGTCCGGCATGGTCCCTCTCCCGGCGGCTCCCGACCCGAGGAGGAAAGACCATGACCGCACTTGCCATCGCCGAGGACACCGCCCCGGCTCCGGACCCGGGGCCGGTGCTGCCCCGGATGCTCACCGGCGACCGGCCGACCGGGCGGCTGCATCTGGGGCACTACGCCGGCAGCCTGATGAACCGGATCCGGCTGCACCGCCAGTATCAGAGCTTCTTCATCGTTGCCGACCTGCACATGCTCACCACCAAGAACAGCCGCGAGGACATCGCCGGGACCGGTCAGCGCGCCGCCGACATGGTGCTCGACTCGCTGGCGGCCGGCCTGGACCCGGCCCACTCGGTGTTCTACCTGCAATCAGGTGTCCCGCAGGTCGCCGAACTCAGCCTGCTGCTGTCGAGCCTGGTCAGCGTGCCCAGGTTGCAGCGGATCCCGAGCCTGAAAGAGATGGTCCGCCACGCGGGGCAGCGTGAGATGTCCCTCGCGCTGCTCGGCTACCCGGTGCTGCAGGCCGCCGACATCCTGGCGGTCAAGGCCACGGCGGTGCCCGTCGGGCGGGACAACGCGGCGCACGTGGAGGTAGCCAGGGAACTGGCCCGCCGGTTCAACCGCCGCTACGGGGCGGTGTTTCCGGTGCCGGCCCTGGTTCCAGCGGACGTCCCGGCACTACCGGGCACCGACGGCCGGGCCAAGATGAGCAAGACCTTGGGCAATGCCATCTACCTGTCCGACCCGCCGGGCGAGGTAGCGGCGAAGGTCCGGCGGATGTACACCGACCCGGCCAGGACCAGTTCCGGTGTGCCCGGCACCATCGAGGGCAATCCGGTCTTCGTCTACCACGAGGTGTTCAATGACCGCCCGGCGGAGGTCGCGGACCTGAAGGAGCGCTACCGGGCCGGGAAGGTCGGCGATGCGGAGGTCAAGGACTCACTCACCGCCGCGCTGAACAGGTTCCTCGATCCGATCAGGGAGCGCCGGGCCGAACTGGCGGCGGACCAGGGCCTGGTGGAGGAACTCATCGTCACCGGCACCGAGCGGACCCGCGACGAGGTCCGGCGCACCGTGGCGGAGGTACGGGCGGCCATGGGCCTGACCACGGCGCTTGCCGGGTTCCGCGCCGCCGCCCGGTCCCGGGCCCGGTGAACGCCGCTGCCGCCCGGGAGGTCGGCCGCGGCACTCCCCATCCCTGACGCGGGGCTGTCAGGGGCAGGGACTAGGGTCGCTCACCGGCACGCTGTCGCGCCGAACCGCGCACCATGGAGGACCAGTGACCGACGTCATCTTGTTCCATCACGCTCAGGGCCTCACCGATGGGGTCCGCCAGTTCGCAGACCTGCTCCGCAGCGCCGGTCACCGGGTGACCGTGCCCGACCTTTACGAGGGCAAGACCTTCGGCACCCTGGCGGAGGGCATCGCCCATGCCGGGCAGATCGGATTCGACACGATCATCGAGCGCGGCCGGGCCGCCGCCGAGGGCCTGCCGAACGAGATCGTCTACGCAGGCTTCTCGCTCGGGGTGCTGCCCGCGCAGATGCTGGCCCAGACCAGGCCGGGCGCGAAGGGCGCCCTGCTGTTTCACTCCTGTGTCCCGGTCGCCGAGTTCGGGGGGACCTGGCCGAACGATACGCCGGTCCAGGTCCATGCGATGGACGCCGACCAGTTGTTCGTCGCGGACGGCGACCTGGACGCCGCCCGTGAGCTGGTCAGCATGACCTGGGCCGCGGAGCTGTTCCTCTACCCGGGCGACAAGCACCTGTTCGCCGACCCCAGCCTGCCCGACTACGACGAGGCCGCCGCGGGGCTGCTCGTGCAGCGCGTGCTCGGCTTCCTCGGCGCCACCGCGCGGTTCGACCCCGATCCCATCGGCGGCGAGCGGGAGCTGCTCGGCCAGTACCTGGACTTCCAGCGCCAGACGGTGCTCGCCAAGACCGACGGGCTGGACCGGGAGCAGATGGCCCGGCGGCACGAGCCCTCCGCGCTGACCCTCGCGGGCCTGCTTTACCACCTCGCGCTGGTGGAGGAGTCCTGGCTGGAGTGCCGGTTCCTCGGCCTGCCCGTCCGTGAGCCCTGGGCCGGCGTTGACTTCGACGCCGACCCGGACTGGGAGTTCCGGACCAGCGCGGAGCTGGAGCCGGAGCAGTTGCGCCAGCGTTACCGGCAGGCCTGTGAGCGGAGCCGCCAGGCCGCGGCCCAGGCAGACGGCCTGGACCAGCTCTCGGTGCGGCCGCTCAGGGACGGCCGGCGCTTCACCCTGCGCTGGGTTCTGCTACACCTGCTGGAGGAGACCGCCCGTCACGCCGGGCACGCCGATCTGCTCCGCGAGGCCATCGACGGCACCGTCGGCGAATAGCAGGAAGGGAATCATAGGAATGCAGGTCATCGAGGGGGCCGGCCGGTTCACCCCGGCCGCCGGAGAGCCTACCCACTGGGCCGAGCAGCTGGCCAGCGCGGATCTCAGTGTGGGCACGTATTCGATTCCGGCCGGCGGGCTGGACGACCAGGAACCGCACCGCGAGGACGAGATCTACGTAGTGCAGGCGGGGGCGGCCACGCTGGTCACCGACTCGGGCACCGCACAGGTGCAGGCCGGCTCGGTGATCTTCGTGCCGGCCGGCGAGCGGCACCAGTTCACCGACGTCCGCGAGGATCTGGCGCTGCTGGTCATCTTCGCCCCGCCGTATGGGTCGCGCTCGGATGTCGAGAACGCGGCGGCGGCTACGTCATCCTCGTGAGCGGCGGCATCACGCTGCCGGGTCATGGAGGATGAGTTGATGCGGTACATGCTGTTGCAGAGCTACGGGGCGTCCGGGTCGGACTGCCCGCCGATCTCCGAGTGGGCAGCCGACGACATCAGGGCGCACATCGAGTTCCAGCACGTGCTGAACGCCGAACTGCTCGAGCACGGCGAGCTGATCGACGCGCAGGGGCTGGCCGGGCCCGAGCAGGCGAAGTTCGTGACCTCGGACGGGATCAGCGCCCCGGTGATCACCGACGGCCCGTTCCCCGAGGCCAAGGAACTGCTCGCCGGGTACCGGATCGTGGATGTCGAGTCGGCGGAGCGGGCGATCGAGATCGCGGCCAGGATCTCGGCGGCCCCCGGCGCGAACGGTGCGCCGATCCGCCAGGCCATCGAGGTGCGCGCGGTGCTGAGCGCCCCGGATCCCGAGGTGTGACCGGCCGGCCGGCCACCGGGGACCTGCTGCGCGACCTCGCGCCGCGAGCCCTCGGCGCGGTCGTCCGGCGCTACGGCCACTTCGCCGACGCGGAGGACGCCGTGCAGGAGGCGCTGCTTGCCGCCGCCACCACGTGGCCCGCCGACGGGACGCCGGACAGCCCGCTCGCCTGGCTCATCCGGGTGGCCTCGCGCAAGATGGCCGACCGGTACCGGCAGGACGAGGCGCGGCGCCGGCGGGAAGACCTCGCCGCGTCGTGGTCCCTGATCCCGCACGAGCCGGTCCCGGCGCACGACGACACGCTGATCCTCATGCTGATGTGCTGCCACCCGTCGCTGTCGCCAGGCGCGGCCATCCCGCTCGCGCTGCGCGCGGTCGGCGGGCTGACCACCCGGGAGATCGCCGCCGCGTTCCTCGTGCCCGAGGCGACCATGGCGCAGCGGATCAGCCGGGCCAAGGCGAAGCTCAAGGCGGCAGACGAGCCGTTCGCGCTGCCGCCGGGCCAGGGCGGCGAGCGGCTGCCGTCCGTGCTGCACGTGCTGTACCTGATCTTCAACGAGGGATACGCCGCCAGCGACGGCCCGGACCTGGCCCGGACCGACCTGTCCGGCGAGGCCATCCGGCTGGCCAGGGACGTGCACGCGGCGCTGCCTGCGGACCCCGAGGCGACCGGCCTGCTCGCCCTGATGTTGCTCACCGACGCCCGGCGCGCCGCGCGCACCCGGCCGGGCGGCGAGCTTGTGCCGCTGGCCGAACAGGACCGCGCCCGCTGGGACCGCCGGCTCATCACCGAGGGCCTGACGCTGCTCACCGGCGCGCTGCGGCAGGGCCAGCCGGGCGAGTACCAGGTGCAGGCAGCCATTGCGGCGCTGCACGACCAGGCACCGAGCCACGCCCGGACCGACTGGGCGCAGATCCTGGCCCTGTACGACCGGCTTGAACGGCTCACCGGAAACCCGATGGTGGCGCTCAACCGCGCCGTCGCCACGGCCATGGTGCACGGCCCCGGCGCCGGGCTCGCCCTGCTGGACGGTCTCGGCGACCGGCTTGGCGACCACCACCGGCTCCACTCCGTGCGGGCCCATCTGCTGGAACAGGCCGGCGACGACCGTCACGCCATCGCCGAATTCAAGGCCGCCGCCGCGCGCACCACAAACCTGCGCGAGCGGGACTACCTGGTGATGAAGGCCGCCCGGCTGGCGGCTGGTCCGGGCTAGCCGGCCTCGGCGTGCTCAACACCGTGGTGCTGCACACCAGGGAACGGGTGCACGACCTGGGCGTGTTCAAGGCGATAGGGATGACGCCGCGGCAGGTTATCGCCATGGTGGTCTGCTGGGTCGCCGGCACCGGCCTGGTGGCGGGCCTGATCGCGGTCCCGGCCGGGATCACGCTGCACCGCTACGTGCTGCCTGCCATGGCCGCGGCGGCCAACGTCGGGCTCCCCGCCAGCTTCCTGCATGTCTACGGCGGCTGGCAGGTCGCTGCGCTGGGCCTGGCCGGCCTGATGATCGCGGTGGCCGGGGCGCTGCTCCCGGCAAGCTGGGCCGCCGCCACCCGGACCGCCACGGCACTGCGCACCGAATAGCGTGACGGCTGGCCCCGGCGGCCGGGCCGCCGGGGCCAGGCACCCGGGCGGCGTGACGCCTGGTCAGGTGGCTTCTGTCGGTGCCGGGCCGTCGGCGTGCCCGGGCAACGCGGGGCCGCCGCGGAAGGGGCGCCCGGCCTGTGCCCGCCGCTCATTGTCCCGCACTCTCGGCTCGTAATGCGTGAAGAACATCTTGCCGACGAGTTCCCGGCGGCTCCGGACCCCGGTCTTGCCGAAGATGCTCTTCAGATGCTGCTGAACGGTCTGCGGCGAGATGAACAGCCTCGCCGCGGCGGCGGAGGTGGATTCCCCCTGCAGCACCAGGCGGGTGACGTCCTTCTCGCGGTCGGTCAGCTCATAGGCCGCCATCAGCAGGGGCGCGAGACGGTCCGGATCGGCGCGCTCGACGATGACAGCCACGCGCCGGCCGCCGTCGCGCAGCAGCGGCGCTCCGTGCAGCATCATCCACTGTCCGCTGCCGGAGCGCACCCGGGCCGTCGCGACCTCCCCCGTGGTGTCGGCCGTGTCCAGGCCTCGCAGCGCGCGCCCGGCCACCGAGAGGACGCAGGCGGGCAGGTCGCCTCCCGCGAGGCTGCGGTCACCGCCCGGAAGCTCAGCCAGCAGCGCCTCCGCGCCGGGCGTCATCGACTGCACCTGCCAGTCCTCATCCAGCACGATCAGGCTTGGGGAGTGCGGGCCGTCCGGCTCCGCGGCCTCCCCCAGCAGCAGCCCGCGGCGGGCGCCCTCGGCCAGCGGGGCGGCGACCGCGGCGAGGAAGGCGACCTCGTCGCGGTCGAACTCCGGCTGGCCCGCTTTCCGGTACAGCGCCAGCAGGCCCCATGGCTCGCCCGGCTTGCTGCGCAGCGTGACCATAAGCTGCTGGTCGCCGCCGTAGGGCTGGACGAAAGCGCGCCAGCCGGGGCTCCGGCTGGGGTCACCACCGGTGGCCTCGTGAATGGTGGCCACCCCGGTGCCCGACCGGGCGACCGAGGCCATCTTCAGCACGTCGTCGTCGCGGTACTCGTGGGCCAGGAACTCAGCGGAGATCTCCGGGATGACCGGGTCAAAGTGGCTGGTGATCAGGAGTGACACCGGGTCGAAGGTGAACCAGCACGGCGCCATGTAGTGCGGCACGGCGGTGCTCAGCACCTCGTTGCACTCCCGCCAGAAGGCCGCCACGTCGAGGCCGCTGCGGGCCAGCCGCCCGATCCGCCCGGCGGCCCGCTGACGGCCGTCACTTGTCATGCCCTTCATCGTAGGCACGGTAACGACCTGCGGAAATACCACATTTCTGGCATGGCCTACCGGGCTGATGGCTGCTTAGTGTTGGCCACCGGCAAACAGAGCCCCCGGCTGGCGCATCCGCGGGCGGGCTTGAGGAGGTAACAGCAATGCGACTGGCGCTGTTCGGCGCGACCGGCAGGGCGGGCGGGGCCATCCTGCGCGAGTCCCGCGCGGCGGGCCACGACGTCCAGGCGCTCGTCCGCTCACCGGGCCCGCCCGGCCGGCACGGCCCCCGCGTTACGGTGATCGCCGGCGATGCCCGCGACCCGGCCGCCACCCGGCGGGTGATCGACGGCGCCGATGCCGTCGTCAGCGCCATCGGCGGTACCCGGCCGGGCAACCTGGCGGTATTGCGGGAAGGCACCGCTACCATCCTCCGCGCGATGCAGCGGGCGGACGTGCGCCGGCTGATCGTGATCCAGGGCTTCCACCTGCCGTTCCCGGGGGACCCGGACAACCTTGGCGCAGCCGCGATGCGGGTGATGCTGCGCCTGTGGAACCGGCGCCTGAGCGCGGACACCTACCGGATGGCCGAGGTGCTCAGGGAGAGCGACCTGGACTGGACCTTGATCCGGATGCCTCGGCTCACCATTGGGCCGCCGGGTGCGGGCTACCGGACCGGGCAACTGGCCCTCGGGCCGTGGAGCACCGTGATCACCGGCCAGGTCGCTCACTTCACCCTGACCTGCCTTGACACCAGCAGCTTCGTGCGCCAGGCGCCAATGATCGCGAGCGCAAGAAAACATCCCCGTCCGGCGCGGGCGCCTGCCGGCCGCCACGAACCGTCACCTGTTCCACCAAACCACCCTCGCTCGTAAGGGAGCAGTCCATGGCAACGCTGCACATCGAACACCCCATCACCGACTTCGGCACCTGGCACGCGGCGTTCGCGCGCTTTGCCGATGCCCGCTCCCGCGCCGGGGTCCGGGAGCAACGCGTCCTGCGGCCGGTCGACGACCCGGCTTATGTGGTCGTGGACCTCGACTTCGACACCGTCGAGCAGGCGGAGAAGTTCCTCGGCTTTCTTCGCGCGAACGTCTGGGCATCCACGCAGAACGCGCCCGCTCTTGCCGGGAAGCCGCAGGCCCGGGTCCTCGAGACCGCCCCCGTGCCGTAACCGGACCGGTCGCCGGCCGCCCCGGGCGCGCCCGCCCGTCATGGCACGGCTGCGCGGCGTGCCAACCGCCCGCGGCCGCCGCCGAATGGGGTTATGCCGCAGTGGACCAGGCCAGTTCCTGGCAGCAGGCCAGGCACCAGGGCCGACCGGACACCGCGCTGGTGCTTCGGCTAACCCAGAACCCGGCTGGGCTCCTCTTGCCATGAACGCAGAGCTGGATGGTCCGCATTGTCCTCCTCCGGGGCCCGGGGCAGCCGTGCCGATGCCACCGGGGCCCGCCAGCGCGCCGGGCGCGTCACCGGCCAGCGAGACCGGAATCGGCGCTGCGGCGCCGCGGGCAACCGGCGACCGGCGGCGGCCGCGGCCACGGCCGCCACGGCATGGTCGACCTCGTCGGGGGTGTTGTAGAGGTAGAAGCTCAGCCGGCAGCTTGCCGGGGGGGTGAGCCCGAGCGCGTGATGGGCGAGCGTGGCGCAGTGACAGCCTGCGCGGGACTCCACCCCGGCCTGGTTCAGCGCCTCGGCCACGCGGACGGGATCCTTGCCCGCCAGGTTGAACGCGACCAGCGAAGTGCGCCGCGCCGGATCCCGCGGCCCGTAGATGGTGATCCCGCCGATCGCGCCGAGCCCCTCCAGTGCCCTGCCGGTGAGCTGCTGATTCCAGCGGCAGACGCGATCCATGGCGGCGCGCACGGTGGCGCGCCCGATGGGCGCGGCGGTCCCGAAGTACGCCGGGCGGTCCGGCGTCAGCGCCAGATCCAGCAGGATGCGCAGCGCCTGCGCGGAGACGATGGCGCCGAGGATGTTGGGCGTGCCCGCGGTGTACTTCCAGGGCAGCGCGTTGTACTCGACCTGCCAGGGGAACACGCGCCCCTCGGCGATCATGTCACCGCCGTAGAGGAACGGCAGCATGGAGCCGAGCAGGTGCTCCCTGGCGTACAGCACGCCGACCCCGAATGGCGCCATGATCTTGTGAAAGGAGAACGCCAGGTAGTCGACGCCGAGGGACTGCACGTCCACGAACGACCCCGGTACCAGCTGGGCGGCGTCGACCAGCAGGTACGACCGCCGCTCGCCGTCCGGCTGCGGGTACCCGCTGGCGCTGGCCAGTGCCCGGATGGTGCCGAGCGGGTTGCGGGTGCCGAGGAAGTTCGACGCCCCGGTACAGCAGACGAGCTTGGTCCGCGAGTCGATCAGCGACGCCAGGTGAGGCAGGTCCAGCTCGCCAGTGTCCCGATCGAACCGTGCCAGCCGGTATTCCACCCGCCGCCCGAGCCGGGGCAGTATCTCCCGGCACATCGCGTACCAGGGGACGTAGTTGGAGTTGTGCTCCATTATCGTCGTGACGACGTTGTCACCGTCCCGGAACTCGGTAAGCAGCGAGTACATGACCGCGTTGATCGCCTCGGTCGTGTTCCGGTAGAGCGCGATGCTGGCCCGGCCCGGGGCGCCGATGAATTGCGCGACCGTGTCGTAGGACTCCTCGAACAGGTCGGTCATCTGCTGGGAGGCGGTGGACTGCCCGCGGTGCACGTTCTCGTACCCGGGCGCGAGCGACCGGTACAGCGCCAGCAGCTCACGCGGCGGCTGGGTGCTGGCCGCATTGTTTGTCGCGATCCGGCCGGCCTCGCCGAAAGTGAAGTGCCTGCGGATCGCCCGGACGTCGAGCGAGCCGGGGGTCATGACCATCGCGCCCAGGCGCCGGGAGGAGGCCTGCCCGGGCCGGGCCATGGGGGTCATGCCCGCTCCTTGCGCTTCCAGGCGCCGATCAGCAGCGGCCAGGTCATCGGGGACCCGGCGAAGCGGGTGGCGTCGCGGTCGAACGAGTCGAGCGACGCGGCGGCGTCGGCCTCGGTGGTGATGCCGTGCGCCACGGCCGTCGGCAGCACGCTGCGGAAGGTGCGTTCCAGCAGCGCGCCGCCGGTGGCCAGCGGCTCCAGGCGCCCCGCGACGTCGGTGCCGTCCGGGTACCCGATGCCCGCTTCCAGGAACAGCTGCGGCAGCCTGGCCCCGACGTGCACGTCGGCGCCTGCCGCGTGGAACGCGCCGGTGATCACCCGCGCCAGTTCGTCGACGCTGGCGAGCGCCGGGAGCACGCTGACCCCGCGGAGGTCGTAGTCCTGCACGACCAGATGGCCCCCCGGGGCCACGGCATCCCACAGCCGCGCCAGCACCTCGGCGCGCTGGGGCAGGTGGAACAGCAGCAGGCGCGCGTATACCAGGCCAAACGGCGCACCCGGGATGGGTTCACCCGCGGTGAGGTCGCGCGCCGCAAAGGAGCACTGCAGGTGACCCGCCGCGCGCAGCGCCGCCAGCGCCATGGCGCCCAGCGAGGAGTCGGTGTCGATGCCCAGGACCGAGCCTGCGGGCCCGGTCCGCCCGGCCATGAGGCGCATGGTCTCGCCAGGACCGCAGCCGGCGTCCAGGCACGCCGTGCCCCGCGTGAGGCCTACCCGGTCCAGCAGCCGCCCGGTGGCGATCTCCCACACGCGTGCCTGCATCCGCAGCCGGTCGTATTCCTCCGGGGTGTGCCCCAGGGCGTAGGCGGCCTGCGGCCGCTCGGTTTGGGTGGTGCTCATTTCATTGCCTCCCTCGCGGGACGTCGTGCCGGGGGCGCGCCAGCTAGCACAGCGCTGGCTTCAGCAGGCAGGAGGTCCCGGGGCCTGCCCCCGGGACAGGGCAGCGTCTCGCCGCCGGGACACCGCAACGGCGCCTGGGGCGCCTTATGCGCCGTTCGGCCCGGCGGCTGCGGCGTGACGCTGCCCGAGGTTGATTGCTGATGTCTCATCACCGATGCCCCCTATCGGTTCTCCGTAGGACCAGCATTGGCGGGAGGGGACGGAGTGTCGTTGGGCTACCGCGCAGGGCCCTTCGCAACGCGTGCAGACTTGCGGTACTCCGCCGGGGGCAATCCGTGCACGGCGCGGAAGGTCCGGCTGAAGTCGCCCGGGCTGGAAAAGCCCCACCGGGCCGCGATGGCCGCTACCGGGCGGGGAGCCAGCGCCGGATCGGAAAGGTCCCGGCGGCAGCACTCCAGCCGCCGATGACGGATCCAGCCCGCCACGGTCAGCCCCTCGTCGTGAAAGAGCTGGTGCAGGGAGCGCAGCGAAATGTGGTGGGCCGCGGCGATCATGGCCGGGGCCAGCCGGGGATCACCCAGGTGCCGCTGTATGAAGGCCTGCACTGTGGTGAGCAGGGCATGCCTGCGGGCCTCCGGCGTGCCCCAGTCGTGGCGGTCCAGCTCGCGCGCCAGCCGCGTCGCCAGCACCTCCAGCGCGGCGGTCGACAGCCGGGCCGCCTCGGCCGGGCTGTAGTGATCGACGTTGCGGGCCAATTGGAGGAGGAACTGTGCGGTCAGATCGCCCAGCCCGGCGCTGGCCTGGAAGCGCACGGCCACCAGCTGCCGCAGCTGGCTGCGGGACAGCGGCAACAGGGACGGGGGGAACATGAAGGTCATCATCTGCATCGGCCGGTGCCCGCCGGCCCCACACGCCACCTCGTAGGGGCGCCGGGTGTCGTAGATGGCGAACTCGCCCGCCGACACGGAGGCCTGCCGGCCGTCCTGGTCGATCACGCAGGAGTTGCCGCCGCACACCAGCACCATTTTGAGCATGTCGGGATCGGCCTGGGAGATCAGCTCGGGGGTGCGGCACACGGTGATGGGCATGATGTCCATCACGACCACCTGCATCGCACCCAGACCGCTGGCGCGGAACTCTTCCACGTAATCGGAGGGACCGCCGATAGCGCGGCAATCCATCGGCACCCACGTCGCGGCTGTCATCTCCCGGACAAAGTCGATACGGTCGGCCGCGGATACCTGATCGGTGCGAATCAGTGTGCTCATCGTTCTCATACCCAACCGACATGCGCCAACTGCGCCGAGCACCCCCTGTAAAGTCCAGCGTACTGGGGTGCAAAACGTCCGTAAAGTCACTCTAGAGCAAAACTCTAGAGTAAAATTCGCCTCACCGACCGCCGCGTCATCAGAAGATCACGGAGCAAGCGCGCACATGGCAGCGAGAGAACAGGCGGCACGGGTCACCGCGCCAGCGGCGCGGCGCCGCGGGCCGGCCAGCACCGAAGACGGGCAGCGCAGCCGCGACCGCATCCTCCAGGCTGCTCTGGACCTGATCATCGAAGCCGGCATCGACCAGGTCCGGCTCGCGGAGATAGCCCGGCGCGCAGGCATGAGTTCCGGCCAGGTGATGTACTACTTCGCCTCGAAAGAACACATCCTGCTGGAGACCCTGGCCTGGCAGGAGCACAAGGACACCATGCGCCGGCAGGCCGCCTTGGCCAGGGTGACCGGCGCCTGGCGCCAGCTCGAGCGGCTCATCGAGCTTTACCTGCCCGCAGGCCACCCGGACCCGAGCTGGATCCTCTGGCTGGAAGCCTGGGCCCGCGCACCGCACAACAAGGACGTGAACCAGTTCCTCGAAGAACTGCTGAACCCATGGCTCGATGACCTCACCGCAATCATCACCCGTGGGGTCGAGGAGAGGGTCTTCAACCCCCCGGCCGCGATGGGCGATTTCACCCTCCGCTTCATCGCCCTGCTCGACGGCCTCGGGCTCCAGCGCCTGCAGCAGATGCGCCATTCATCCCGTAAGTACCTCACCGAGCTCGCGATGCACGCGGCCCGCGCCGAACTGGACCCGGGCTTCAAGACCTCCCGGCCAGCCTGCGAGCGAGAATAAGCCGTGGGGGCAGCGCCGTTCCCTGTTCGCTGGCGCGCGGGCGGAACCTAACTCGATGCCAGCCGGCGAGCCTGCGGCTACTTTCGGTGGTTATCGCCCATACTGACCAACGTGGACCAGAACCGGCAGGAAAAGCCTGCCCAGGTCCGTGGTGTGCGCAGTCAGCCCGCGAGGGTTTCGCAGGCCACGTACTGGCGTCGGCGGATCACGGTCCTCGGCGTGGCAGCCGGGCTGCTCACCGGTCTCAGCTGGGCGGTGAACGGGATGCTCAGCGCCAGTACAACGGCGGGCCAGCCCACTTCTGCTGGCAGCGCGGGACCAGCAGACCCCACCCCGACGGCGCACATCAGCAGGACCCCGGCGGCCAAGTCGCCTTCGCCTTCTCCGCGCTCCAGTTCGGCGACTGCGAAGCACCGGGCCGCGAGGCACGCTCATGATCCCGCGGCAACGCTGGCCTGTGCCCGCGGCAGCGTGGCACTCAGCGTTTCATCCCCGCAGTACTTCTATCAGCTAGGCAAGACGCCAACCTTCACGGTGCATGTTGCCTCCCAGGCAAGCCGGCCGTGCCGGTTCAACATGAGCGCAAAGTCCGTCTCGGTGGTCATTGCCTCCGGTGACCGGCGCATCTGGAGTTCGGCGGATTGCGCGAGCGGCGCTGCCTCCAACATGGTTGTCATCGCCAGCGGCCGGCCAGCGGCGCTCAGGCTCTCTTGGGACCGGCGTACCTCGTCACCCGGCTGCAGCGGAAGCGGGCAGTTGGTGCGTCCCGGTGAGTACCAAGTCAGTGCGGTCGCCGGCCGCCTGCACACCAAGGCCACGAATTTCGTGCTCGGCGCCAAGGGTGTATCCGGTCCCTGACCTCGCCAGCGTTTACCGGCGCGCTACCTCATCCACCGCCGCGTCTTGACGCTGCCCACGCACGGCTGCGGGCCTCCTCAGCCCCGCGTGGCGCCGCCCGCGCATAGCCGCGAGCATTCTCCACGCACAGTCGCGAGCGTGTTCAGTGCGCGAGCCGGTGCCCGGGTTCAACTCCGGGCACCGGCTCGCCGGTAGGCACTGACTAGAAGGGCCGCCAGGACATTCCCGGATCACCAGCCGTGCAGGTGGCGATCACGAGCTGGGTACCACTGGTGGTGGAGTCACCAGGGTCAGCCAGGCACAGGCCGGATACCGGGTTAACCAAGGTGATTCCCAGTCCCGCGGGCATCAGGCGCCATTGCTGCGCCTGAGTGCCATTGCAGGAGTACAGGTCGACCGGGGTGCCGCTGGCCTTGACGCCACGACGGACGTCAAGGCATTTGCCGTTGATGCGCACGGTGCCGTCCGTCTTGGCCAGCCAGGCCTGTGCCGGGGTGCCGTTGCAGGCCCAGACGTCGACCTTGGTGTTGTCCGCGGACTGGTCGCCGCTGTCATCAAGGCACATTCCGGGGATCTGTGACACTATCGGCCCGGCCGGAAGGGTCCAGGACTGGTTCGCATAACCGTTGCACGGCCAGAGCTCCACCTTGGTGCCGGCGGCCTTGCTGAAGCCAGGGTCGGCGAGGCACATGCCCGACCACGGATTGACCAGCGTCGTCGGGTGCCCGCCGATCGCGGGGTTCAATCCCCGGGGGTGGACCAGGTGCCATTGCTGTGAGGGCGCGCTGGCGCACGGTTGCAGTTCGACGACGGTCCCTTGGGCGGCGGTGGGAATCGTGAGGCACTGGTTGTTGATCCGCAATGTGTCGTCCTGGGCATACGTCCACGTCTGAGCGCTCGCGCCTGTGCACGCCCTGATCTCCGCCGGAGTGCCGTTCGCCAGCCCGTCGCCCGCCGCGGTCAGGCACAGCCCGCCACGTTCCATTTGGACCAGCCCTGCCGCTCCCACGCTTGGCGCGGGCTTG
>Ga0075425_100002062_pt1 | contig 19928 bp, 22 predicted proteins | sample SoiMethybrSBSTD4_FD_75300 | JGI IMG/M metagenome (GOLD analysis project Ga0075425, IMG submission 75300) | Bulk soil microbial communities from a Populus tree surrounding site in Tennessee, USA - Soil MetaG P. TD hybrid SBSTD4 | ecosystem: Environmental > Terrestrial > Soil > Tree plantation... | reverse complement strand
CGCTCGCGATCGAGCCGGGCGAGCGCGGCGACGGTGCGCGTCGACTGTCCGAGACGCCGCAAATCGGGCGTCGAGAGCAGCAGCCGCAGATAGCGCGCCTGTCCGAGCTTGTAGATCTCGACGAGCCGGGCCTGAAGTTGCGGCGCTTCCGATTTCGACGACTGCTCGAGCGTCGTCATTCGTGCGACCGTGTCGTCGAGCTCGGCGCGAAGCTTCGTCGCATCGGCGTCGAGCCGCTTGACCTCTTCGGCGCGAATCTGCCGCTCGATTTCGAGCTTCTTGACGTCGTTCAGCAGCGAGCGCTCTTCGGCGGCGAGCCGATCGGCCTCGCGCTGCAGCGCCTGCAGCCGCTCGGTCGCCCGGCGGGCGAGCGCCTCCGTGCGAGCGCGATCCGGCGGCTGCGCGCTCGCCGCAAAGGCCGCAAAGAAGGCAAAAACCGCAAAGGCAGCTAGCCTCCAGCCCCGAGCCCCGACAGCGTCAGAAGACCGGCTTGCCATCGATATCTGGAGGTATCGGCACGCCGAAATAGCGCAACACGGTCGGCGCGATGTCCATGATGTCGACCGGTCCGCCACCGATTGGCCGGCTCGAAATCAGCGTGCCGGAGGTCTGCTTGTAGTCGTACGAACCGTGGTCGCCAGACCACTTCTTCATGTTCGGGTAGACGAGGCCCGGCGGCGAGCCGCCGAGTGTCGACTGCCACGAGACCCGGTAGCCATCCGCCAGGCCGACCTGCAGCTCCGAGGCGTTCTTCAAGAACTCGCCCTTGTACACGTCGTCGCGCTCGTAGACCGCGTCCACCATCCTGGCGCCGGTCTTCGGATCGGTCATCGTCAGCAGCCGGCCGACGAGCGCGTCCTGGACATTCTTCGACTCTTCTGGTGAGACGATGCCCTGGCGTTCGCGGCCTTTGAGGTTGACGTAAATCTGGCCCAGGCCCATTGCGTACGCCTTGGTGCGCGACCAGTCGACGTTCTCCCAGAAGGTGCCGCCGCCGAACAGATCCTGCAGCTTCTTTTCACCCGGCTGCTGGCCCTGAATCGCCATGAAGCCCTCGGAGACCAGCCAGGTGTTGAGGTTGACCGACTGTCGGAACGAGTGAAAGCCGTGGTCGGACACGATGAGCACCGGCGTCGCCGGATCGATGCGCGAGACCACTTCGCCGACGAACTCGTCGCACTTGCGGTAAACGCGCTCGATCGAATCGCCAAACTTCGCCGCCAGCGCCCGGTCGTACATCGGGTGCGACGGATCGATCAGCCGCCACATCATGTGCTGCACGCGGTCGGTCGACTCGATGACGCCGACGATGAGATCCCATTGCTTCGCGTCGATCCGCTGGAGGATCACCTGCGCGCGATCGTCGAACGCGCGATAGAGATCGTCCATGAAGGTCTTCTCGTCGATCCGATCTTCGTTGAGCGGCCAGGTCGCCTCGGCCCAGCCGAGCGTGCGGTACGGACCGAGCCGCTCGTAGAGATCCGTGGCGAGCGAGGCCGGCGACGACATCGGCGCCGGCGGATTGTCCGGCTTCCAGTTCACCGGCGAGATGTACAGCTGCAGCTCGGGACCGGCGCCGATCAAATAGATCTGCGCCATGCCGTGCACACGCAGCAGCATGTTGATCGTGAAATCGAGGTTAACCCACTTGCTCCATTGATGCTCGGAGAGATGGATCGAGTTGTCGCCGACGTCGATCGTCGCGGCCCGCTCGGCGCGGTTCCAGTGAAGGGTGACGGGCAGCCGCACGTCCTCGCGCGCTTCGAGCTCTGCGAGCTTCATCTTGTCGAGATCCGACAGCGACGAGCCCGCGCTCTTGGCGCGCAGCTCGCGGAGCTGCTGCTTGACGATCGGGTTCGGCGGGCCGACCAGTTCCGTGCGCGCCGTGTCGCCGTCGAAGACGAGCCGCTTCAGGATGCCGCCGAACTCGGTGTTCCCTTCTTCGTAGCGGCTCAAATCGGTGCCGAAATAATAGAAGGTGCCCATCGTGCGGCGGATGTCGGGCAACGGCAGTCCAGAGAGGAGCTCGCCGTTCGGCACGTTCTCGGGCGGGAAGGTCACCGGCACCGTCAACATGCTCGACCGCACGCCGGCCGTGCCGGCCGTGACCCAGAACGACGTACCGCCGCGGATCGACTCGACCACGGGCTTTGAAATCGGGATGTAGTTGAGGATGAAGCGCGGCGGCTCGAAGTGGACCATGCCCAGGTCGGGCAGGTACGTCGACGTGTCGCGGATCAGGAAGTCGTAGATGTTGTGCTTGCCGGCGTTCACGCCGGTGGCAAACGATGCCCACGCGGTTGGCGATTCGGGAGAGTGCGTCGTGCCGAGCGCGCGGACGCCGCTGCCGCGCGCGGCGAGTTTCTTCAGGTTCGGCAGCTTGCCCTCGTCCATCCAGCGCCGGACGAGTTTGGGATCCATGCCGTCGAACCCGAGAATGACCAGCTTCTGCGTAAATTTTTCGGGCGGATGACGTGGGCCGCAGCCGAGCGCGGTGCCGCAACAGACGATGAGCAGCGCAAGAACAATCGGTTTCACAATGTGTGCGGGGTCAAAATTATAACATCTGGTCTGTGAGGCAACGGTGAGACCGCTGTGAGCCGACGGGTTCTGGCGATCGACGTCGGCACGCGGCGCCTCGGGCTGGCGATTAGCGATGCGACGGCGACGCTGGCGCGGCCGCTCGAGACCATCGCTGTCCGGAGCGAGACCGACGCCATCGAACGTGTCATGCGCCGCGTCACCGATCTCGCCGAGGAAGACGATGGCGTGTCGACGATCGTCGTCGGACTGCCGGTGCGTCTCGACGGTACGGCTTCTGACCAGTCAGTGCGCGTCCGCACCTTCATCGATGCGTTGCGCCAGCAGACGGCGATACCGATCGTCGTCGCGGATGAGCGTCTGACCAGCCGGGAAGCGGAGAGCCGGTTGGCGGTGCGCGAGCGCGACTGGCGCAAGCGGAAGCAGAAGCTCGACGCGGCGGCGGCGGCGATCATCTTGCAAGACTACCTCGACAGGGCGCAGTAGGGGCTAGGGCTGGGGCTAGCTGACGACATGAAAAAACTGCTCGCGTTCGTCGTGCTGCTCATCGTGCTCGCAGGCGCCGCGGTCGCATGGATGTACGTGCGCGTCAACCAGCCGTATCGCGGCTTCGAGGGACAGGAGCAGTTCGTCGAATTGCCGCAGGGATCGGGCAGCCTCGCGATCGGTCAGCGGCTCGTCGATGGCGGTGTCGTTCGCGACCTGTCGACGTTTCGCACGGCGCTGTGGATGAGCGGCAAGGGGCGGCACCTGAAAGCGGGGGAGTATCGCTTCGATCGCGCGCTGACGCCGTTCGACGTCATCGACAAGATCGCGCGCGGCGACGTATTTGTGATCACGGTCACGTTTCCGGAAGGGCTGACCGCCGCCGAAATGGCGAAGATTTTCGAGTCGCACGGCCTTGGCACGGCCGCGGCGTTCATTGCCGCCTCGAAGGATCCGTCGCTCGTGAAAGAGATCGATCCGGAGGCGAAGGATCTCGAGGGATATCTTTTCCCGGAGACCTACGCGCTGCCGCGGCACACCGATCCGGCAAAGCTGATTCACGCGATGGTCGGGCGCTTCGATCACATGTTCACGCCGGAACTGCGGCAGGCAGCGCAGGCGCGCGGCCTCACCGTCCGGCAAGCAGTGACGCTGGCATCGATCGTCGAGAAGGAGACCGCGAAGGCCGACGAGCGGCCGCTCGTTGCGGCCGTCTACACGACACGGCTGCGGATCGGCATGCCGCTGCAGTGCGACCCGACCGTGATCTACGCGCTGGCGAAGGCGGGCCGCTACGACGGCAACATCCACAGAGCGGATCTCGCGTTCGACTCGCCGTACAACACCTACCGGTATCCCGGGCTGCCGCCGGGCCCGATTGCGTCGCCAGGCCGCGCCTCGCTCGAGGCCGCCGTGCATCCGGCCGACGCCGACTATCTGTATTTCGTCAGCCGCAACGACGGCTCGCACGAATTCGCCCGCACGCTCGACGAGCACAATCGGAACGTCCAGAAATACCAGGTGCAGTACTTCCGCGAGCACCGCGCCGGCCGGTCGGGGCCGCCGGGCGATTCCAGCAGGTAGACGGCCGGTCGTGCGGGTTCTCATCGCCGCGCTATCGGCCGTCGTGCTCGCCCTGGCGCAGCCGCCGGCGCGCCAGGTGGCGATCACCTTCGACGATCTCCCGATCGCCGGCGTGCTGCCGCGCGACATCGCGTCGAGTCGCGCGCTCACCGATAAACTGTTGCGCGCCATCGCCGCGCACCACGTCCCGGTCGTTGCCTTCGTCAACGAAGGCAAACTGGCCGGCGACGGCGGCGCCGTCGATCCCGATCGCGTCTCGCTGCTGCGGCGCTGGCTCGACGCCGGCCTCGAACTCGGCAACCACACCTACTCGCACGCGGATTTCCACACCGCACCGCTCGCCGACTTCGAAGCCGACGTGATCAGGGGCGAAGCGACGACGCGGCGGCTGCTCGAGGAGCGGGGGCGGACGCTGCGCTTCTTCCGTCATCCGTTCCTGCACACCGGGCGCGACCTCGCCGCGCGCGCCGCGTTCGAACGGTTCCTGGCGGACCATGGTTACCGGATCGCGCCGGTCACGATCGACAACGACGAGTACATCTTTGCCGGCGCCTACGACCGGACGCTGCAACGTGGCGACGCCGGGACGGCGCGACGTGTCGCCGACGCCTACGTTCCCTACATGGAAGCGAAGACGGCCTACTTCGAGCGCAACGAACAGGAACTGTTCGGCAGGCCGATTCGGCACGTTCTTCTCGTGCACGCGAACATGCTGAACGCCGAGCGCTTCGGCGATCTCGCGACGATGTTCGAACGCCGCGGCTACCGGTTCATCACGCTCGAGCGCGCGCTCGAGGATCCGGCCTATACCTCGGAGGACACCTACGCGGGCAGCGGCGGCATCACGTGGCTGCACCGCTGGGCGCTCACCCGGAAAATGCCGAAGGCCTTCTTCGCCGGCGAGCCCGACGTGCCGGCGTTCGTGGCGGAGAATGCGCGCACGCCGCACTGAGACCTAGGGCCGCCACGTCAGGGCTGCCGTGCCGGCTGAAAGCCCACCCGCACACGTTGATGATTCGCAACCTCTCGGTTGCGTATCTGCCGGGTGCTGCTGTAAGATGCGCAACCAGGAGGTTGCATATGTCCGTCGTCCAGTCCAACCGGATTGAAAAGCAGGTTGTCGTCCGCGCGCCGCGGGCGCGGGTCTGGCGCGCGCTGACCGACGCCAAGGAATTCGGCACGTGGTTCGGCGTCCGGCCGACCGGCGCGTTCAAGCCGGGCGCCCGCGTCAGCGGCGCGGTCACGCACAAAGGGTACGAACACCTCACCTGGGACGTGACCATCGTCGCCATGGAGCCGGAGCGCAAATTCTCGTGGCGCTGGCACCCGGGCGAAGTCAGTGCCTCGGACGTACCGGACGAGCCGACGACGCTCGTCGAGTTCGAACTTGCCGATATCGAGGGCGGCACCCTGGTGACAGTTGTCGAAACCGGGTTCGACGCCATTCCGGCGACTCGCCGTGGCGACGCCTACCGGAGCAATGATGAAGGCTGGGGCGCGCAGATCGAAGCGATCCGCCGTCACGTCGAAGCGGCGTCGTAGCGCCGCCGCCGATCCGCGGCGGGCCGCACCGGTGTTCGCTGCGCTCGGCGACGAGACCCGGCTCTCCATCGTCTCGTCGCTCTCCGCTGGCGGGCCGATGTCGATCGTGGCCCTCACCACCGGCAGCGGCGTGACCCGGCAGGCTGTGACGAAGCATCTCCAGGTGTTGCTCAACGCCGGCGTCGTGCAGCTGCAGCGGTTCGGACGCGAGACGCGATGGCAACTCGATCGCCAGCCCCTGGATGCGGCGCGTGACAGCCTCGATCACATTGCCGCGCAGTGGGACGAGGCATTGAACCGCCTCAAAGCGTTCGTCGAAGATGAAACGAGGTAGCGCGACGGCTTCAGCCGAGCGATCGGCGGCTCGCCCGAAGGATTCGCGCTACGTCGGTGATGCCTATCGCTCGTTCCACTTCAACTTCTGTCGCAGGACGTCGAAGTAGCTGCGCGACGAGGGGCGGAGGAGACGGACGCGCTTGTCGGCGCAGCGAATCTGCACCTCGTCGCCGGCGCGCAGTTCGTAGCCGGTCTGGCCGTCGAAGGTGACGTAGAGCTCGTCGCGCTCGTTCATCTGTGGCTGCACGCGGACCAGCGCCGTCGACGGGATGACGATCGGGCGGTTGGTCAGCATGTGCGGCGCGATCGGCGTGAGCACGAGCGCGTCAATCGTCGGCTGGACGATCGGGCCGCCGGCGGCGAGGTTGTACGCGGTCGACCCGGTCGGCGTCGCCACGATCAGGCCGTCGGCCTTGACGCGGGTCACGAACTCGTCGCCGACCGACACCGAGAGGTCGGTCATCCGGGCGCGCGCCGTCTTATTGATCACCACGTCGTTCAGCGCCAGGCGTTCCGGAAGCCGCTGGCCGTCGCGCAGCGTCGCGGCGCGGAGCATCATCCGTTCTTCGACGCGCGTCTCGCCGCCGAGCGCCGCTTCGAGCGATGGGTAGAGTTCCGGCAACGTCGCTTCGGTGAGGAACCCGAGGCTGCCGAAATTCACGCCGAGGATCGCCACGTCGGCGCCGCTCGCGCCGATACAGTCGGCCACCGACAGCAGCGTTCCGTCGCCGCCGAGGACTACCACCAGGTCCACCTGGCCGACGAGCGCCGCCTTGTCGGCGACGCCGCGACTCTCGCTCGCCGGCATCAGCGCCGCCGTCGTCGTCTCGAACACCGGCTCGAGCCCGCGGGCGCGCAGCCATCGCTCGATCTCGATGAGGTGCGGCGTCGCCTGGCGCAGATTCGATTTGGCGACGATTCCGACGCGTGTCACGAACGACATCGTAGCTGATCGCTCGGCTGACGCCTTTTCACCATCGCCTCACGTAGCGCAGGCCTTCAGGCCTGGGGGCGCCGCCGGGCAGCCCTGAAGGGCTGCGCTACGGAACGGCCGCGGCAGCCCTCGAGTCCCTGAGTCCCAAAGTCCCCGAGTCCCCAGATCCCCTAGTCCCCTCGCAGATGCAGAAAGAACTCCTGGTTGCCGGTCGCGCCGGTGATCGGCGACGGGGTCATCGCGACGCGCGCGAGTCCGCTCGCGGAGGCGTACTCGGTCACGCGCGCGATCACTGCCTCGTGCACGGCCGGATCGGCGACGATGCCGTGCTTGCCGACTTCGTCGCGGCCGGCTTCGAACTGCGGCTTGACGAGCGCGACGAGGTCGGCGCCCGGATCGAGAAACGGCGGCAGCGCCGGCAGGATGTGCTTGAGCGAGATGAACGAGACGTCGATCGTCACGAGCGACACGCGATAGGGGACAGCCTCTGTGGTCAGCGCGCGGGCGTTGACGCCTTCGCGGACGAGCACGCGCGGATCGGTGCGCAGCCGCCAGTCGAGCTGCGCGCGGCCGACGTCGAGCGCGATGACGCTCTCGGCGCCGCGCTGCAGCAGGACATCAGTGAATCCGCCGGTCGACGCGCCCACATCGAGCGCGCGGCGGCCCCGCGGATCGATCTGGAAGACGTCGAGCGCGCCGGCCAGCTTGACGCCGCCGCGCCCGACGTAGGGGTGATCCGGAATCGCCAGTTCGACGCGCGCGGCCGCGGCGACCGGCGCACCGGCTTTCGACACCACCTGGCCGTCCACCGTCACCTGCCCGGCGAGAATCAGCGCGCGGGCGCGTTCGCGCGACGGCGCGAGGCCCCGCTCGACGAGCACCGCGTCGAGTCGCTGCTTCGACACCGTCAGGACTTGCGCGTCACCACCCACTCGGCGATCGCGCCAAGCTGGCCGCCGACGCCGGCGCGTGCCAGCGCCGCGTGGGCGCGCGCGAGGCAGTCGGACGCGAGCGCGCGCGAGCGGTCGAGTCCGAACAGCGCCGGGTAGGTCGGCTTCGAGGCGGCGGCGTCCTTGCCGGCCGATTTGCCGAGCGACGCCGCGTCGCCTTCGACGTCGAGAATGTCGTCCACGATCTGGAAGGCGAGGCCGATCTCCGTCGCGTAGTCGTCAATCGCGCTCACGACAGCGTCCGGCGCGCCGGCCATGATCGCGCCGCTCACGGCGGAGGCGCGGATCAAGGCGCCGGTCTTGCGCGCGTGCATCGCCCGCAGCCCGTCGACATCGAGCGTGATGCGGTGGCCGGCGGCCTGGCCGGCGGCCTGCAAATCGATCGCCTGGCCGCCGACCATCCCGGCCGCGCCGGCCGCGAGACCGACCACTTGGAGGACGTGAATTTTTCGCGCCAGCGTCTCGCGATCGTCGCGCGCCGGTTCGTCGGCGAGCAGGGTGAAGGCCTCGGCGTGCAAACCGTCGCCGGCAAGAATCGCGATGCCGTCGCCGTAGACGACGTGCAGCGTCGGCCGCCCGCGGCGCAGCGTGTCGTCGTCCATGGCGGGGAGATCGTCGTGAATCAACGAGTAGGTGTGGATCATCTCGATCGCGCACGCGGCGGGCAGCGCGAGGTCGGATGCGGCGCCGTCGATCGCTTCAGCGGCGGCGAGCACCAGCACTGGCCGCAGCCGCTTGCCGCCGGCGAAGACGCTGTAGCGCATCGCCTGGCTGATGATCTCGGGGCAGGACGGCGGCTTCGGCAACCAGCGGTCGAGTGCGGCGTCGACCTCGACGCGCGCGCGGTCGAGAAACGCGGCGAGCGGCTCGGTCACGTCGCAGGTTACGGTTAGCGCTCCCGGTCGTCGCCGAACGACGCCGGGGCCGGTTTCAGTTCGCCGCGCTCGTTGAGAATCTCGATGCGGCGCTCGGCTTCCTCAAGCCGCGCATGGCAGAAGCGCGACAGCTGCACGCCGCGTTCGTACAGCTGCAGTGACTGCTCGAGGGCGAGATCGCCGTCTTCGAGCTTTTTGACGATCGTTTCGAGTTCGGCGATCGCGGCTTCGAAGTCCTTGATCGAGGTGTCGGTCATTCGCTCTTCGACACCTTAGCTTCAATTTCGCCCCGGCTCAAGGTGACGCGCACCGTATCGCCGGGCACGACCGACGCCGCGTCGCGAAGCACTGCGCTCTTGTCGGCATTCCACGCGACCGCGTAGCCGCGACCGAGGACCGCCAGCGGGCTGAGCGTGTCGAGCCGCCCGGCGGCGTTGCCGAGCAGCGCCGCGGCGCGATGCTGCCGCCGCCGAACGGCCGTCGTCAAGCGCCCGTCGGATTCGACCAGCCGAGTCTTCATCCGCGCGAGGCGGCGGCCGGCGTCGAATGCGGCGAGACGCCGCTCGAGCGTCTGGAGGCGCCGCATCTGCGCGGCAGCGGCGGCCCGCGTCACACGTGCGAGCGTGTGCGACAGTTCGGCGGCATGCCGGCCCCGCATCGCCAGCCGGCCGCGGTATCCGGCGAACGCCGGACGACTGTCGACGACGTGGACGCGACGGCTCAATCGCTGGACGCGGCCATCCGCCGCCGCGCGCAGTCGATCGCGCAGCGTATCGATGCGGCTGCAGAATTGATCCTTGGCGGCGACGACGAGTTCGGCCGCCGCCGACGGCGTCGGCGCACGCAGGTCGGCGACGAAATCGGCGATGGTGACGTCGGTCTCATGTCCGACGGCGGAGACGACCGGCACCGGCACGCGCGCGATCGCGCGCGCCACCATCTCCTCGTTGAACGCCCAGAGGTCCTCGATCGAACCGCCGCCGCGGCCGACGATCACTACCTCGACACCGGGGACGCGCGCGATCTGGCGCAGCGCGCGGGCGACATCCGGCGCCGCGTCCTGGCCCTGCACGCGCGCCGGACAGATCACCAGATGCGCGTTCGCGTAACGCCGGCGCAGGACCTTGATGATGTCGCGGATCGCGGCGCCGTCGAGCGACGTGACGATCCCGATCTTGCGGGGCAGCGCCGGCAACGGCCGCTTGCGCGCCGCGTCGAACAGTCCTTCGGCCTGGAGGCGCGTCTTCAGCTGGTCGAAGGCGAGTTGCAGCGCGCCGAGGCCGTGCGGCTCGAGATGCTCGCAGACGAGTTGGTACTCGCCCTTGGGTTCGTACACCGACACCCGGCCCCGCGCGACGACGCGGAGGCCGTCGGCGGGCTTGAATTTCAAGTAGCGCAGCGCCGACCGGAAGATCACGGCGCGGACCTGCGACGATCCGTCCTTCAGCGTGAAATACAGGTGGCCGGTATTCCACACGCGGCAGTTCGACAGTTCGCCTTCGACCCAGACCTCGAAGAATTCCTGCTCCAGTAGATCACGGACGCGAACCGTCAGTTCGGTGACGCTGAGCACGCGCCGCGGCTCGGGGCTTGGGGCTGGCTGCCGCGCCGGCGCCGGCTCGGGCTCGGCGTCGTCTTCCTCAAACGGGAGATCGAACAGGTCGGTCATCGGCAATGCTGGACAGGTCCTGGAGTTCCTCGACGCTCAGGCTGATGCGCTCGATGTCGGTGGCGACGCCGCTCGCTTCGTCGGCCTCGACGACCACCGCGTTCAGCCGCGGGTTGCCCGTCGCGGTTTCGAATTTCTGCGGCAGCGCGGTCAGGAAGCGGTTCAGCGCCGGCTCGACTTCGACGCCGATGATGGAGTCGTGCGGTCCGGTCATGCCGACGTCGGTGAGGTACGCCGTCCCTTTCGGGAGGATCCGTTCGTCAGCCGTCTGCACGTGGGTGTGCGTGCCGACGACCGCCGTCACCTTCCCGTCGAGATGCCAGCCCATCGCGATCTTCTCCGACGTCGCCTCGGCGTGGAAATCGACGAAGACGATCCGCGTCCGCTTGCGCAGCGCCTCGACCTCGCGCTGCACCACCTGGAACGGGTCGTCGATGTTGAGCATGAACACGCGGCCCATCACGTTGACGACGCCGACCGATCGCCCGTCGCGCGTTCGCGCGAGATAGCTGCCGTTCCCCGGCGCTCCCGACGGGTAGTTCGCGGGCCGAATCAGGCGCGGCTCGGCGCCGATGTAATCGAGCGCCTCTTTCTTGTCCCAGATGTGATTGCCCGAGGTCATCACGTCCACGCCCCACTCGAGCAGCTGATCGCCGATCTCGCGCGTGATCCCGAATCCCGCGGCTGCATTCTCGGCGTTGGCGATCACGAAGTCGATCTGGTGATAGTCAACCAGCCCGCGCAGTCCCTGCCGCACCAGGTCTCGGCCCGGGCGTCCGACGATGTCGCCTATGAACAGTAATCGAATCATGTCAATGGCTGAGGGCTGAGGGCATGGTCGATGGTGCCATAGGCCATTGCCATTAGCTATTCGCCATCAGCCATTGACAGCGATAGCCACCGAACGGCCGCGGCGATCGACCATCTTCGGGATGGAGACGCGCAGTTCGCCTCCGGTGAGCGTGGCCTTGGCGTGCGCCGTGTCGCACGCGCGGCCGAGACGAACGACGCGCGCGAAGCGGCCGTAGCCGCGCTCCACCAGGTGGAAGCTGGACTCGGCGCGCGTCCGCCGCGCGCTCTTCTCGCCCGCGACGAGCACGCTGTCGCCTTTCGCGATCACGCGGATCGCCGACGCGTCGACACCGGGCAAATCGACGGTGATTTCCAGCGTGTCGTCGGTTTCGAAGACGTCCAGCGCGGGCGAGCACTCGCCGGCCAGCGATTCGGAGCCGAACGCGCGGCCGAGCTCGAGGTAGACGCGCCGCACCTCGTCAGAAAACTCACCCAGCTCAGACGGAAACGCCAGGGCGTGGATGCGAGGACGCATGGGGAAATCATGGCATATCGCCCGGCTCACTTGAAGCTGTGCTTTAGGTTAGTAAGTGAGTGTTTAACACTCATAAAAGATGCTTGACACACGCTCATAGCGGCCGTATACTCGTTTCAACTTACGGAATCGAGGACACCAAACCATGCCCACAGTAGGCAAAGTAATCGGCATCGACCTCGGCACCACTAACTCGGTCGTTGCCGTTATGGAAGGCGGTCAGCCGACCGTCATCGTCAATCAGGAAGGCGCGCGCACCACGCCATCGGTCGTCGGTCTCACGAAAGACGCCGAACGGCTCGTCGGTCAGGTCGCGAAGCGCCAGGCGGTCACCAACCCCGAAAACACCATCTTCTCGATCAAGCGCTTCATGGGCCGGAAGCATGACGAGGTGACGAGCGAAGCCGCGCGCGTCCCCTACAAGGTCGTGCGCGCCGACAACGGCGACGCCTGGGTGGAAGCGCGCGGCAAGAAGTATTCGCCGCCCGAGATCTCCGCGATGATTCTCGGCAAGCTGAAACAGGCGGCTGAGGACTATCTCGGCGAGAAGATCGCCGACGCGGTGATCACCGTGCCCGCCTACTTCAACGACGCGCAGCGGCAGGCGACCAAGGACGCCGGCACGATTGCCGGCCTGAACGTGCTCCGCATCATCAACGAGCCGACGGCCGCCGCGCTCGCCTATGGGCTCGACAAGAAGAAGGACGAAACAATCGCGGTCTACGACTTCGGCGGCGGCACCTTCGACATCTCGGTGCTCGAGGTGGGTGAGGGCGTCGTCGAGGTGAAGGCGACCAACGGCGATACGCACCTGGGCGGCGACGATCTCGACGATCGTGTCATCGAGTGGCTGGTCGCCGAGTTCAAGAAGAACGAAGGCATCGATCTCGCGAAGGATCGGATGGCGCTCCAGCGTCTGAAGGAAGGCGCGGAGAAGGCCAAGATCGAGCTCTCGACGGCGATGGAAACGGAAATCAACCTGCCGTTCATCACCGCTGACGCCAACGGACCCAAGCACCTGCAGGTGAAGCTCACGCGGGCGAAGCTGGAATCGCTCGTCGACGATCTGCTGCAGCGGACGATGGCGCCGGTGCAGCAGGCATTGGCCGACGCCGGCGTCGATCCGAAGAAGATCGACGAAGTGGTGCTGGTCGGCGGCTCGACCCGGATGCCGAAAGTCCAGCAGCTGGTGCGCGACTTCTTCGGCAAGGAGCCGCACAAAGGGGTGAACCCCGACGAAGTGGTCGCGGTCGGCGCGGCCGTGCAGGGCGGCGTGATGACCGGGGACGTCAAGGACATGCTGCTCCTCGACGTGACCCCGCTGTCGCTCGGCATCGAGACGCTCGGCGGCGTGATGACGACGCTGATTCCGCGCAATACGACGATCCCGACGCGCAAGAGCGAGATCTTCTCGACCGCTACCGATAACCAGCCGAACGTCGAGGTCCACGTGCTGCAGGGCGAACGGCCGCTGGCGCGCGACAACCGCACCCTCGGGAAGTTCCACCTCGTCGGCCTGCCGCCGGCGCCGCGCGGCGTGCCGCAGATCGAAGTGGCGTTCGACATCGACGCCAACGGCATCGTCAACGTCTCGGCGAAGGACCTGGCGACCGGCAAGGAGCAGACGATCACGATCAGCGGATCGAGCGGCCTGTCCAAGGCCGACGTCGAACGGATGGTGAAGGATGCGCAGAGCCACGCATCGGAAGACCAGGCGCGCCGCGATCTGATCGACGCGCGCAACCAGGCCGACTCGCTCGCGTACCAGGTCGAGAAGACGGTCAACGACAACCGCACGAAGATTGCGGTCGGCGAGCTCTCGACCATCGAGGCGGCGATCGTCGAGGCGAGGCGCGTCGCGCAGACCGACGATCTGGCGGCGATCCGGAAAGCGACCGACGAGCTGCAGCGCGCGTCGCACGCGATTGCGGAGCAGCTCTACAAACAGGCTCAAGCGCCCGCGCCCGACGCGTCGGCCGGGAGCCAGCAATCGAGCAACGTCAAGGATGCGGAAGTCGTCGACGCAGAGTACGCAGAGACTCGTTAAAGGCCTGGCGGGTCGGGCGGGTCAGGCAGGTCGGATTGGACGCCCGCCTGGCCGCACCGATTCAGGTTCTTTTAAAAAGGAGACAAAACCATGACGATCGTACGTTGGGATCCGTTTCGTGATTTCGGCTTCACGGCACCGAGTTCGTGGATGCCACCGGTGGACATTTTCCAGACCGGCGAACACGAGCTCGTGCTGAAAGCCGAGTTGCCGGCGATGTCGCGCGACGACATCAGCATCAACATCGAGAACTTCGTCCTGACCGTCAGCGGCGAGAAGAAGGCGCCGAACGACGTGAAGGATGACCAGTACCACCACGTCGAGCGGCGCTACGGCTCGTTCAGCCGCTCGTTCTCGCTCCCGCAGACCGTCGACCCGAACCGGGTCTCGGCCGAGTACAGGGACGGCGTCCTCACCGTGCGGATCCCGCTGCGTGAGGAGGCCAAGCCGCGGACAATCAAGGTCGACGTCGCGGCTTAGCTGATACGGGAAACGCAGGAGGGCGGAACGCAGCTGCCTACCCGCCCTTCTGCCTTGCATGCTACTGTTTACAGCTGCATGGACGAGACGACGCAGGTCCCCGAACAAATCGACCCGGCGGACGAACCGAAAATTCCGGCGGAGCCGTTGCCGCCGATTCAGAGCCGCTTCCTCTTCGTCGACGTGGCGGCGCTGCGCGCCAAGCAGTTGCGGCGCGGCGCCCGGCCGCGGCTCGGAGAGGAAACGCAGCTGCCGCACAAGGCCGAGCGCGTGGCGATGGAGGAAGTCAAACGCGGGCTCGTCTACTACGACGTCCCGGAGCCGAAGCCTCCACTGGGCGACGGGGCAGAGGGATGACCGGCGACGTCGTCCAGATTGCGATCGGCACGCTGCAGGGGCTGGCCTCGAGCACCATTTTCGTGCTCGTCCTGTTCATCGGATTCTGCGTCGTGGTCGGCTTCACGAAGACGAAGCGGACCGCGGGCGGCAAGGCGATGGTGGTGAAGAGCCTCGACGAGCGCATCAGCCATCAGCCGATGGAATACTTCGCGCCGACGGCGCCGCGCGGGCCGGCCGACCAGCTCCGTGCCCCGGAACTCCTGGAGCAAGCCGCACGTAAATAACGGCAGGAGCGTGACCCGTGTTGTGGTTGCTCACCTTGCCGTTTCGGATTTTCTTCGGTCTGCTCTTCGCCCTGCTCCTGCTGCCCGTCACGCTGCTGTTCCTGCCGTTCCTGCTGCTGCGCGCGGTATTCAAGCTGGCGCTGCTCGCGTTCCTTGCGCCGCTCATCGCCCTCGTCACCGTTGGCGTGCTGCTCGTCGCCGGCTTCGCCCTCGTGTTTGTGCTGCTGCTGCCGCTCCTGCCGTTTGCCTTCGTCGGCCTGATCATTTGGGCGATCGTCCGGGCGTCCCGGCCGGCGTACGCGCTGAGAAGTTAGTCCGTCACGCCACGCTTTCAGGCTGCCAGCGCAGTCCGAGATTGATAATCCGCTGCAGGACGCCTTCGTAGCTGAGGCCAATCTTTTCGGCCGACGCCGCGAAGTCTTCACCGCGCGCAATCTGCGGATTCGGGTTGGCTTCGAGCACCCAGACGTTGCCGTTGTCTTCGAGCCGCAGGTCGATGCGCGCATAGCCGCTCAGCTCGAGCGCGCGGTAGGCGCGCTTGCAGAGGTGCTGGATGCCTTCGGACCGCGAGTCCGACAGCTCTTTGGCGATACCGCTATCGATCCCGTACTTCTTCTGGTACTTCACGCTCCACTTGACGCGATCGGTGGCGATGCGCCGCGAGCCTTCCGGCATGTTGGTGAAGAACAGCTCCCACACCGGCATCGCCTGCAGCGTGTGATTGCCGAGGATGCCGACATACAGCTCGCGCCCTTCGATGTACTGCTCGACGATCGCCGACGTGCCGATGCTCTCGTGGATGAACTGAACGCGCTCCTTGAGCTTTTCGTCGGTGTCGACGACTGACGCCTGCGAGATGCCGATCGACGCTTCCTGGGTCAGCGACTTCACGATCAGTGGAAACGCCAGGCGCTTCGCGCGGCGAAACGGCTTGCCGATCCGCGCGACGTCGGACTCCGGCACCGGAATGCGGTGGTAGGACAGCAGTTTCTTCGAGAGCGACTTGTCGCGCGCGAGCAGCAGGCCGCGCGGGTTGCAGCCCGTGTAGGGCAGCTTCAGCAGCTCGAGGTGCGACACCACGTTCTGGTCGAAGATGACGATGTCGTCGAAGCCTTCGAGCAGGTTGAAGGCGATGTGCGGCTTCCACTCGGTGACGAGACGGCGGATCTCACCGAGGTCGTCGTGGACGCCGAGGACCTGCACTTCGTGGCCCATCGTCGTCAAGGTCGAGACCACGTCGTACTCGGTGCGCCACGGCTCGGCCGTGATGTCGGTGCCTTCCTCGATCGTCGCTGGCGGGATCAGGTGGCGATGGACCAGCGCCACGACGCGCAGTTTGTTGACGGTCATAGCGCGACCCTGTGCCTGCCGCTATGCAGGTAGTTCATCGTTTGCACGGTGAGGAACACCATGAAATCGATCTTTGTCGCCTCCTCGCTGTCGGTGACGCGGAGGTTCAGCTCGCGGCAGCGGTCGATGATCTTCGAGAGCAGCTGGTCGATCGTGTACTGGTAGCTGTCGGTGAAGCTCGCGACGGTGCTGCGGACGTCACGGCGGATGCGGCGGACGAACCGCGCCGCCGACATGTTCTTCGCATACTGCGGCGCATCGGAAAACAGGTTGCGGAGGTCGCTCTCGTAGAAGTCGGGGTGGTCGAGGCCGTAGTGCTCGCGCTTCTTGCGGTAGTGTTCGCCGAGCGTCTTCTTCAAACGCGACAGCGGATCGACGGTGCGCCGTGTGGTGACGACCGGACGCTTGCGCGCCAGCTCGCGCATCAGCTTGTCCATGTATTCGAGCTTGCGCTGCGCCGGCCAGCCGGCGTAGCGGGTCGCCCACATCCCCTGCGGATCGAGCCACACGGCAAAGGTTTCGGCGAAGTCCTCGTCGGGATGGCTTTGCGCATACCAGTGATCGAGATGCTGCACGAAGCTCTTGCTGTACGGTTTCGGCGTGTAGTACTCCGGATATTCGATCGCCGGGTTGCCGAACAGCCGCCGCCGGATCGGCCGGCGGCGCAGCTGGTAGGCGTTGTCGATCGCATGACCCGCTTCGTGGCGCAGGATGCGCAGGCACGACTCGGCGTCGCCGCCTTCGACCTCCAGCATCTGATTCTGTTCGAGCCTGGCCAAGCGCGGGTGGCCGAGATAGAACGGAATCGCGATGCCGGGGACTCCGTCCGGCGTGAACCACTCGTCCGACAGATAGTAGTGCGGCTTGAACGCGAGGCCGCGTGCCTCGAGCTCGGTATTCAACTGCGCGATCCGCGCCTCCAGCTCGGTGCCCTCGATCGCGACGTGGAGGTCGCACATGCGAACCTCGAGCAGCTTGTCGTCGCCGAGCGTCGTCCAGTCGGCCGCCTTCAGCGGTTCGACGTCGGCGGCTGGCGTGTCGACCATGTCGTGTCGCGTTCGAAGGCGTCGGCGACCCGCAGCAGCGTCGCTTCGTCGAAGCGCCGGCCGGTCAGCTGCATGCCGATCGGCAGCGCGTCACCGGTAAAGCCGCACGGGATGCTGATCGCCGGCAGGCCGGTCAGGTTGGCGCTGACGGTGAAGATGTCGATGAGATACATCTGCAGCGGGTCGGCGATCCGCTCGCCGAGCCGGAACGCCGGCACCGGGCTGGTCGGCATCGCGACGAGATCGACGCGTTCGAAGGCGCGATCATAGTCGCGCAAAATCAGCGTACGGACCTGCTGCGCCTTGAGATAGTAGGCGTCGTAGTAGCCGGCGCTCAGCACGTAGGTGCCGAGCATGATCCGGCGCTTCACTTCGCGGCCGAAGCCGCGCGCGCGGGTCCGCGCGTACATCGACCGCAGATCGGCGGGCGCATCGATGCGAAATCCATAGCGGACGCCGTCGTAGCGCGCCAGGTTCGAGCTCGCTTCGGCCGTCGACACCAGGTAGTAGACAGGCGTCGCGAACCTGGCGTGCGGCAGCTCGATGTCGACGAGCGCCGCACCGCGCGATGCGAGCAGCGCGAGCGCCTCGCCGTTCGCCCGCGCGACGTCCGGATCCACGCCCTGTTCGGTGAGCGCGCGCGGCACGCCAATCCGCGTGCCGCGGATGTCGCCGGTAAGCGCTGCCGTGTAATCCGGGACGGCTTCGGGCGCGCTCGTCGAGTCGGCCTCGTCGGCGCCGGCGAGGACGCCCAGCATCGCCGCCGCATCGTAGGCGCTGGTTGTGATCGGCCCGATTTGATCGAGCGACGAGCCGTGCGCGATCAAGCCGTAGCGTGAAACCCGGCCGTAGCTTGGCTTGAGGCCGACGACGCCGCACAGCGACGCCGGCTGCCGGATCGACCCGCCGGTGTCGGAGCCGAGCGCCACCGGCGTGATGCGCGCCGACACGGCGGCCGCCGAGCCGCCGCTCGTGCCGCCGGGCGAGCGCTCGAGCGACCACGGGTTGTGCACCGGGCCGAAGGCCGAAGTTTCGTTCGACGAGCCCATCGCGAACTCGTCGCAGTTGGTCTTGCCGATGACGACGGCCCCCGCGGCCTCGAGGCGCTCCACGGCCGTGGCGTCGAAAGGCGGCACGAAATGTTCGAGCATCCGCGACGAAGCCGTCGTCCGCAGATCGCGCGTGCAGATGTTGTCCTTCACCGCGACGGGAATACCGGCCAGCGGCGCCTCGCGCCAGCGATTCCGATCGCGATCGATCGCTTCGGCGCGCGCCATTGCGCGGTCGGCGGCGACGGTGTTGAAGGCGTTGAGCGACGGATTCAGCGCCCCGACGCGGGTAAGCGTCTCGCGGCAGACATCCACGGCGGATCGTTCGCCGGATCGGATTGCCTCGCGGAGACCTCGAAGGCTCATCCGATGACTCGCGGCACCTTGAACAGGCCGGCGTCGAGCGCGGCGTCCGGCGCATTGGCGAGCGCCGCGTCGCGATCCAGTGACGGTCGCGTTTGATCGGCGCGGTCTGCGGCGTGCCGCATGACCACGCTCGCCGTCGGCGGAACGCCGATCGTATCGATCTGCTGGACCTGATCCGCGTAGGCGAGAATCTCGCCGAGCTGGCGCGCGAAGACGTCCAGTTCGTCGGCGTCGAGCTCGAGATTCGCCAGCGCCGCAATCTTCGCGACGTCAGCCGGGGTGAATGCCGTCGGCACGCCAAAATGCTAGCACGGGAAGAAATTGCTGATTGCTAAGGGCTGGTTGCTGATTTATTGCCGATTGCTGATTTATTGCTGATCTTTCCGCGAGGCGCGTCATAGGGCAGAATCGTGCACGACGACGGAGGTCGAGCAAGTCCTTCGTCAATAAATCAGCAATCATCCTTCAGCAATCAGCAATGGACGGAATTCGGAGAGCGGCGGTCGCGGGCACGTGGTATCCGGGCGACGCGGCGGCGCTCGCCGCGGCCGTCGATGGCCACCTCGCCAATGCGGATCGCGAAGGCCTCGACCTGCCCGGCGCACTCTCGGCGCTCATCTGTCCGCATGCCGGACTCGTGTACTCCGGCCCTGTTGCCGCGTACGCCTATCGACTGCTGCGCAACCGCACGTTCGAGGTCGCGATTCTGGTGGGTCCGTCGCATTTCATCGGCTTCGAGGGCGTCTCGATCTACCCGTCGGGTGGTTTCGAAACGCCGTATGGCGTCGCGGCGGTTGATCAGCCTGTCGCGCAGGCGCTCCTCGCCGCGTCGCCGATCGTGCGTGAGCAACCCGCGGCACACGCGCGCGAGCATTCGCTGGAAATGCAGTTGCCGTTTCTCGCGCGGCTCGCGCCGGACGTTCCGATCGTGCCGCTGGTGATGGGCTATCAAACCGCGGAAACGGCGCGCAGCCTTGGCGACGCGCTTGCGGCCGCCATCCGCGGCCGCAACGCGCTGCTCGTCGCCAGCACTGACCTTTCGCACTATCACGACGCGGCGACCGCATCGCGCCTCGATCGCGTGGTACTTGATTGCCTCGAACGCTTCGACGCCGATGCGCTGCAGGCAGCGCTCACCGCCAATCCCGAGCACGCCTGCGGCGGTGGACCGACCGTCGCTGTGATGCGCGCCGCGCGGCTCGCCGGCGCGCGCGACGCGGCAGT
>Ga0075425_100002060_pt1 | contig 19936 bp, 17 predicted proteins | sample SoiMethybrSBSTD4_FD_75300 | JGI IMG/M metagenome (GOLD analysis project Ga0075425, IMG submission 75300) | Bulk soil microbial communities from a Populus tree surrounding site in Tennessee, USA - Soil MetaG P. TD hybrid SBSTD4 | ecosystem: Environmental > Terrestrial > Soil > Tree plantation... | reverse complement strand
AAGTCCAGCCGCTCGTGCAGATCTTTTCGCGCGGCTTCACCGGCGGGATGTATGGCGGCCGCGCGGGCCGGGACTACGTCACGCGCGCGCAGCCCGACAATCGCGGCGCGGTCCTTGGTGTGGTAGTCGGCCGGGAAAAGAATGAGCTGGTCGTCTCAGTCTCCCAGCCGATCTTGAGCGGCGACGGGCTCGGCTTCGAGCATCCCGAAGGCCCTGCCAAAGGCAACCGCGGCTTCGGCGTCCGGAGCGTCCGGACTCTCGGGGGGGGCCGGCAGCACGGCAAGATCCGTCAGGCGATCCAGCCGGCTGAGGACATTCCGGCCGGATGGACGGTGGTGCGTTCCGCCGAGGCTGCCCTGCTCGCCCGCGCGCGTGAGAGTTTTGCCGCCGTTCCATCGAAGGGAGAGCCCGAGGGCATTCGCATGGATGTCAGGGCGGTGGGCGCCGCCGGCGAGCCGCTCACACTCATCTGCCGCGCGGGCGCCGACGAAGTCGCGGTTAAGAGCACGACCGCACTCGCGCCCGCTACCCGCCATGGGCTGGACGAAGCGCGGCTGCGCGAGCAGCTCGGCCGTCTCGGTGAAACCTCCTTCACCCTAAACGACCTCGATGTTTCCGGCCTCGCGAAGGATCTCTTCATTCCGGTCAGCGTCCTCAATGATCTGCGAAGAGAGGCAGTGGAGATCCTCACTCGCGCCCGCCACGAAGCCCGCGATCGCGCGATCGCCGAGGCCATCGCCAACGTGGCAGTCGGGAGCGTCGCGGACGTGCGAACGCCGCGGCTGGTCGCCGAGGTCTGGCGTCTCGAAGATGCGCTGGCCGCGGCGGACGCCGGAGCCGACGAGATTTCGCTCGATCTATTCCTGCGTCATCCGATGCCGCCAGTCGCGCGCGTGAAGCGGCTCGCCGCCGAACTGTCGCAACGAGGAGTCACACTCCGGCTCCGCACTCCGACAATCGTCCGGCCCGCCGACCGCAAGCACGTCGAGAAGTGGCTCGCGCTCGACACGCCGCTCGTCAGTGGGCATCTGGGAATGGTCGCCGAGCTCGCGGCTGAGGGGCGTGACGTGGTCGCGGATTACGCCGTCAACGTCTTCAATCAGCACAGCGCGGCGGAGGTCTTTCGGCTGGGCCCGCGTCGCATAGTGCTGTCGGTCGAGCTGACCGGCAACGAGATGGCGCAGGTGGCGGCGCCATGGGAGGGTCGAGGCTTCGAGGTGTTCGCCTATGGTCGCCCTGAAGGCATGACGCTCGAGCACTGCGTGCTGTCGGCGGCGTTCGACCGCGAAGTCGCCACCTGCCGCGACCTCTGCGTGCAGAAACATCCCGATGTCGCGCTCACCGATCCCGCGGGGTACGTCTTCCCGGTGGCCACCGATTATGCCTGTCGCAACCGTCTGCTGCATTCGCGTCCGCTGGACGGCTCCGCGTACCTACCGGAGCTGTGGCGCGCCGGATTTCGCACCTATCGGCTGGTGTTCAATGTCCCAGACGATCCCGTCGCGCGGGTGACGGCCGCGTATCGCGCGTCGCTCGATGCATTGTCCGAAGGTCGCGCGCCCGATCCCGCAGCGGTGCGCGCGGTGACGGGTCGCGAGTACACGCGGGGGCATTTCGCCCGAGCGGTGTGATGCGCGCTCTCCACGTACTCCGTGTCTCGGTTGGTGTCGTGCTCATCCAGGTCACCTCACCCAATCCGCGCCAGCGCATCGTGCATCTGCGACGCGCTGGTGTAGCGGTCGGCGGGCTTCTTCGCCATCGCTTTCAGAATCACGGCCGCCAGCGAGTCCGGCACCTCGCCATTGAACGTGCGCGGATCGGGCGGTTGCTCCTCGAGATGCTTCGCCACCAGCGCCCAAGTCGTCTCGGCTTCGAACGGCACGCGTCCCGTCACACACTCGAACAGCACCACGCCCGCCGCATACAAATCGCTCCGGGCATCGAGCTCCCCGCCCGCCAGCTGCTCGGGTGACATGTAGTCGGGCGTCCCGATCGACGTGCCCGCCTCGGTCAGTCCCTTCCCCTTCGGTGGATTCGCGAGCCGGGCGATTCCGAAATCCATCACTTTCAAAAAACCGCTCGGTTCCACGACGATGTTTTGCGGCTTGATATCTCGGTGGATCACGCCCTCGGCGTGCGCGACTTCGAGCGCGCGACACACTTGCTTGCCGACAGTCAGGCTGACCGAGACGGGGAGATTGCCGCGCGACATGATGAGCTGCTTGAGTGACGTCCCCTCGACGTACTCCATCGTCAGGTAGTACATCCCGTTCTGCTCGCCCAGATCATACGTGCGGACCACGTTGCGATGCGCGATTCGGCGCGCGAGCCGGATCTCCTGCTTGAAACGATCGAGCGCCGCCGTGCCGCCCGCCATCGCTTCGGGCTTGAGCGTTTTGATGGCGACCGGCTCCTGCAGCTCGCGGTCGAACGCGCGGTACACGACGCCCATGCCGCCCGCGCCCAGGATCTCTTTGATCTCATAGCGTCCCGCGAACACGGCGCCGGGGCGGATCTGGTCGCCACCAACGGCGCGCACCGCCGTCGGAACGGTGTCGATGCGCTGCGTCGCCGCGCCGCCCGACGTCTGCATCATGTACTCGACGAGCGCCGCCTTCGCCTTGAGGTCGTCCACCAGACTCTTGAACGCCTTCGAGAGGATGCCGATCTCGTCGCGCGACTTCACGGCAATCTCGACGCTGTAGTCCCCCTCCTGCACTTGTCGTGTCGCGATCGCGAGCCGCCGGACGGGTCCCGCAATCTGGCGCGCCTGGACGAATGCAAAGATGAGGGCCAGCACGACGCCCAGGGCGACAGCCCACAGCATCGTGCGCTGGAGCGCGTTGAACGCGGCGAGCTCGGATTCGCGCGAGCGCAACGCCACGAACCCGCCGCGGAGATCGCCGCTCGGTGAGCGGATTGCGCCCGCGAGGCCGATCAGGTGCTGGCTGCCGAGGGAGGCAGCGAGTGCCATCCCCTCGCCGCCCGTGTCGGCGGCGAGCGCTTCGGGCTTCACACCACTCTGTAACGCAGGTGAAATGTCCTGCGCCGGCAGTGTGCTGCCGACGACGACCGGCTTGTTGAGCGTATCGAGCGCGAAGAACACGACGTCCGAATTCGTAGACTGCTTGATCGCCTCGGCGAGTGAATCATCGACCTGATATGTGGAGACGAGCGCGCCGAGCGGGGCCGCGGTCGGCCGGTCGCGCAGCGGCGTCCCGATCGCCATGTACATCGTGCCCCGGACATCGTCGAGCCAGGCGCCGCTCGTTTGATCGCCGCTCAGCGCGTTCGCGACGAGTGGCGCGATCGACATGTCGCGGTCGTACTGCTCACGATAGTCCGTGCGCGCGATGAGGATGCCGTCGCTGTTGGTCACGAGCACCCACGCCGCGCCGATCAGCCCGCGAATGTCGTCCGCCTGATCGAGCGCCTCGGCGCGGGCGCGCTGATTGAGCAGCCGCTGGCGGTATTGCGGCACGTCGGTCGCCACGGTGCTCGCGCGGCCCAGCGTGCGCGTGCGCGCCGCCAGGTAGTCATCCACGGCCCGGCGGGTCGACAGCAGCGCGCGGTGAATCGACGCATCGGCGGTGTGATTGGCCTGCACCGACGTGACCCCGAACGTGATGCCGAGAACCGCCACGACGAGAAGCGCCGAGGCGACGAAGATCTTCGCCGTTAGCCCAAATGCGGGGGCGGGGCGGCTACCGCTAGTACCGCTCGCGCCCGGCATTGGTGGGATAGTTCTTGCCGTATTTGTTGTGGTGAGGCTGCCACTTGTAACCGCGCGCATTCAGCGAAATCTGCAAGTCCTCGTCGCCGGCGGAGGAGACGTCTTTGATGACCTCGCTGGGGATGCGCTCGTGCCAGACATGGAGGCGATATCTCCCGCTCGGCACGTTGTCGATCGCAAAGCTGCCGTCGTTCCCCGGCTGCGCAAAGTAGCGATTCTCCATGACCAGCACGTACGCAACCATGCGCGGATGCACATTGCAGTACACACGCACCAGACCGGGATGCATGAACGTGTAGCTCTTCGCTTCACCGCGCCCGTAGAGCCCGAGGTCGAAGCTGTTGGGCTCGCTCACCGAAAAGACGTTGTGATTGAACGGATCGTGGTTCGGAAAGCGAACCGTCGATCCCACCGGGACGACGACGACATGGGGCGCGTAGGTCTTGTCCGTGATTGCGATTTCGACGGTGATGGGCTGCGCCGCGGTGGCGACGGTGGCGGGCGTTTCGAGATAAAGGACGGCATCGCTCAGGTCCGGCGAGGGCTTGTTGTCCTTCTCGAGAATCGAGATATGGCCGGCCACACGGCCTGCCGGCATGGCGGCCTGTCCCGCAAGCGCAAGCAGCGTAACGATTCCCGCCGAGGGCCGCATCGCAAATCTCCGGAAAACTGTTGCGTCTAAGGGCGTGGAGCTTACTGTAGTGCTACCTAACTCGCCAGGAGCGAGCTGTGATGCAGGTCTTGCTATTGATCACGCTTACGGCACAACAACCTGCATCTCCTCCACCGCCTCCACCATCAGCGGCCAAGCCGACGATAGAGTTCACCGGCACGGTTCTGATGAACGGCTTCTATAATAGCGCCCGCACCAACAACAGCGACGTGCCGGTCTTCGCCGATACCGACGCCATCGGCATTTCCGGCGCGAGCGCGACGATGCGGCAGACGCGACTCGGTGCCTTCGTCACGGATCCCGACGTACTCGGCGGTTCGTTCAGCGGCGAGATCGACCTGGACTTTTTCGGTGGTCAACAGCCGGCGCCGGGAAATCGCACGTTCCCGCTGATTCGGCTGCGCCGCGCGATCGCCACCCTTGAATGGACGCACATGCAGGTGATGTTCGGTCAGGAAACGCCGCTCGTCTCCGATCGCAATCCGCGCTCGCTCGCGGGCGTCGCGATTCCCGATTTCAGCACCGCCGGGAATCTGTGGTTCTGGCTGCCGCAGGTGCGTGTGACGGCGCAGTACGGCACGGACATGCGCTTCGCCATTCAAGGCGCTGTCCTCGCGCCGATTTCCGGCGCGATCCAGGGACCAGTGGCAACCCAGCCTGACTCAGGCGAGCGCACCAGCCGCCCGTATCTCGAAGGACGGCTCCGGCTGGGTTGGGGCCCGAGCGACGATCCGAGTGAGGTCGCGATCGGCGGACACATCGGTTGGCTGCGCGGCGTGTACAGTGCCGGCACCGATTCGATCATACAGTCGCACGCGATCACCTTCGACACTCGGATCAAGCTTGGACGCGCCGAGCTCATCGGCGAGGCCTTTTCCGGTCAGGCGATTTCAGGACTCGGCGGCGGTGGCATCGGCCAGTATGCGGGCGTCGGCGGGACTCCGGTCCGCACCACGGGTGGTTGGGGACAGCTGAATCTTCGCGCCAATCCGCAATGGATGTTTGGCGGCGGCTGCGGCATCGACGATCCGAAAGACAGCGACGTGCCGGCAACCGGTCGCTTTCGCAACTTCGTGTGCGAGGGCCATCTGGAATGGCGGCCGCCCGGTCCGCTGATTTTCGGATTCGAGTACCGGCGCCTCAACACGCGGTACGCGTCCGGCGATTTCATCGCCAACCACGTGAACCTGGCGGCGGGCTTCCGCTTCTAGGAGATCTTCAGCGCGCGCTGGCAATAGCGGCACGCGACGTTGCGTGGCACGCTCCAGCGCCCCCCCGTATCGAGCGTCTGCGGCTTGCCGCAATCGGGACACGTGCCCTCGACGGCGACGGCGACCTGCTGCGCGCCGAGGCGCTGAAAGAACGTGTAGGCGCCGTACAGCAAGAAGGACGGCACGAGCAGGAAGTGTGCGACAGGTATGAAGATGCTGCCGACGGCGGCGGCCCAGAATGTCCCGAGTCCCTTCAATGCCCGTTTCATGCGCTCGGGCTTGTCGAACGATTGGATCGTCGCGGTGGCGGTACTCGGAGTCGAATTGTATCCGGTCAGCTGGTAGGTCTGTGTCGTCTCAGTCATTCTCCGCCATTGCCTCTGCTCTTCCGCCGCAGCCGCGTTGCAAAGCGCCTGCGCAAACCTTTCCATCCACCGGTGAGCCATCCCGAATCGCGCGTCTGCTCCTCGCGCGTCGCGTAGAGCCACACCGCCATCACGCCGGCGCGTCCGAGCAACCCGAGGAGCTTGGCGGGATCGGCGCGGTCGACCACCGGCAGTCGCCCGATGTCGTGCTTGATCATCTTTGTCGTCGCGTCCTCGAGCAGCTCATCCTCATAGGTGACGATCAGCCGCTTGCTGCCGATGTCGCGCACCGTCGTGTTGTCGCCGTCCTCGTGGTCCAGCGCCCGCACCAGGTCGCCGCGCGTTACGACGCCGACGAGTCGATCGGCGTCGTCGACGAGGGGCCACTCCTGGCGTCGCGCGAGCACGGGATCCTCTTCCGCCAGTCGCTCGAACAGCCCATCCACCGGCAGCGAGGCGGGAACCGTCGGCACGTCTCTCTCCATCACGTCGGACACGCGGACGAGATGCAGCGGATTGACGATGTACTCGCGTGTCACGTGCGTGCCGCGTCGCGCGATCTTCTCCGTCAAGATCGAGCGCTTCATCAGCAGCACTGTGACCGCGTCGGCCGCGAACGCGGCGATCAACAATCCCGGCAGGATATTGATGTCGTGCGTCGCCTCGGTCATGAACGCGATCGCGGTGAACGGCGCGCCCATGGTGCCCGCCATCATCGCGCCCATGGCGAGGGTGGCCCACAGCCCGGCGTCGCCGGACGGCAGCAGCGGCGCCACCAGCGCGCCGAGTGCGCCGCCCATGATCAGCAGCGGCGCGAGCACGCCGCCGGAATTTCCGGAGCCGAGCGATGCGGACCAGATCACCGCCTTGGTAATCAGCAGGCCGAGCGCAAACATGCCGAGGAGCCGGCCGTTGAGTTCGTCGCGGATGACGTCGTATCCAACGCCGAGCGCATGGGGATAAAACAGGCCCCCAAGCCCCACAACGATTCCCCCAATTGCCGGCCACCACATCCAGTGGATCGGCAGCTTCTCGAAGAAGTCTTCGCAGGCGTAGACGAGCCGCGTGATTAATCCCGACGCGAATCCGACGCCGAGTCCCACGACGAGTGCGCCGCCGAGCGCGACGAGGCTCAGGGGGGCATGGGGCATCGTGAGGAAGACAGGACCCTGCCCCAGCAATGGAATGCGCAGCGCGGCCGACACGGCGGCGGCGCTCGCAACGGGAATGAAGCTGCGCGGTTTCCACTCGAAGAGCAGCAACTCGACCGCGAGCAACACCGACGCGACCGGTGCCGCGAAAATGGCCGCCATCCCGCCGGCTGCGCCCGCGACGAGCAGCGTCTTGCGCTCGGGCGCCGACAGATGAAATGCCTGCCCGAACAACGAGCCGAACGCGCCGCCCGTCATGATGATCGGCCCCTCGGCCCCGAATGGTCCGCCGGCACCGATCGAGATCGCCGAGGACAGTGGCTTCAGGACCGCCACCTTGGGCTCCATGCGGCTGCGCCCGATGAGAATCGCTTCGAGCGCTTCGGGAATGCCGTGGCCACGGATCTTTTCGGACCCGTAGCGCGCCATCAGGCCGATGATCAATCCGCCGATCACCGGAATGAACAGCGCCCAGATACCGAGATGATTATTCGCCGGGGACGACAGCTCGCCCGCCGTGAAGCGACCGAAGTAAAAGACGTTGGTGAAGAAGCTGATCAGCTTGGTGAGTATCAGGGCGACGAAGGCGCTGACCACTCCCACCAGCACCGCCATGAAGGTGACGACGAGAACTCTGGGGTTGGCGGTGAAATCACCTCGTTGTGAATCGGGGGGGGCGACGGCTGACATGATTGCTTAAAAAGTTAGTCGAGGTCTACCGGTTTTGGGTGTTTCTCGCGCCTGCGATACGCCCTTTTGGAACGGTGGACTTTGTGAGCCGGGGTCCTGAGACGCTCTTTCACCGGCGCGTCGGGGTTCGGGACGCGCACCGTCACTCTTTCCTTCTCGCGTTTCTTGCTCACTTCCCGACGCGATCCCGGATCTGGCGCGCGTGGTGGCGGGCGTGAATCAGGTGAAAGCGCATCCACTCTTCCACGCTGAGATCGCCCAGGCGCGGGTGCTTCGCAAATAGATCGGCGCGGCGTTCGGGCAGCAGCGCGCGGTCGACCTGGTCCCACAATTCGATGCCGGCCAGGAAATGCGTTTCCGCCATGGCGCGGGGAATCTGCGCGGCGGGCGTAGTGCGTTCGGGTGCCTTGCGCCGCGGCGGAAACCAACGCAATCCCATGATGAAGAACCAGGCGATGTGTTCTGCCGGCGTCCGGCGGCGGCGCGACATCGGCGCGTGGTTGCGGCGCTTCAGGAGCGTCTCGGCGCTGAGGTTCAGTCCGAGCGCGAGATGCTCGACGATCTGTGCCGGTGTCCACTTCCCCGCCGGCCCGTGCTCCCAATCGGTGTCGGGACGTCCGCGCAGTGGACCAAGAACCAACTCCGGTAATTCGCCGAGCGGTTTCATTCCTTATCGCGGGGGGTTCCAGGTGGCACTAGTTTCCAGCGGACCCGACATGCGGGGAATCTCGTGGTGAACCTGTTGCGCCGCCACCCGGTCGCGATCGGCCTGGTGGTCTTGCTGCTCGTGACGGCGATTCACCCTTTGCCTCCGCTCGTCGATGCAGTCACCGGCTCCGCTCCCGGCGACGCCGACCTCGACCGGCCGATTCTGTACGTCCTGTCCGCCCCGCTCTCCAATACCCTCGATGCGCTCACTTTCTTCAGCGCGGCCCGGGCGGTGTGGGCGCTCGTGGTCTGGACACTCGTACTCGCGGCGTTCGGCGCAGTGCGCGCGTCGAGCGACTCGCTGAGCGTACGCCGCGTCGTGATGACGGCGTTGCTCGGGCCGCTCGTAGTCGTGCTGCTCGGCGTCGCGGCGCTGGTGCTGCCTCGTCCCGTGCCGAGACTCGTAAGCGATGGTCCCGGCACCGTGCTCGATTACCATGCGCATACCAAAGCCTCGCACGACGGGCGTCCCGGATGGACCCTCGCCGACCTCGCCGATTGGCACGCGCGCCAGGGATTCGAAGCGACGTACGTGACAGATCACAACGTCGTGTACGACGGCTCGCTGGCGCTGCCGGAAGGCGGCACGTCGATCAACCTGCTGCCGGGCGTCGAATGGAGCCTGTATCGCCAGCACGTCGTCGCGATCGGGCCGATCGAGCCGCTGCCGCGCGACAGCTTTGGCGGGAGCACCGTGCGGATGGTGCGGGTGTTCAAGGCGATCGAAGGTCAGGGCGCGCTCAGCATCGCGTCGCTGCCCGAGTACTGGCGCAATCATCAGGAAGAGCTCTCCTCATTCGTGCTCGCGGGCGTCGACGGATTCGAAATCGTGAACTGCGCGCCCAAGGCGCTCGCATTCCCGTCGGATCTGCGGCGTCAGGTGATCGGGCTCGCGGGAAGTCACGACCTCATGGTGGTCGGCGCGAGCGACAACCACGGATGGGGACAGGTGACGTGCGTGTGGAACGTGTCGCAGCCTGGGGCCCAGGGCTTCCACACCAATCGCGTGTTCGCGCGACCGCTCGCGCTCGTGCAGGGAGACTGGCAGGGATGGACCGCACCCGCGACACAACCCTGGTTCATGCTGCGTTCGCTGAGCTGGAGCGAGCGCGTGAGCTGGCTCACGTGGGTGGTCATCATCCTCCTGTATCGCGCGTTGCCGCGACGTGAAGGTCAATCGGCCGGAATCGGAATTCTTGCCCGGTCGATCTTTCGTCGGCCTCGTAAGTCCATACCGGTCCCCGGTCCCCGATCCACCGCCCCTCACAAGACCCCGACGTGACAGGGCGCAACCAATCGGGCAAGTTGCACGTCTTACTCGCGAGCGCTTCCTCGCCGTTCCCTTTTCACGGAGACAGTCCATGCAGGTAGCACGTCGGGTCTTTATAATCGGCGCACTCGTCATGGCTGGGTCAGAAGCCAGCGCGCAAACGGCCTCATTGCCGCTGAAGCACACGCCCGCGCGCACGCAGACCGCGATTACACCCGCGGATCTCATGACCCGCCTCTACATCTATTCCGACGACTCGATGATGGGCCGCAAGGCCGGCACCGAGTACAACCTCAAGGCCACCGCCTACATCGCGGCGGAGGCGAAGCGGATGGGCTTGCAGCCCGCCGGTGATTCCGGCGGCTATTTCCAGAACGTACCGCTCGTCACACGGCAGCTGGATCCGAACGCGAGCTTTTCCGTCGACGGAACGACGTTCCGCCCGTGGGAAGAATTCATCCCGCGCGATCCGGGTGTGCCCACGCGGAGCTTTGACGGCGCGCAGATCGTCTACGGCGGCGTCTGGCCGGACAGCAACATGATCAGCGCGGATCAGGCGGCCGGGAAGTTCGTGGTCCTGGGCGCGCACCTCGCGCCGAATACGCCGCCGCAGCAACAGGTCAATCGCGGGTTGATTTTGGGACGCTTCCGCGGCGCGGCTGGCATCGCGGTCGTCGCGCTCGAGACGTTTCCGGCTGTCGCGTTGAATTTCTTCCGCCAGCCGCAGACGATCTTGAAGGACGCCTCGGCGTCGTCCGATACGAACAAGTTGCCCGCGTATATCTATGTCAATCAGGCTGGTGCCCGAGCACTGCTCGGCGCACCGGCCGATAGCGTGAAGCCGGGTACGGTCGGTCAGACCGTGCGCGGTTCCGTCGCTTTCACGGAGACACCGGCGCCTGCGCGCAACGTCGTCGCCATCATCCCGGGCAGCGATCCGAAACTGCGTGGTCAGTACGTGGCGATCGGCGCGCACAACGATCACGTCGGGTTCGACAATGACGCCGTGGATCACGATTCGATCCGCGCGTACAACGATGCGATCCGGAAACAGCAGCTGGCCGCGCCGAACCAGCGGCTGACTCCGGACCAGGTTGCGCAGATCCACGTGAATGCCGACAGCCTGCATCAGCTGCACCCGCTGCGGCGCGATTCCATCTACAACGGCGCCGACGATGACGGCTCGGGCACCACCGCCGTGCTCGAGATCGCCGAGGCGTTTGCGGGGACGAAGCCGAAGCCGAAGCGGTCACTCATCTTTGTCTGGCACACGGGCGAGGAGCTCGGCCTGTTCGGCTCGCAGTACTTCACCGACCATCCCACGGTCCCGCGTGACTCGATCGTCGCGCAGCTCAACATGGACATGGTGGGGCGTGGTCGATCCGACGATGAGAACGGCGGGGGTCCGGGATATCTCCAGCTGATCGGCACGCGGCGGCTGTCCACCGAGCTCGGCGACTTGATCGAGACCGTGAACAAGGCGCGGAAGCAGCCATTCACGTTCGACTATCAGTTCGATGCGACGGGGCATCCCGAGCAGTACTACTGCCGCAGCGACCATTACATGTACGCGCGGTACGGCATCCCGATCGCGTTCTTCACGACGGGCAATCACCGCGACTACCATCAGGTAACGGATGAGCCGGAGTACATCGACTACGACAAGCTCGCGCACGTTGCGCAGTTCGTGCACGATGTGGCGACGTCGGTGGCGAATCTTGATCACCGTGTGGTCGTGGATAAGCCCAAGCCCGACCCGCACGGACAGTGCGTGCAGTAGGCAGGTGGCTGGCTACTCCGGTCGGCCGCTCGTAGAGAAGCTGGGCATCAAGCCCCGGACGCGGATCGCGATTATCGATCCGCCCCGGGGCTTTCGCGCGACGTTGGGCAAACTGCCGGAAGGCGTGACGGTCGCCGCGCGCGCGAGTAGCACGTACCCCTTCATTCATCTGTTCACACGCAGTCGTGTCGTGCTCGAATCCAAACTGCCGGCGCTGCTGCGAGCGCTCGAGACTGACGGTGCGCTCTGGATCTCCTGGCCGAAGAAGAGCTCCGGAGTCGACACGGACATCACGGAAGACGTGGTACGAGCGGTGGCGCTGCCGACCGGCCTCGTGGACGTGAAAGTGGCCGCCGTGGACGACGTGTGGTCGGGACTCAAGCTCGTTCGCAGGCTCAAAAACCGCTGACATACTTTACGTTATAAAGTACTTGACAGAAGTGGCCCTCCGCTCATAGTTTCCATCCCGTGACCTCGCCGCAGCCGCTGCACGATCGGGCGCTGGATAACCTCCAGTTCATTCGCTCCACCATGGAACGAGCCGCTTCGTTTACATCGGTCCCCGGTTGGGGCATGGTGGTGCTCGGCGTGACCGCTTTGGCCGCTACGGCCTACGCGGGATCGCTGCCTGCGGCGCCGGTGTACGGCGAGGCGCACGCCCGCTGGTTCTGGATCTGGATGTTCGAGGCCTTGCTGGCGGCCGGCATCGGCGTCGCGGCGCTGCTCTACAAGGCGATGCATGCGGGCGACACCATCGTCAACGGCCCGGGGCGCCGGTTCGGACTGAGTGTGCTGCCGCCGTTCATCGTGGGAGCGCTGCTCACGTATGTGCTCTGGCACGCCAAGCAGCTTCCCCTGCTCCCCGCTGTCTGGCTGCTGTGCTATGGCACCGGCGTCGTCACCGGCGGCGCGTTTTCAATGCGGGTCGTGCCGGTCATGGGCATCTGTTTCATGATCCTCGGCGCGCTGGCGCTGTTCACGCCACTCGCGTGGCAGGCCTGGCTGCTGGCCGCCGGGTTTGGCGCCTTGCACATCGTATTTGGATTCATCATCGCACGGAGGTACGGTGGCTAAGAGCAACACGGTGCGGCTCACGCGCGTGGAAGGCGAAGCCGCTGCAAAAACGAAGGCACAGCCGAGGCCCGCCGATCTCGATCGGCTGATTCACGAGCGGGTACGGCTCGCGATCGTGAGCGCGCTTGCGGTGCGCGAGAGCCTCACCTTCAACGAGCTGAAGTCGCTGCTCAAGGCGAGCGACGGCAATCTCAGCGTGCACGCGCGCAAGCTCGAGGATGCAGAGTACATCACCTGCGACAAGTCGTTCGAAGGACGCGTGCCCAAAACTGAATACCGACTCACCGCCCTCGGCCGGCGGGCGCTCGAGCGCTACCTCGATCACATGGAAGCGTTGATTCGCGCGACGCGTGCACGCTGACGGTGAACTCTTTTTTTTGCGGGAAAGCTTTATGAAACAAAGTACTTCCTTTCACGTCGCGATCGTCATGGACGGCAACGGCCGCTGGGCCACGCGCCGCGGGCTCCCGCGCGCGGCCGGTCACCGCGCCGGTGCCGAAGCGGTGCGCCGCGTGGTGAAGATCGCGCCCGACTGCGGCATTACCGCCCTTACGCTGTACGCGTTTTCCTCCGATAACTGGACGCGTCCGTCGGCCGAGGTCTCGATGCTCATGCGGCTGTTTGCGCGCTATCTCCGGTCCGAGACGGCGGAGCTTACTGCCCAGGGCGTCAAGCTCATGATCGTCGGCCGGCGCGATCGTCTGCCCTATTCGCTGGTCAAAGCCGTCGAGGCGGCGGAGCAGGCGACGTCGGCCGGCACACGGCTGGACCTGCGCATTGCCGTGGATTACTCGGGACGCGCCGCGATCCGCTCGGGTGCGCTGCTGCCTGATGTCGATCTGTTGATTCGCACTGGCGGTGAGCAACGTTTGTCGGACTTTTTGCTGTGGGAGTGCGCGTACGCCGAGTTGTGGTTCACGGAGCGGATGTGGCCCGACTTCGGCACGGTGCACCTCGCGGCGGCCGTGCACGAGTTCCACTCACGCGATCGCCGGTTCGGCGGCTTACCCAATCGGGAGGCGGTATGACGGCACCACAAGTCGCCCCGCGCACCAAACTCGGGTTGGAGATCGCCGCGGCCGGCGTGGTCGGCGGCATCGTCGGAGACCGGCTCCTCACTGCTATGCCGTGGGGTTTGAACATGGCACTCGGCACAAGTGCGCTCGTCGCCACCGGGGCGTGGCTCGTCCACCGGCACAAGATCAAGCCCGGACCCGACGCCGCCTGGCTTGCCATCACGGCGTTGCTGCTCGGCTTCGCGTTCCTGCGCCGAGACGCGCAGCCGTTGGACGGCTTTGATGTGCTCGCGCTCATCGGCACACTCGGCATGGCGGCTGCCAGCGTGCAAGGGGAAGTGATCGCAAAGTGGTACCCGTTCGACTTGATCCGCGGCGTCGCCAGCGCAGCCCTGGCGAGCATCGTCGGCGGATTCCAGCTCATCCTCGGCGACATTCAGTGGCGCGAGCTGCCGCAGGAGGATCGCCTGCGCAACCTGCGCCGCGCGTTGCTCGGCGTCATCATTGCCGCGCCGCTCCTCATCATCTTTGCGGCACTGTTTGCCTCGGCGGATCCAGTCTTCGGCAACGTGCTCTCCAATGTCTTCAACTTCAACGCAGAAACCGTCATCCAGCACACGTTCTTCATCGGGTTCTGGGGATTTCTCGTCGCCGGCTATTTCCGCTGGTCATTCCTGGGAAAGCCGCTGCATGGCGTGACGCCAACGCTCAAGCCGGTCCATAGCATCGTGCCGCTTGCGACGGCGCTAGGACTCATCGATTTGCTGTTCTTGCTCTTCGTCGTCGTGCAGATCCGCTACTTCTTCGGCGGCGCGGGCGTAGTCGAGGGAACGAGCGGGCTCACCTACGCCAACTATGCGCGACAGGGCTTCTTCCAGCTGATGACCGCAAGCGTCCTCGTGCTGCCCATCCTGCTCGGCGCAGAGGCGGTCGTGCATACCGGGGCTGCGCCACAGATTCGGGTGTTCCGTCAGCTCGCGGGCTTGTTGCTCGCCTTGCTCTCTGTCGTGATGATCTCCGCGCTGCAACGCATGCGCTTGTACGTCGAGGCGTTCGGCCTCTCGACGCAGCGGTTGTACGCCACCGCATTCATGTTCTTGTTGATCGGCGTGCTCGCCTGGTTCGCGTGGACTGTGCTGCGCGGGCGGCGCGATCGCTTCGTGTTCGGCGCGCTCATGCAGGGGCTCGCGGTGCTGGCGGGGCTCCATCTCGTGAATCCCGATGCGTACATCGTGAATCACAATCTCAATCGTCCGGCCGAAGAACGGCCCTTCGATGCGCATTACGCGGTCACGCTCGGCGGCGACGCCGTGCCGCCGCTGCTCTCGGCGTTGCCTCGGCTGGGCGTCGAGGATCGCTGCATCGTCATTCGCGGCCTATTGCGGAAGTGGGACCAGGCGGAGGTTGACTGGCGCACGTGGAACTGGAGTCGCGCGCGCGCCCGCTCGCTCGTTCGCAACCAGTCGGGGTCCTTGAAAGCGGCGCTGGCCTCCTGTCCGGCTCCAAAGGAGACGCGCAATGATCACTGACGGCTTGAATCCGATCACGGTGCTGTTGTTTGTCGGAGCCGCACTGGCCGGGGCGTTTCTCGTGATCCTGTATGTGATCCTGCGGCTGATCAGGCGGGACCAACCCGCGCGAATCACGCTGCGGGTACTGCTCGGAGGCGTGGGACTCTACCTGCTGTTATTCCTCGGGGCTTCAGTGCTCAGTCGCAATCGCGTGCTGGCGCCTGGCGAAGAGAAGCATATCTGCGAGATCGATTGCCATCTCGCGTATTCGGTCGTCGGTAGCAAGGCTGAGCCGCAGCCGGACGGTCATGTGCGGGAGACCGTGACGGTGAAAGTGCGGTTCGATGAGGAGACGATCTCGGCGCGGCGTCCTCGGGACGCGACGCTCACGCCGAACAGTCGCTATGTCGCGCTCGTCGATGCGCAGGGACATCAGTATCCAGGCTCAGTAGACGGACTGCGCCGACCGCTGGTCCCCGGCGAGTCATACACGACCGATTTGGTGTTCGACCTTCCAGTCACTGCCCAGGGATTGCGCCTCGTGCTTCGCAACAACGATCCGGAAACCACGTTCATCATCGCGCACGAGAACAGCCTGCTGCACGGCAAGACCACGTTTGCGTTAGCTAAAGCGAGCTGAGGATGCTCATGACACCAAAGTTCATTCGCCACGATAGGTGTCAGGTATCTGGTTTTGCATTGGTAACGCTTGGTATTATCGCGGCACTCGCTCTCCGCAGTCGGCCGTGTGCCACGGTTTGATGTGACGCCACCTCGAATCGTCGTTGCCGCGGGCAAGGTCGCCTTCGGCGGAATCGTCGGCACCATAGCCTTTTTGGGATGCATGATCGCGGCCTTTCTGACGCCCGTAATAATGGGTTTGCTTATCGAGGGTCTGTTCTCGATTGGCAGCGTGATTTCCACCGCCGCTATAGCTCGGACCGGGCTCACCCTTGTTGTTGCATCATTCAGCGCATGGTTGTTCCATGTGTCGCCTGGGAGTTTACTCCTGGCATGGATTGTGGCCACTATGATCAGTGCCGTTGTCGGTGGATTCATCGGCGCGTTCCTGGGCTGTGTCAGCGCGACATACGTTTTGCAGAAGGCTCGCGATAGATTGGAGGCATGACACTCCGCATCTCGCAAGTTGACGCGTTCACCAACAAGCCATTCGCCGGCAACCCCGCCGGCGTTTGCATTCTCCCCAAATCCGCCGAAGCCGACTGGATGCTGAACGTCGCGCGCGAGATGAACCTCGCCGAGACGGCATTCCTGGTGAAGCAGCGCGACGGCTACGACCTGCGCTGGTTCACACCGGCCATCGAGGTCGACCTCTGCGGTCACGCGACACTCGCGAGCGCACACGTGCTCTGGGAAGAGGGGCACCTGCCCAAGACTGCCCAGGCGCGCTTTCATACCAAGAGCGGCTTGCTCACCGCCGATCAGAACGGGGCCTGGATCGAGCTCGACTTTCCAGCGACACCAGCGAAACCCGCGAAGGCACCCGCTGGACTTGTCGAGGCGCTCGGCGCTAAACCCTCATTCGTGGGCAAGAGCCCGTTCGACTACTTCGTCGAGCTCGAGAACGAATCCACCGTACGCTCGCTCACGCCGAATCTGTCGACGCTCGCTGAAGTCGATGCGCGCGGGGTGATCGTGACCGCGCGTGGCACAGGCAAGTACGATTTCGTGTCCCGCTTCTTTGCGCCGCAATCGGGCGTGCCTGAAGATCCCGTCACCGGCTCGGCGCACTGCGCCCTCGCGCCGTACTGGAGCGCGAAGCTCGGCAAGAACGAGCTCGTGGCGTTTCAAGCGTCACCGCGCGGCGGCGAGCTGCGACTGCGCGTCGTGGGTGATCGCATCAAGATCGGCGGGCAAGCGGTCACGGTGTTGCGCGGAGAACTCACCACCGACAACTTGGGCGCGTGACAGAACCCGCTACCGCCACACAATCCTCCGGCAGTCGCGTGGTCGGCTACCTCTTTGCGCTTGGCGCCGGCGCGACGTGGGGCACCACCGGTCCACTGTCGACCGGCTTGTACGGTCTCATGCCCGCCAACACCATCGGCTTCTGGCGTGTTCTGATCGGGACGATCGCACTGGCAATCTGGGGCATTCTGTTTCGGCGCGACCTGTTTCGTGCCGACCGCCGCGGCTGGCTGATCGTCGGGCTTGGCGGAGGCGCGATGGTGGCGCTCTTCGAGCTCGCGTACCAGTACGCGATCGCCGGCGCCGGCGTCGCCGGCGCCGCTGCGCTGCTCTATACCGCGCCCGTGATGGTCGCAATTCTGGCGCGCGTGATCCTCAAGGAGGCACTCACCGCGACACGCGTGGCGCTCGCGGTCCTCGTCATGATCGGCGTCGCGCTCACCGTCACCGGCGGCAGCAATGCCGGCGCGGAGGCGGCACGCATGGGGCTCACGGCCGGAATCGCCGGCGGCCTGCTCTCCGCGCTCAGCTACGCGCTCACGTCGCTCATGGGACGTTGGGCGGCGCCGCGCTACGGGGTCGTGAAGGTCTTGTTCCTCGAAGCCATCGGTGGCGTCGTCCTGATCTGGATTGCGCTGCTCATTTGGGGTCGGCCCCCCGCCTTGCCCCCGTCGGGGGCAGCCTGGCGCGGATTACTCGGCCTTGCGGCTGGATCGGTCATCGCCGCCAATCTTCTGTTCTTTGGCGCGATGAAGCGCATTGAAGCCGCGCCCGCCTCCGTCGCCGCGACGATCGAGCCCGTCGTCGGTTCGTTGCTCGCACTCGTCCTCTTCAGCCAGAAGCTGACGGCGCTGGGCTGGCTGGGCCTGCTGATGGTGGTGAGCGGTGTTGCCGCGGGTTATCTGCTCGAGGGCCTCAGAAAGCAGCCAGAGCCCGTTTAGCGCAGAGCGCCGGTCGTCTCCTGCACTTGCCCGCTGTAGAAGTTTGGCTTGCCGGACGCCTGCATCAGTCCGTGCACCACAAACTCGAGTCCCACAAAGAACAGCCCGCCCGCCATCAGTGACGGAAGCTCGGCAGTATTGCGGCCGTACATCACGAGCAGCCAGCGTGCGACTTCGTAACACCACAACCCTCCGCCGAACCACCCGAAGATGCGAATGAGCTTCCCTGTGCCGGTCTCGATCCCGGGGATCTTCAGCAACACGACTTCGACCCAGTGCCCGACGTATGTGAAGCAGAACGCGATCGTAAATGCATCGAGCAGATCCCATCCGACCGGGCCGTGATGTGGCAGCACCGTCGTGTAGATGAGCAGTGCCAGCGGCACCGCGAGGAGCGTGCTACGGGTGAGGTCTTTCATTCAGATGCACCTCCAACCAGTCGAGGACCGTGCCCCACCAAATACGGCGATTGCGGGGCCGCAGGACCCAGTGCCCTTCGTCGGGGAAGTACAGGAACTTGGAATCGATTCCCATCCGTTTCGCTGCCGTGAACGCCTGATAGCCTTCCGACAGGTCCACACGATAATCGAGTTGGCTGTGAACTACCAACAGCGGTGTCTTCCAATCACTTACGTGGTTCATCGGTGACCATTTTTCGTACAGATCTCTGGTCTTGTAGGGTGATCCACCGAATTCCCAATCGGGAAACCATAACTCTTCAGTACTGCCGGCCATGCTCACGGTGTTGAACACGCCGTCGTGCGCCACGAGCACTTTGAATCGGTTCGTGTGACCGGCGATCCAGTAAATCATGTAACCGCCGTACGACGCGCCCGCCGCCCCCATGCGTGTCGAGTCCACGTACGGCAGCTGCGCGACGGCATCGACGCCTTTCATCACATCTTCGAACGGATAGTCGCCCCAGTGCTGCGAGATCGCGTCGGTGAATTTCTGCCCGTAGCCGGTCGAGCCGTGAAAGTTGACTTCGGCGACAACAAAGCCCCGCGAGGCGAACATCTGGTTGTTCCAGCGCGGGCCCCAGCTGTCGGTCCATGCTCCCTGCGGGCCGCCGTGAATCAGATAGATGAGCGGATACTTCTTTGCGGGATCGAAACCCGGCGGCTTCTGCAGCCAACCGAAGACGGAGTCGCCCATCGCGCCCACAAAGCCGAACGGCTCGAGCGGCGGCAGGTCGAGCGTGGCAAGCGCGGAGTCGTTGTGGTGCGTGAGCGCCTTGCCGCTGATCCACACTTCCGCCGGCGCCGAGTTGGTCTGATGGAGGTAAACGAGCGTCTTGTTATCGAGACCCACCTGCACGGCCGTGTTTACGCCATCGGAGACAACGACGGAACGACGGAAGGACGGAAGGTCAATACGGTAGATCTTGTCGCGACCACGTTCTTCCACGACAGCGTAGATGCATTTCGAATTCGGGCACCAGATGTACGATCCAATCGAGAGATTCCACCCTGGCGTCGCCTCGACTGGTGGACGCGCTGACCGGCCCAGCGGGTTTTCGATCAACATGAGGCGCTCGCGATCGGCTTCGAACCCCGCCCGTTCCATCGACAGGTAGGAGATGTAGCGGCCGTCCGGCGAGAACCGCGGCGTGTTGTCCGCCCCGGGACTCGCGGTGAGCTGCCGCATCTCCGAACCATCGGACTGGATCAGGTAGATGTCGACGTTCGTGTTGTCGGCCACCGTGGTGTCGCGATGCATCGCGAACGCGATCGTGCGCGCATCGAGCGCGACCGCCACGTCGCCGTCTCCGCTCGTCGCGATCGTCGGCACGTCGTGATCGATGGGCGTGATGTCGGTGCCCTTGCCGGTCGCGAGATCCACGCGGAACAGATGCTGCCGCTTCCCCGCCCTGAAGTCGTCCCA
>Ga0075425_100002059_pt1 | contig 19938 bp, 16 predicted proteins | sample SoiMethybrSBSTD4_FD_75300 | JGI IMG/M metagenome (GOLD analysis project Ga0075425, IMG submission 75300) | Bulk soil microbial communities from a Populus tree surrounding site in Tennessee, USA - Soil MetaG P. TD hybrid SBSTD4 | ecosystem: Environmental > Terrestrial > Soil > Tree plantation... | reverse complement strand
TCGTCGATCGTCGACGCGGTCGCCGACACTGGCATGCGCGCGTGGCTCGAGCACGAGAAGCCGCTGGTCGGCACCGAACGGCAGTCGCGCGTGCGCCAGGCGCTGGTCGGCGTCTCGGGGCTGGCGCTCGGCCTCGCGCTCCTGCTCGACATCGTCGGCGGCTTTTCGCCGGCGATCACCCGCCAGGCGACGATGGCGCTGCTCGTCGTGTCGCTCGCCGCCGGCGTCAGCGTCACGATCCGGAAGGCGTGGGCGTCGCTGCGGCTTCGCTCGCTCGACATCAACGTGCTGATGATGATCGCCGCCGCCGGCGCGATCGCGATCGGCCAGTGGACCGAGGCAGCCACCGTCGTGTTCCTGTTCGCTGTCGCGCAGGCGCTCGAAGCGCGGACGCTCGAGCGCGCCCGCGCCGCCATCCGCGGGCTGATCGACCTCACGCCGGCTGACGCGCTGCTTCGCGATGCGCACGGCGACCGTCGTGTGCCGGTGGACGACATCGGCGTCGGCGCGGTGATCGTGGTCCGGCCCGGCGAGAAGATTCCGCTCGACGGCACAGTCGTCGCCGGGCTGAGCGAAGTGAACCAGGCGCCGGTGACCGGCGAATCGCTGCCGGCGGAGAAGGCGCCGGGCGACGGCGTCTTTGCGGGGACGATCAACGGACGCGGCGCACTCGAGATTCAGATCACGAAACTGCGGCGCGACACGACGCTGGCGCGGATCATTCACCTCGTCGAGCGTGCGCAGGCGCAGCGGGCGCCGTCGCAGGCGCTCGTCGAGCGCTTCGCGCGCATCTACACGCCGGCGGTGATCGCCCTCGCGATCGTGGTGGCGGTGGTGCCGCCGTTGGTCGTGCATGGTGCGGCAGCCGCCGGGCACTACGACGTCTGGCAGACATGGCTGTACCGCGCGCTCGTGCTGCTGGTCGTGTCGTGCCCGTGCGCGCTGGTCATCTCGACGCCGGTATCGATCGTCGCGGCCCTGGCCGGCGCCGCGCGCAAAGGCGTGCTGATCAAGGGCGGCGCGCACCTCGAGCGGATCAGCCGGGTACGCTGCATCGCGTTCGACAAAACGGGCACGTTGACTCGCGGCAAGCCCGAAGTGGTCGACGTCGTCGCGCTGAACGGCGGCCGGGCATCCGCGGTGGTCGGTCTCGCCGCATCGGTCGAACAGCGCTCGACGCATCCGATCGCGCAAGCCATCGTCGACCATGCGATCACCGAGAACATCTCGTCGGCGGCGGCCGATGGCGTCACGTCCCTGTCCGGCCGCGGCACCGAAGGATCGGTCGACGGACGGCGGGTCCTGCTCGGCAGCCATCGGCTGTTCGAGGAGCGGCAGCTCTGCTCGCCGGCGTTGCACGACCGCGTCGACGCGGTGAACGCGTCGGGCCGGACGGCGGTGCTGGTCGCGCACGACGAGCAGCCGATCGGCATCATCGCCGTTGCTGACCGGTCGCGCGACACCGGCAAGGCGGCGATCGAGATGCTGCGCCAGCAGGGCATCCATTCAATCGTGATGCTCACCGGCGACGGTGCCGCCACGGCCCAGGCGATCGGCACCGAGCTCGGCGTGGACGAAGTGCGCGCCGAATTGTTGCCGGAAGACAAGGTGACGGCGATTCGCGAACTGCGCGAGAAGCACGGCACGGTCGCGATGGTCGGCGACGGCGTGAACGACGCGCCGGCGCTGGCGCTCGCCGACGTCGGCATCGCGATGGGTGCAGCCGGCAGCGACGCCGCGCTCGAAACCGCCGATGTCGCGTTGATGGCCGACGATCTGCTGCGGATTCCCTACGCGCTGCGGCTCAGCCGCGCGACCGTGCGGAACATCAAGGCGAACATGGCGATCTCGATCGCGATGAAGGCCGGGTTCGTGGTCGCCGCGATCGCCGGCGTCGCCACGCTCTGGATCGCAGTGCTCGCCGACACCGGCGCGTCGGTCATCGTGATCGCGAACGCATTGAGACTGCTTAGAGCCGATTGACGACCAGCACGCCCGAAGAAATTCTTCCCGGTTATTTCTGTTCGTCGGGTTTTGTCTCGGCGCCGCTCTTTTTCGCCGGCTTCGAGACCCATACCTTGGCTACGCGCAAGCCGTCGAGGACTTCGACGCGGACCTTGCGCCCTTCCACCTCGATCGTGTCGCCGACGCGCGGGCGGCGGCCGAGCCGGCCGAGCATGTAGCCGCCAATCGTCGTATAGACGCCTTCGTCGATGTGCAGCCCGAACTGCTCGTTGATGTCGGCGACGAGCGCGAGCCCGTCGACCTCGCACGATCCGTCCGGACGCGCCGTCACGCGCGACTGCGCACCGGCTTCGCCGGGGACCTCGCCGACGATGCGCTCCATCAGCGATTCGAAGGTCACGAGGCCCGCCGTGCCGCCGTACTCGTCGATCACCAGTGCCTCGCGCGCGCGCCGCCGCCGCAGCTCGCTGAGCAGATCGTCAGCGGCCAGCGTCTCGGGGACGTTGAGGACTTCGCGAACCAGGCCGCCCGCCGTCGCCGTGTCCTGCTGCGCGGCGATGGCTTTCATCACGTCGGTGACATGCAGCATCCCGATGACGTCGTCGAGGTCGCCGCGATAGACCGGCAGGCGTGAGTGACGGCCCTGGGCGATGCGCGTGACGAGCTCCGGCAGCGGCGTCTCGTCGGGAACCGCGACCAGCTCGGTGCGCGGAATCATCACCTGCCCGGCGGTGAGATCTGCGAAGCCGAACACGCGGTGAAGCATCTGCTCCTCCTGTTCTTCGAGGACACCGGCTTCCTGGCTCGCCGTCACCAGCATCTTGAGCTCCTCCTCGGAATGCACCATCGCGCGGTGGTCGGCGCCCGAGAAGCCGAGCATCCGGATCACGCCCTGCGCCGTGCCGTGGACGATGCGGATGAACGGGGACATCGCGCGCATGAAGATCTCGAGCGGCTTGACCAGCCACAGCGCGGTGGCTTCCGGGCGCTCGAGCGCGATCCACTTGGGGGTCAGCTCGCCGAACACGATTTCCGCCGCGGTGATGATCGCAAACGCGATCGCGACCGCGATGCTGTGCGCAGTCGCCGCCGCGAGGTGCGCCGGCAGGAACGCCAGTGCCGGCTCGAAGATTGCGGCCAGCGCCGGCTCCGCCAGCCAGCCGAGCCCGAGGCTGGCCATGGTGATGCCGAGCTGCGTCGCGGCGATGTAGCGATCCGGCGCCGTCACCGCCCGCCGCACCGAGCGCGCGCCGCGATGGCCTTCGGCGATCAGCTGGTCGACCCGGGTCTTGCGCACCGTCACAATCGAGAACTCCGCGGCGACGAACAGGCCGTTGGCGCAGACGAGCGCCGCCAGCCCGGCGAGCCGCCACAGAGTGGCCGCGAGCGAGTGTTCCATCCGGGAATCTTAGATCGCTCGGCTAAAGCCTTCGCGCTCCGATCGCTGCAGTGGAGCGAAGGCTTCAACCGAGCAAATGGAGCGCGCAGGCTTCAGCCGAGCGATCGGCGGCCCCGGTTCAGGCTTTGCGGTTGCTGAAGAAATGCGCGTCGACGAAGTTGTCGATGATCGTCTGGTTGGCCGGGTCGACCTTATCGAACTGAATCCCCATGCCGACGCGGCGGTCGCTCCACGCGACGCGGCCCTCGGCGTCGACATCCTTCTTCGACCCCGGCATACGGAAGCGCACCTTGATCTTCGCGCCGCCGTCGAGCGGGCTGGTGGTGCGAATCGCGATGCCGCCATGACTGAGATTGAGGGTGAGCGCCGCGGCGATGGTGTTGCCGAAGCGGTACTGGATCGGGATGCCGAGGACGACGCGCGGGCTGCCGCGCCGATTGAAGTTGTCGGGGAAGAGGTGCGGCGCGAGCGACGGCAGGATGTGCTGCACGGCGCTGTACTCGTTGACGTAGCCGGCCACGCCGAGCGCCGCGAGGTCGCGCACTTCGTCGGCGCTGGCGATCGTCCCGCTGAAGATCAGCACCGGCAGCCGGCCCTCGTCGAGCTTGCGGATCGATCGCACCAGGTCGACGCCCGGCGCGTGCGGCAGACGGAGGTCGACCACCACCAGATCGATCTGCGCGAGATCGGCGCGCACGCGCGCCAGCAGCTCCGCTGCGCTCTTGACCAGAATCGCCTTGTGGCCGGCGTTCTCGATCGCCGAGCGAAACCGGTCGCGCACGAAAGCCGTGTCATCCGCGATGACGACAGTTTTCGTCCCGACCGAGCTACTGGGCATCGTGATGGTTATCGGAAGGCGCCTATGCAGGCATTAGGCCAGATTGCAGATTCGCGCAGGATATCGCTATACTCGCCCTCGGTCCCGCCGGGCGGGATTCTAAGTGATCGGAGACGGTTATGGCCACCTGCCCTGAATGCGACGCCGAAATCGAAGTCGACGAATTCGACGTCGACAAGGGCGATCAGCTCAGTTGCCCCGAGTGTGGATCGAACCTCGAGGTGGTCAGCCTGTCTCCGATCGAACTCGATGTAGCGCCTGACGACGACGAAGACGAGGACGACGACGACGACGACCTCGAGGACGAAGAAGGCGAGGACGAGGACGAGGACGACGACGAAGACGAGGAGGACGAAGGCTGGGAAGAATGAGCGACGCGAAAGAACAGGCTCTCTGCGACACGCTCGCCTCGCTCGATTCGGTCGTTGTCGCCTACAGCGGCGGCGTCGACAGCGCCTATCTCGCCTACATCGCGCACCGCACGCTCGGCGATCGCGCCGTCGCGATCACCGCCGACAGCCCGAGTTACCCGGAACGGCACCGCGCGCTCGCGCTCCGCATCGCCGCCGACTTCGGGCTGCGCCACGAAATCATCCACACCAGCGAGCTCGAACGGCCCGAGTACCGCGCCAACCCGTCGAACCGCTGCTACTACTGCAAGCACGAGCTCTACACGCACCTGTCGCGCATCGCGCAGGCACGCGGCGCCGTCGTCGTCGACGGCAACAACGCCGACGATCGCGGCGACTACCGGCCGGGGCGGCAGGCGGCACGCGAGTTCGGCGTCCGCAGCCCGCTCGACGAAGTGAACCTGACCAAGGACGAGATCCGCGAGCTGTCGAAGCGCGCCGGTCTGCCGACCTGGGACGAGCCGGCGTCGGCGTGCCTGTCGTCGCGGATTCCGTATCACGCCGAGGTCACCGACGAGAAACTGCGCATCATCGAGCGCGCCGAACAGGCGCTGCGGACGCTCGGCTTCCGCGTGTTCCGGGTTCGCCATCATGACGACCTCGCGCGCATCGAGATCGCGCGCAGCGAGATGCCGCGTGCGTTGGAGGCCGATGTCGCCGCTGCGATCGTTCGCGAGCTGAAGGCGGCCGGCTACAAGTACGTCAGCCTCGATCTGCAGGGTTACCGCATGGGCAGCCTGAACGAAGGGCTGCTGCTGCGTCCCGCATAGCCTGACGTGATCGCTCGCCTGAAAGGCTCGTATTTCGCTCGCCTGAAAGGCTCGCGCTCCGGACCTAACCTCGAAACCGAAGGCGCGCGAGCCTTTCGGTTGAGCGGCGTCGCCACCGCGCTCGCGGTGATCTTTCTCGCGCTGCATCTCCCGTATCTTCCGCAGTCGCTCGAGGATCTCGACTCGATCAACTTCGCGCTCGGCGTGCGCCACTTCGACGTCGCCCAACATCAGCCGCATCCGCCCGGCTATCCCGTATTCATCGCGATCGCAAAGGCGGTGCATGCGTTTGGTGTGTCCGAACTGACGGCGCTGGCCGTTGTCAGCGTCATTGGCGGTGTGGTTGGCGTTTTCGCGCTCGCGCTGCTGTTCGCGGCGCTCGAGCGAACGCGCGATCCGCGGCGGTGGCTGCCGCCGGCGCTCGTGGCGATGACCGCGCCGTTGTACTGGTTCACGGCGGTGCGGCCGTTGAGCGACATGGCCGGCCTGGCTGCGGCGCTCGCCGTGCAGGTCGTGACGATCGAAGCGAGGACGGCGACCGCGTTTGCCGCCGCCGCGTTTGCTGCCGGCGTGGCCGCCGGCATTCGATCGCAGGTGGTGTGGCTGACGGTTCCGCTGCTCGCGCTTCGCGCCGTTGGGCCGCTTCGCGCCGCTGTCGGGGCTTGGGGCTCGGGGCTTGCTGTGGACGGACAGCTAGCCCCCAGCCCCGAGCCCCGACGCCGAACACTGGCGGCAACAGCCGCGTATGCGGCGGGCGTAGCCGCCTGGTTCGTTCCTCTCGTCGTCATCAGCGGCGGACCGGCCGGCTACTGGCGTGCGTTGACCAACCAGGGGGCGGAGGATTTCGGCAACATCGTCATGCTGTGGACGAAGCGCGATCTGCGGACGCTCGTCGACACGTTGTACTTCGCGCTGGTTGCGCCGTGGGCGACGTGGACGGTGGCGATCGTCGTGCTGGTGTTCGCGCTGCTCGGCATTGCCCGGCTGTGGCGCACGAATCGCACGGCGCTGGCGATCCTTGCGGCCGGGTTCGCTCCGTACTTCGTATTCGACGTCCTCTTCCAGGAAGCATTCACGACGCGGTATGCGCTGCCGGTAGTCGTGCCGATGGCGTACCTGTCGATGGCTGGAACGCGCTGGTTGCCGCGCAACGCCGGCATCGTCGTTGCGGTGCTCGTCGCCGGATTCGACGCGCACGTCGGCGGGACATCGATCGCCGCCTTCGCGCGGCAGAAAACGCCGGCGTTCCGCCTGCTCGACGACATGGCCGCCGCGGCGCAGCCGGCGCCTGCGCCGCCGGTGCTGGCGATGGACCGCCGAAACGCGTTCGACTTCCGGCGTCCGATCGTGTGGGCCGATGGCGCGCTGCCGCGGTTCGAGCGGACGCTGCCGGCGCCGCCGCAGCACGAATGGCTCGAGCCGATGCGCTACTGGAACAGCGGCGGCCGCGCGCCGGTCTGGTTCGTCGTCGATCCGAAGCGCTCGAGCGTCGATCTCGTGCAGCACGGCGAGCCGGTGCGATACCGATGGCCGGTACCGTATCCAATCCTCGTCGGCGGGTCGCGGCCCGACGAGATGGATTGGTACCGGGTCGAGCAGCCAGAGTGGTACGTGGGCGAGGGATGGGCGCTGACGCCCGAAGCCGCAGGTGTGGCCAACGCCGACAAGCGTGGGCTCGCCTACGGTCCGATCCACGCTGGAGTGCATACCGGGGCCGGCGCGACGCTGATGATCGGCGGCCGTTCGTTCGATCCGGCGGCGACGCCGCGACTCACCGTCAGCGTCGACGGAGCGGTCCTGCTCGAGGAGACGCTGACGCCCGGTCCGTTCTTGCGCTTTGTCCGGCGGCAGCAGGATCCGCCCGGCACGCGCGGCACCTACGCCGCGTTGACCGTCTCGACGACGCCGCCGGCGCCGGTCGCGATTGAGCAGTTCGACGCGTCCGCGCACCGCCTGCTTCTCGGCTTCGGGAGCGGCTGGCACGAACAGGAATTCAATCCGGTTACCGGGTTGCGATGGCGCTGGCTGAGCGAGCGTGGCGAACTGAACGTCATGGGCTCGAACGGCGGCTGGCCGGTCGGTGCGATGCTGCACGTCGAAGGGGAGTCGCCGCGCAAGTATTTCTCGCGGCCGTCGCATCTCACGGTCAGTTCGGGCGGCCGCGTCTTCGTCGATCGGCTGCTCGCCGACGACTTCGAATTCGACCTCCCGCTCGAGACGGCGACCGACACGATCGTGTTCACGACCGATCAGGTGTACGCGCCCGCCGACCGCAGCCGGCGGACGCAGGATCGCCGGCACCTTGGCTTGCGGATTTTCAAGGTAGCGATTCGCTGATCAGGCGGGTTTTCGCGCGAGGCACAGGAGCGAACTGCCGAACGGGGCGTCGAAGCGGCGGATCCACGCCGCCTCGAGCTGCATCACGCCGGACATCAACGCGTTGATGGGTGCCGGCGGAACGCGGATGTCGCTTTCGGCCGCTTCACGCTCGGCCCGCAGGCCGCGCCGACGCTGGATCAGGCGGACAGCGGCCAGCGGCAGGAAGATCGACACGTTGGTGTACGTGAGCCGCACGATCTCGAACCCGCCCGCCTCGAGATGCGCTCGCAGTTCGCCGCGGGAGAAGCGGCGCACTTCCTGGCTGAGCACCGAGTGGTCGCCGCGGAGGACGTTCATCGCCGCCACGTTGACGATCGCGTACCCGCCCGGTTTGAGGAGCCGGAACATCTCGCCGATCGCGACGCGCTCCGCTTCGCCCTCCAGCGCGTAGAGCACGTCGAACGAGGTCGCGAGATCGAAGGCCGCCGTCGGAAACGGCGCCGCGGTGACGCTCGCGCGGGCGAGCCGCGTCCGTCCCGCTTCGCGGCCCATTTGCAGGCCAATCGCGCTCAAATCGAAGCCAACGGCACGGCCGTACGACGAGAGCATCTCGACGTTCGCGCCGGTGCCACAGCCGCAGTCGACGAGACGCGGGTTCGCGCGGCCGGCGACGGCCGTCCGGATCAGAGGCGTGACGAAGGCACGGAACCCGCGGAACCAGAAGTGACGCGCTTCCGCGATCGCGGTCGCGCGCAGCAGGTGTTCCACCGGCGCGATTGTACAGTTTTCAACTTCATTCAGTGGTACGCTGCCGCCGCTTCATTGACAGTCCGAAAACATTCTCTGTAAGCTGCGCCACCGAGGAGTACACGATGATTCGCGTTCGTCGACTCGTTTCTACGCTCGCAATCTGTTTGGCGCTGGCCGTCGCCGCGGCGGGCTGCCATAAGAAGGTTGCGGCCACGCCACCCATGCCGCCACCACCGCCGCCGCCGCCAACCGCGCCGCCGCCGCCGCCCGCTCCGGCACCGCCGCCCGCTCCAACGCCGGCACCCGCGCCGCCGCCGCTGAGCGAAGAAGAAGTCTTCGCCCGCAAGTCGGTCGACCAGCTGAACGCCGAGAAGCCGCTCAGCGACGTCTTCTTCGAGCTCGATCGCACCGATATCAAGGACGAAGGTCGGTCGATCCTTCAGCGCGACGCCGACTGGTTGAAGCGCTGGACGAGCACGGCGGTCACGATCGAAGGGCACTGCGACTCGCGCGGCAGCTCCGAGTACAACCTCGGGCTCGGTTCGCGCCGGGCGAGCGCGGTCAAGGACTATCTCGTCAGTCTTGGCGTGCAGGCGACGCGGCTCACCACGGTCAGCAAGGGGAAGGAACAACCCGTCTGCACCGACGAGAACGAGAGTTGCTGGTCGCAGAACCGGCGCGGCCACTTCCTGATCACGGCGAAATAGCGGGCGGGCCAGGCAGGACGGGTGCGCAGCTAGGGTGAACGGCGATGATCGCGCTCACAATCTACTCGCGGCCCGGCTGTCATCTCTGCGAGGAGATGAAAACCACGCTCGAGCGCGCCGTCGAGCGAAGCGCGCTCGACGTGCGGATCGAGGAGATCGACATCTCCGCCGACGCGGATCTCGAGGCCCGCTACGGGACGGAGATTCCCGTGCTGCTGGTGAACGGCCAGAAGGCCGCAAAGTACCGCATTTCCGAGTTCGAGCTCGCGCGGCTGCTCCGATCGCGTGACACGTCAAGTTAGAGGTTAGAAGTGAGAAGTTAGAAGTACGGACTCTCGGGCAGTCTCAGCGAGATGTTGGTCCCGATCGGTTACCCACGTTCGTAGTTTCCTGATGGGGACCACCAGATGTTGGGACCCTCCGAGAGTCCGTACTTCTAACTTCCAACTTCTGACTTCTAACTTTCCAGCGCCAGCCTGCACTCGGCGGCGAGGCGTTCGGCCGCCGCACGCGGGTCGGCTGCCTCGACGATCGGCCGTCCCACCACCAGGTAGCTCGCGCCCGCGGTCAGCGCCTCGGCAGCGCTCATCGTGCGCGACTGGTCACCGCGTGGATCCAATGCGCCGCGGATGCCTGGCGTGACGATCGCGAACGAGCCGTGGCACCGGCGCCTGATGATATCGATCTCGTGCGCCGAGGCGACGACGCCGTCGAGGCCGGCGGCCTCGGTGAGCGCGGCGAGCCGTCCCACCTGGTCAGCGACGCTCGCCTGCAGGCCGATTTCGGCGATCGCCTGCTGATCGAAGCTGGTGAGCATCGTCACCGCGATGACCAGCGGCGCGGGTCGCGACCGCCGCGCCGCCTCTTCGTCGGCCGCCGCCCGCGCCGCGCGCATCATCGTCACGCCGCCGGACGCGTGCACGTTCAGCATCCACACACCCAGACGCGTCGCCGCGGCGACGGCGCCAGCCACGGTGTTCGGGATGTCGTGAAACTTCAGGTCGAGGAACACGCGATCGCCACGCGCCGCGAGTTCTTCGACGAACGCCGGACCTTCGCTGGTGAACAGACGGCTGCCGATCTTGAAGCCACCGACGACCCCGCGCAGCCGGCCGGCGAGCGTGCGGGCCTGCGCGACGGTGTCGACGTCGAGCGCCACGAGCAGCCGTTCCATCAGGTGTGTGCGGTCCGCTCGGCGGTGTCAACCGAGCCGACGAGGTCGGCGACGCGGGCGATGCGGTGCCGGTCCATGTAGTCGGTGATGCCGGCGGTGAGCTTGCTCCAGATGAACGGATCGACGAAATTTGCCGTGCCGACCTGTACCGCGTCGGCGCCGGCGATCAGGAACTCGAGCGCATCACGCGCGTCGACAATGCCGCCCATGCCGAGAATCGGAATCTTGATGGTCTGCCGGCATTCGTAGACCATCCGCACCGCAATCGGCCGGATCGCCGGACCGCTCAGGCCGCCGACGACATTCGAGATCCTCGGGCGGCGCGTCTCGACGTCGATCACCATCGCCAGGAACGTGTTGACCAGCGACACGGCGTCGGCGCCGGCGTCTTCCGCCGCGCGCGCGAACGACGCGACGTCGGTGACGTTCGGCGTCAGCTTTGGAATCACCGGCAGCGACGTCGCCTTGCGCACGGCGCTGACGACGTCGAAGGTGCCGTTGAGACTGCAGCCGAACTGGATCCCGCCCTCCTTGATGTTCGGGCAGGAGATGTTCAGTTCGATCGCGGCGACGCCCTCGGCATCGGAGACGAGCCGAGACACTTCGACGTACTCATCGAGCGTGGTGCCGCACACGTTGACGATCACGGTGGCGCCGCGGGCGCGCAGTTCCGGCAACTTCTCGTCGACGAACCGGCGAGCGCCAATGCCCTGCAAGCCGATGGCGTTCAGCATGCCGGCCGGCGTCTCGACGATCCGCGGCGCCGGATGGCCTTCGCGCTCCTCGAGGAACAGGCCCTTGGAGACGATCGCGCCGAGCGTCGACAGGTCGACGACCTCGGCGTACTCGACGCCGTAGCCGAAACATCCGCTCGCGGCGATGAGCGGATTTTTGAGGATCAGCGAGCCGATCCTGACCGACAGATCCATTGATCAGTCCCAGCGTATCCGATCGGCCGGTAGTACCGGGCCGGCGAGACACGACCGGACGTTGTGAAACGCGCCGTCCTCGTCGCGCATCGGGATGACACAGCTGTAACAGCCGCCGAGGCCGCAGCCCATGATCCGTTCGACCGACACCTGGCAGGGACGGCGGTGTCGTGCCGCGACCCGTGCGGTGGCCGCAAGCATCGCCTCAGGGCCGCACGCGTAGAGCATCAGCGGCATGGCGGGATCGAGCGCCGCGAGCCGGCGATCGAGCGGCCCGACGACGCGTCCGCGCTCGCCGGCGCTGCCGTCTTCGGTCGTCAAGACGAGCTCGACGCCACGCGCGCGAAACAGATCGAGATAGAAAAGTTCTTCGCCGCGTCGCGCGCCGTAGAAGAGCGTCGACTTGACGCCGCGCGCGGCGAGCGCCTCGGCGAGCGTCGCAAACGCCGCCAGCCCGACACCGCCAGCGATCATCCACGCCTCGGATGGCGGCTGCACCACGGCGAACGGACGGCCCAGCGGACCGAGACATGCCATCACGCCGCCAGGCTCTGCGTCGAACATCAGCCGCGTCGATGGACCGATCCGCTTGCTGAGAACCGTGATCGCGTTCGGCGCCCCGCTGGTGTCGCGCAGGATTTCGAACACGGAGAATGGCCGGCGAAGCAGCGGGTCGACGCCGGCGGCGGCTTTCAGCATCACGAACTGACCGGGCTGCGTGGCCGCGGCGATCGCCGGTGCGGCGAGGGCGAGGACGTTGTAGTCGTCCGACAATCGCCGATTCGCGAGCACGCGCGCCGGCACGTCGATCGGCATCGCCCGCCAGTATACCGTCGCTGCGTTGCCTCCGCATCCTCGCCGGAACGACCAAGAGAAGAAGACTACGCAGGTACACGAAGCTCCTTTTGGTTTTGTACAAAACGTCTTCGTGGATCTTCGTTTCTTCGTGTCTTCGTGGTTCCGGTTCATTGTTCGGGCGTGCTGATCGCCAGGCCCCTCCAGGCAGTTAACTGGGTAGAATCTCGGCGTGGCCAGACCACACATGCGCGTGCTCGGCCTCGCGCTCGTCGTCGCCGCGCTCGCCGCGATCCCGTTCCTCGGCGCGTTGCGCGTCGATCCGGCACCGATCTCGCGCCTGGCGTGGGTCGGCGATGCGCATCAACTCGGTCCAGTCGGGTACCGCGATCCGGCCGGCGCGATCTCGCCCGACGGTCGATGGCTCGCATATTCCGAAGGCCGCTTCCTCCGACTGCGGCCGATCGACGGCGGCCCGGTTGTCGAACTGCCGCCCAACGACGCGCAGATCCGGACCATCGCGTGGAATCCGGACAACCGATCGGTCCTCGCCGACGGCTACCAGACGCCCGCAGGGTGGGCCGTCTACGACCGGGTCGATCGGACACGCCGTCCGCTGTGGGCCGATCGCAATCCGCTGCGCGCAACCATCGATGGCGGCACGCAGACGTCGGCGGCCCGCGTTGCCGATCTTCGTCAACCGGCGTGGTCGGCCGACGGCCGGTTTCTCGCCGCGATCGTCAACGCGCGCGACGGGCAGGAGCTATGGACGATCGCCGCCGACGGGGCATCGGCCACCGCGACGCGTGCGGCGTCGCGCATCGCCTTCCCGGCGTGGACCCAGGATGGAAGGGTCGCCTGCGTCGCCACTGACAATGGCCATGCCGCGGTGACGATTCCGTGCGGTGGTGCACCGCTCATCACGAAACCTGCCGTGGACGTCTATGGCCCGATCGCGTTCACACCCGGCGCACGAACGGTCTATGCCGCCGGCGCAAACGACAGCGGCACCGTCGATCTGTGGGCCCTCGGCCTCGACGATCGCCGCGCGCGGCGCATCACGTCGTTTTCGCGCGACACCTACGCGCCGACGGCGGCGCGCGACGGCAGCGTGCTGTTCAAGGTGCAGAGCTACCGGACCGTCGTCGCTCGTGTTCCGGCCGCGGGCGGCGTCGCGCGGGCCGCGGCGGCCTTTCAGAGTGAAACGCCGTCGTGGGATCCGACCAGCCATTTCCTCGGCGTCACGTTCGGCACCTGGCGGCGCGTCGTCGACGATGCGAAATATCCCGACATCGCACAGGACGCCGGCATCATCGCCGTCGGCGACGCGGCGCCGGCGGCTGAGGTGACGCGCGTCGTGCATGCGTCGCCGTCGGAGGATCAGTCGCTGTGCTGGTCGCCGAACGGCAGGTGGATCGCGTTTCACTCCCACAAGGATCAAAGCGATGACATCTGGCTGCGGCCCGCCGATGGCGACGCCGAGCCGCGGCGCATCAGCTTCCTCGGCCGCGGCGCCGAAGTGGGATGGCCGCGCTGGTCGCCCGACGGTCGCGCGCTGCTGTTTACCGGCACCGACCGCACTGCCCATCGCGTCGTCGCCTACGTGGTCGGTGTGAATGAGGAGAACGGTGAATCGGCGGGACAGCCGACCGTGATCGCCATCAACACCGCGGCCGACGTGCATCACGCGGAGTGGCTGCCGGACAACCGGCGGATCGCGGTCGTGATGAAAGAAGCTCCCGGGCGGCAGGTGCTCGGCATCACGTCGCGTGACGGCGGCGACGTGCAGGTGGTCCACCGATTCGCCTCCGAGCACGATACGGCAGGCCTCGGCATCTCGCCCGACGGCCGCGAGCTCGCGTTCATCGCGCCGGCGGCGGATGGATTCTTCCAGGTGTTCGCGCTTCCCGTCGGCGGCGGAACACCGCGCCAGGTGACCACCGATCCGTCGCACAAAACGCAGCCGGCCTGGTCGCCCGACGGCGGGTGGATCGCGTACACCGTGTGGAGTTACGACGTCCAGTTTTGGAGGACAGGGCAATCAAGAATTAGGAATTAAGAATTCGTACCCTCTGTTCGAATCTCTGGGCGATCAGCGACGCTGCTGATGTCGGGCGCGTCGCGAGCAGATGCACGAATTCTTTAATTCTTAATTCCAAATTCTTAATTGCCGCGGCGCGTCGATGTATAATCGCGCCGTACTCTTTAACGCGTTCCGAGAGGACGCGAAGAGGCCCCGATGCCAGTCGTTCTCGACGCCGATCGAATCAGCCGCTCTCTCACGCGCATAGCCCACGAAATCGTCGAACGGAACCGTGGTGTGGACGATCTCGCCCTGGTCGGCATCCGCACGCGCGGAGTGCCGCTCGCCAGGCGTCTGGCGCGGCTGCTGCGCGAGATCAGCCATCACGAGGTGCCCACCGGCGCGCTCGACATCACCCTCTACCGCGACGATTTGATGCGCACCGCGGTGGGCGCGCAGCCGCTTATCCGCCGGACTGAAATTCCGTTCTCGATCGACGAGCAGCGGATCCTGCTCGTCGACGACGTTCTCTACACCGGCCGCACCATTCGCGCGGCACTCGACGCGTTGATTGAGTTCGGCCGTCCGAAGGTGATTCAACTGGTCGTCCTCGTCGACCGCGGACACCGCGAGCTGCCGATCAAAGCCGATTACGTCGGCAAGAACGTCCCGACGTCGCTGGCGCAGAGCGTGCAGGTGCACCTCACCGAAATCGACGGCCGCGATGAAGTGGAGATCCAGGAACCATGAAGAAGGATCTCCTCAGCATCGACGACCTGTCGACCGACGAAATCCTCCTCGTCCTCGACACCGCCGAGGCGATGCGCGAGATCGGACAGCGGCCGATCAAGAAAGTGCCGACGCTGCGCGGCAAGACAATCGTCAACCTGTTCTACGAACCGAGCACACGGACGCGGACCTCGTTCGAGATCGCCGAGAAGCGGCTCAGCGCCGACACGCTCAACATCGCGGTGGCGGCGTCGAGCGTGCTCAAGGGCGAGACGCTGGTCGACACCGCGATGAACATCGAGGCGATGGCGCCCGACATGATCGTGCTGCGCCACGCTGCGTCCGGCGCCGGCCATTTACTGTCGCGCATCTGCCGATCGCGGATCATCAACGCCGGCGACGGCATGCACGAGCACCCGACGCAGGCGCTGCTCGATGCCTTCACCATCCGCGAGCACAAGAAGCGGATCGAGGGGCTGAAGGTCACGATCGTCGGCGATCTGCTGCATAGCCGCGTGCTGCGCTCGAACGTGCTCCTGCTGACCCGCCTTGGCGCGGAGGTGTGGGTGAGCGGGCCGCCGACGTTCGTGCCAGTGGGCATCGAGCGGTTCGGCGTCCGCGTGTCGCCGCGCGTCGACGAAGCGGTGGCCGGCGCCGACGTGATCATGATGCTGCGCATCCAGCAGGAGCGGCTGCATGGCGCCTTCATCCCGTCGCTGCGCGAATACTTCACCACGTTCGGCATGACCCGCGAGCGCGTCGCCCGGGCCAGGCCGGACGTGATCATCATGCATCCCGGGCCGATGAACCGCGGCGTCGAGATCGCATCCGACGTCGCCGACGGTCCGTACTCGGTGATCCTCGAGCAGGTCGCCAACGGCGTCGCCGTGCGGATGGCGGTGCTCTACCTGCTCGCCGGTGGTGCGGAAGCCGACTGACGTGCGTGATGTCATGAGCTGCCACGAAGAGGCGAAGGCACGAAGAACGGCACTCACGAAATCATCGTCGAGGAAAAAACTGTCTTCGTGTCTTCGTGCCTTCGTGGCGTGATCCCAATGTCTGTGATTCTGTTAAAAGGCGGCCGCGTCGTCGATCCGGTGAACGGGCGCGACGGCGTGTTCGACGTGTTGATCGACGGCGATCGCATTGCGCGCGTCGGCCGCGATCTGGCCGCCAACAATGGCGTCACCGTCGTCGACGTGCCGAACGGCCTGGTCGTGTGTCCGGGGCTGATCGACATGCACGTGCACCTGCGCGAGCCCGGGCAGGAGCACAAGGAGACCGTTGCCACTGGCACCGCCGCCGCCGTCGCGGGTGGGTTCACCGCCGTGGCGTGCATGCCGAACACCTCGCCCGTGAACGACAACGCCGGGGTGACCGCCTACATCCTGCAGAAGGCGGCGGAAGCGAGGCTGGCGCGCGTTTATCCAATCGGTGCCGTGTCGCGCGGCCAGGACGGCGAGCAGCTCGCCGATCTCGCGGAGCTCAAGGCCGCCGGCTGCGTGGCGGTGACCGACGATGGGCGTCCGGTTGCGACGGCGATGCTGATGCGCCGCGCGCTGGAGTACACGTCGATGCTCGACCTGCCGGTGATCGAGCATTGCGAAGAGCAGACGTTGAAGGGCGACGGCGTCGCACACGAGGGCTTTCACGCGTCGGCGCTCGGGCTGCGCGGCATCCCCGGCGAAGCCGAGTCGATCATGGCGCTGCGCGACATCTCGCTCGCCGGCCTGACCGGCGGCGCCGTCCACATCGCGCACATGAGCGCGCGGCAGACGCTCGACGCGGTCCGCAGCGGCAAGGCGCGCGGCGTACGCGTCACCTGCGAGGTGACGCCGCACCACTTCGTCCTCACCGACGAGATGCTGCGCGCACCGATTCCCTACGACACCAATGTGAAGATGAACCCGCCGCTGCGCGAGGCCGCCGATCGCGATGCGATGCTCCGCGGGATCGGCGATGGCAGCATCGACGTCATCGCCACCGATCACGCGCCGCACCATGCCGACGAGAAGCACGTCGAATTCGACCGCGCGCCATTCGGGATCACCGGTCTCGAAACGGCCGTGTCGCTGTGCTTCGATCGCCTGGTCCACGCGGGTGTGATCCCGCTGCCGCGGCTGATCGAGCTGCTGTCGGTGAACCCGGCGCGGATTCTCAAGGTCGCCGGCGGCTCGCTCAGCGACGGCGCACCGGCGGATGTCTCGATTCTCGCGCCGGATCTCCGGGTCACCATCTCGGCCGCGGCGATGCGGTCGCGATCAAAAAACACGCCGTTCGACGGCTGGACGTTGCGCGGCGGCGTCGCCGCCACGATGGTCGGCGGCCGAGTGGTGTATCGCAACGAACAGCTTTCGTTACGCATGTAGCGCGACGGCTTCAGCCGAGCGGAGGGAAATGGACAAGCGGGCGGAGTTGCGAGAGACGGCGCTGAGGGACCTGCAGCAGGCGCAGGTCCTGATGGTGGACGGGCATTTCGACTACGGTAACGGGTATCACGGCCGCGTATACCTGAACCCGCATCAGTTGTTCCGCACGCCGTCGACGATCTGGCGATTCGCGCAGGATCTGATCGACCTCATGCCAGGCGATCTCGTGCAGCAGACCGAGGTGGTTGCCGGTCCGGTGACGGGCGGCGCACTGCTCGCTCACACGATCGCCGGCCTGCTCGACAGCCGGCGCAGCCTCACACATCCGCCGTGCATCTTCGCGCCGTTCAACTACGACGCGGGCCGCGCATTCACCCTGCGCGAGTTCTACCGCCGCGAGATCCATGGCAAGCGCGTCCTGCTCGCTGACGATGTCCGCAACACCGGTCAGACGTTTGCGCGCTGCGCCGAACTCGTCAAGGACGCCGGCGGCACCGTCGTCGCGACAGTCGAGATCTACGATCGCTGCGAAGCCGTCACCGACATCGGCGTCCCGAACATCGCGCTCGCCGAATACCAGGCGGTAGAAAACTTCAAGGCCGGCGAGTGTCCGCTGTGCAAGGCCGGCGTGCCGATTACGCGATTTTGACCGCGCGCGGCATCAGGGGCCGCCACGACGACACGAAGACACGAAAAACGGATTTGTCTTCTTCGTGTTTTCGTGGCTTCGTGGCGGCTCTACGGCGTCAATCGCAATTGCCCGATTGCGCCGGCGTCGACGTCGGAGCGCGACATCCGCATCTTCTTGTGCTTGACGTTGTGCCAGTCGCGCTGGAAGTCGTCGTAGTGCGGCGAGAGGAAGTGTCCGGACTCGCCGACAGCATCGAGGAAACGGCTGTCGTTCGCCGGTGACAGGTCGACGATCTCGCGATAACCGGGCACGTTGTGCTGCTCGTAGGGACGATCGGTCGCGACCGGGCCGACATTCACGGTGCTCCAATCGCCGCCGTTCGGGACCGATCGGCTGAGCAGCGGCCGCAGCGCTGCGACTGCATCGAGCCCCTGGTGCGGAAACACCGCGTGATGCACGGCGTCCCACCGCCAGCGTGACAGGTCGCTGCCGAGGCGCTGCTCGAGGTCGGCGACGCCCTGCCTGAGCGCCAGCGTCACGGTGGCCTCGCACGTCTCCTTCTCGGGCGTCCGCGTATCGTCGCACCACGCCGCGTCGTTGGCAGCCAGCGTCCGAATCACGAAGCGGGTGACATAGGAGTAGCGATCCTTGTAGCGATCGGCGAGCAGCGTGCCGAGGTCGTCTTCGACGAGCGCCGGCGCGAGGTGCTGAAACCACGCCGCAAAAATCGCCTCCGCGACGCTGTCGCCTCGCGCATCGAAGTCCCATTGCCGGAGTCGCACGACGGCCTCGCGATCGGTCGGCGTCGCCGGCTGCGCGTGGGCGAGGAGCAGCGGCAGCATCGCCTTCGCATGGAGCGACAAGGTGTCGGCCTGAATGCGCGCGAAATCGTCGGGCGTCAGGCGATGACTCGACCCGGCCGCGCTCAACAGATCGATGATCCGCTGCGCGCGGTACGGCTCGGGCCATTCCAACCCGAGATGATGCGCGTAGCCTGGCGGCTCGGGACGATGGTTGGCGGTGACGATGACGTGCGACGGCGGATCGTAGAGGTGCGGCAGTTCGTCGAACGGAATCCACCCGGTCCACTCGGCGGCACCGCTCCAGCCGTCCGCCGGCGCCGAGCCGTCGCCCGAGCCGCGCACCGGAATCCTGCCCGGCGCGTAATACCCGATGTGGCCGTCAACGTCGGCGTAGACGAAATTCTGCGACGGCGCGACGAAGTCGCGCAGCGCTGCGGTGAACTCGGCCCAGTTGCGCGCCTCGTTCAGGCGGAGGAACGACGTCACCGTCGTATCGTCGCGATCGAGCGCGGTCCATCGGAACGCCAGCGGCTCGACGAGTGGCGGCTTCGGGCCGGGCTCGCGCGATTCGGCATTGTTCGCATTGATCGCGTCCGACACCAGCGGTCCGTGGCGCGTGACGCGGACATCGAGGTGGACATCGGCGGCGCCTTTCACCCGGATCGTTTCCGGCACGATCGCGATCGGCTCCTGTGCACCGCGAAATTCCGCGAGCTTGCCCGCCGGATCGAGGCGCTCGCGATAGAGATCCTCGACGTCGGCGGCGACGTTGGTCGCGCCCCAGGCGATGAAACGATTGCGTCCGAGCGCCACCGCCGGCGCGCCCGGCAAGGTCGCGCCGATGATCTCGAAGCCGCCGCCGGTGACGTGCGCCAGATACCACGTCGATGGCAACCGCGCGCCGAGGTGCGGGTCGTTGGCAAGCATCGGCTTGCCGCTCGCCGTCAGCGTCCCGTCGACCACCCAGTTGTTCGACCCGATCGCTTCCGCGCGCGCACCGCCGAGGAGAAAGTCACTGACCGCGGCGTCGCCTGAGAGGCCCCGGATGAACGCGGCAAGCACGGGAGGCGCCGCGCTGGCCAGGCAAGTCGGGCAGGTCTGGCGGGTCTGGCGGGTCGGAAAGTCGCTGATGTGGGTGAACCCGATCGGGTTTACCCAATCGCCGCTCAAATGTGGCCGTTCGACCTGCCCGACCTGCCTGGCCTGCCCGACCTGCCTGACCTGCCCGACCTGCCCGACCTGCCCGAGCTGCGCGCGCCGCTGTGGCCCGCCGGGGCCGCGCGCTTCGGCGGGAGCGCCGGCGCCGTCAGTGATCGACAGCCCGTCG
>Ga0075425_100002058_pt1 | contig 19945 bp, 16 predicted proteins | sample SoiMethybrSBSTD4_FD_75300 | JGI IMG/M metagenome (GOLD analysis project Ga0075425, IMG submission 75300) | Bulk soil microbial communities from a Populus tree surrounding site in Tennessee, USA - Soil MetaG P. TD hybrid SBSTD4 | ecosystem: Environmental > Terrestrial > Soil > Tree plantation... | reverse complement strand
CTGCGTCTGCTTTGGTGGCTTCGCGAAATTTTTTGATGACGCAGCCACCCCTCCTTGCGGTGATGCAAGGAGGGGACTATTGCTCGACTCCAATTTGTTCACACGTTCTGTGACCGCCCCTACAGATGCTATTATCGACGCGATGTCTGATCGAGAAATCATCCTCGCATCTCTCACAAAAGGCGCGCGGCGTCTTCGCGCCAATCGTGTTCTCGAGGATTTGGGTTTCACCCTTTCAGTCTTTCTTCTCTTTCCGGTTGCGCTCAAAATTTGGGATCTGTTCTCGCCGTTTCGCGGGAAAACTCTCGTTATTGTTCTGGCCTTGTGGGCTGCGAGTCTTGCCCTGTATTCCGTACGCCGGTTCCTTGAACACCAAAGGGATTCTCTCGAAGAGGTCGCCGCGCAAATGGATACGAAGGCCGCGCTGCGCGATGAGCTAAAGACAGCGTACTGGTTCATCGCTCACCCGCGCTCCTCCGATTGGATTGATGTTCAGATAAGCCGTGCTTCGAAAAGGATAGGTCGGTTGAACATCGACCGCATCTGGCCGCGTGTCATTCCTCCGACGTGTTACATCACCGCCAGCTTGCTGGTGATTCTGATTGGCTTGAACTTTTTACCGCTTCCCTGGAATCACAACTGGATTTACCTGGAAGCTGCACCTCCCCAGGACAGCATCGACCTTGCCGAGGCGATCAAGCGCCTGAACGAGATTCAGAAGGTCCTCCACGACAAAGTCCTCGATAACGCGACCACCGACAAAAAACTCCAAGAGGCGGCTGAATCGTTACAGCAGGGAGACGCGGCAGACACATCGGCAAAGATCAACCAGGTTTCCGAAGACCTTCAGTCCAGCGCGGACAAGCTGAACAACCCGGAAAGCCAGGATGAAAAGGGCGCGATGGAACAGGCCGCGCAGATGCTGAAGCAACTGTCCAAGCAGATTATGGATCAGCAACTGAAGCCTGACGGCGAGTCACAGCCGGGTGAAGCCGAAACTATAGTTAAACAGGTTGAAACGGACGACACCGAGAACACACCGGCTGAAATTTCTCAGAATGGTTCCTCACAGCCTCCGGGCCAGGATCCGTCAGGTAAGCCGGGAAACGGCAAGCCCCCTGAAATTCCTTCTATTGAAAATCTGAAGGTCCAGCTTGAGCAGGAGCAGCTTACAAGCCAGTTTGATGAAGAGCTAAAGCCCGAAGATATCGAAAAGGCCAGCAAACAGGAACGCTCGAAGCTCGACTATCGGAACGTCCCATCCGACTTGGGAGCCGCTCAAAAGGAACTTCTCAATCAGGAAAGCATCCCTTGGGAATATCGGCAATTGATCAGAAATTATTTCGCAGCGATACAGCGCCCTCGTAAAGAGAAATAACGGCTAAAATCAATCTGCCGTGCGCCTCAGCTTCCAAACATACTGGCCGCTCATTCTGACACTGTTCGCGATCCCGTACCTCTGGTGGATGGGGCGGCGGACCTTGTCGGGAATGGATGCGAAGCAACGAATCCTGCTTTCAAGTATCCGCTCTACAATCGTTGTGCTTCTGACGTTGGCAGCAATGCAGCCTTTCATTAACCAACCCGGAAAGGCGCTATCCCTCGTCTACCTGCTCGACGTCTCAAAAAGTATTTCACCCCCTGCTGTGCAATCGGCCATCCAGTGGATCCAGGAAACCGATCAAAAAGGAATTGCGGATCAACGGCAATTCATCGCGTTCGGTTCCAACGCGATCCAGTTTGAAAGTCTGGATCAACTCAGCAGCGTTCAGGTCGCGAACGACGCGTCGGCGATACAGTCCGTCGATCAAAGCGGCACGAACATTGAAAATGCGCTGGAGCAAGCGCTGCATAGCTTTTCGCCGCACCATTTAAAGCGCCTCATCCTGCTGACAGACGGCAACGAAAATTCAGGGCAGATGGTGAATGAAATTTCCCGGCTGAAGCGTGCGGATGTACACGTCTACACAGTTCCCATGTCGGTGCGGGCGAATCGCGACACATGGATTGAGAGGGTAATGGCGCCAACTCACGTGGCCGCTGAAGAGCTGTTCCCAATCGAAGTTCACGTGTATTCGCAGTTCGATACAGAAGGTGAACTCGACGTCAAGAATGGCGACAAAATTCTCGGGCACCGAAAAGTCAAACTCGCGAAGGGGATCAACCGCGTTGCATTCGAAAGCAGTCTGAATCAGGAGAGCGGCCCAATCACTGTCGAAGCCGAACTCCGCGTACCCGGCGATACGTTTACCGAAAACAACCGGTTTCGCAAATCGATCGTCGTTCAGGGTAAGCCGAAAATTCTGTACGTCGAAAGCCGGGCCGAGAGCGCCAAGTATCTTAAACAAGCTCTGGAAGTCGAGGGGTTCGACGTGAACACCGCGTCGCCTGCAGCCATGCCCGAAGCACTTGCCGTACTTGATAGCTATGACACGCTCATTCTCAGCGACGTCGCTCGTTCCAGCCTGACTCCCGCACAAATGAATTCGATCGCCACATACGTCCACGATCTTGGCGGCGGCTTCATTCTCGCAGGCGGTGAAAACAACTTCGGTGAGGGCGGCTATTCCGAAACGGTCATCGAAGAAGCGCTTCCCGTGACGTTCGACATTAAGAGAAAGCCCGACTCCGTGGCGATGATCGTGGTTTTCGATAAGTCGGCGAGCATGGGTGGGCTGAAACTCGCACTGGCAAAAGAAGCGACGAAGGCGGCCGTGCAGTTGCTTAGACCCGAAAAGGATTCCTTCGGTGTCGTCACATTTGATTACAACGCAGTCTGGGCCATATCGTTGCAGCCTGTAAATGCGCCCGCTATGACCATGGCGATCGACAAAATCGTGGCAAGCGGTGAAACGAACGCTTACCCGGCCCTGGTCGAAGCCTTTAATCAGCTATCTCCATCAAAGAGCCAGATCAAACACGTCATCCTGCTTTCGGACGGGCGGTCGCTCAAGGCTGACTTCGAGACACTGACGAAGAAAATGGCCGCTGCCAAAATCACCGTCTCATCGGTCGCAGTTGGCAACGAAGCCGATCGCGAATTGCTGGAGAAAATCGCGACGTGGGGCATGGGCAGGCCGTATTACGTGACCGACCCTTCGAAAGTCCCGCAAATCTTCATCGACGAGACACAAATGGCGAAGGGCGAAACTCTTCAGGAGGAGCACTTCAAACCTGAAGTGAAGAAGAATGTCGAAGCCTTCAAAGGCATCGACTTCAAAACGGCGCCCGAGCTCCTTGGATATGTCAGAACAACGCCGAAAGAAACATCGGAAGTGCTTTTGGAGGGCGGAACAAACGATCCCAAGGATCCGATTCTCGCTCGGTGGCACTACGGTCTCGGTAAATCCGTCGCGTTCACATCCGACTTGAAAGATCGATGGGCGGTGAACTGGTTACGATGGGATGGCTACGTGAAATTCTGGTCCCAGCTGGTGCGGCAGACAATGCGACAGCGCGAAGACAATCGCTTCGCATTGCAGGTCGAACAGGTACAGGACAAAGCGAAGATCACGATCAACGCGGTCGAAGACGACGGACAGTTCCGAAACGACATCAACCCGCTGGTCCGAGTCATTGCTCCCGATCAGCGCACATCTGAATTGACTCTGCAACAATCCGGTCCCGGATATTACGAAGCGACCTTTCCTCTTTCCCAGAAGGGTTCTTATCTGTTCCGCGTCGCAGATCCGAAAGCAGGCGGTCCGTCACGCGTGCTCGCCTACTCGTACCCGGACGAATATCACTTCTATCCACCGAATATCGATGCACTGCGGTCTCTCAGCACGGCGACAGGCGGCAAATTCCAACCTGGGCCCCAGGATATTTTCGACACCAGCGGCGAAACGGTGATCCGTCCCGTGCCCTTATGGCCTTACCTCGTCGCGGTTGCGCTCGCGCTGTACATTTGTGACGTATTCCTGCGCCGTGTGAAATTGTTCGAGTAAAATCAGTCAGCGAATGTTTAGAAAACACCTCATTTTTTTGCCTGTTGTCATCAGTGTCGTTCTGTCTGCCGGATGCAGTTCCACCGCTGCCCAGCAAGCCTGTCCTGCAGTTGCCGGCAAACTTTCGAATCTCGACATTAAGAACTTGCCCGCCGACGCTGTTCCCTACCTTGCGAGGTATTCTTTGCCGACGACGGATCGCACCGCTTTCTGTGCTTACCTCGAACGTATTCAGCACGAGCACGAAGTTAAAGTGGAAGGCGGTCTTCTGGACATGATGGGGGACTACTTCTTAACCACTCAGAAAATCGAAACCGGCTATTACTTCAGCTACAAGATCGGTTCGCCTGGGCGTGAGATACCGAAGGTCATCCTGGATCGTGCTTCTTCCGAAAGCGAACAAGCCGACCTTTTGCTGAAAGCGATCGACTCCGATCCGGATGCGTCGCGGAAGGAAGTGTTCAACGACCGGATCAAAGAGCTTTCTCCGGAAAATCGAAAAGACGGCGCACTCAAATTAATTCAGCTGCTGTTTAAAAAGTCATGGGTCTTCGATCCGACGGCTCAGCAATACCTCGGATCCGAGAATTACCATGACGACAGCTACGGTTTTGTGGATCGAGGTTTGAGAACAACCTCGTATTCACACATGGGCACAACGCTGGACCTCCTGTTCAACGGCTCGGACCTCGATTCTGTGAAGAAACTGCTTCCGGAAAAAGCAAAACGGGTGCTGATCATCGGACCCGGGCTGGACTTCAGCCATCCCGAACTCGGCGAGGAAATTCCTCAACAATCCTACGAACCCTTCGCGATCCTCGACATCCTTTTGAAGTCGAAGCGATCTGACTTTACGAATCTTCAAATCGATTTGTTTGATATCAGCCCGCGAGTTGTTCGGCACTGGGATGGTCTCTTGCAGTCGGCTGATCGCGGCAATACATACACGCTGAATGTCGTCAGTGGGGCCGCAATGCTGAGGGGAGGCAATCAGGAATCCAGCGAAATCACGACGGCCTACGTGAATCAGTTTGGCGATTCACTGCCGGGAGTAACATCCACCGTCTCGACAAAGACGAGTCGGCGCCCGGTCCCCAGGACGTTGGATTCATATTCCGTATCTGTGCGCAGTTTGAATATCGCACCTGCTGTGGTTAAGAAATTTCATCCGTTTCAGGGCGATCTGACGACAACCGATATCGCAAAAATCGCCGTTGAAAACGGTGGGAAGTACGATCTGATTTTTTGCTTCAATACGATGGAATATCTCAACGAAAGCGAACGCGCCCTGGCGGGAATTAACATCAGGGAAGCGCTTGCGAACAATGGTGCGTTTATAACCGACAACCGTTTCGAAACCGACTCCGGTGAGCGTCCGCAGCAGCCGAAACAGAATACGTCTGCGGTCAAACCGATATTCGACCCATCATTTCTCAACATGGCGGCCGATGCGATTACAGCAACCGGTCGCCACGTCATCGTTTACCGAAAACCGAACGCGGGCTGAAGCCCGCGACTACGAGTTGGCCGGAACGTTTCGGCAAGCACGTAGTCGCGGGCTTCAGCCCGCGTTCGGTTGAGGTACGTCTCTCGATTTCGGGGCGTTCAGTTGCCGGCTTTTTTCTTTTCTTCCTGCACAGCTTTCGCCGCCTCATCCTGCGTGCGTTTAACCCAGCGCGCGAAAGTATCGGGATCCACGAACGGGTGCGGATCGCCGGGCTTGCGAGACTTCAACATCACACCACGCTCAAGCACGCCACCGCCGGGGTAACCGTCATCGCCGGCCCAGCTATGGATCTGCAGGTTCACCTGCACGCCTTTTATCTGCGCCACTTTGTTGGCGCTCGTGACCGACTGCTCGGCTTCGGCGAGACCTCCACGATAACCGGCGCCGCCCCAGACAATCGCCTTATATGGCTTGCCGCCATCGTAGACCGTTATGCCTTCTGTCGTGAGCACACCTGGCGTATGCCCCGGCGTGTTGTGAAACTTGAGCATCTGGCCGCCGAAGTTCAGCGAATCGCCTTCCTTCATCACCATGTCCCTTTTCGGCATGCGTGGCGGCGCTGCGCCGCGCTGTCCCGGACGGCTTGCGAGGTCTTCAATCATTTTCCAATCTTCGGCGACGGCGAGCACGCGAGCACCCGAGGCCTCCTGGATTTTCGCGGCGCCACCGACGTGATCCAGATGCCCGTGACTCAGGACGATGTACTTGATGGTTTTCGGATCGACGCCGACCTTTCGGATATTACCGATGACCCAATCGACGTACGGTTCCTGAGCGGTATCAAAGAGAATGCTGCCTTGCGGCGTTGTAAGCAGCCAGACCGAAACGTAGCCGGGTCCGACATAGTACAGGTTGTCGAATACCTTGAACGGCTCGATCTTCTGGAACTCCACGTCATCGGCACGTGTGACCCGATAGGTTTTGCTCAGCGGTTCCGTCGCACTCTGCGCGCCCGCAAGCGCCACCGAACATGCGGCAACAATTAGAATGCTGCAAATCAAAGCTCTCATTGGTTTCTTCCTCGCCTGAAAGGCTTGGGAAATTCGGGGACGGAGGACTAATTCTCGCAGCACAGTCACGCTCCTACACAGCACTGCGCCGCGAGAATTAGTGCTCCGTCCCCGAATTTCCCCTGATCTTCACTTGATTTCAAATTCCTCAATATCAACGCGAGTCGTGCCGATGTTGCGGATCGATCGCATGACACCCGCGTCTTGCCAGTAAAATTCTCCGCTGCTGAGCATCCATCCACGGTCGGCATGGCCCGGCACGATCTCGACGATTTCGCCTCCATCGATCACGACCCGCAGCCCCGGCGCTGTCTGCATGATCGCGGGCGCTGTCTGCCCGGGCTCCAGCACCAACCGCCACCCGCGCACGCGATCGTTGTCCATGATTTGCATGTAGCCCGGAGCATTTGTACGCGATGACGGTGTGAATTTACCGGGCTGGCGACTTCTGAAAATAAACGAGACGTTGTGGAATGGCGTCTGGCCGATATTGGTGGCTTTGTGTGTTCGCGGTCCTTCCTTGCCGTACGCGGTGAAGGTCGCGCGGCCCCGCTGGGCTCGTTCATTTCGCGTGACCTCGGACGATCCATAGTTCTGGTTCGTCATATCGGCGGGAACCATATTCACAGATACGCTGTCATCGGTATGGGTGTGGTAACCGGTATTGCGCCCGGGCGGAATGAAAATCTTCAACACGGTCACGAATTCATTCGTAAACACAGGAAGGTGGTACGGAGCTTTTAGAATCGGCTCGCCGGCTCCTTCCTTCTGTGCCTTCACGGGCAGGGTGACAATACACACGAACGCAAGCACCAGGGTTGCGAACAAAGACTTCACGATTTCCTCCGGGAAAGTTGGGACGAATTATAATGCAAAGCACATTTCCGAAGGAGGCAACTCATGCGATCCATCGTCACCCTCATTGCGCTGGTCGCGCTCTGCTCAGCGATCCTGTTAGCGCAGGCGCCTGCCGCAAAAAATATGGTCGGAACCTGGAAGCTGAATGCGGCCAAGTCCACGTTCAGTCCTGGTCCTCCACTCAAAGGTCAGATCGCTACCCTCACCGCAGTGGACGGCGGACTTAAAGTAGTCGCCGATCGGGTTGAGGCCGACGGCAAAACAACTCATTTTGAGTGGACCGCAAAGTTCGACGGCAAAGATTATCCCGTAACCGGTGATCCGGGCCGCGATGCCGTCTCGGTCAAGAAAGTCGACGACTACACGCTGGAAATCACCAACAAGAAAGCCGGCAAGACGTTGTCGGTTCTCCGCGCCGTCTACGCCAAAGACGGAAAGACCCGAACGGAAACCACTACCGGCGTTAACGCCCAGGGTCAGAAGATCAACAACGTCACCGCATGGGATAAGCAGTAATCCACGCACCCCTCCGGGTGCAATCCTTCTCGTACAACTCTAACCCCGGGTGTCGCACAAAACGCTCCACCCGGGGTTAATCTCCCGGCAGCCCTCCGGGATGACCACGCCGGAGGCGTGTTTGGAAATTAGCCCCGGGTACGCGTCTTTTGCGTACCCGGGGGTCAACGTTTCCAAGAGACAACCGCACCCCCGAAGGGGTGCGAGGCTGAGGTCTACTGGAACCGGGCGTTGATCCACTTCGCAACGTAGTCGAACAGGTTCTTCACCGAGTTGTTATAAGGGCCGCCTTCGCAGTCCGTACACGGCGTGAACATGTGCACCGCGCCTTCGATGGCGATGAACTCCTTGTCGGTACTCTTCGCGATATCGAGAAAATATTCACTGTCGGTGACGAAGTAGTGAGCTTGCATCGCCGCGATGAGTACGGGAACCGTGATCGTCTTCAGTGCGCATGGAACCGAATTGTTGCTCGAGCACCAGTCGATCTTGCTGTAATCGAGAGAATCGGTCGCCCGGATCGCATTCGCGCTCAAGAAGGATTTCACGGTCAACACCCTCGCGCCGCCGAGGTTGAACGACCCGTCGCCGAACGTTCCATTCATTTTTGCCCGCGTCGTATCAGGAGGCCGCACGCTCTTGATGATCTGCGTGACGATAGTCCCGTCGTTTTTCAGAAGCCGCTGCGGTCGTTTCGTACAACACTGGATGCTCGTATCCATTGCGAAAATATTGGTCGAACGATCATTGCCTCTCCCGATGACGAGGGCATCGTTGTCCGGATAGGTCCAGTTTCCCTCTTTCATCAGCTTTCGCATTAACAGCGCACGATCAATCCATTCGTTCATCCGTTTCGCCTGGGCCGCGCTGTACCGCTTGACGAATTCCGGCGGGTAGTGCGATTGACCTTCGGGGTTGTAGCCGTTAGCAGGATTAAACGGATCCAGAGATGGATCCACGAGATCCGGCCGCTGCTCGTTGAACACGGCGGGATTCATCGCGCGAAGCGCGTTGGAAGCGTTAGACGGATGCGCATCCAACAACAGCATGCCGTCCGCACGCGGCAGACCGGCGAGGCTGTTGTCGCATGGCGTGATCTTGTTCGGTCCCTGGCAATAAGACGTACCCGCTTCCGCCACTGCCTGATAGAACGTCGTCGTCGCACCGCCGCCGCTGTGGCCGAGCAGAATGACTTTGGAGACGCCGCGTTTCTTCAGGTACTCCACACCCTGCTTCACATCTAGTGGAATTTTTTCAAACTCCACGAGCGCTTCGTTGTTTTGGAAACGGGTGTTCAGGCAGAGAACTCCGAAGCCGCGCCGCGATAGCTCTGTACATTCGAGGGCTGTAAACTTGTCCCCTGTGCGGTGCACGGTCAGCACTGCCACTTTCGGCGACGGATTATTGTCCGGCAAGTAGAGAAGCGCCTTGGCGCCACCCGTGAACGGAACGAATATCGGATTGCTCTGCGCCAATGCCGGCAGAACACCGATGGCAATGACAAAGCCCAGCGCGAGAGCGCTCGACAACAACGGCTGTTTTTTCATTGGGTCAATCTCCTTATTGGAAATCGAAAGAACAATAACCCGGACGAGATTCCTTGTCGATAGTTGAAAAGATCCGAAACAGGTGAAAGAATGCCGCTGTTTCGAAACGCTCATTCCTCCGGAGCTCCTTTATGAAAAAACTGATCGTGTTCAGTGTGCTCGCAATGACAATCATGGGGGGCGCCGCAAAAGCCCAGCAGGTTGGACCCCGCGGCGCTATCTATGGCCGGAGCCCAGGCCCACCACCGCCCGGGCCGCTCGTGAATCTCGTGCAAGCGGGCGTGAATGCTTATAACAAAGGTGATATGGCGTATTTCGAGAAGATGTTGGCGGACGAGATTCTGTGGGTGGACGAGGATGGACACGAGTTAACAAGCAAGATGTTCTGCCTGTCGTTTATCCAGAAGCAGGTCACGGCGACACCGAAGCGAACGATGAGCGTTTCGGGAATTGCAACATCGACATGGGGCGACACGGCCTATGCCGCTTTCGCTTATACGATTGACGATGGCGTGAACAAACGAACCGGCATGAACACGACGATGTTCAGGAAGTACGGTAACGATTGGAAGATTGTGCTCATTCACGGGTCGATCAACGCTTACGCCATTCCACATTGAAATCGATTACGGAGACCGCATGAAAACGTATGTTTGTCTGATTGTGAGCGTCTTTGTTGTGCTTGCGGTCGCCTATGGGCAGACCTCGAACAGTAAATACGAGGTCACCTTGTTTGGCGCACCTCCCGCGGGCCAAACCGTATGGAACCTTCCGAGATCAGTGGCGGTTGATGCAAAGGGCACGGTTTTCTTGTTGAGGGCATCCGACCCACCCGTCCTCATTTTCAACCGCGAGGGAAAACTTCAGAAGACCTGGGGCAACGGGTTGTTCAAAGAAGCGCACAGCATTGATCTCGACCGCGACGGGAACCTGTGGATCACCGACAGAGAAGACAACATGGTTTTCAAGTTCACCGTGGATGGGAAGCAATTGCTCGCACTTGGGAAGAAGGGCGTAAAGGGCGACAACACTTCGCAGGATACATTCAACGGCGCAAGCGATGTCGCGGTCGCTGCAAACGGCGATTTCTTTGTCGCCGATGGCCAGGGCGGCAATTCCAGGGTTGTGAAATTCTCGAAGGAAGGAAAGTTCATCAAAATCATCGGAGGCACCAAGGGACCAGCCCCTGGTCAGTTCGACGTTCCCCATGCTCTCGCACTCGACTCGAAAGGCCGCCTGCTCGTGGTGGACGAACAGCCCACCGCGCATAAACCGCGCGTCCAGATTTTCGACCAGAACGGGACCTTCATCGAACAGTGGGCCGACATCGGATTGAAGCAGCCGACGGGAATCGCCGTTACCGCCGACGATACCGTTTACATCGGCGACATGGACGGCAATTCGGTCTTGATCGTGAAGAATGGAAAAGTGCTCGACGTGATCGGGAACGTGCAGGCACGGCCGCACAACGTCGCTTTCGATCCGGCAACCGGTATCGTCTACTTCGCGGATCCGATCACGCCGCTTTACGCCGGCACTGAGGCCATCGCCGCGGGAGCAAATAGAGCACCCGGGGGAATGTTCAAGCAAATCATCAAGAAGAAATAGCCGCCAACGTACAGCTGATCATGAATACGCTCTACCTTAAGGAAGAAGACGTAGCCGCACTCGTCACCGTTCGAGAGACGATCGACCTGCTCGACCAGGTATTTCGAGACTACGCGACAGGTGCGGCGATAAACAATCCCAGAAATCGTCTGAAAATGCCCGGAGCGACTCTGCACATGATGCCCGGAGCGATACCCGGATACTTCGGCTACAAGACGTACACGTCATCTGCAGCCGGCGTGCAATTTTTCTTTTTTCTGTTTTCCGAAAAAACCGAACTGCTGGCGATGATGGAGGCGAACACGCTAGGACAGATTCGCACTGGCGCCGCAAGCGGCTTAGCCACGCGAATCATGGCCACTGCGGACGCATCTGAGGCCGTGCTTTTTGGTGCAGGCTGGCAAGCGCAGAGTCAGTTGCTGGCGATTGATGCTGTCCGCAATTTAAAACGCGTGTGGATCTCGAACCGGGATGCGAGGCGGCGCGAGGAATTCATACAGAAAATGCAGTCGCAAGTAAAAGCGAAGCTCGAAGCTGCAACGTCAGCGGAAGCAGCAGTCGCCGGAAGCCAGATCGTCACAACGATTACGAACACCCGCGAACCGGTCGTGCTCGGCAAATGGCTCCAACCGGGAACGCACATCAACGCGGCCGGCGGAAATTTGCTCCTGCGTCGCGAGATTGACGATGAGGCGGTGATGCGCGCAAACCGCGTCGTTGTGGATTCGATCGAGCAGGCGAAACTCGAAGCCGGCGAGTTTGTCGGCGTCATCGAAAGCGGCCGCCGTCATTGGGAAGACTTTATCGAAATGCGCGACGTCGCGGCGGGATTCAAGCCGGGCCGCGCGAATTCGCGCGAGATCACGTTGTTTAAATCGCTGGGATTGGCTATTGAAGACGTCGCGATCGGGAAATTGATCTACGAACGAGCGGTAAAGCAGGGGATCGGAACAGGACTAAAAACATAAACAGAACGCGGGCTAAGGCCGGCGACTACGAGGTTCGCAACACATTTCGGCAAGCACGTAGTCGCGGGCTTTAGCCCGCGTTCTTACGATTTCAATTTTTCCGCGAAATTCTCGCGCAGCTTGTCGACTTTCGGCTGCGCGACGTACGCAATGTACGGCTGGCCGGGGTTGCGTGCCGCGTAATCCTGGTGGTAATCCTCCGCGACGTAGAACTTGTCCAGCGGTTCCAGTGTCGTGGCAATCGGACTCGCGAAGATCCCGGCTTCGTTCAACTGGCGGATATACGCTTCAGCAATAGACTTCTGTTCGTCATCAGCATAGAAAATAGCCGACCGATATTGCCTTCCGAAATCATTACCCTGCCGATCCTTTTGCGTCGGATCGTGGGCAACAGAAAAATGAATCTTGAGAAGCTGGCCAAACGTCGTCTGGCTAGCATCGTAGACCACTTCAATCGCTTCGGCGTGATTCGTCCTGCCGGTGCAAACGGTCCGGTAGTCAGCGGTGGATGCGGTGTCGCCTGCATAGCCCGATCGTACCGACTTCACTCCGCGTAATTCCTTGAACACGGCTTCGACACACCAGAAGCATCCCCCAGCCAGAACGGCGGTTTTCTCCACCGGCTCCGATGTCAGGGGTGTGTCGACTTTCGGGTCAGGAAAGTCACGAATGGGAATTCGACAAGCATCCATTAGAGATTCGGCCTTTCCTGAAAGTTTATGACACCTTCGATGGCTTTTGCGACAGCCAGCAGCAACCCTTCCTGCAATGGCGCTGCGGAGAGCTGCACTCCAAGCGGCAACCCCGAGGCTCCGATCGTGCACGGTAATGTCACGATCGGAACATCCGCCAGCGTCCACGGGCTGTTCATAACGGGATCTCCGGTCGAACTCAGATCCGGAGCCGTGCCGATGGCTGCCGGCGTGATGACGGCATCAAACCGTTCCAGGATCGGGGCCATCTCGCGCTGATACTTCCTCCGAATGCGCCGGGCGCGGACGTAGGACGCTGCGTCAAGGAGCATACCGGTCTCAACCAGCGCGCGGATTTTTCTTCCGTAGCTCTCGCGGTGTTCTCCGAACAATTCAGCATGATTCGATGCCGCTTCGGAACGCACGATCACGCGCAGCGCGGCCTGCGCAGCACCAAAGATATCGGGCAACCCTACTTCTTCAACCTGGAAGCTCGCGCTCTGCAGCTTGCCCGCAACAGCATCGATTGCCGATCGTGTTTCACTGCTCGCCTTCTCGTAGAAGAACTGGCGCACGATGCCAAGTCGAACCGGACGGCGCAATGCGGGCTTCTCAATCGAAGATTCGGCCGTGACATCCAGCATCAGCTCGAGGTCGGCAACCGACCGGCCAAAAAATCCAACATGATCCAGCGACCAGGCGAGTGGAAACACGTGCTCGAGTGAAACTCTCCGCTGTGTCGGAACAAGCGACGCAACGCCGTTGAATGCCGCAGGCCGGCCCACGGAACCGAGTGTCTGGCTGCCCACTGCTCCCGGACACATTCGCGCGGCGACCGCCGCAGCCGAACCGCTGCTCGAGCCTCCAGGCGTGTGCGCAGGATTCCACGGATTCCGGGTAGGACTGGGATCCAGATTCGCGAACATCGTCGTCGCACATTTTCCGAGGATGATCGCACCAGCCTCCTTCAGCCGCGCGACGGCGCGCGCATCGTGATGCGGTATGAAGTTCGCAAAGACGGGCGAGCCCATCGTGGTGCGCAAATCTTTCGTGTAGAAAATGTCTTTTATGCCGATGGGAATGCCGTGCAGGGGCCCGCGAAATTGTCCGTTGTGTGCCTCAGCTTCGCATTTTCGTGCTTCGGACAAAACAGCTTCACGATTGACAGTGAACCATGCCTGGACGCGCGATTCCACGTCGTCAATTCGTGAGAGGAGAGCCTGGGCGTAATCGAGCGGAGAAAGTTTACCCTCCCGAATCGCACCTGCAGCTTCGACGATGGTGAGATTCTCAAGGTTCATCGCCAAACTCGATTTTAGCCGCGGCCATTTCCTTCAGGTCTGCGACGATTTGCTCGATGTCAGAACGAAGTTCTCCCGCCCGCTGGCTTCCGAATTTCTCCTCGGCGCGGGAGATGAGGGACTGAATCGTTTCCGGTGAATCTGGCAAGGTCTTACTGTTTGGTGATTTTGAAATCGCCTTTGAAGGTTTCGTGGTTCCAGCTTCCGGTTATGGTTCCCTTGTCGAGTTTTCCGTCGATGACGTAATGGTATGTGCCACCACCGCGGCCCGGGGTCATCGCTTCCAAATGCACTGCACCGGTTTTGGAATCGAATGTTCCTTTCTGGATTCGAACTGGCTCCAAATCCGGGTTGATCGTGCCGGTCAAAGCTTTGCCGTCGTACTTAAGGGCGACAGTGACTTGATTTCGGTCGCGTGCATTCGGACCCCAATCACCCTTCCAGTTTCCTGACAACGGATCCTGCGCGAAAACCGACAAGGCTATGACCAGACAAACCACGATCGCGGCCCCAACATGGATTCTCGATTCCATCTTCTCCTCCAGCGCCAAATGATGTTACCACAGCAAAGCAGATGGTAAGATCCCTCGAAGACACAACGGAGGTCATCATGATCGGAAAAGAATTTTCGCGCCTGTATGTTTACGACGAGTGGGCTAGCAATAAATTGATTGATGCTGCAGAAAAGCTCGACGACACAAAACTCAAGAAGGATCTCGGCACAAGCTTCGTCAGCCTTCACGGAACCCTCGTCCATATTTACGGGGCGCAATTCATCTGGCTGGCGCGATGGAAAGGCTCAACGCCATCCGGTCTTCCGAAGGCTGACGAAATACCGAACCTCGCTGAGCTAAGAACACGCTGGCAGAAACTGCGCGTCGAGTTCCGCGAATTTCTAAACTCAAGGACTGAAGAACAACTCCAGCAGGTTTCCTCATACAAGGACCTCAAAGGAAACGATTGGTCCGAGCCGCTGTACCAGCAGATCCAGCATGTCCTGTTTCACTCGATGTACCACCGCGGCCAGGTTGTGACGTTGCTTCGACAACTGGGAGAAGTCCCGCCACAAACGGATCTGATTGCTTATTACCGTACGGCTAAGTGAACGACATGCGGAATATTCATGTCAGGCTGCTCGCGCTAATCGCTTGCCTCCTGCTTATTCCTCCGCTTTCTGCCGCCGGCCAGATTCCCGAGCGAATCAGCGACGAGGATTTCTGGCAAATGGTTTTGGATTTTTCCGAACCCAACGGGTCTTTCAATGCCGACAATTTCGTTTCAAATGAAATCCTGTTTCAACGGCTGGTCCCGAGACTAAAGGAGCACGGACTCGGCGGCGCCTACATCGGCGTGGGCCCCGAGCAGAACTTTACATACCTCTCGGCAATACGGCCTGAGATTGCGTTCATCATCGACATCCGGCGACAGGCCATGCTCCAGCACCTGATGTACAAAGCCATTATCGAACTCTCAGCGGACCGCGCTGATTTCCTGTCGTTCCTCTTCAGCCGGAATCGGCCGGCGGGCCTGACTGTGGATTCGAGTCCGAAGGAACTCTTTGAAGCGTACGACGAAGCGTTGCCGGATCACGCATTGTTTGAGCGAAATTTATCGGCCATTGTTAGGCGCCTGACCGAATATCACGGTTTCACGCTCACCGGGCCAGACCGGCACGACATTCAATACGTTTACAGCGCATTCTTCAGCTACGGCTCGGAGCTTGCCTACTCGACCGAGCCCGCACTACCGACGTACAAGCAGCTCATGGTCGCGACGGATAAAAACGGCGACAACCAGAGCTTCCTCGGTTCCGAAGCCAATTTTCAGTTCGTGAAAAAACTGCAGGACGAGAATCTCGTGATTCCGATCGTTGGGGATTTTGCCGGAACCAAGGCAATGCACGCCATTGCCGGATATTTGAAGGACCACCATGCCGTGGTGAACTCGTTCTATACATCCAACGTCGAGCAGTATCTGTTTCTTCAGGGAAACTGGGATAAGTTTTACATCAACGTGGCAGAGCTGCCGGTGAATCCGGACAGCGTGTTCATCCGATGGATTCCTAAAGGCTCGCGATTCGCAAGCCCGCTGAAACGAAACATCAACGCGCTTTGTCCGATTTCGGAATTCATGGAGGCCTTCACAGGAGGAACGATTCGGACCTACAGAGATGTGCTCACGATGACTAATTGAGGGCTAGTATTCGACCCTCACCCGCCGCTTCGCCGCACCCTCTCCCAGAGGAAGAGGGAATGACCTGAAGATTGTCCCTCTCCCTCTGGGAGAGGGAGCCGCGAAGCGGCGGGTGAGGGTCGAAGTCACGACGCTCTCAACACGCTCTGCACAAACGCCCACTCGTCATCAACCCACTGAAACTCACAGTCGAATTCTGCGCGCGTCGCCATCGAGGCCACCTGTTCGACCGTGAATTTGTAGCTGCTTTCGGTCCAGATCGTTTCGTTCTTTTTGAAGCTAATCCGCAGGTCACCAATGCAGACGATTTGATCCGCCGTTGACCTCAGATGCGATTCGATACGCTGCCTGAATTCGTCGTAACGCACTTCGTGCCGGAAACGGCTCAGATCGAAGTTCCCCCCGAGCTCGCGGTTGATTCGAACGAGCAAGTTCAAATTGAACGCGGCGGTTACGCCTTCGGCATCGTCATACGCTGCGACCATGAGGTCGTGCGCCTTCACGAGATCGCAACTCAGCAGCAGAACATCACCGCGGTTGAGCCGCCGGCGGACCAAAGCCAGGAAATCCGCCGCGGCAGATGGATCAAAGTTGCCAATGGAGCTGCCAAGGAAAAGGACCAGCATGGACGTCCCGCGCTTGCGTAGCTTCGAAGCGGAAGCCAGACCATCGACGAACGATTGCTGGATCGGGGTGATCTTCAGGTTCGGAATATCGTCAAGATCACGCCGGCACCGCTCGAGCGCTGCGGACGAAAGATCGATAGGGCAGTACACCAGTTCCCGCTTGCCAATCAGCTCCGGCAGAATACGCCGGGCCTTTTCTCCCGACCCGCTACCCAGTTCCGCGACAATCGACAGCTCACCCGCAAGAGCGGACAGATCGGCCGCATGGGCATCGAGCAGGCGGAGATCGGCCCGGGTGAGACCGTATTCGGGAAGCAGCGTTATCGCTTCAAACAACGCGCTGCCAAGATCATCGTAAAAGTACTTGGATGGTAGTTTCTTCTGGCCTGCCCTCTTGAGGCCGTCACGGACGTCAATCTCAAATTCACTCGCAAGAACTGCTTTCAGTTTTCGACGCATCGGAATGTGGCGTAAATATTCGGATAAAAAGGCTGAAACCAATTCCTGAACGAAGGGCGCAGCAAACTTTCCGCGGTTCTCGGCGAAGCTCCTTTCATGACGAAGTGCCTGCCGTCGAAAAAGTCTGCGGAATACCCCGAATAAAACGGAAACGGTTCAAACCCTGGAAACGGCGCGAATGGAGTACTCGTCCACTCCCAACCGTTACCCATCAATTCAGATATACCGAACGCGCTGCGCCCTGCTGGAAAACTTCCAACGGGCGCCGGCGTCCAGGACCGGAAATTGAAATTGCCGTGCTGTGGACCAGGCTTCTGTTCGCCCCACGGAAAACTCCGTTCAGGTCCCTCAGGCGAACCGAACGCGGCGCGATGATATTGCGCCTCAGTCGGCAGTTCCCTGCCTTTCCATCTTGCAAAAGCCTGCGCCTCAGCATGACTGACATACACAGGCCACTCGGAAGGCAGCGGAATTTCTTCGAACATCGTGCGATAGAACCATTGCTCACTGCGTTCCACCCAGAACTTGGGATGGTGAATCGCGTCCGAGTTGATCCAGTGCCAGCCGCTGGCATCCCAAAGAGAGCGCTGACCGTAACCGCCAGCTCTCACGAATTCGAGGAACTCGCCGTTGGTGACATTCAAAGTATCGACCGCAAACTCGGGCACATAGACCGAATGCGCCTGGAATTCGTTATCCCATCCGAACACGAACGGACCTCCCGGTTGCAGGCCCAGCGTCGTGTCGCCCGCTGGAATGGTAACCATGCGTTTCGAATTCGAACGATCGACAGGTTCATGGGACACCGAGTATCGGCTCGGCCGACGCTTCCATTCAAATGGAAGCCAATGAAACATGTAGGCGAGCGTCTCGGCGTGCATCAGACGATGCTCGACGGCCACATGAAACATTAAAGAATCCGTCGCTGCATCGAGGGCCTTGTCAACCGACGCCCTTGCCTGCCGGTTGTACTGCCGGATGGTTTCAATAGAAGGCCAATCGCCGGGCGCGTCATCGGGAAGTTTTCCATCCACAGGATCGATGCCGCGGGCAAAAAGCCCGTCGAGTTCGGAAACGGAAGGGCCGCAGATCATATTGCGGTCAAAGGCTTCGAAGTGTCCAAGATAGAAAATGATTCGATGACGTTCCGAAATCGGACGCTCGTACATAGCTGCAGGCGCGAGCATATCGAACAGCCCATCGGTTTCGGTGCGGGCTGCCGAAAGCCGGGCCTGCATGGTTTCACGGGGCAACTGGACGACCATACCTCGATATAATGCAGGCATGTCTCCAAACGTCTTTCGCTCTGCCTTGGTGGTGCTTTGTCTCATCTCTGCGTTACCTGCGCGGTCGCAAAATCGCACACTGACGGCCGACGACTACGCACATGCGGAAAAGTTCATGGGATACAATACCGGGCCCCTTCTGTTGCGTGCGGTGAGCCGTGTGACGTGGCTATCAGATGAAATAGTACGGTACCGCATAACCACCGAAAATGGAAATGAGTTCCTTTTAATCGACGCAGTCCGCGGGACGCGTGAACCCACGACCGAAGAGCAGCCGCGAGTCGACGCACGCAGCGTTTTGTCGCCTGATGGCAAAAGAGCGGCCTTCATCCGCAATTACAACCTCTGGGTTCGGGATATCGTTACCGGCAAGGAAACGCAGCTTACGAAAGACGGCGCGAAGGATTTTGGCTACGCCACCGACAATGCCGGCTGGACGAAGAGTGAGCGTCCGGTTCTTCTGTGGTCGCCCGATTCCAGAAAGATCGCCACGTTTCAGCATGATGCTCGCGGCGTGCGCGAGATGTACCTCTTACGTACCGGAGTCGGACATCCCGATCTCGAAGAATGGAAATATCCGATGCCCGGCGACACGAATATTTTCAAGATCCAGCGCGTGATCATCGACGTCGATGCGACGCGTGTCATCCGATTGCAAATGACGCCGGATCCCCACCGGTCATCGCTTTGCGATCACGTCTCGTGTGCCGGTACATTTGCGGATGTTCAGTGGAGTGCCGATGCCACGCAGCTCGCTTTCATCACGACGTCGCGTGACCACAAGAAAGCGCAGTTTCGAATTGCGGATGCCGGCACGGGTAAGGTTCGCGATGTCCTGCAGGAAACCGTCGAAACCTACTACGAAGGCGGCGATGATCGTCCAAACTGGCGCTATCTGGCCGCTTCGAACGAAGTCATCTGGTTTTCCGAGCGAGAGAACTGGGGACATCTCTACCTGTACGATGCGCGAACGGGGCAGTTGAAGAACCGCATCACATCGGGTGAAGGAAACGTCACGCAGATTTCTCATGTGGACGAAAAGAACAGGGTCGTGTACTTCCTCGGTGTCGGAAAGGAAACAGGCCGCGATCCTTACTTGACTCATCTGTATCGCGTGGGTCTTGATGGAAAAAATCAGACGCTTCTTACACCCGAAGATGCAACGCACGTTGTGACAATGTCGCCGTCAGCGCGATTCTTCGTTGACAGCTACTCGAAACCCGACGTGCCGCCGGTCGCCGTTCTTCGCGATAACGATGGAAAACTCGTTCGCATGCTCGAGCAGGCCGACCTTTCGCGCCTTATCGCCATCGGCTGGAAACCGCCGATGCCGATCAAGGTCAAGGCGCGCGACGGCATGACCGATCTATATGGCCTGATGTATCGTCCTGCGACCTTTGATACCGGCAAGAAATATCCTATCGTTA
>Ga0075425_100002057_pt1 | contig 19946 bp, 22 predicted proteins | sample SoiMethybrSBSTD4_FD_75300 | JGI IMG/M metagenome (GOLD analysis project Ga0075425, IMG submission 75300) | Bulk soil microbial communities from a Populus tree surrounding site in Tennessee, USA - Soil MetaG P. TD hybrid SBSTD4 | ecosystem: Environmental > Terrestrial > Soil > Tree plantation... | reverse complement strand
CGCACTAGAACCTGAAAAGCAAAAAAGCGATGTCCGGAACTCCCGAACATCGCTTCTTACTTACCTAGGGCCGCCCGTTTCGTAACAGACTGTGAGGGCCGCCATTTTTGTTTCGTACCAGAAAATGAACTGTCATCCCCACCAGTGAGTGGATTGGGGTGCCAATCCACCCGCGCATGGAGGAACCGGGTGCGCGCCCGGGCGTGCACACCCTTGAAAGTTCTCCTGTTAGACTCTCCCAGTGTCCAACGTAATTTTTCTCGAGTGCACTAAATGCGGTGGTCACTTGCAGGCCGATGTTCCGCAGAATGTCTGCCCCAAAGACGGCGGAATCCTCTTCGCAAAATACGATCTGCAGACCTTAAAGCAAAACTTTAAGCCGGAAGCGCTGCGCGGTAGAGAGGCAAGTCTGTGGCGCTATCGAGAGGTCCTGCCCGGAGAGAATGAACACGTAGGCCCGGACGCCCCCGTCCGGGCGGACGAGCTTCGCTCGCCGGAGATCGCCGCGCGGAGCGCGGCAGGGCGGGTGGGGGCACCCGTTCGACTACTTCGTTCCACTCAGTCGCTCAGGGCAGGCTCCGCCCCTACGCAATCTGTACCAATCACTCTCGGCGAAGGCTTCACTCCACTGCTTACCAGCCGCGAATTTCCCAATGTCTGGATCAAAGACGAAGGCCTGAACCCCACAGGGTCATTCAAGGCACGAGGAATCACGGTTGCGGTCAGCGTAGCTAAAGCTCTGGGTTTAAAAGAACTGGCGATGCCTACCGCCGGAAACGCCGGCAGCGCGCTCGCCGCGTACGCGGCAGCGGCTGGGCTCGAAGCGCACCTCTTCATGCCGCGGGATGTGCCTGCCGCAAACAGAATCGAATGCGAAACGTATGGCGCGCACGTGACGCTGGTGGACGGATTGATCAGCGACTGTGCGCGTATCGTGAGCGAACGCAAAGAGCGGGAAGGCTGGTTCGATCTTTCAACATTAAAAGAGCCGTATCGAGTTGAAGGCAAGAAGACGATGGCATTCGAGTTGTTCGAGCAGTTCGCCAGCGGTGAGTCGGACATGAGTGTCCGACCCACGCGAGCTATGCCCGATGCCGTCATTTTCCCGAGCGGCGGCGGCGTAGGTGTCATCGCGATGTGGAAGGCATTTGATGAGATGGAAGAGCTGGGCTGGATCGGGTCCGAGCGGCCCAAGATGATCGCCGTTCAAGCACAGGGTTGCGCGCCGATCATTAAAGCATTCCATGAAGGGAAGTCCGTCGTCGAGCCTCCGGCGAACGCGTCAACCGTAGCCGCAGGCCTGCGAGTTCCAAAGCCTTACGGAGATTACCTGGTGCTCGACATTCTTCGCCGCAGCAAGGGGACAGCCATCGCAGTCAGCGATGACGAAATCCGAGACGCTGTGAAGCACTGGGCGAGCGTGGAAGGTGTTTTTGCCGCGCCCGAGGGAGCTGCGAGCCTTGCAGCGTATCGCAAGCTTCGTGGAAATTTTCTTTCCGAAAACGACCGCGTCGTTCTATTCAATACCGGGACAGGTTTGAAATATCTCGATGTAATTCAACCGAAGAAAGCGCCTGTGGCCCGACACATCGGGGGAATCATCGGGCCGTATTGATCTCTGTGCGCGTGGCGTGGCCGGGCGGGTGGGGCAACCGCCCCACGCGAGTCGTGGCGATCTAAGATGTTTTGAGTCCGCGTCCAAGGTGCTACATTCTCCCTAGATGGAACTCAGCCTCGTTCTCATCAATCTGTTAGTGAAGCTCGGCCTTGCGGCGGCGCTGGCTGCCGCCCTGGTGCGCTCGGTTGAGTTCAAGGCCCTGCTTTACCGGGAAGAGAGATCGCTACGCGATCGCTTGTATCTGGTTTTGTGGCTGGTGATATCTGAGTGGATCGGCAAAGCACTGGCGGCGGGAGTCTGGAAATTCGGCGCGACTCCGAGCCCGATTGTGGGCGACCTGTCGCTCGAGACGACGATTCTGCTAGGTGCCCTAGCCGGCCGGTTCGCCGGAATTGTTGGCGGCGCGCTTCTCGCATTGCCTGCCCTGCTCACGGGTGCGTGGCTTACCCTGCCTCTTTACGTGGCCATCGGCCTGATCTCCGGCCAACTGCGCGAGTTCGCACCCAATCACGAAGAAATCTGGAAGTTCTCTCCCTTTAACTATCTAAGCATTCTGCGCTGGCTCCGCCGCGCCGAACCTCGCCCGAGCCTGGCCGACTGGCAGGTGATGTTCCTCCTAACTATCGTCGCATTGCGTTTTCTGCAACTCGAAGCTTCGCGTTTCATGCCCGGCTACGTTCCCGAGCCGCGATGGGTCGAAGCGCTGATCTTCGCGACTTCTGTGACGGTCATCGTCATCGAGCTGAAAATCTGGAATGGCGTACGGCTGCAAATCAAGCTGGAGGAGCAGGAACGACTCCTATTGCAGGCGCGCATGACGGCCCTGCAGAACCAGATCAATCCGCATTTCCTGTTCAACACGTTGAATTCCGTTTCCTCGTTGGTGCGCGTCGCTCCCGATACTGCGCGCGAGTTGATCCTGAAACTTGCCACCATCCTCCGGCAGCTCCTCCACAGCAGCGATGCTTTTGTTCCGCTGCAAGACGAGATCGATTTCATTGACAACTATCTCGACATCGAAGTGGTTCGCTTTGGGCGAGACAAGCTGCGTGTCGTAAAAGAGCTTGATCCGTCGTCACTCGATGTAATGGTGCCGAGTATGCTGCTCCAGCCTCTGGTTGAGAATTCGATCAAGCACGGACTTTCTTCAAAGATTGACGGCGGCAGTATTTATTTGCGAAGCCAAGTCTTGAAGGATCACGTCACCATCGAGGTGGAAGATGACGGCGTTGGCATGGCATCGGCGCAGTTGCTGGAGCGTCCCACAGGGCTAGGTCAGGGTGGAATTGGAATTGCGAATGTCGCGGAGCGCTTGAAGGTGCTTTACGGCGAGACTGCACGCATGACTATTGATAGTCACAACGGAGCCGGCACTCTTGTCCGACTCCGCCTGCCGATCCTTCCCGACGATGAGACCGCTTCTCCCGGCGCAATTTACGAGGAGCGGTCCAGCACGCGCCGATAAAACTCTTCATATTGTGGAATGATCTTCGACGTGCAGAAGCGCGCGCGGGCGGCGTCGCGGCAGTCCTTGCCCATTTTGCGAAGGCGCGACTCGTCACGAAGAATGTCCACTGCATAGCGAGACATAGTGTCGATGTCTCCGACATTGGCGAGAAAACCACTCTTGCCGTGCGCAATTACCTCCGGCACGCCACCGACATTTGTGGCAATGGGAACAACTTCGGACGCCATTGCTTCCAAGGCGGCCAGTCCGAAGGATTCGAGTTCGCTGGGCGACAAAAGCACATCAGCAATGGCAAGCTTTTCATAGACCTGTTCACGTTTGCCTAGAAAAATCACGTCCTCGTGAATTCCTTTCTTCACGGCCAGCCATTCGGCGGGAGAACGGTCTGGTCCGTCGCCCAGAAGCAGCAACTTTGCCGGCATCTCCTTGCGCACGCGATCGAAAATTTCGATCACATCGTTGACGCGTTTAACTGGGCGGAAATTCGAAACGTGAATCAAAATACGCTCACCGTGGGGCGCGTATTCCGCACGCTGCGATTCGAGGTCCTTGCAGCGGCAATAGACGTCGCAGTTCACGAAGTTGTAGATCACTTCGATGTTGTTCTTGACATCGAATTCGCGTACTGTGCGCTCCCGCAGATAGTTTGAAATTGCCGTTACTCCATCGCTTTGCTCGATCGAGAATCGCGTGATCGGCAGATAGGACCGGTCCTGGCCCACTAGAGTGATGTCAGTTCCATGGAGCGTCGTCACGAAGGGCAGCCTCCGCTTCTTATGCCCCGCCGCGAGCATCTGGCGGGCGAGCAGCGCGCTTACCGAGTGTGGGATCGCATAGTGCACGTGGAGCAGATCGAGTTCGTAAAGCTCGGCAACTTCGGCCATCCGCGTAGCAAGTGCCAGATCGTACGGTGGATATTCGAACAATGGATATCGCGAGACTTCCACCTCGTGATAGTGAATATTGGGCGAAGTCTGGCTTAGCCGTATTGGCTGGGCGTATGAAATGAAGTGGATTTCGTGGCCGCGTTGGGCGAGCTCCAGCCCGAGTTCGGTGGCAACAACACCGCTGCCTCCGTACGTGGGATAGCAGGTTATGCCGATCTTCATGGGCATGCGAATAAGATGGCGGCCTACTGCCGAGGATTCAGAAAGTAAAGAGCTTATAGCCGTTCGCCCCGCTCAGCACGGAACTTCCCAGCCAGTCTTAGCGTATCCTACTGTGGCGCCGCGCTCGGATCTGAACTTAAATTCGAGCTGTGGCTTCCGCGGAGGGAACGAATGCGTCAAAGTCAACTGAGTCTGTCGCTGTTTTCGGTTATCGCGTGTTTCTCGGTGATGATGCATGCCGCCGACGCGAACAGGTCGGTTTCAGTGGTATTAACCGATGGCCATCGCCAAAGTTACGCTCTCGCCGACATCAATCGCATTGACTTCAAAGATGGTGCGGTAATCGTCTTTAAGGACGGCCATGAGAAGAGTTTCTCGCTTGCGGAAGTTTCTCGCATCGAATTCAGCCCGGCATCTCCCGCCGATGCGCAGTTTGGCCGCAATCACTTTTTGGGCAAGTGGAGAGTGGGTGACGGCGCCGGGTCTCACTTCTACATCACGCTCGAATCCGATGGACAAGCGCGCAAAACGATCGGCGCAACTCGCGGCACTTGGACATTGGTTGACGGCGAAGCCCGGATCGCGTGGGACGACGGCTGGCATGATGTGATCCGCCGGGCCGGCAGCAAGCACGAAAAGGTGGCCTACGCTCCGGGCAAGAAATTCGACGCTGAGCCCGACAACATTACCGACGCGCAGAACACGAATCCGCAGCCCATCTAGCGTATTGACAATGTACATACATAGTTGTATATTGGTTGTATGTACAATAGTGACAGTAAGCAACCCCGGCTAGGAATGATCAACCTTCGGGTCAGCCACGCGCAGCGGGATCTCATTGATCGTGCGGCACGAGCGACGGGAAGGAACCGATCGGAGTTTATGCTCGATGCCGCCGCACGAGAAGCGGAGTCCGTTTTGCTTGATCGTCGTTACTTCTCTCTGACCGCTGAACAATTCAAACGTTTCACGGCCATGCTGGATCGGCCAGCGCACGGAAATGAGAAGCTGCGCCGTCTCATGAGTTCCAAGGCACCGTGGGAGCGGTGACTCCTTCGCTGCACCCGCCCGAGAAGCTCGGTCCTGACCACGACTTAACTGACTTCAAATCTGGGGAAGCAGCTCTGGATGACTGGCTGCGACGCAGAGCGCTGCAGAATCAAGAGAGCGGCGCCTCGCGAACTTATGTGCTGTGCGAGGGCAAAAAAGTAGTCGGTTATTATGCACTGGCCGTGGGCGCCGCAGCCCAGCCGATTGCGCCGGGCAGAGTCAGGCGCAACATGCCAAATCCTGTACCGGTCATGGTCTTGGGGCGGCTCGCAGTCCAAAGCGACTATCAAGGTAAGGGTATTGGTCGGGCCCTCCTGCGCGATGCCGTGCTCAGAACTCTGCAAGCCGCGGACATAGCAGGAATTCGAGCCATGCTTGTGCATGCAATTTCCGAAGACGCATACCGCTGTTACGAGAAATGCGGTTTCACCGCCTCTCCCATTGAACCCATGACGTTCATGATCAGTTTGGATGATGCGGCACAAGCCGTGTTGGGAAACTCTGGATAACATTGGTTGCCAATCCCCTGCCCGAACTTTTCTCACGACTTGCGCGTATTCTCTTACCGAGACGGTTCGGGGCTGGTCTCAACAGCTGTCAGCCGTCAGCCATCAGCCGTCAGGAAAAGCAAAAGCCTTTAACCGCAAAGTTCGCAAAGAACGCGCAAAGGCCGCAAACACTGGCAGCGACTTTCCTGATGGCTGAATGCTGATGGCTGACGACTAAAATCCCATCCGCAAGAATTTCCGGGGAGAAAATTTTGGAAGACGCCCAAGTGGCTGCTTTGCTGGTCCGTCGCTGCGTTTCCGGCGATGCAGCCGCCTGGGAGGAGATCGTTCAGCGATATCATCGGCGCATCTACAACATCTGTTATCGCTTCGCCGGATCGCCAGATGACGCGCAGGATTTGACCCAGGAGGTTTTCATCAAGATGTACCGCACGCTCAATTCGTACGACGTTGACCGCGGCGCGTTTATGACCTGGGTTACGACCATGACGCGTAACCTCCTCGTCGACCATTTCCGCAAGACCAAGCAGGAGCGTTTGACCGATTCGCTCGACACAATTTCCTCTGAGCACGAGGACGCTATGCCTTTAGGCGAGCAGATCCCAGATAGGGGGCCAGCCCCGGATTCAAAGGTCCAAAGCCGTGAAACCGGGGAAGTGGTGCACGACGCTTTGCAGAGGCTCTCTCCGGAGCTCCGGGAGGCAGTGATTCTAAGGGACTTACAAGATATGGACTACAAAGAGATCGCTACGGTACTGAAGGTTCCCGAAGGTACCGTGAAATCAAGGATTAACCGGGGGCGTGCGGAACTTGCGCGCCTACTTCAACGTACATATAGGCAGGTGATGTGATGGCAGGCCAACAACATAACGGGATGCAATGCGCGGAGTTCGATGCTCTGCTCAGCCAGGCCATTGACGGCACCCTCGCGGGCGAAAGGCTGGCCGCCTTTGAGGCCCACGGCCGCGAGTGCAAACTGTGTGGTCCGCTGCTTCAGGAGGCCGAAGCCGGGCACAGGTGGCTGAAGTCTCTGGCGGAACTTGAACCGCCCGAGGAGTTGGTCACAAACATTCTGCTGCGGACGACCGGCGTTGTCCCGAGCCGACAACGCTCTGCCGCCGCCATGTCCTGGATGGATCGCGCTCGTGGCTGGGGCGAAACCATTTTCTCGCCCGTCGTTGCCGTCGCCCGGCAACCACGGTTCGCCATGTCATTTGGGATGGCCTTCTTCACACTGTCGGTTACGCTCAGCCTGGCTGGAGTCAGACTCAGCGATATCCGGCATCTAGACCTACGGCCCAGCGCCATTCGCCACAGTTACTACGAGACGCAAGGCCGCGTGGTGAAGTATTACGAGAACATTCGCTTCGTTTATGAAATCGAGTCGCGTGTGCGCCAGTTCAAGGAAGCGACCGCGCCCGCGCAACCGCAACAGGAACAGCGGAACATCAACGACCGTAAGCAGAAGGACAAGAGCAATACCAGTGGACAACCCGATCAAAAACAGGAACGCAACTACAGTCAGGAAGGGAACCAGCCAATCTTTGCTTCTCTTCTCGAAAACCGGGGTCTCGGATCCGCAGAGCTCCTGCGGCCGAGAGTAGCCGATCCACCTGTAGTGTCGGACACCACGTACAGGAGGTTCGTATGAACTGCGCCAATCATCCACAAAATGCTGTATCGGCCTACTGCCGCACTTGCGGCAAACCAATTTGCAACCAATGCACGCGCCAGGTCATGGGCGTGATCTATTGCGAGAATTGCCTGGCAGAACGCGTTGCTGGAACGGCGCCGCCTGCTGGCGCGTTTCGGCCCGCCCCGGGATATCAGGGCGCGATTCCGCAGCCGACCACTGGGCCCAATCCGGCCTTGGCCGGACTTCTTGGCGCAATTCCGTTTGGCGTCGGGGCGATTTACTGCGGTCAGTATGTCAAGGGTCTGGTGTATCTGGGAATCTTCGTTTTTCTCGTGGTCTCGTTAAGTTCTAATTTGCCCGACTATATGTATCCCATTCTTGGAATATGCATGGGATTTTTCTGCATATACCAGATCATCGACGCGGTGCGCACAGCCAAAGCGCTTCAAGAGGGAAAACCGGCTCCAGATCCCTTTGGCTTGGTTGCCACATTTAGCCCGGTCGAAAAGTCGGTTGCAACGCCAAGCGGTTTCAAGAGTATTCCCACAGGTGCGTTGGTTCTGATTGGCCTCGGTATTTTGTTTCTATTACACAACCTCGGGCTTTGGTTCTTGAGGCCGGGGGTTGTTGCCTCACTCGTCTTAATTGCAATTGGGGTTTGGCTATTTGCCCGGCGATTGGACTCTGCCGATCCAAGTTGCCGTACCAGAGGCATCGTCCTACCGGCCGTGCTGGTCACGCTTGGTGCCCAGTTCTTACTGGACAGCCTGGATGTGATTTCCTTTGGGCGGACCTTGCCTGTGCTGCTCATTGTGGTCGGGGTCGCGGTCGTCATACAACGATCATCACCGCCTCCACCCGATTATTACCCGCCGCAGCCGCTACCCGGCTCCGCCGGGACTCAAGACTCTGGCGTCTCCTCGGCTAATGCAGATCACTCCACGGAGGTGAAAAATGGCTAGCACCATACAAGCTCCGCCTCCTGTGCCGCCTATGGGACGGCCGCCGCGTTACCGTCGCTCATTCGCCGGGCCGGTTGTGTTGATCATCGTCGGTGTGTTCTTCCTGCTTAGCAACATGGGGATCATTTCGTGGCACAGCTTAAGGCTGTGGTTCTCGCACTACTGGCCGGTGCTGTTGATCGTATGGGGAATTATCAAACTGGTCGAATACCAGCAGGCCAGCCGTGTTGGAGAGCGAGCTCGCGGCATCGGCGCGGGCGGAGTCATGCTGGTGGTGCTGATCGTTGTCGCAGGGCTGATTGCCGGCGAGCTCGGGAATATCGATCCGCAGGGGTGGTGCGCGAACGCCGACCTCCAGGACCTGCCTTGGTGCGGCCACAGCTACGACTACACGGACGATCTCGCACAAGCATTTCCGGTTGGCGGAAGCCTTCACGTCAATAGCGAACATGGCGCGATCAATATCACCGATTCAACCGACAATCAGATTCACGTTTCCATCCACAAGCGGGTTAGGGCAGATAGGCAAGAGCAAGCCGACGAATGGAACAAGAAGACTCGGCCACAGCTGAGCGTGACCGGTCAAGTGGTCACGGTCGATGCCAATACGCGCGGCGCCGGTGATCACGCAATCAGCAGCGATCTCGATATCGCGATTCCGCGCAAGGCCTCAGTTGTTCTCTCTGCCCGTCATGGCGACGTCAGCATCATGGGACGCGATGGCAGCGCTGATATCACGAGCCACAATGGGGACATCTCGATCACCGACCTCAACGGAAATGCCACCTTGAACCTCGACGACAGCTCCGCCCGCCTTTCGCAGATTGCTTCCGACGTCGTTATTCAGGGTCGCGCCAAAGAGGTCTCTCTGGAAGATGTAAAGGGAAGCGTGCGGCTCGACGGAGATTTTCGAGAGAGTGTTCGGCTGTCGCGCATCGCGAAAGCCGTAAACTTCAAGAGCACACGTACCGACATGAGCTTTGCTCGATTGGACGGTGACCTCGACCTCGAGTCCGGAGACCTTGAGGCGTCAAATGTGATTGGCCCGCTGAACCTGAATACCCGCCACAAAGATATCCGTATCAATGGCGTTTCCAGCAACGTGCTCATTCACAATGAAAACGGGCCGGTCGAAATCGAGGTGAGCAAGCTGGGGAATCTCGAAGTGCAGAACCAGCGCGCCGACATCCGCATCTTTGTTCCGGAAAAGTCAAGTTTCCAGCTGGAGGCGCAAGCGCGCGACGGTGAAATTCAAACCGACTTCAGCGAACTAAAACTTGAGAACGGGGACAAGCGCGCAACCGCGACTGGCAGCGTGAATGGCGGAACATCGCGAATTGTTCTGAATAATCAACGTGGCTCGATTGAGATTCGTAAAGGTGCGGTGCTGCCTCCGGCGCCCCCGCCTCCTCCGACTACAAAAACACCGAAGACCCCCAAAACGTCGAATACTCCTGAGACGACGGAAAACTGATTCATCTTGCCCCACTCTTGTCGCGTACATTGCGACAGGGTGGGGATTTTGACTTCCCATCCACGCTAAAATGAACGTCGCGATGGCTCGCGTGTCTCCGATCGCCGAAGGATTTCGTATCCTGCTCCGGCGTCCTCTCATCCCACTCGCCGAAATTGCGTGGCGCTGGAGTTTCGCCGCAACTGCCTGGTTTCTGAGTATATCGCTGCTCCTCGAATATGCCGCTAGCCTTCGCGTGAATGCACTTGACCGTCTGCTGCTGGCTACGCAACAGCCTGTCCTGATTTTGCAGGCCATTCAGCGCATCTTCGAAGGCAGCGGGTTTCGCTTTACCAAGGCTGGGGTGCTTCTGGCGATCTCACTCGCGATTGTGTGGGTCATACTGGCGTCACTTGGTCGAACCATCACTGTCCGCTCCATCGTCACCGAAGTGAATGGGGAGGTGAATCCAACCGGCGGCACGCGATCGGTGTTCGCGCTCAATTTCTTTCAACTGGCCGTTGCCCTGGCCGGCCTCATCGGTGCGATTGGCTCAGCTCTGCTGGCGAGTTCCGCATGGGCATCCACGCACGCGTCAGCCGGGGACGCCATGCGGCTATGGCTTGCAGCGCTTTTTCTGACGGCAATCGCATGGTCCACGGTGAACTGGTTTTTATCTACTGCAACCATATTTGCGGTCGAAGCGGGACATGGGGAATTCGATGCGTTGGCTGCAGTCGTCCGTCTCTACGCAGAGCGACCCACTGCTGTCACGATACCCGGCCTCTTGTTTGGCCTGATCCACTTCGGGGTTTTTCTGTTTACCTGCGGCGCGTCATTCACGGTGCTCGGGATGGCGGGAGTCATTGGGGCACGTGGTGTCCTTTTCCTGGAGTGCCTGATCGCCCTCGCATACAGCGCCGCGGCCAATTTTCTGCGAATCGGCAGGCTCGCCGCATATGTGAGCCTTGCTTTCGGACCCACCGATGTCGTGCTGGTCGAGCACCCAGACCGGCCCACTGCCCCGGCAAACGACTCTGGGGCCGTGGATGCCGCCGAGTTGATCCTGAGTGACGTTCCGCTCCCGGCGAGTTAGTCTTTACAGCTGCCGGTCAATCTGAGACACTCATCCGTGGAAACCCAATCAATTGTTGTCCTCGACTTCGGGGCGCAATATTCGCAACTGATTGCCCGCCGCGTCCGCGAGCAGAATGTCTTTTCGGTAGTTCTTCCCTGCAACACCAAGATTGAAGAAATCAAGCAGTACTCTCCGGTCGGGATCATTCTCTCCGGTGGGCCATGCTCCGTTTATGACAAGGACGCGCCTACGGCTGACCCGCGTGTATTCGAACTCGGGTTGCCGGTACTCGGTATTTGCTACGGCTTGCAATTCATGGCGCACGCGCTTGGCGGCAAGGTAAAGGCGGCAAAGAACCGGGAGTATGGGCATGCGCAGGTCGAACTGATCGAGCAGTCCGAGCTTTTCAAAGACCTTCCGCGCAGTCTCGAAGTCTGGATGTCGCATGGCGATGAAGCGCAGGAGCTCCCGTCCGGGTTCAGGCTGATTGCGAAATCTCCGAGTGCGGTGGCCGGCATTGAGAATGCGCAGAAGAAGTTCTATTCGGTGCAATTCCATCCGGAAGTTCATCACACCAAGCGCGGCACAGACATTCTGCGCAACTTTGTTCTGAATATCTGTCACGCGAAACCAATCTGGACCCCACAGCATTTTGTGGATGCGACGGTCGCGGCGGTGCGAGCGCAAGTCGGCTCTGGGCGGGCGATTTGCGCGTTATCAGGCGGAGTAGATTCCGCAGTCGCCGCAACGTTAGTTGACCGTGCACTCCGCGACGGGAACAAAACCCGGCTCACGAACATCTTCGTGAACAATGGCGTGCTCCGCAAAAATGAATTCGAAAAAGTCCAGCAGAACCTGCGCGACAAACTGGGCCTGCATGTTGTCGCTGTAGATGCCACCGAACGGTTCCTGAGCAAGTTGGCCGGGGTGACTGATCCCGAGAAGAAACGCAAAATCATCGGCAACGAATTCATTGCCGTGTTCGACGAAGAGGCCCACCGGATCGAAAGGGAAGAGGGTAGAGTCGAGTGGCTGGTACAGGGCACGCTTTACCCGGACGTGATCGAGTCGGTATCCGTACGCGGGCCGTCGCAAGTGATCAAGTCGCACCATAATGTCGGGGGCCTTCCGGAGCAAATGAAGCTCAAGTTAATCGAGCCTCTCAAAGAGCTTTTCAAAGACGAAGTCCGCAAGATCGGCCGCGATCTCGGCATGCCCGAAGAGATCCTGCAGCGGCAACCATTCCCTGGGCCAGGGCTTGCTGTTCGAATTCTCGGCGAGGTCACCCCCGAGCGCCTGGCCATTCTGCGTGAATGCGATGACGTGGTCGTGAACGAAATCAAGAGCGCTGGGCTTTACACGAAAATCTGGCAGTCGTTTGCGGTTCTTTTGCCAGTCATGTCCGTGGGTGTAATGGGCGACCAGCGCACCTACGCCTACACCTGCGCAATCCGGGCGGTGCATTCCGAAGATGGCATGACTGCCGATTGGGTGCCGCTGCCGCATGAAGTCCTGAAGACAATCTCTAGCCGAATTGTCAATGAAGTGCACGGCGTGAATCGGGTGGTGTACGACATTACGTCCAAGCCGCCGGGTACGATCGAGTGGGAGTGAGCTCGCGCTACGCTGAAAGTTTTCCGAAAACGAGCATTATCAAGCCAATAACCACCAAAAGCAGGAAAGCGATCGAGAAGATGTAGTAGAAGATCCTGATTTTGGGCCACAACCAAGCCGGAACGACATCGCGGAATCTGTCGAGGACAGTTTCATTCAAGCGCGGTGGCAGCACAGACTCCTCTGACCCCGGTTGCCAGCCAGATGCAATCCAAGTAGCGCGCAAATTAGAGAGCAGGAGAGCGGAAAACAGAATGCGAACCATACCCGGGGCAAGCAGTGTGTCCAGCAAATACATTGCGAACACGGCTGCGGCTGCGTAGCGGTTGCGCTCGCGCACGCCAACTCCGCCCAGGTAATAGAACAGCAACAGGGCCACAGCAGTTAAGGGCTTGCCTGTTGCCAGCAAGAACACGAGTGAAATGACGGAGACCAGCGTGCACAGCCAGTAGCCCTGCGCACCTAGGTAATCCAAATCGCTACCGTTCTCGATTTCAGGCCAAAACAGACTCTTGAGGCGGCTCTCACTCCGTGCGGAGGCCCCGGAAAGGTTCAGCGTTTCCACGGTTGGTAGTAGACCTTAAGCGCCGTGGGTCGTCCAGAAGAAAGTTCCCTCGAAACCGCCAGGAACGATCGAGAGGAGTAAGCAGGCTCCAAATCATTGTGAAAATTGCACCGCTGATTCCACTCCAGCGTAGTTGTAATTCTCACCGTACATTTCGCGGAAGATCTTGAAGGCCAAATTTCCGGTGCAATGCGCCGGAGCTACTCTGCGCACCCCGAGCTCCTTCTTCATCAGATTCGCAATGTTCGTGATGTAAGCGGCGTCGTACGGGAGCAGGTGGAACCCGCCTTCGACCAAGTCAATGTCGCCGCCGAGATACGCCTTTGTCGCTCGGACGATCTCTTCCACTTTGCTGTGCGAGCAGCCGGTGATCAGCACGATTCCTTTCTGTGTCTTCATCGCCAACGAAAGCTCTGGAAAGCCGGCCAGATCGGGGTGTCCGGGCTCGTTGGGTGGATAGGCATTGAAGTCGCCCATCATGACCGAACGAGTGACAATGAGGTAAACCCCAGTACCGATTTCCCGACTAGCGCTGACGAAATCTCCGTTCGCCGCACGAAAGCGAACTCCCGGGTGGTACTCCATTGAGTTGGTTTGTCCACCGAAGTACAACTGCTCCGGCGGAACCCCGGTTAGTGATTCCTTGGAATCGTGCGAAATCGTAAGCCGAGTAGGAGCGCCAAGCGCCGGATCAGCCGGCAGATACGCTTTTACCGAAGGCTTGACTTGCAACATGTAATCGAAGCCAGAGATATGATCAACATGGCGATGCGAGAGCACGGCGATGTCAACCTGATTCAGGTCCACGCCCAACGCTTTGACGTTATGCTCGAAATTGTCGGCGTTGTTGCCAGTGTCAAAGAGAATGACTTTGCCGTTGTAGTGGACCAGCGCTGAAAAGCCCCAGTCGAGAATTGTTCCTCGCTTCTGGTAGCCAAACGCGTCGTAGAGATTCAAGACGGAATTCTGGCCGGACGCGGATGATCGCGCGACGGGATTCTGCGCCAGCAAAGTCAGACAAACGCATAACTGGAGAATAATGCGCGGAATTCTTTTCATGACGTGAGTCCTGCAAAAATCGGCTGTCATTTTAGCGGGCATCTCCTCGCGGAGTTCAGCATGGGAAATCACTAAGGCGAAAGGTTCTAGCCACCAGCGATCGCTCCGATCACGATAAACGGCTCTTTCCCCGAGGCGACGGCTTCGGGCAAAGGCGCGTCCGGCGGTTCGTGTGTCAGGTCCTCTTCGCAGGCGAAGAAGCGCAGAAAAGCGCGGCGCTGAAGCGTGCCATGATCGCGAATTGCGCCTTGTAGCATGGGATATCGAGCTTCAAGCGCGTCTAAAACCGATCTTTGCGTCACCGGTCCTGCGATTTCCAGACTGATCTCGCTCGGACTATGCGCCAAATTGCGAAGATGGGTAGGAAGAATAACTCGGATCATACTGGCCTATGATAATCCTCCGACTCCGTTTGTATTGCATTTGCCTTGTCGGACAAGCCTCCGTAGTTCCTTCATTACAATAATTCCAAATAGGAGCGAGGTAGAACGCATGCAAACGGTATTTGGTTTGAGCATTCCGACCACGCTGGAGGAGGTTTGCACTCCTTCACGCCTGGCTTTGATCGTCTATGACATGCAGGCGGGTATCGTCAAGCAGATCAAGAATGGCCAGGAGATCACGAACCGTGTCCGGCGCGTTCTGGACGCAGCGCGGGCCGCTCGAATTCGAACGTTTTTTACTCGCCACATGTCGCTGCCGAAGGAACTCATGGGTGTTTCTCAGTTCCGCACCGCGATGGCATGGCAGCGGGTGAGCACGCCAGAGGCAGTCAAGCCGTGGTTCCTGCGCGACTCGCCGGGGTTTCAACTGGTTCCCGAATTACAACCGCTTCCAAGTGAAGCGGTGTTCGACAAGATCGCCATGTCAGCGTTTGAAGGGACGCCTCTCGATATGGCGCTGCGAGACTGCCGCATTGACGCGTTTGCCATTGTGGGCATCGCAATGGAGGTTGGCATTGAACCTACGGTGCGGCACGGCGCAGACCTGGGGTATATTCCCGTCGTCGTGAAAGATGCGTGTGGTTTCGGGCACGAGGATGCGGCACTGCGGTCATTGGCCGATTTGGAATTTGCCGGTGATGCAATGTTCACGGACGTCAAGACTATCGGTGCTCTGTGCAATCAATAGGGCAGCCCTAAATTCGAAGGAATACGGGCGAGTTCGCCCGCTGTACTACTTTGCAGGTTCCAAAACCTGGCATCGGTGGCAGCGGAGAATTGGGCGGGCATGGGAGATCAATGTCGTTGCCGGTTGTATACCTCGAGCACTCCACTTCGCACAATAGCGAGTTTAGCCCCGTCTGGCGAAAGAGCGGGAGCCTCATAGTGGTTCTTTGGATTTAGGTGAAGCGATAGCAGAGTCTTTCCGGATTGCTTGTCAAAGACCCTGATCAGAAGGAAGTTTCCCGGACTGGGTTCGTCGATACCATCGAGAGGATGGATAATTTTGTAAATGGAAGTGGTCGAGAGCTCGCTGCTCACGCTAATCGTGCCGTCGTTTGAAACATCCTCATCACGAATAGCAAGATTTTCGGCTTTCAGTAACTTGATACTGTCAGCGTCTAGTTCGGTTATTGTTCCCCGCGTGGGGAACGATTTTTCGCAGGAAAGACTAGTGGAACACAGCATCGCTACCGAAGAGAGTACGAGAAAGTTTTCCGTCATTAGCGGTGCTACTGAGCGAGGTGACTTCATGACCGCCATCGTCGTTTTCCATAATTCCTGACGCTTCACTACGTCAAACCCTACGAGTGTCGACAGGGGCAAATCGGTAATCCAAGGGTCAGCGTTCTTTTCAGACGTTCGCTGATTCACTGTTACCAGCAAAAGATTGTCTGTCAAAAAGGCGAGTGACGAGTACTCACCAAGGATGTGTTTCTTGTAACCAAATTGCCCCAGGTGTACGCGTAAGCATGGGCTTGTCTTTTGCACTCGCGTTTCGACACAGAACAGAAAACGCTAGTGCACAAAGAGTAAGACTCAGCGATATGGCCGCGGATTTCCATTCGCGCTATCACCCCAGCGTCTGCACCTCCACGCTCAGCACCGGCGGCAAGTCGCGGACGGCTGCGTTCCAGCTATCGCCGGCATCGTTTGAGTAATAGACCTGCCCACCCGATGTCCCAAAGTAAATCCCGCACTTGTCGAGTGTGTCCACGGACATGGCATCGCGCAGTACGTTCACGTAGCAGTTTGATTGCGGAAGCCCCTTGGTCAGCGCCTCCCACTCGTTGCCTCCGGTCTTGCTGCGATAAACGCGCAGTTTGCCTTCGTGCACGAAGTGTTCTCCATCGCTCTTGATCGGCACCACGTAAATAGTCTCGGGCTCGTGGGAGTGAACATCGATCACAAATCCGAAATCCGTGGGCAGGTTACCGCTGATCTTGGTCCACTGATCGCCGGCGTCGTCGGAGCGCATTACGTCCCAATGCTTTTGCATGAACAGCGTGCCGGGCTTCTTCGGATTCATAGCGATGTGATGCACGCAATGTCCTATTTCAGCCGTCGGGTTCGGAATGTACTTTGAGTAGAGGCCTTTGTTGATCGGCTTCCAGTTCTTGCCGCCATCATCGGTGCGGAAGGCGCCCGCCGCCGAGATTGCGATCCAAATGCGATTGGGGTCCGAAGGGTCAATGATGATTGAGTGGAGGCACATGCCGCCTGCCCCCGGTTGCCACTGGGGACCGGTACCATGTCCGCGCAGCCCAGGGACTTCCTTCCAGCTCTTGCCACCATCGGTGGTCTTGAAAATGGCGGCGTCTTCCACTCCGGCGTACGCTGTGTCGGGGTCGCTAAGAGACGGCTCGATGTGCCAGACCCGCTTGAATTCCCAAGGATGCTGGGTGCCATCGTAAAACTGATGCGTTGTGAGCGGCGCGGCGGCCGTGTCGTACACAAACTTGTTGCTCTCGCCTTTAGGCATGCCTTCCGGAGTCGTCGTCTCGCCCGGGGGCGTCCCCGGCTGATGCCAGGTCTTGCCGCCATCATCAGATCGCTGAATGATCTGACCGAACCATCCGCTGGTCTGTGACGCATAGATCCGATTGGGATCGGCTGGTGATCCCTTCAGGTGGTAGACCTCCCAGCCCGTAAAGAAGGGTCCGCTGACCTCCCACTTTTCGCGCTTGCCGTCGGAAGACAGAATGAATGCGCCTTTTTTCGTGCCTACTAGAACTCGAACGCTACTCATGCGTGACTCCTTGCAATTTTGTTAATCGTGAGTTGTTTAAGGCGCCCGCGAATTCAGGCCGCCCGGTGGTGAGCTTCTTGCAGCTTTCTCACATCAATCTTGTCCATCTGCAGCATCGCCTGCATGACGCTGGATGACTTCTTTGGATCGGGATCGCTCATCAGTTGCTGCAATGCTCGCGGAATAATCTGCCAGGAAAGGCCATACTTGTCCTGCAGCCACCCGCAACGGTCTTTGCGTCCGCCTTCACTGAGCTTGTCCCAAAGCTGATCTACTTCTTCCTGGGTCTCGCAATCTACGTACAACGAGATGGCGGGCGTGAATTTGAAAGTCGGTCCGCCATTCAGCGCGGTAAAGTTCTGGCCTTCGAGTTGGAACGTGACGATCATCACCGAGCCTTTGGGCCCGGGGCCGGCGTCTCCGTAACGAGCGATGTTTGTAATCTTGGAATTCTTGAATATTGATGTGTAGAAGTTCGCAGCTTCTTCGGCTTGATTGTCATACCAGAGGAATGGGGTGATTTTTTGCATATGAATGTGGCTCCATTTAGTTGCGATATCGTTATCTGACTTTCAATCCATATTTCTGCGTTGCCGGAGGTACGGTCCCGTTCATTCTCAAATATTCGACGAGCTGACCGTAATGGTCCGCGATGTGCCAGACTGCGACCACCGCGATACCGAGGCGAGTGTTCGGACCACCATAACGGCCATCAACTCTATCGAGCGCGTTTTGGGCCGTGATGGTTTTCAGGATGCGGTTGCCGTAGTCAAAAGAGTCTTTCAGGTATTGAAGGAGTTCTGCTTTTGTCTTGGCTTTGTCCGGCCCGCCACGCTCGCAAGCATCGGGAGGCGTCTTGCCCTCAATCTCGTTGAAGAAGGCGAATTGAGCGCAGGCAACGTGCTTCACTTGTTCAGCAAAGGAACGCGCATCTTTGAAACTTCCGGCGGTTGGCACGAACGCGTACTTCTCTTCTGGCATAGCCTCCGCCAGCGAATAGAAGGAATCTTCTTCAAAACTGAGCGCACCGGCGACGCTTCCAGCAATGTCCCTTGGAATTTCCTGGGCACGCACGAGCGGCAGGCACGACAGAACGGAACAGGAAAATATAGAAAGGGCGGTAATTCTTATCGAGCTCATCAATCGTTCCCACCTGGCCAGACCCACCGGCCGTTGACTTGCAGAGGGGTCGGATCGTTTTCCTTCCATCGGCGCCGAACTTCAGCCACGAGTGCGGCGCGATTGCTCTCCATCTGTTCCACCAGAGCGCACGGCATCTGCGCCTTTCCGTGCCGCGCGCCCCAGATCAGAAGTTCCAGCAACACGGGCGCCAAGTCAATGCCCTTCTGGGTCAGGCGATAGTTTACGCGCCTGCCGTCGTTTGCCGCTGCATGAGCTTCGATGAAGCTGGCCGCTTCGAGCCGCTGCAAGCGATCCGCAAGGACGTTGCTCGCAATACCTTCGCCAGAAGCTTCAAACTCCTTGAAGCTGCGGAAACCACGCACCATTAGGTCGCGGACAATCAACAGCGACCAGCGGTCGCCGAATGCTTCCAGCGAAATGCTGACTGGGCAGCCCGACCTCGGCTTTGCCTTCCGTTTTTGTGACAACGTGCGAAGATAGCAAAGTTAACTTGTGAATTGCAAGTGATCGAGCAAACTATTTTTGCCCGGATGTGGTAGGGTTCAGGTCCTTGAATGCGGAGTTCCGTTTCAGGCGCTTAGGAAAACTCCTCTCGTATCCGACCAGCGACGCGCATATCACTTTGTGAAAACCGAAGGCACTCATCTCACTGCGGGCTTCGTCGGCAGTCCAACCTTCCACCGCCATGCGGTAGGCGGCGATCATCATTCCGGTCCGATCATCGCCATAGCGGCAATGCACGAAGACTTTCTTGTCGGGATGATCTCGTAAGTACTTCAGGAACTTTGCAACCGCGTCATCCTTTGGGAAAAGGCAATGCCAGGGAAGCGCAATCAAATCCATCCCCAGCTTCTTGGCATCTTTGCCCTCCTTGTCCGCGCCAGTGAGCCGGAGATCAATGACCGTGTCGACTCCCATCTTCTTCAGCGACTCCAGACCACCCCGCTCAGGCTGAGCCCCGCGATAAAGGTGTGGTGTGACCTCGGCGAGACTCGACACGCCTTGGGCTGTCAATCGGCGAGCCATTTTGTGCTCGGGATGAGAGGGAATGGGCGCCTGCGAAGCGGCGAGAGCGACAACCAGGATGACGCAAGCGAGCGTGCGCCAGATGCGAATCACGAGGTAAGAATAGCAGCTGGGAAGGCCCACGTCGGAGGCTAGGTTCCCGTTCCCATCATGACGATCGGCATGGTCGGCGTTGTTGATCCCTGCTCAGGCTCGATGGTGATAGCGAACGCCTTTGCTTCAATGCCAGCGGGCATGTTGGGCGGGTTTACGACCATCGCGCTGCCGTAAGCATCTGGCTTGAAGACGCCAGCCGGGATTGGAGCAGACCCATTCTTTGGAATCAGCCAGAGCTCATAGGATTTTTGGGCAGGGAGGGGATGAAGATTGCTGGCCATGAACACGAGCGTGTTTCGCTGCGACGAGTAGATTGCCTTGCCGGCAGGTGGGGGCGGCGTATTCATCTTGACAGGCAGCACTTCGAA